>Ga0163152_10003427_pt1 | contig 20646 bp, 13 predicted proteins | sample OliLakLV19MP8IB2_FD_148635 | JGI IMG/M metagenome (GOLD analysis project Ga0163152, IMG submission 148635) | Freshwater microbial mat bacterial communities from Lake Vanda, McMurdo Dry Valleys, Antarctica - Oligotrophic Lake LV.19.MP8.IB-2 | ecosystem: Environmental > Aquatic > Freshwater >...
GTTATTGGCCCGCGACGGCCGCGGCTCTGGTGCGTCCCAAGTTGTGCTCGGCCTGTTGGCTGCGCAACTTGCCGCCCTGACGCTGCTCAACCTCGGCCCAGTTTTTGGCCTCCGCGACGACGTCAACGCCGTTCTGTCGATTTTGCTTGGCCTGGCGCTCACGCTGACGCACGGCGCCGTGTACTTGGGCCGCCGGCGCCTGCTGGCCTTCCTCGGCATCACCGTTGCAATCAGCTTCTCGGCGGAAGCGATCGGCGTCGCCACCGGACTGGTCTTTGGCCCCTATCACTACACCGAAAACCTCGGGCCGCGGCTGCTCGGCGTGCCGCTGATGATCCAGGTCGCCTACGTCGCGATGGGCTACGCCAGCCTGGTCACGGCACGCGTGCTCGTGGGCATGCTTTCGACGCCGCGCGGATGGCGCGTGCTCGGTCTGACGATTGCCACCGCGCTGGTGATGGTCGCCTGGGACGTCGCCATGGACCCGTACCAATCGACCATCGCCGGCGATTGGATCTGGGAGACCGGCGGGGCCTACTTCGGAGTGCCGCTGCACAACTATGCAGGCTGGTTTGCCACCGTCGCCGCGTTCGTCTTCGTGTACTTGATGTACGAGCGACTGAATCCATTGGCCGCACCCGCCGGCCTGTCGCAGGGAAGGTTCTTCCAGAGCGCGCCGGTCCTCTACTACGCACTGATCGGCCTGGGCGTGGTGATCACGCCGGTGCTCGAACAGGTCGAGAAGCTCGCCACGCCGAACAACTACACCGGCTCGATCGACGCGATGACCCACAGCCTGTCGTTGATCGCGATCTTCACGATGGGTACGCCGGCCGCCCTGGCCCTCGTGAAACTGGCTTGCGCCCCGCCCACGATGTCGCCTCCACCGTTTTCAGTCTGGCCCTCGACTGCGGCGCACTCGCTTGACGATTTCTCGCTGCAGCAGTTCGACGTCGACGAGCTGGGAGCCGAGAGCTTGCCTCGCTACGCACTGAGCGACCAGAACTTCGTCGTTGACGAACTCCAGTACGCCGAAGCCCTCGATCGCGGTCCACTGGGCGGGCGCTAGTAATACAACCGCTTGCGAATTTTCGGGTGCAATTTGCCGTGGCACGGCCACAAAGTAGTCGTCTCGCTCCGCGAGACGAAATCATCACGGCCCAGCGTGATGTCTACACTCCTGTCCCCCTCGCGCCACGCCGACTCGGGGTTTTTGTCCGTTCTCCTGCTCAACTGTCTCCTGCTCACCTATCACGCCCGCAGGGCGCCCGTCCCCTTCCAGCTTGCGGCGGCTTGTCGTTCTGCGACACGTTTCCCGTGGACGATCCGCCGCTCTGTCCTGGCTTGCCGCTTGCTACAATCGCGCAGTTTGCTGTGGTTAACCCGAGTCGCGATTACTTGAGACGAATCATCCCCCCATGCAATTCGAATTGTCGTTCGACAACGAACCGGCCGCGCTGGCCAGCGTGCAAGCCTTTACCGAAGCAGCGCTACGGCAACTGCCTTTGCCGGCCGACGAAGCCCAGCAATTCGGCGACCTCGTCATGGCCGCTGTCAACGACGCTGTCGCACACGCCTATCCCCAGGGCGAGACCGGCGCCGTCAAGCTCGTGATCCGCGAAGCGGCCGGCAAGCTCGAGATCCGGGTCCGCGATTTTGGCCTCCCCCAAGCCGTCGGTCAGATGGAAACCCGCTTGCAGTCGGGCGAGTCACTCCGTGCCTGGTTGCGCAGCGCACAACAAGCCGACCTCGTCGATGAGATTCACTGGCTGGCGTTCGGCCCGCAGGGCAAAGCCCTGCAACTCGTCAAATGGCTGCACAAGGCCAGCGTCGTCGAGAGCGTATCGGCCGCCGCGCTGGCCCCCACTCCGGCCTCAGCGGCGGCAACGGTTCCCCTCGCCCCGCCGCAACAATACGCCGTGCGGCGATTGCTCCCGGCCGAAGCGACGCAAGTCTCGCAACTGATGTATCGCACCTACGGCAACACCTATTTCAATGCCGATGTCTACTATCCCGAACGCATCGCCAGCCAGAACCAAGAGCAGGAAGTGGTCTCCGTCGTCGCGGTCGCCGCCGACGGGCGAATCGCCGCCCATTGTGCTTTGGAACGCAATCAGCAGGGGCAGGTCGCCGAGATCGGCCAGGCCGCCGTCGACCCCGCGCACCGCGGCCGCGGGCTGTTGGACCGCATGAAAGCGGTCCTCGAGAACGAAGCCCAAACGCTTGGTCTCGTCGGCTGGTATGCCGATGCCGTGACTGTCCACACCTTCACGCAGCAATCCGACGCCCATCACGGCGGGCACGTCTGCGGAGTCGACCTGGCCGTTTCGCCGCAGAGTGAATCGTTCCGCGGCATCGCCCGGCAGTTGCCGCAGCGCGTGAGCTGCGTCCTCTACTTCCGCTGGCTCGGCGATCCGCGGCCGCGCACCCTCTTCGTGCCGCCGCGACATCAGGCAATCGCCGCCGCGATCTACGACAACTTGCAAGCGCCGGTCGAGTTCGGCCCGCTGACTGCGCCCAGTGCCGAGCATGGCACGCACGCGGTCAAGCTCTCCGCCGGCAAGGCGCTCGGCAAAATTCGCGCGGGCGCCCTCGGCCGCGACAGCGTCTACGCCATCCGCCACGGTGTGCGTGGGCTCGTCGAGCAGTCACGCGCCGAAGTAGTAGTCGTCGAATTGCCGCTGGCCGATCCCGCTTGTGGCCACGTCGCCGAGCAACTTGAAGCCGACGGTCTGGGCTTCACGGGCATCGGCCCTCATTTCTCGCCGCAGGGAGACGTCTTGAAGTTGACCTACCTGGTCAGCCCACTGGAGCGCGATCCGATCAAGACGTTCGAGCCGTTCGCGGCCCGGCTGGTCGAGTACGCCCTGGCCGAACAAACCCGCGTCAGGGCGGGGTTGTAGACCTCCCCCTCGGCGCCACCCATGTCCTGAACCAAATGCGCCATCAGTTTCCAGATCACTCCGTGCGCCGCTGAACTCTGAGCACTGAAAACTGAAAACTTCCGCACTACCCCGGCCTCGGAAACTCCTTCGCTTCGTGCTCCGCCGTCGGGTGTTTCACCCGCGACACAATGACATCGCGCACCAACCGCTCATAGGCGGTGGCCAGGTCGGGCGGATTGGCACTCGCCTGCTCCCAGTGCGCATAGGTTGCTTCGTCGCACCACTCGCGCAGCTTGGGCATCGCCCGCCCGTGCGCGCCATGGTTGCGAAACTGGCGCATGGCCGGTTCATCGCGCCAGACAGTGATCGTCCAATAGACGTGCCGGGCGTCGCGATGGATCGATGTGCCCAGGTTGCCGGCCGCGCGCCGCGCCTGCCACGCCGACAGCAGGGTGTAGTAAAAGAACGCCGGCAGGTAGCGCCAGCTTCTGATCCGCAGCCGTGTTACTGAGACGAAGACCATGCTGGCGACCTCAGCAGCGATTCTCGAAGCTCAAGACTTGGGCCGGATGTAGTCCGCTCCGCGCACCCGGACGCAAAATGCCGACCCGGACGCAAACCGGACGAACACCCGGACGCAAAATCCTACTCGGCCCGATCGCCCCAAGTTATGTTCTCCATTCGAGTTCGGGTGCAATATCAAAACACCCGGACGCACCCGGACGCAAATTCCCGGAACACTTTATTGGGGATACCCCCCTTCGGCCGCGCCACCTTGCTGGCCATCTTACTTGCCGCGCCCTTCTAGCCAGCACCTCGGCCCCCGCGAACCTGACATTGACCCCTCTAGTCCTTCCAATAAAATGCTGCGCTCTTTCGAGTTATAGCGAGTCGTCGGCCAGTGATCGCCGGCCACCAGGCGAGCGTTCGCCAGTTGCTGCCGACTGTCGCTTGCTCCCGCTATCCCTTATTTACTTGTGATTGGCGCCTTCCGCACATGGCCCCCTCGATGACCAACGCCCCTGAGCAGCCCGAACCGGTCGCCGACACGGCCACGAACCCCAGTGCATTGGAAGCCGCCCGCCGCGAGAAGCTCCGCAAGCTGCAAGCCCTGGGGCTCGATCCGTGGGGGCAGCGGTTCGACGACCACCAGCCGGTCAGCGACATCCGTGCTCGTCTCGGCGAAATCGTGCTGGTGAACCAGGCCAGTGGCGAGCGCATCCCCTTCCCCACCGACGGCAGCGACCTCAAAACCTTCATTGCCGAACGCGGGCCGGGCGAAACCGATGGCCCCCAGGTGCGTGCGGCCGGTCGCATCGTGCTGCAGCGCACCAGCGGCAAGGCGACGTTCCTGGATATCCGCGACTGGAGCGGCCGGCTTCAGGTGCTCATCGGCAAGAAGCAGGTCGGCGACGACAACTGGGCCGTCTCGCAGTGCTTCGACTTGGGCGACGTGATCGGCGTCGACGGCCGGCTCGGCGTCACCCGCACCGGCGAGCTGACGATCTTTGCCGAAAGCCTGACGTTCTTGACCAAGTCGATCGAGACCCCGCCCGACAAGCACAAGGGGCTGACGAACCCCGAGCTGCGTCAGCGGATGCGGTACCTCGACTTGATCCACGGCGAGGGCGTGCTCGAACGCTTCCTGAACCGCACGAAGATCGTCAATTCGATCCGTGCCACGCTCGCGGCCGATCGCTTTGTCGAGGTCGAAGGGCCGACCTTGCACGCCATTGCCGGCGGGGCCGCGGCCCGCCCGTTCAAGACCCATCACAACGCGCTCGATATTCCGCTCTATCTGCGGATCGCGCTCGAGCTGCACCTCAAGCGGCTCTTGGTCGGCGGCATCGAGCGCGTCTATGAGCTGGGGCGCGTCTACCGCAACGAAGGGATCAGCCCCCGGCACAATCCCGAGTTCACCATGCTCGAGGCCTACCAGGCCTACGGCGATTACCGCACGATGATGGACCTGACCGAGCGGCTGATCGTCGACGCCGCGCGGGCGACCGGGCAATCGCAGCCGCTCACTTGGGGCGACAAGCAGATCGACTTCACGCCGCCGTTCGCCCGCCGCACTTACGACGAGCTGTTCGCCGAACACACGGGGGTCGATCCGGCCGACGAAGCTGCCATGCGCCAGTTGGCCGGCAAGCACAGTATCGAGACCGCGGGCCGCCACGCCGACGTGATCAAAGGCGAGCTGTTCGAAGAATTGGTCGAGGACCGGCTCAAGGGCCCGATCTTCGTGCTCGATTATCCGGCCACGCTGTGCCCGCTGACGAAGCGTCGCCGCGACAACCCGGCCGTAGCCGAGCGGTTCGAGCTGTTTGTCGAAGGCATGGAAGTAGCCAACGCCTACACCGAACTCAACGACCCCGATCTTCAAGAACAGCTCTTCCGCACGCAGTTGGCCGGCCAGAAGGAAGAAGACTCGATGGCCAAGATGGATCACGACTTCATCCGCGCGCTACGGCACGGCATGCCGCCGGCGGGCGGGCTAGGGATCGGCATCGATCGGCTCGTCATGCTGCTGACGAATGCGACGTCAATCCGCGAAGTGATCCTGTTTCCGCTGCTGCGGCCCGAAGAGGAATAAGCGACACACCGGCACGGATACGCCGGGCTCACAACCCGCCAAGGATGGTGACTGTGTACAAGCTGCTGCTTTGTTGGCGCTATCTGCGCACGCGCTGGATCGCGTTGGCCTCGATCGTCAGCGTCACGCTGGGCGTGGCCACGATGATCGTCGTCAACGCCGTCATGGATGGCTTTACCACCGAGATGCAGAATCGCATCCACGGCATTCTCTCCGACGTGGTGGTCGAAAGCCGCAACATGGAGGGCTTCTACGACCCCGAATGGCATATCGCGCGCATCCGCGAAGCGGCCGGCGACCGAATCGAAACCACGACGGTCACCGTCACCGTGCCGGCCATGCTGAACTTTCAGTACCGTGGCACCTGGGTCACGCGCCCCGTGCAGTTGATCGGCATCGATGAACACGCCGGCGGCATGGCGAGTGAATTTGCCCAGTACTTGCAACATCCGCAGAATCGCCAGCGCATGACGTTCGCGCTGCACGACGGGGGCTACGATGTCAAAGACGCCTCAGGCGGAGTCGGTGGCCTCGTCCGCCCGCAACTGGCCGACGCCGGCTGGAAACACCGCCGCCGCTGGGGCTCGTTGTTCAACCACCAGCGCTACGTCGAACAGCAGCAACAACAGATGCAGCAGCAAACGGTCGAGCCGCCACCCATGTCGGGCAAATCCACAGAGCCAGCGTCTGAGAGCGAAGCGCCGGTAACCGATGAACCCGCCGCCACTGAAGCGCCTGCCGACGCCACGGCTGACGTAGTGGAAGTAGCTGACGAAGTCGCCAACGACGGTTCCAACGCCAACGCCAACGCCACCGACGGCGCACCCGCTCCCGACGCCGCGAATACAGCTACTGCGCCGGCCGCTGCGGTAGTAGCTGACGGAACGGTCGCCCTCACGCAGCAATCGGCAGCGACCCCTGCCGAACCAGCCGCGGATCCGTTCGGCGCTCCGGCCGCGGCCCCTCACATGTTTGATCCGGAGTCTGAGCAGGCCACTGGCTGCATCCTTGGCATGGGGCTCAGCAGCTACCGCGTCGAGAACGGTCGCGAGCATTTTTTGATCGTCCCGGGCGACGACATCAAGCTCACCTTTCCGACCGCCGGCCAGCCCCCTAAGGCGATCAGCGACGTCTTCACCATCGTCGACTTCTATCAAAGCAAGATGAGCGAGTACGACCAGAGCTTCATCTTCGTCCCATTGCGCAAGCTGCAAGAGTTGCGTGGCATGATCGAGCCGCGCACCGGGGTCGGTTTCGCCAGTTCGATTCAGATCAAGCTCCGCAACGAGGAAGACGGCGACCTGGTGCGCGACAAGCTCCAGTCCATGTTCCCGCCCGAGCTGTATGTCATCTCCACCTGGCGCGACAAGCAGGGCCCGCTGCTGGCGGCCGTCGCCATGGAGACGGCCATTCTCAACGTGCTGTTGTTCATGATCATTGCCGTGGCCGGCTTCGGTATCCTGGCGATCTTTTTCATGATCGTCGTCGAGAAGACTCGCGACATCGGCATTCTCAAATCACTTGGCGCTTCCGGGCGCGGCATTCTGGGCATCTTCCTCGGCTACGGTTTGTCGCTGGGCATTGTCGGCTCCGGAGTCGGCATGGTGATCGGCCTGCTGTTTGTCGTCTATATCAACGAGATCGCCGCGGCGCTGGGCAAAGTGACCGGCCGCGAAGTGTTCGACCCACAAATCTATTACTTCAGTCGCATTCCCACGATCATCGAACCGCTGACGATCGGTTGGATCGTTCTGGGCGCCATCGCTATTGCCGTCATGGCGAGCGTGTTGCCGGCCCGGCGGGCTTCGCGGCTGCATCCTGTCGAGGCGCTGCGCTATGAATAAAAAGCACGCACCCATTTCGCGGCCCCACTTGCCTGCGAACCTGGCTGCCGAATCGGCGGGCGCCGTGGCAGTAGCCGAATCTCCGCGCGCCGAAGACTCGAGCCACGCTTCGCGACGGACCGCCAGCGACACGCATCTGGCCGCCGTCAATTTGCAGAAGACCTACTACAAGGGTCGCACCGAGATTCCGGTGCTGCGCGGCGCCGATGTCCGCGTGCGGCGCGGAGAACTGCTGGCGATCGTCGGCCAAAGCGGATCGGGCAAGACCACGCTCTTGCACTTGCTGGGGTTGCTCGACTCACCCGCCGCGGGCGAGGTGCGCTTCGCCGGCGGGCGCGTCGATAACCTGCCGAGCCGTCAGCGCGATCGCCTGCGCAACAGCAAGATCAGCATGATTTTTCAGTTCTACCACCTGCTGCCGGAGCTGACGACGCTCGAGAACGTGCTGTCGCCGCGGATGATTCGCGACGGCGTGCTCAACTACTGGCGGCATCGCCGGCAGCATCACGCGGCGGCCGCGCGGCTAGTGGAGTTGGTTGGCCTGAAACACCGCAGCGACCATCGACCCCGCGAACTATCGGGGGGCGAAATGCAGCGCGCCGCCATTGCCCGGGCGCTCATCAACGAGCCCGAAGTGCTCTTGGCCGACGAGCCGACCGGCAATCTTGATCGGGGCACGGGGACCGACATTCTCAAGCTGCTGCGAACCTTGAACCGCCAACAGGGTCTCACTATAGTCATGGTCACCCACGACGAATCGATCGCCGCGCAGGCCGATCGCATCGTGCGGCTGGCCGATGGCCGCGTCGCCGCGGCCTGACCGCGACGTAATGCTGTCATTCGCCGCAAATTCCGTCGCAACTAGCAGAAGCCCAGGGATGCCCTCCCTGGGCTTCTGTTTATCCCCAGCATAGAATCCGTTGTCCCCCGTTTCGCAACCGCACACCCCCGCTGATTGCCATGTCGCTCAAGGTCTCTATCAACGGCCGCCTGGTCGATAAAGAAGACGCCAAAGTGAGCGTCTACGATCACGGCCTCTTGTACGGCGACGGCGTCTTCGAGGGGCTGCGCAGCTACAGCGGCCGCGTCTTCCGTCTCGAGCGGCATCTCGATCGGCTGTACGAATCGGCCCGCGCGATCTGGCTCGAAATCCCCATCAAGCCGGCCGACCTGGCCAAAGCGGTCAACGACACACTCCGCGCCAATTCGCTCGAAGACGCTTACATCCGCCTGGTTGTTACCCGCGGTGCCGGCAGCCTGGGGCTCGACCCCAACCGCACCAGCGATCCCCAGGTGATCATCATCACCGATAAGATCGCGCTCTATCCCGCCGAACTGTACGAGCGTGGGCTCGACATCATCACGGCCAGCACCATTCGCAATCATCCGGCGGCGCTCAGCCCACGGATCAAGTCGCTCAATTACCTCAACAACATCCTGGCGAAGATCGAAGGACTACAAGCCGGCTGCATCGAAGCCCTGATGCTCAACACCAAGGGAGAGGTCGCCGAGTGCACGGGCGATAACATCTTTCTGGTGCGTGGCGGCGTGCTGCTGACACCGCCGCTCGACGCCGGCATCTTGGAGGGCGTCACTCGCGACGCCGTGATTGAGTTGGCCCGCGCCACCGGCGTCGAGGTGCGTGAGGTGCCGCTCACCAAGCACGATGTCTACGTGGCCGACGAGTGCTTCTTGACGGGGACTGCCGCCGAAGTGATTCCGGTCGTCAAGGTCGACGGCCGCGTGATCGGCCCTGGCACCCCCGGCCCCGTGACGCGCGACCTCCGCGAGCGATTCCATAAACTCGCCCGGGCGTGACGCCGGAGCCACGAAGAGGGAATACATCCGCAGACACCACAGAAGGACACAGAAAGAAGCAGATTCAGCCGCGAAATCGAAGATATGCAGATTTCCTCCTTTCTGTTTTCTTCTGCGACTTCTGTGGATAATCCGCATTCTGAAATTCATCCGGGACGCGACGGTGGACCAGTGGCTCCTCTGCGTTGATCGAGCGTGACGTACATGGAATACCGCCGGCTCGGTCTTACCGATCTTTGTGTCTCGGCTGTCGGCTTCGGCGCCTGGCCCATCTCGGGCATGAGCAGCGTCGACGTGAACGATGCCGATAGCCTGGCCACGATCGCTGCTTGTCTTGACGCGGGAGTTAACTTTTTCGACACCGCCTACGGCTACGGCGAACAAGGCGAAAGCGAGCGTCTGCTGGCCCGCGCGCTCGGTTCGCGCCGCGACGAAGTCGTGCTGGCCACCAAAGGGGGCATCGAGTGGGGGCCCGGTCGCCAGCAGGTGCTCGATGGCTCGCCGGCCAAACTTCGGCGGCAATGCGAAACGAGCCTCCAGCGACTCGAGACCGATTGCGTTGATCTCCTTTATTTGCACGCCCCCGATCCACGCACGCCGACCGCTGAATCGGCCGCGGAACTGGCCCGCTTGATGCAGGAGGGGAAGGCCCGCGCGATCGGCGCATCGAACTGCACGGTCGAGCAGTTGGCCGAGTTCGCCAGCGCCTGCCCGCTGGCGGCGGTGCAACCTGCCTACAGCATGCTGCAACGCGAGATCGAACAGGACCTCGTCCCCTGGTGCGTCGCGCAAGGCGTGGCGATCGTCGTCTACTGGCCTCTTTTGAAGGGGCTGCTGGCGGGCAAGCTCACGCGCGATCGCGTCTTTGCCGCGGGCGACGGGCGGGCCAAGTACCCGATGTTCCAAGGCGCCGAGTGGTTGATGAACCAGGACTTCGTCGATCGGCTGCGGCCGATCGCCGCCGAAGCCGAGCTCAGCGTCGCGCAGCTAGTCATCAACTGGACCGTCCATCAGCCCGGCATCACTAGCGCCCTGTGCGGCGCGAAGCGGCCCGACCAAGCCCGTGAGAATGCCGGCGGCGCGGCGGACCCGCTGTCCGATGCCGTGCGTGCCAAAATCGACGCCGCCCTGGCCCAGCGTGGCACGCCCCAAGTGCGCTTGCCGGTGTAGAATGGGCGTGGGGCAGATTCCTCGCTAAGCACCCGCGCGACGGCGCACACTCGCCGATTCTTAATCTATGCCGCTCGAACAACTGGGTCCCTATCGCGTGGGGCGTCGGCTCGGCCGCGGCGGCATGGGCACGGTCTACGCTGCCGTTGAAGAGACCTCGCGATTGCCGGCTGCCGTCAAGGTGCTCTCCGCCCACCTCGCCGACGAAGAGGGCTTCCGCGAGCGTTTCGAAGCCGAAATCGAAACGCTTCGCAAGCTGCGGCATCCCAATATCGTGCGGCTCTACGGCTTCGGCCAGCAAGACGACATCCTTTACTACGCGATGGAGCTGGTCGAGGGGACGAGTCTTGAAGAGGAGCTGCAAGCCAGCCGCCGCTTCACCTGGCAAGAGGCCACGCAGATCGGCATCCAGGTGTGCCGCGCGCTGCGTCACGCCCACGATCACGGTGTCATCCATCGCGACCTCAAGCCGGCCAATCTGCTGGCCGCGCCCGACGGCACGATCAAGCTCTCCGACTTCGGCATCGCCAAGCTCTTTGGCAACGTCGGCATGACGGGCGATGGTGGCGTGGTCGGCACCGCCGAATACATGTCGCCCGAGCAGGCCGAGAGCCGGCCGATCACGCACCGCGCCGATCTCTACGCGCTGGGGGCCGTGCTTTACGCGCTCTGCGCGGGCCGGCCGCCGTTTCGCGCGCGCTCGCTGGTCGAAATGCTCGAAATGCAGCGCACGGCTACGCCCGAGCCGTTGCGGCGGTTTGCCCCCGACGTTCCCGAGGAGCTCGAAGAAATCGTCGCGGTGTTGATGTCGAAAGATCCCGAGGCGCGCCCGCCGACAGCGCAGGTGCTCGGCCGCCGGCTCGAAGCGACCGAACGCGGCCTGTTGCGGCGCGAAGAACGGGCCGGGCAAAGCGCGCTGTTGCTGAAGAGCGAAATCGTCGAGGACCGGCCAACCCGCACGGGCGACGCGCCGCTGCCGCCAGGGGGAAAAACCCATCACGACGAATCGTCATTCGCTCAGACGCTCGCCGCGCCTGGCGCCTCGATCGAAGATCCGTTTGGCGTCACGCATGGCGGTTCGATCTTGGAGATCGATGGCCCGAGCGTGCTCCCCGCGGAGCTCGCCCCCGACGAACCGACGATGGCGCCGCCGCGGGGCGGATTTCAGGTCGCCCCGCCCCCGCCCAGCGCGATGGAAGCGAGCGGTAAGTCCCCCGTAGCCGAACCGTCGCAGTTGCGTGGCGCCGAAACCGCGGGCACGTCCGCGGCGCGATTTACCGCCGTTGCCGAAGCCGACGCGGCGTTGGCCGCCGCCGCGCTGCGCCGCAAACGGTTCGTCTTGTTGGCGCAAACCTTGACGCTGGCCGCCGGATTGTGCGTGCTGGCCGCCGGCGCCTGGTACCTGCTGCAACGCCCGAGTGCCGACGCGTTGTACTTGCAGATCAACCGGGCCGCGCAGTCCGAACAGCCCGATGCGCTGGCCGACATCGAACCGCAATTGCAGGATTTTCTCGCGAGGTTTCCAGAAGGCTCGCGAGCCGCCGAAGTGCGCGGGCTCATTGAGCAAGTTCAACTCGACCGCCTCCAGCGCAAGCTGGCGCGCGAGAACCGCCGCGGCGGCGAGCGCGCCGGCAAGTCGCCCGTCGAGCGTTCCTATCGCGAGGCGATGCTCACCGCGGACGAACAACCGCAGCGGGCTGTCGCCCGGCTCGAAGCGCTGCTGACACTCTACGCCGATCCGCCGGATGGTTTAGCGACTGGTGCAGCTACGGCGGCCGAAACGGACGGGACAGTATCAATCACAAGTGCAGACGACCGCCGACTGCTCGAGTTGGCGCGCCGACAACTCGAACGTCTGCGCCCTCTGGCAGAGCAGGCGACTGCACAGGACATCGACGAAATCGCGCAGCAGCTCGCCCGCGCGGCAAAGCTGCAAGCAGCGCAACCGGACGCGGCGCGGCGTATCTGGAGCAGCCTGCTCGAACTCTACGGTGATCGACTGTGGGCACAGCGCGCGTTAGAACCTGCGCGCAATGGCCTCCGAGCGACGTCGTCCTCACCGTAAAAAGCGCGCACTCCCGAGGGCGGAAGCCACCAGCCCGCGCCGGCGAGGGAGCACCCGTGGTGTCCCTCGCCAGCATCTCGGGCCAGTGTTGCCAACGTCGCGTTACGCAACCGACATCTCGGCCAGCTCCTTGGCCAGCCGCTTGCGGGCCACGTGCAGCCGCCGCTTGATCGTGCCCACGGGCGACGCAAAGGCATCGCTCATCTCGATGAGCGAGTGGCCCTTGACGTAAAACGCCACGAGGGTTTCCCGATCCAACGGCCGCAGCCGCCGCAGGCTCTTGCGAACCTCGCGGCGCCGCTCGTTCTCCAGCGCGTCGCCCAACGGCGTGCGCGTCTCCACGCACGTGGCCGCCAGCGTGGCCGGCTCGGTCGCAATAGCCGGCTGCGCCCGAGCTGCTCGGTTGATGGCCATGCGCACGGTGATCGAGCGCAGCCAGCCGCCGAAGCACTCGGGCGTGCGCAACTGGCTCAGCTTCCGCAGTGCCTGGACGAACACTTCCTGCACGAGCTCCTGTGCCTCGGCGTGGTTGCGCAACCGGCGCAGGGCCGTCGCGTAGACGGCGCGTTCGTAACGCTCGGCCAACAGGCCGAACGCGGCGCGGTCGTTCTCCTGGGCCGCGCGCACCAGTTCGGCGACGGTCATGGCCTGCAAGTCGTCTCGGTTGGTCGGTCGATCCAAAAGTCGCATGGCTAAGGTTCTCGAATCGCTGGGGGCCTCTTGGGGCCGGCCGCCGGGGTGCGCTAACGCACAGGTAGGCGACCGACGAGTAAGCAAACGCGTCGAGCCGAGGGAAATCGAAAACGTCCAGGCCAATCGCCAGCCAATTACGGAGCGCATCGCTCACGTGAGGCGGGCGGCCGGCCGAGGGCGTCGTCGACGAACCGTGATGTCAGACTGGGTTAAAGCCCTAGCCTGAAACGACGGTTCCCCACGGCGCCGGTCGAACTCGTGGTTCGACCGCGGCCAAGACCGGCATCGCCATCCCGGTGGGGGATGCGAGTATGCCGGCGTGACCGGTGACGGCGCGTTTGGCCGCGTGCTTCAGCACGCCGGCGGCATGGCAAATAATCGCCAAATACGATTGCCATGCACTTAGAGGTCGCGAAAGCGCCTGCGCATGGCGATCGTCGCTGCCGGCCACGAAGCGACGCACTTGGTTCAAACCAAGGCAACGGCTCGTCGTGCAAGCATTGATCGTCGTACGCATCGGAGTATTCCTGCGCTTCCGCGCGGTTCGAGAGTAAGAACCACTACGATTCTGCCAAGCGAGCCCAGGCCGCCAACCCCACAACGGAGCCAGCCGGCCGTGCCCGCCCATTCCACAAGCCTGACATGCAAAGCCGGGTGCGTCAACGGCGGGCGAGGCCGGTTCGGCACCCGCTACAGGGCGGGCTTGTGTTTCTATAGACACGCGATCGGCCAGTTGGTTCACCAAATGTTGCGGAATTTATCGCCGCTATGCCGACCGGCTCGCCCGTCGCCTGATGGTCGATTCTCCTTGACCCGCCGTAAACCTAACGTCAGACTCACCTTCCGCTGGAGGTAGGTCCGTTTTCCTAATTCTCCTGCTCCCCCTTCACCCGTTCCGGATCTTCCGCCATGACCCGCACTTTCAAGCAACTGCTGGCACAAAAAGACCACCTGATCCGCGTGTTTTCGATTGCCCGGGTCGTTCATCCCGTGGTCATCGACCTCCTCGGCCTGGCCGGCGGCTACGACGGCTTCTGGCTCGACCAGGAGCATGGCGGTCTGACTTACGAGCAGATCTGCCTGGGAGCCGTCTGTGCCCGAGCGAACAACCTCGACTGTTTTGTGCGAATGGCGCCGACCAATTACGCCCAGGCTACGCAGTGCTTTGAAGCCGGGGCCGGCGGCCTGATGGCCGCCCGTGTCGAATCGGCGGCCCAGGCCGAGGAGTTTGTCCGCTGGGCGAAGTTCTCACCGCGCGGCATTCGCGGCATGAATACCGGTGGCCGCGACGCCCACTTCACCCACAAGACGCAGCAGCAATTCGCCGAAGACGCCAATCGCGAGCACTTCATCAGCATCCAGATCGAAATGATGGGTGCCCTCGACGAAGTCGACGCCATCGCGGCCATCGACGGCGTCGATCTACTGTTCCTTGGTCCCAGCGACATGAGCCAGGCGCTTGGCCATTTGGGCGAAGTCGGGCACCCCAAGGTTTGGGAAGCCATCGATCGCGTGGCCGCCGCGTGCCGCCGCCATGGGAAGCACTGGGGCACGCTGCCGGCCGACGAGGCTTACGCTGCCCGCGCGGTCGAAAAGGGCTGCCGCTTCCTGATCATGGGGGGCGACGTGCTCTGCCTGCGCCGCGGCATCGAGGCCGTTAAGCACACATTTGCCTCGCAGTTCCCACACGTGATGTGACCGCGATTACCGACCAAGACCCCGGCTGTCAGTCCTGGGCAAAAAACACCGCCTCGACATTGCCCCGCAGCACGCGCCGGCCGAGTTCGATCGCCCGGTCTTCGCTCCAACGTCGATCGAGCACAAACCGCTCGGCGAGGATCTTGGCCAGCACCCGCTTGTACATGGCGAACTTCGGCAGCGCGAACTCCAGCTTGTACATGTCGCTGTAATAGGCGATCTGCTTGGTCTGCGGAATGGCCTCGAGCCGGGCCGCGGCATCGCGCTCGATAAACTCGGGCGTATTCGAATACCACCAATGGCCGTTTGTCAGCACGTTCGGGAAAATCCAGCTATAGGCGACCAGCTCTTGATTGGTCACGCTGGCCAGAACCGAGATCGGGAACTTCACCCGGGGGAAAGCATTGAACAGCTCGCGATATTGGATCAACGAGACGCGGCTGTCGAACAGGTCTTGCCCTTGATAGACACCGCCGGGATAGACACGGCGATTGACGCCAATCATCAGATCGAACGGTAGCCGGTGCTCGTCGCATAGATCGGCGAGCGTCCAGAAGACGTGGCAGGCAAGCGTTTGACGGTCGGCTGCCGTGGCGTTCTCGCCCTGTTTGAGAACAGCGTCCAGGGCCGCCGCGGCTTCCGCCTCGCTAACACGTCGCGGGCTGAAATCGGGGGGGAGCGAAATCGCCGCGGCGCGGGCGCCACGCTGGCAAAAGTGCGCGAATTGAGCGGCTAGCGCCGCACGCAGGTCGGCCGATTTGGTGACGCTATTGCCCGACGACCGCTCGAGTCGCTCTCGCACCGCCGGCCGGGCCAAATGAAACACCAGGTCGTCGGTACGCAAGCAGGGGATGTAGATCGCCGTATCGAAACCTTCGAGCGGATCGTCGAAGTCATTGGTCAGAAACACCGCCTCGAGCTTGCTTGCTGCCAGCACGTGCATTGCCCAGTCGGGCTGCTGCATTCGCGTAAAGCTCGACTCGTAGAGGGCTTCCCAATTGGCGATGGTGAGCCGGTCGTCGGCCAGTCCAAAGAATCGCTGACACATTTCAATCAGCCAGGAGTATTGAACCGTGTTTTCCAACGGCTCGAGACCCTCGACAAGCCGTCGGACGCGTTCAGCGGGGGTAATTCCCGCCTCTTCGATCCGCTCGCGCGGCATGCCGGCCGAATGCGCCAGCTCGGTGTAGTAGTGGTATCCGAGCAGATCGGCCAGTGAACTGGCGGCTGGCTTGAGCGGATCGATGTGCGTATGCGGGTCGATGAGCGGGAAGGAATCGAGCTGTGTGAACAAACGTTCACAAAGAGACTTCGTCATGTGCAGAAACCTGGCGAATCGAGCAAGAAGTGTTGACGGCGCATCTCGACCAGCGGAGTATACAGCCACTGCGTTCGTGCGGCGATCCGCACGATTCTGCGGGTAAATGGTCAGGGAGGGGATCGCGTGTATTTTTTCTACTTTTTTCTTGACTTGAGACGTTTATCTGAGAGACTGTGACCTCAGTAGGCGAATTGCCGGTTCTGCGCTGTGTGCGCGGCGAATCCGGCGAGTTTTGCCGTGTTTGGGTAATCGAAGAGTTTCGAATCGTTTTTTGCTCGACTACCGCTGGATAGTTTTTAGTTCGAGGAGTCGCTAATGAGTCTGAGAAAATTGTTTTGCACAGCCCTGCCCTTCGCGGCAGCGCTAGCGGTGTGGGTAGCCGGAACACCGGCACACGCTGCGTCACTGGCATTGAATTTCGATGGTGCCGCCAACACCAAGGGACCGTTTACCAATCCTGGTGCGGCTCCCGTAGACGTCAATAAGTTCTCGGTCAATCTAGATATTGACCCGGGTTCGACGCTACAAGTTGCTGCCAACCTGAACATCAACATTCACGTTTCCACCGCAATCGCTTCGTTTAACAATCCCGGCAACCTGTCGATTCCGTTCCAGTCGGTCCCTCTGACCACAACTGGCGCGCAGAACATCACCACGACTCCTACCGGCAGTGCCTCGTTGACGCTTTGGGGTCAGCAGGTCAGTGGGTTTGATCCTGGCGCCGACGGTTTCAAGTCGGCAACGGGCGTACCCGCGCTGCCGTCGACGTTGTCGCGTGCCGATCTGACTGCCTTCCAGACGACTTTGATCAGTGGTAGTGGGGCGACGGTCACCTCGAACCCGATCGTGATCAACGGGAGTGGTAGCATCTCGTTGATTAATCTCATCCCCATTCCTTTGGATCTTCAGATCGTCGGTAACGCGAACGTTGGTCTCACCAATTTGGCGTACCAACAAACGTCGCCGGGAGACGCCATGCTTGGCAACGGCACACCGAACCTGCTGAGTCCTGGCCTTAACGCGACTCGCCAATATCCTCTCGACCTCGTGAACCCTTGGGGTGACTTGTCCGGTGCTGGGTCGGTTGGCGTGGGCGGCATTGTTAACCTTTCGAGCTCCCTTTTGGGTTCGCTTGGCTCGTTCAACCTGGGTAATCTGATCAATCAGAGCCTGAGTTTGAACGGCGCCTTCCCGCTGCCAGGCACCGTGGTTTTGGCAGACTTGAATCCGACCAGTTACAACGCCGTCAACAAGGACGATTTGCAGGCCACCATCGGTTTGGACCTGACCGGTCTCGGCCTGCCCTTCTCGTTGAGTTCGGTCGGCACAGCGACCATCTCGACGTTCCTGGTAACCACCACTACTCTCATCGGCATCCCAGTGACGCTTACGGTCGAGATGACTGGTACCGTCACGTTCGGCATCTTGGCAAGTCTGTTGGCTAACGACTTGGCTTACCAGTTGCAGGATTCGATTGCCAACGTGGTAGCGCCGGAACCAGGGAGCATTATGCTGCTCTTCATGGGTCTGGCAGGTGCGGTGCCCTTGGCACTTCGCCAGCGACGGCGTCGCAAGTCCTAGCGACTGCGATTAGATAGCCGAGTCTCGTCGGAGTACGAGGCTCATCCAGCGGCTCTTCGATGGGCTGGCTCCTGCCTTGTGGTGGGAGCCAGCCCTTTTTTTTCGCCTGCGAGACATCCAAAGAGCCACGACCGTGTGCGCAATGCCCTGCCTGAAAGACTTGACCGCCCTCACCCAGCTCTGCCTTGCAAGGCCGCAAATAAGGGCTCAGAATGAGTAAATGCCAAGTCGGCCCCTCGCTCGTGCCGCAAAGCCCGCCACTGCCAATGCGACAACGGCTTCGGCAAGCACCGTGCTACCGAGGTTTCGTCGTTGGCGCGTGATTGCCGGCATTCTTGTGGTTGTCATTACGTTCGGCTTGTATTTCCGGGTAGTAGGCTTCTCCTTTCTGCTCCACGACGATACGGCGAATATCCTGACGAACCCCTGGCTGAATCCCCCTTCTTGGCCCCATGTTGCCCAATTCTGGAAGAGACCCTACCTGGGCCTTTATATCCCCGTGACCTACACGTTGTGGAGCGCTGAGGCCTACCTTAGCTGGCCGACGGATGTTGCCGGCGGAAGGGTTGCTCAGGTCGGGCCAATTCCAGTGACTCCGGCGCTTTTCCACGGCAGCAGCCTGATACTGCACTGCCTTGCGACGATCCTGGTTTACGGATTGTTGCTACGCCTCGTGGATCGAGCCAGCGCTGCGGCTTGCGGCGCGCTGCTCTTCGCCATGCACCCTCTCGTGGTCGAGAGCGTGGGATTCATTACCGAGACCAAGGGGTTGTTGTCGGGAGTGGGATGCCTGGTGGCCCTCCGCCTCTTGATTGGCTGTTGGAATGCGTGGCCTGTGGGATCGCGCTGGCCGGATCGTGTGGTGGGGGATTCTCGGCCTGCGCGAATGAAATCTGGGAGTCGCGTGCCTACGGACAAGGTTCGAGCCGCGGCATATTACGCGTTGGCGACATTGTTCTTCGTGACGGCAATGCTGTCGAAACCGAGCGCCGCGGCCTTACCGCTAGTTGCAGCAGTGTTGGCTATTGGCTGGCTGCGATTGCCGTGGAGCCGCGTGCTCTTCGCAGTCGGGCCGTGGGTGTTGGTCGCGGCGATGTTGACCATTCTGACGAAAGGGGTGCAAAACGCGACGGTCGTCACGTTTGCTCCGCCCCCCTGGCAGCGCGTGTTCGTGGCTGGCGATACGCTGGCATTTTATCTGGCGAAACTATGCTGCCCGTGGCCGCTCGGTGCGGACTACGGTCGATCGTCGCAGTACGTGGTTGAGCACAGCTGGGCTTACTTCACCTGGCTGGCACCGGCTGGAGTGGTGGGCGTGCTGATGCTTCTGCCGGGTCGGCGACAGTGGCTTACTGCGGCGGCGGTTTTTGTCGCGGCGTTGCTGCCGGTTCTAGGGCTGGTGCCGTTTGCTCATCAGAATGCCTCGACTGTCGCTGATCGCTACGCGTACTTGGCGATGGTTGGTCCAGCACTAGGAATGGCCGCACTGCTGAAGGATGCGCGGTGGTCTCGCTTTGCGCCGGCCATTGCCGTGCTGACTGTGTGGGCGGCGCTCAGCTATCGCCAGCTCGGGAGTTGGGTCAACGATCGGGCATGGATCGATCAGACCTTGGCTGTCAATTCAGCCAGTTTTTTTGGGCTCGAGGTCTTGGCTCAAACGCTCGACGGAGAGCAGCGCACTGCCGAAGCCAGTGTCGTGCGCGAAAAGTCGCGTCACTTGAATCCTCGCGCGATTGAGCCGTATCTCAACTTAGGGAAGTCACTGCTTGCACAGGGAAACCAGCAGGCGGCTCGGGACTGCTACCTTTCGGCACTGGTCATCCTGCCCGAGTCTCGAGTTCTGCACGGCTTTCTGGCCGACATTTCGGCGCGGCTCGGCGATGACCAATCCGCACAGCGACACTTTAGGCGGGCGATCGACGGCTTGGATCGCGATTCGATGGTTTCGGCTCAATGCAATCAAATGGGTCAGGTCTATGTCCAACGAGGCCGCCTGGATCTGGCTCGCGAAGCGCTCAATGCGGCACTGCGATTACGGCCGGATTCGATCGTCACGCTCAACGACCTGGCAGTTCTGGACTTTCGACAAGGGCGTATCGCAGAGGCCCAATCGCACTGGACGGCAGTTCTCGCGATCGACCCGACGAATGTCGCGACGCTTTCCAACCGAGCAGTCGCGTTCTTTCAAAGCGGCAATGTAGAGGCTGCCATCGCCGATCTGACAAAGGCTGTGGCCAATGCGCCGCGCGATATTAAGGTCCGTGCCAAGCTCGTGGATGTCTTGCTGAGGAGTGGCCGGGTGGCCTATGCAATCGAACAGTATCGAGATGCCTTGCGCTGGCAACGCGATTGGCGAGATGGCCAGCGACAACTGGCCTGGCTGCTGGCCACGCATCCTGATTCGCGCATCCGTAACGGTCGCGAGGCGGTCGCGATCGCCGAGCAGTTCTGTACGGCCAGCGGCTTTCGCGATCCGGTCGAGCTCGACGTGTTGGCCGCCGCTCAGGCAGAATCACAAAGCATCGACGAGGCAATCGTCACCGGTCGCCGGGCCGTGGAGTTGTGGCGCGCGGCCAACAGGCCTGCCGAGGCCGCGGTGGCCGAACGACGGCTTCAATGCTACGAGCGTCGCGAACCGTGGCGTGAATCGCTGAACTCGTCGAACTGAGACTCTCCGAGCGGGACCAAGATTGCACGAAGGAGTGCGAACTTTGACTTGGCAACCGCTAGTCCGCGGTTGGTACTTTGGTTACGGGGCAGTGGGCCTGGTAAGGCTTGTCTGCGAACTAGCGCGCCAGACGTCGTCGCGGCGGAACGTGTCAACGACTTTGAGACACTGACCTTTGGAATTTAGTGTAGCGTGGGCAGTGGATTCTCTGAGGATTTGGGGTGGTTGGTTGGAGGGTTGATCCAGACTGCATCGGGTAATCGCAGTGGACGAGGTTCTCGCCGCACGAAACGTTCGGGGGTGGCGG
>Ga0163152_10003433_pt1 | contig 20623 bp, 16 predicted proteins | sample OliLakLV19MP8IB2_FD_148635 | JGI IMG/M metagenome (GOLD analysis project Ga0163152, IMG submission 148635) | Freshwater microbial mat bacterial communities from Lake Vanda, McMurdo Dry Valleys, Antarctica - Oligotrophic Lake LV.19.MP8.IB-2 | ecosystem: Environmental > Aquatic > Freshwater >...
GATTGCCGAGCACGTTCACGAACACCCACTTCGCCGCGTGGCTCGCCGTGTTGCGGAGGAAACCGTGCGGCGCCGCATTCGACGGGCTCGCGTAAACGAGCTGGGCGGCGCCGTCGATCGCGGCGTCGAGCAGCCTGCCGAGATCGCGCGGGTCCTGCTGGCCGTCCTCGTCGATCGTCGCGACCCAGTCCGACACGGTCGACGCGAGTCCCGCGAGCGTCGCCGGGTGCTGGCCGTAGTTGCGCGAGAGCCAGATCGTCCGCACGAAAGGGAATCGCGACGCGAGCGCCGACATCACCTGCGCGCTCGCATCACGCGCTCCGTCGTGGACCATCACCACGTCGGTCACGCGGAAGCGGCGGCCGGCCGGCGTCGTGGCCGCCTTCGTGAGCGGCTCGATCTCCGCGACGAGCGCGTCGAGGGTCTTCTCGCCCTGGTAAACCGGAACGACGACGGAGATCTCGTGAACGCGATCGGAAGTGGCGACCACTGTGCCCGGCGCGTGCACCGGATCGGAGACCTTCATCGAGCGCAAGTGTACTCTACGAGGACACGCCGATGAGAGCCGCTGACGCCCGCTGGATGTTGCTCCCGATCGCCGCGGCGTTCGCGGGGAGTGTCCGGACGCTGAGCGGCGACTTCGTCTGGGACGACCGCCAGTTCGTGGAGCACTCGATCGCGGCCGTCAGCCTCCCCGACATGCTGCTCGGCCGGGGAGTGGGCGTCGTCGAGTACTACCGCCCGTTCCTGAGCATGCTCGGCTCGCTGCTCTACGCGGTCGCTGGCACCGAGCGCCCCTGGGCGTGGCATCTGGCGAACGTGCTGCTCCACGTCGCGACCGCCGCCGGCGTCTTCCAGCTCCTGCGGCGCTGGGCCGCCGCGCCCGCCTTTGCTGCCGCGGCCGGCGCCACGCTCTTCGCGCTCTGGCCGGCGGCGATCGAAGCGGTGTCGTGGGTCTCGGCATGCAGCGAGCTCCTGATGGGTGCGTTCGTGGTGTGGGGACTCGTGCTCCACCTGCACGCGAGGGATCGCGGCGCCGTCGCGATCGGCGCGGCGGTCCTGCACCTGTGCGCGCTGCTCTCGAAGGAGGTCGGCGCGGTCTTCCTTCCGCTCTCGCTCGCGGCCACCGCTCTCGTTCCGGCCGCGCCCGACGCGACCTCGGGCTCTCGAGTGTCACGCGGGCTGAAGCTCTTCGGTCCGCACGTGGCCGTGTTTCTCGCGTACGGGCTTCTTCGCGCGCAGGCCGTGGGCTCGGGTTCTTCGCTCACGGCGCTCGCGCTGGATCGCTTGCGGCCGGAGGCGCTCGGCCCCGCGCTCTACGCGTGGGGCTGGTACGTGCGCGAGGGCCTGCTGCTCGGTTCGGGCTCTCCGTACGTCGAGTCGCCGGCGGCGTCCGCGCTCACGTGGGCCTTCGCACTCGGCGGACTCTTTCTCTTCGCGCGTGCGCTCGACGTCTCTCGGCGGCCCGGCGGCCGCGCGTTCGGTCTCGCGGGGATCTGGTTCGTGATCGCGCTCGGCCCGCCGCTCGCGTTCGCGTCGGCGCCGATCTCGATCACGCCCGTCGCCGGGCGGTATCTCTATCTTCCAATCGTCGCGCTGTGCGCGCTCTTCACGCTCGCGCTTCCGCGCGTGCTGGCGGTCGTTCGCGCGCCGAGGACTCGCGCGATCGCGGCGGGCGCGGCGGCGTGCGCGCTCCTCGCGCTCGGGTGGGCGCGGCAGTCGCCCTGGCTCTCGGACCGCGCGCTGTGGAATCGGGCGGTCGCGGACAACCCGCACTCGAGCATCGCGAAGCTGAACCTCGGGCTCGCCGAGATCGTCGCGGGCGACGTCGCGCAGGGCGAGGAGCACCTGCGCATGGCGGCGTGGAACCCGGCGCTCGCCGACGGACCAGCCCGTCAGGGGATGCTCGTGCGCGTCGGCGAGTACTACCTCCAGGCCGGCAAGCCGGACCTCGCCGAAGAGGCGCTCGTGCTCGCGGCGCGGATGCCGGGATTTCCCGCGATTGCGACGCGCGCCCGGGCCAGCGCAATGGCGCTGCGCCTGCTCGGAAAAGGCGAGGCGATCTCGCGCGACGAGGCGAAGCGCCAGATTGAAGTGCTCGAGAGCGCGGCGGCGCTCGACTCGCGCGACACCACGTCGCGTCTCATGCTCGCCATGCTGGAGGAAGCGCTCGGCGAGCCGGTGCGTGCGCTGGCGCGGTACGAGGACATCGCGCGCGTCTCTGCTGCGCGACCCGATCGGCGCGATGCGGCGCTCGCGTCGTCCGCGCGGCTGAGCGCGAGCGTGGCGCAGGATCCCGATCCCGTGCGGCGGCGATACCACGAGGCGCAGCTCCACGAGCTCCGCGGGGACGCCGCCGAGGCGATCGCCGCGTATCGCGAGGTGCTCGCCGCGGGTCCCGATCGGCCCGAGATACGGCTCGCGCTCTCGTCGCTGCTCTCGCGGACGGGACAGGGCGCGGAGGCGATCCGGGAGCTCGAGGCCGCCTCCCGTCTCGTGCCCGGCGATCCGTCCGTCTGGTACAACCTGGGAATCGAGCAGCAGAAGAGCGCGGACTTCTCCGCGGCCGCGGTCTCGTTTGGCCACGCGATCGAGATCGCCCCGGAGTGGTGGAAGCCGTATGTCCCGCGCGGACTCGCGCTCGAATCGGCAGGGAACCTCGCGGAAGCGGCGGCGACGTACGAGACCTTCCTCGCCCGCTTCGATGAGCCCGCCGACGTCCGCGTGGAAGTGGCTCGCCGCCTGCAGCGGATCCGCGCTTCGGCGCGCTGAATTCCTCGAAGGCGGAGGTTCGTTTGGGCCGGCGACGGACGCGCTATAGTCGCGGACGTGAGCGGCTCGACAGACAAGGCCTTCACCTACAACATCGACGTGCTCGCCAGCTGCAACCTGAGCTGCCCGTCGTGTCCGGTCGGCAACATGCCCGGGCTCCCGGCGCCCGCCTCGCGCATGTCGCCCGAAGCGTTCGAGGAGATCCTCCTCAAGATCAAGCGCGAGACGCCCGGCACCACGCAGATCGGCCTCTACAACTGGGCCGAGCCGATCCTGCATCCCGAGCTCCCGAAGCTCCTCGCGATCGCGCGGAAGCATCAGATGCCCGTCGCGCTCTCGTGCAACTTCAACTCGTCGCGGAACCTCGAAGCGATCCTGCGCGAGGAGCCGATGAGCTTCCGCGTCTCCGTCTCGGGCTTCCATCAGAAGACCTACGAGCGGACGCACCAGAAGGGCGACATCGAGAAGGTGAAGACGCACCTTCGCGAGCTGCGCGAGACGATGGACCGCCTCAAGAGCAAGACGCAGGTCCAGGTCGCGTACCACTGCTACATCGACAACCTCGGCGACGACTACACGCAGATGCGAGCCTTCTGCGCGGAGCTCGGTTTCTTCTTCCTCCCGATGTGGGCGTACTTCATGCCGATCGAGAAGCTCCTCACGGTCTTCGAGGGGAAGGATCTGTCCGAGCAGGACCAGGGCGTCTTGCGCCTTCTCGCCGTCACTCCGCACGAGGCGCGCGACGTGGCGCGGCTGCGCAAGAGTCCCGATTGCACGCTGCGCTCGCACCAGACGGCGATCAATTCCGACGGATCGGTCGCGCTCTGCTGCGGCGTGTATGACCGCAAGCACAACATCGCGCCGAAGTTCGTGGACGCGACGTTCGACGAGCTCCAGGCAGCGAAATACCAGCACGCGCTGTGCCGGCGCTGCATGCACAACGGCATCCACGACCTCGTGACCTACACGGACTTCGACGCGTGGAATCGCATCGCGTCCGCGAAGATCCTTCCGCAGAAGCTCCCCAAGGAGCTTCGCCGACTGGGAATGTTCTATTCGCTCCGCCGGAAGGTCTCGAAGGTCCTCGGACACTCGACCTGGGACCGGATGGTCCACGTGGCGCGCCTCGTCACCTTCCGGAAGCGACGCCGGTCAGTACGGCCGGCGGAACAACCGCCGGTCCAGTGACGGACGCAGCACGCAGGGACCGTCGCGGCGATGGAGCACGAAATCGCCGCGAGAGGCGACGCGCTCGTAGCCCGGTGGCGCCGCATCGGCCGACGCGGCCATGAGGTAATTCGCCATTCCGGACGCCACCTCGCCGAAGCGCTGTACCGGTTTGTTCCAGAGCCCGACGATCGGCACGTCGCGGTGAAGGTAGGTGTAGCCGCCGTTCTGCACGATGTTCGTCCCTGCGACGGTCATCAGTCCGCAGAGGTCCTCGCGCCGCCCCGCATCCGCGAGGAGCCGGTTGATGTCCTCCTCGTGGTGCCACGGCGAGAGACGCTCGAGGTGCGTCCCCCAGTAGAGCCCGTGGTCCCCGAACGTCGTGTGCTTCGATGTCCACGCCATCGCGAGCGCGGCGGGAACGACGAGCGCGATCGCGACCGGGTTGCGCCACCGCTCGGCGATGTGCTCGAGCGCGTGCGCGAGCCCGATTCCCGCCACGGCCAGCGCGAGCGGCACGATGGGCATGAGGAAACGGAACTCCTTCTGCGGGATCGCGCTGTGGACGGCCAGGTATCCGAGCGTGAGGAGCACGAGCGCGGGAACGCGACGCGCGGCCAGCAGCACGCCGGCGGCAGTGAGAACGACGGCGACGCCGGTCGACGTCCACAGCGCGTAGAGGTGCGCCCACCATGGCGACTGAGCACCGCTGAGCCCCGGCGCGATGATCAGCTGGAAACGGAGATACGCGAGGAAGCTCTGGAAGGGCCGGCCCCACGTCACCCAGTCGAAGAGTCCGGCGCCGAGCAGCGCGACGCACGCCCCGATTGCGTACTGCTTTGCGTCGTTCCATCGCCGCGTCGCGAGCAGCGCGATCAAAAGTGCGAGCGCGACGAGGCCGTTCTGGTTGCGCAGATACACGGAGAGCGCCGCGACCGCGCCGCCCGCACGATGCCGCGCGGCGCTTCCGTGCGGAGCGACGAGAAGCGCGGCGATGACGTTGAGCGACGCCGTGACGGTGTCGTTCGCGACTCGCGCGCCGAGCATCAACGAAAGCGGAAACACGGCGAGCAGCGCGCCGGTGATCAGCGAGGCCCGGCGTCCTCCGTGGATCTCCGCGAGGCGCATCGCCGCCCAGATTCCCGCGACCGAGAGCAGTGCCACCGCGCTCTTCGCGACCGACACCAGCACGAGCGCATCGGTGACGCCGGCGCCCGAGAGGACGCGCCACGCCGCGGCGATCAGGGCGGGCAGCAGCCACGGCCGCGCGCCGTCCTGGTATTCCCACGGCACGAAGCCCGCGCCGAACGCGAGGCGATGCGCCTGCTCCAGCGTCTGATAGATCTCGTCCGGCCAGTACACGCCGTGGTCGAACCACGCCGCCCAGAGCCGGAGCGCGGCTGCGATGACAAGAAGCGCTCCTTCGGGCCATCGTGCGCGAACCGACACGCGCGGAAAACTACCAGAATCGCGTCGCGTAATGGAGCGACGCGTCGAGCACGAGGGCGTCCTGCTTCCGCCGCGCCTCCGCCGCACGATCGGCGGCGCCCTCGCGCGTCCATTCCTCCGCGAGCACCTTCCACGGAACCGCCGCCTGGAGGCGCACCGATCGCGCCCACGCATCGTCGGACCGTCGAGGCGGGGGAAGCGCGCTCGTCGCGCGCGCCAGCCGCACCTCGAGCTCCGCCGCCGGCGGCCGCGCCGTTCCCACCGGCTCGATGCGCGCGAAGAATCCCTCGGGCCAGCGGTCGAACGCGGCGCCGACCAGCGGCGCGAGCTGCATCGTCGCGTAGGTGGGCCGCGTTTTCGACAGCGCCTCGAGGATCGGCGTCAGCCGCGTCCGCTCGCCGTCGAAGGGAATCTCCGCGAGCTCCGGAATCCTCTCGCACGCGCGATCGTAGTACCAACGATGGCGCACGAGGTTCGCGTCGAGATACGCGACGTCGGGACGTTCCTCGCGTCCGTCGAGCAGCCAGCCGATCGCGAAGAGATCCATGTCTCCCTGGCCGACGATGACGGCATCGCGCTCGACCTCGCGCAGCGCCGCGTGGAAGTAGCGCTCGACCGCGTGCGAAGACGGCGCGTGCACGTTGACGCCGCCGAGCACCGCAAGCGGAAACGGCAGCAGCAGCAGAACCGTCCCGAGCGCCCTCCGCCACGCGAGCAGACGCGCCATCCCGAACGCGACCGGGACCGCGAAGAGCTGAGCGGGCAGCAGGTGGAAGCGCGCGACGACCGCGCTCGCGATCTCGCTGCGCGGGAGGTTCACGAGCGACGGAAAGACGACGGCGGAGAGCGCGAAGCTCGCCGCCCACGCAAGCGCCAGCCCGCGCTGCCGCTTCCAGAGGACGATCGCGCCCGCGACGCCGGGCACGGCCCAGATCCAGGTCCACTGCGCGGCCACGCCGGCGAGACACTCGACGATTCGCGCGAGGGGCGCCCTCGCCGCGCCCTCCACGCCGAGGCGAAGGGTGCCGTAGTCGCGGCGGAGGACGTGCGAGGCGAGTCCCTCCGCGGACGACGTGTCGCCCCAGATCCACGCGTGCGGTCCGGCGGTGCGCGCCGCGATCGGGAGCCAGACGTACGGAAGAAGGCTCGCGAGCGCCGCCGCGGCAAACGGCACGAGCACTCGCGCCACGCGACCGTCGCGGCGGATCGCGACGACCAGCGCGTGGATCGCGATCGGCGCCGCGAGCACGGCGGTGTGCTGATTCGCGAGCGCGAGACCGCAGGCGAGGCCGAGCCACGCGGACGCGCGGGGTGTGGCTTCCGGGGTCGCGTCGACGAGGCGAGTCGACGCGAGGAGGCACGTCGACGCGAGGAGCGTCGCGAGCGCGAAGACTTCGGGGAGCGTCGACGCCCGCCACGCCAGCGGCGAGAGCGCGAAGGCGAGCGCGGCCAGCAGCGACACCGTCTCGTCGCCGGTGAGGCGCGCCAGCGCACGTTGCAGCACGGCCGCACCCGACGCTCCGAGCAGCGCGGAGAGCAGGGCGATTCGCAGGAACGGCTCGCCCGGAAGTACCGCCGTCCACGCGCGCGAGAGCATCGCGTAGAGCGGATAGCCGGGAGGATGCGCGACCGCTCCCCGAAGCGCGACCAGCGCGAATTCGCCGGTGTCTCCACCCTGCACCGACGTCGACGCCGTCCACGCGTACGCAACGAGCGGGATCGCGAACGCGAGCCCTACCGACCGCGATGGCGAAGACGGGTCCGGCACTCGAGGAGTGATACCATTTCGTCCGCGAGGGCCATCGAATGAAACCGCGCGTGAACACCTGGCTCCTCCTTCCGCTCGGTCTCGCCGTCTTGACGTATGTCCGTGCGCTCGGGGGCGACTTCGTCTGGGACGACGAGATCTACCTGAAGCGGTCCTCACTGTACGCGAGCTCGCTGCGCGAAATCCTGTTCCCGCCGATGCTGTCGGGCGACGTCCCGTATTACCGCCCCACCGCGAACCTGGGCGGACTGGTGCTGTTCCGGCTTTCGGGCGGCCAGATCCCCTGGCTCTGGCATGCCGCGACGGTTCTGCTGCACGCGGTCACGACGGCCGGCGTCTACATGCTTCTCCGCGCGTGGGTGACGGACGACGGCGACGCGTCCCGGAAGGGACGCGCGCAGACGGCGGCCGTCGCTGGAGCGACCCTGTTCGCGTGCTGGCCCGCCAACGCCGAAGCCGTCACGTGGGTCTCGGCGTCGACCGAGGGGATCATGGTGTGCTGTCTCGTCTGGGCCGTCGCGCTGCATCTTCGCGCGCGCGATTCCGGGAGGAGCGCGCTTCCTTCCGCCGTCTTCTTCCTGCTGGCGCTCGGAGCCAAGGAGACGGCGATCGCGTTCGTGCCGATCGCCATCGCCGCCACGGCGTTGCTGCCTCCGTCGCGCGGCGCGGTGAAGACCGGCTGGAAGGCGGGCCTCGCGTCCTCTCTTTGGCTGCCGCACCTGCTCGCGTACGCGACGTACACCGCGCTTCGCCTGCTCGCACTCGGGCGAACGTCGGGCAACTCGCTCACGCAGATCGCGGCGCAGCGCCTGACGCTCGACGCGTTCGAGCCCGCCGTGCGCGCGTGGAGCTATTACCTCCGGGAGGCACTGCTGCTGGGTCCGGGTGGGCCGTTCACGGAATACCCGCCCGCCGGGCTCGCCAGCCTTCTCCTCGGGATCGCGGGAGTCGTCGCGGGGACGGCGGTGATCGCGATGGCGTACCGGCGTTCGTGGCGCCCGTGGTCCATGGTCGTCGTGTGGTTCGTCCTGGCGTTGGGACCGCCGATCGCGATGGCGGTCGATCCCCTCTCCGTGACGGCCGTGGCGATCCGGTATCTCTACGCGGCGAACGTCGCGGTGGCCGCGGTCGCGGCCCTCGTGGTCGTCCGCCTTCCGGACTTCGGCGCCCGGCAGCGGACCGTCCTCGCGGTTGCGGGCATCGGCGTGGTCGCTCTCGTGGGACTGACGCAGGTGCGGATGAATCCCTGGCTGACGCGGGTCGGTCTCTGGGGGAGGGCGGTCGAGGACCACCCGCGCTCGACGGTAGCGCGGCTGAACCTCGGCCTCGCGCTCGTCGGCCAGGAACGATTCGCCGAGGGGGAGGAGCACCTCCGTCACGCGGCGTACGGCACGAAGGGCACGGTTGGCTGGCAGCAGACGGCACTGGTTCGACTCGGGGAGTTCTACGTCATGCGGGGCCAGGTCGCGCCCGCGCGTGCGGCGCTGCTGAAAGCGTCGCGGCTCGCCGGCACGCGGGATGGCGTTTCGTCGGCCATGACGCTCGCCGCCGCACTGGAGATGCTCGAAGACAAGGCGAGCGACTCGGAGGTGAACTCGATCCCGCGAAACCGCCTGGTGCAGCAGGTGGCGGCTCTCGAGCATGCGGCGCAGCTATCTCCGTTCGATCCGACGCCGCTCTTGATCCTCGCGATCGTCCACGAAGCGCTGGGCGAGAAGGAACGGGCGAGGGGCGCGTACCTCTCTGTCGCCGCGGTCGCGGTCTCGAACCAAGGGACGCGATCCGTCGCGATTGCCCGGGCCGAGCGCCTCACAGCCGAGATCGCGGCGGAAGCCGACCCCGTCAAGCGGCTCTATTTCGAGGCGCAGCGACACGAGGTCGCGAAGGAGTGGGAGGACGCGGCACGCAGCTACGAAGCGGCGCTGGAGATCGCGTCGGAGCGCACCGACCTGATGATGCCGCTTGCGGAAATCCACGCGAGGCAGGGCAACGTCACGCGGGCCGAGGAGCTCATGGTGCGCGCGACGGAGCTGGATCCCTCGAATCCGTTCATGTGGTTCAACCTGGGGCTTTACCGCTCGCTCGCGAAGAAGTGGGCGGAAGCGAGCGACGCCTTCCTTCGCGCGTCGACGCTGCTGCCCGGCTGGTGGCGGCCCTACCTCCACCGGGCGTCGGCGCTGGAAGGGATGGGCGATCTGGAGGGGGCGGTCGAGCAGTACGAGAACATGCTCGAGGTCTATGAAGGGGCGGAGGGCATCCGGGGGCATGCGGTCGAGCGGATCCGGGTCCTTCGGTTGGCACGGGGACGCAATCCGTCGCCACCAGAGTCGGAGCGCCCTTTTTCGGCACCGCCTTGACAGGCACGTCGCGGCCGCGATACAAATGCCTGAATTTTCAGTAGGTTCCAAACGGGTCATCCAGCGTTTATGCGGCCTCTGGTTTGCAAAGACCGTTGCGCCGACTCTCCAACCACCTAGAAGGAGCAACCTCCACATGCGTCGAATTCGCTCGTCCGGCTTCACCCTCATCGAATTGATGATCGTCGTTGCCATCATCGGAATCCTGGCGGCGATCGCCATCCCGAACTTCCTCAAGTTCCAGTGCAAGTCGAAGCAGTCGGAAGCCAAGACCAACCTCTCCGGCATCTTCACGGCGGAGAAGGCCTTCTTCGGCGAGTACAACACCTACGGAACCGACCTCATCTCGGTCAACTGGCAGCCCGACGGATCGCCGCTCTACGTCTACGGCTTCTCCGGCACGTTCCCCGCCGGCTCGGTCGCCGGCATCACGGGCTACGACGGCGCGCGTAACGACACCGCGGATGTGGCTGTCTCCTCGGGCCGGTACTCCATCCTCAAGATGAAGGATCTCGCCGGTGCGTCGCTCGCCGGCGGCAATCTCCCGACCACCACGCTCACGGGCCAGCTCTTCACGGCCGGCGCGGCGGGTGACGTCGACACGGACCCCGCGGTCCTCCTCGACACGTGGCAGATCGACAACGTCAAGGCGCTCAACGTCGCCTCGAACGACTGCACCACCTAAGTCCTTCTCACCTTTTCGAGACCGCCCGGTTCGATGTCGAACCGGGCGGTTTCTTTGTACGCCTACTTGAAGTCCCGTCGCGAGAACGCCGCGCTCGCGAGGGCGAGCAGCAGCACCGAGTAGGCGAGCCCGTAGAGCAGGATCACGCCGAACTCCCCGGCGGGCACCGGGATGCCGTGGGTGCCCTGCGCCTTCGCGTCGAAGAGCGAGAGGTCCGGCAGGATCCAGTAGAACGCGCGCAGGACCGTCCGCGTGACGGCGCTTTCCGACCGCGTGGCCAGTCGCTCCAGGTCGGAAGTGATCTGTCCGAGGACCCAGCACGACAGGCTGAACATCCCGGCGAGCGTGCTCGACGAAACGAAGCTCGCGAACGCCACCGCCATCGACACGAGCAGGATCATCTCGGCCCACATCAGTACGAACGATTGCAGGAGGGCCTTCGTCGGCGTGGCGCCGTACGTCCAGGCGACCGCCATGAGGGTGATCGCCATGATGGCGAGCGCCGTTGTCAGGGTGAGGACCAGGCCGGCGACCTTGCCCACGAGGAACTCGCTACGGCCGACCGGCTTGGAAAGGATCACCGACACGGTACGCCGCTCGATCTCCTTCGCGACGAGGCCGTTCCCGAGCAGGAGCGCGATCAGCGAGCCCACGAGAAACATCGCGGCCTGACCCAGGTCGAGCAGGATCTTCGACTGCTCGAACGGAGAAAGCTCTCCGAGGGCGACACCCGCGACGATGACCGCGCCCGCGAAGAAGAGCAGGACGTAGAGAACCCGGTCCCTCCGGTTCTCGCGAAAGGTGTTCAGCGCGATCGCGAGGATTCGGCCGATCACGGATGCCCTTCGGAGTCGGTGCGCGGCGCGGAGGAGATGCGGGACATGAAGATCTCCTCGAGAGTGCGGCGAACGGGCGCCATCGCGAGGAGCGACGCACCGTGCCGCTTGGAGACTTCGAGCATCGTGAACGCCTGCTCCTGCGGAAGACGCACCACGGTGCGGCCTCCGCTGTCGCGAATCGATGTGCCGGGAATCTGCGAGATCGCCGCCTGTCCGTCCGCGGTGAGGCCGGAGAGCACGATCTCGACGTCGGTGCCGGCCAGATGGAGGAGGTCGGAGAGCGGGCCGAGCGTGACGAGCGCTCCCCGGTCGAGGATGGCGATCCGGTCGCAGACCACCTCGACGTCCGAGAGGATGTGGGTCGAGAAGAAGATCGTCTTCCTCTCCGCGTGCAGCTCGAGCATGAGGTCGCGGACGTCCTTGCGGCCGATCGGATCCAGGCCGCTCATCGGCTCGTCGAGAATGAGGAGCGGCGGGTCGTTGATCAGCGCCTGCGCGATGCCGATGCGCTGGAGCATTCCTTTCGAATACCCGCGAAGGCGCTGATCGGCCGCATGCGCGAGCCCGACCCGTTCGAGGAGCCGCTTCGCGCGCTTCGTCCGCTCGTGCGACGCGAGGCCGAAGAGCCGGCCCACGTAGTCGAGGATCTCCATCCCCGTGAGGTGGTCGTAGAAATACGGATGCTCCGGCAGGTAGCCGAGAAGGGCACGCGCCTTCGCGTTTCCGACGGGCTCGCCGAAGAGACGGGCTTCCCCGCCCGACGCGTGGATGAGACCGGTCAGGAGCTTGATCGTCGTGGTCTTCCCCGCGCCGTTCGGGCCGAGAAACCCGAAGACCTCGTGTTCCTCGACGGCCATCGTCAGGGGTTGGAGAGAATCCACGCGACGCTTGCCGATCGTCGCCGCGAAGCTCTTCGAGAGACCCCGGCACTCGATCACCGGCACGCGCGACTCCCTCCCTCTCCCTCGTTCATGAGCATCAACGACCGCCGACGCGAATCCGCGGAGGGGCGCCCCTTCGCGTCGAGCCGGTAAGGTCCGCCGAACGGATCCGCGGCCGGGACGCCCGCGTGGCGGCGGATGTCCGCGATGCTCCAGGTCCTGGCGGGGTCGTCGCGGAGAAGCACGAGGTGGCTCGCGCGGAGCTTCTCGACCTCGACGCGGAGAAGGAGGCGGGCCTTGAGACCGAGGCGCTCTTTCGTCCGGAGCTCGTCGGGGTCCGTCGCGTCGAGGACCTCGAGCGCTTTCGCGACGTACTCGAAGTGTCCCGATGCGGCGTGGAGCCGGTCGACCGGGAAGAGAAGCCACGGCGGATTTCCCTGGAGCGTCGCGGGAAGTCGCGCGAGCACCCGCTCCTCCGTCAGGCGCTCCTCGACCGAGTCGTAGAATGGGGAATCGTTGCGATGCGCCCGGAGCGCGACCTTGCCGCTCGTGCTGCGGACGTTGCCGTCAGGCCCGATTTCGTAGTGCCCGCCGAAAGGATCCGCGGCGGGGACGGAAGGGAGCAGGCCCTCCGCGACGAGAACCTGCAGCGATGCGGGGACGGAGCCTTCGTTCCGGAGCCGCCACGTGCGCAACGCGGCTCCGATCTTCTCGAGATCGTGCGTCAGATAGGCTTCCTGCAGCCGCTCCGAGAAGCGCACGCGAAGGCGCGGATCGGTCGTGCGGGCGAGCTCGACGCGTAGATACTCGATCGCGGCTTCCGTCTGGCTCGACTCCGCGAGCAAACGGCCGACGAGTCCCGGCAACCACTTTGGACCCTCGGGTGAGGCCGCCGCGGCGCGGAGGTGCGTGACGGCGCAGGGGGTGTCCGACAGTTCCGCGAAGCAGATGAAGCCCGCCTGTAGGCGCATCCGCCAGTCCAGCGGGAACCGGCGGATCCCGCCTTCGAGGATCCGGAGGGATTCGCAGGGCTGGTCGGCGAGCACGTCGAGCAGAACGGTTCCGCCGAGATAGGAGGCGCGGAAATGCGGGTCGAGCTCGACGACGGCGCTGAGCTGCCGCCCAAGCCACTCTCCCAGCACCGGATCCGCGTGGGTGTCGGGGACGTTCTGGATGAAGCGAATCCAGAGCACGTCCGCGGCGAGAGAGTCGAAGTTGAGCGTCGCGATGCGCAGCTCGGCGGGGAGAGGAGCGCGGACGTCGGCCAACGGCAGCTGTGCGCCGTCGAGGTGGGTCCGGGCAAAGATCGCGATCAGCCCGGCGGCGATCGCGATGACGACGGTGCGCACGGGCCGATGTTACCTCAGCCTTTGTCGGTCACGACATGTTGAAGCAGTCGTTCGCGGGCGAGGAGAGGTCTCGCCGATGGTCGATGTACCACCAGTCGACGGCGAGCCCCGCGTCCGGCCGGATGTCCGCGACCGCGCCGATGAGAAACGCCTGGCCGCTGCAGAGCGTGGGGGGGAGATTGGCCCCGACGAACAGAGTGCCGTTGAGGTCCTTGGCCCGCGTAACATCCCACGTCGGCGTGGCTCCCTGGACGCTGGGGTCGCCGGTGTCATTTCGGGTCGGGTCGTACGCAGGCAGGCCCGGGACCGTGTTTACCGGCGGAACTTCGACGCCATCACCGAATCCGTAGATGTAGAGCGGTCCGCCGTCCGGGCTCCACCCGAGCGAGACGAGGTCGGTTCCGTAGGTGTTGTTGTCGGAAAGGAAGATCTTTTCGACCGAGAAGATGCTGCCGAGCTGCGCCTTCGCCTCGCCCTGCTTCGACTTGCACTGGAACGAGAGGAAGTTGGGGATCGCGATACTCGCGAGGAGGCCGATGATGGCGACGACGATCATCAGCTCGATGAGGGTGAAACCGTGTGATCTACGCACACCTTCATTGTAGCGCTGCTTCCCCGTCGAAACCACACCCGGTCGAGTCCTGAGGCGCGTTGCCCCCAGGGGCGGCTCGGGTGTTGAATCCCGCCCCCATGGCCCGACGAATTCCCTCTGACGTGTCCCGCGCCGAGCGCGAAAGGAGCCTCCTGTTGCGGGTCGGGCCCGCGCTCTCGGCGTCCCGGTCGGCCGCTGACGCGGCGTCCGCGCTCGCGTCCGCCGTCGTTCCCGAGATCGCCGATTGGTGTTTCGTCGACGAGCTCGAGGAGGCCAGCGTCAACCGGCTCGCCATCGTCAACGAGAGCGCCGCGCGCGTCGCGCAGGCCCGTGCGATCGGCGATCGCTTTCCGCTCGATCCGGAAGCGCGCTTCGGTCCCGTCGTCGCGATCCGCTCGCGCTCGGCGGACCTCGTCTCCAACATTCCGCTCGTCGTGCGCCAGGCGCTCCCCGAGGCGTGTGGCTTTTCGCGCGTCGTCGCGCAGCTCGGCATCCACTCGCGCATCGTCGTCCCGCTCCCCGGTCTCGACGGCGTGGTGCTCGGCGCCTTGACCGTCGCGTGGGCGGAGAGCCGTCGCGTGTACGCGAACGCCGACCTCCCGCTCGTGGAGGAGCTCGGCCGCCAGCTCGGACTCGTGATGGACGCGTTTCGCCTTCGCGCGTTGCTCGCGGGCGGCCCCGGCACCGACGCGAAGCGCAAGCTCGCCAGGCTCTCCCCGCGAGAGCGCCAGGTACTCGAGCTCGTCATCGCCGGTCTTTCGACACGCGCGATTGCCGAACGCCTCGGGCTCGGCGCGCGGACGGTGGAAACCCACCGCGTGCACGTCCTCCGGAAGCTCGGGTTGAAGGGCGCCGTGGACGTGGTCCGTTTCGCCGCCCGCTGCGGGCTCATCGCGGATCCGCAGGGGAATCCCCAGGGGCAAGGGGCTCCGTAGCTCCACCGATGGGTGTTTGCCCGATCGCGCCGCGGGTGCCTCCGGTGAGAATGTTCCTGTGGGGTCCACCCCCTCAGGATCCTGTGGAGAGCGGCGCGGGGATCTTCCCTACGCCGCTTTCTTCTTTCCGGGATGCAGCGGCGGACCGGCGAGGTGCAGCGCGTGTCTCGCGCGCAGCAGCTCGATGGGAAGCCGCGCACGCGCCGCCTCGCGTCCGAGCAGCGCGCGTGGAGCGAGAAGAGCGATCGACACCAGCGCGAGCGCGAGGGTCGCCGCGCGCATCCCGATCGTCGCCGGGAGTCCGTAGCAGAGGCGCCAATATCGCTCCCGGCTGTCGAGCGCCGCGCGCAGCAGCATTCCGTTTGCGGCGACGACCGGCGATCCCGAGCCGGCGACGCCCTTGCGTGTGCTCTGCGCGCCGAGGTGCACGATCGTCGCGCGGGGCTCGTGCACGACGCGCCATCCGGCGGCCTTCGCGCGCCAGAACCACTCGGTCTCCTCGAAGTAGAGGAAGAAGCCGTCGTCGAAGGGGCCGATGTCGTTCCACGCGCGGCGAGTGAGCAGGACGAACGCTCCCGTCGCGGAGTCGATGTCCACCGGCGCGAGAGGCGACGGCACGGGCGGGTAGTCGGCCGCGCCGGTCGCGCCCGCGAGCCGCTCCGCGAGATACGTGGCGAGCGTCGGGAACGGGCGGCCCGACATCATCGGCGCTCCGTGCTCGTCCACCATGCGGCACGACACCGCGGCGATGTCCGCGTCGGACGCGAGCGTCGCGAGGCACGTGCGCAGCGCCGTCGCGTCGACGAAGCAGTCCGGGTTGAGCACGAGGATCGTGTCGGCGGCGGTCGACGCGACGCCGTGGTTCACGCCGGCCGCGTACCCGAGGTTGGGACGGCGAAAGAGCCGGATCTCCGGAAAACGCTCGGCGACGCGATCCGCGCTGCCGTCCGGCGAGTCGTTGTCGATGACGACGATCTCGGCGGCGAGTCCCTCGACGGCTCGCTTCGCCGACTCGAGCGTCCGCATCAGGACATCGGCGGCGTTGTAGCTGACGACGACGATCGTGAGAGAGCGAGCCATCAGCGGGCCACCGTTCCCAGCAGGCGCTCGTACTCCGCGAGCCACTCGCCGTTCATGCGCTCGCGCGTGAAGAGCCGCTCGACGCGTTCGCGACCAGCGGCGCCGAAACGCTCGCGTCGCGGAGCGTCCGCGAGCAGCGAGGCGATCGAGGCGGCGAGCGCGTCCGCGTCGTCGGGCGGAACGAGATGCCCGGTGACGCCGTCCTCGACGACCTCGGGGAGCGCGGACACGCGGCTCGCGATGACGGCGCGACCCGCGGTCATCGCTTCCGCGGCGACGAGTCCGAAACCTTCCCAGCGGCTCGGCATGACGACGAGATCCGCCGCCGCCATCAGCGCCGGCACGTCGGAGCGGACGCCGGCGAAAACGACGCGGCCCGGCAACGACGTGGACGCGAACGTGCGCAGGGCGTCTTCGTGTTCGCCGCGTCCGACGAGCACGAGCACCGCGCCGGTGCTCGCGAGCACGGGCCTCGTCATCGCGGAGAGCAACACGTCGTGGCCCTTCTGCTGCACGAGCCGCCCGACGGAGAGCAGCATCGGCGTACCGGGCGGCACGCCGAGCGAGGTGCGGATCGCGTCGCGATCCGCGGCGCCTGCGGCGGCACGCAGGCCGGCGACGTCGACGCCGTTGTGGATGCGGAGCATCTTGTCCTTCGCGCCGGGCTCGAGCGCCGCGAAGTGCGCGAGAACGGCGTCCGAGGTACAGACGATCCGGTTCGCGCGGCGCACGATGCGCCGGTGCACGCGCTTGAGGAGCGGTCCCTTCCACCACGCGTCGTCGTTCTGCTTGAAGAGGATCAGCTTCACGCCCGGCAGTGGACCGACGGCGAGGCCGCCGACGATCTCGGCGCGGGAGAGGTGCGCGTGCACGAGCGGAAATCCGCCCTCGCGCACGAGCCGCCGGATCTCCCGCACACCGAACGGGTCGAGCCAGGATCGGCGGCGCCGGTCGAGCACGGTCGTGCCGATCGCCTCGAACTCGGCGCGCAGCTCGAGAGCGCCGGTGAGGACGGCGACCGTGTGGCGGTACCCCGGCAGCCCGGCGAGGATCGAGAGCAGCAGCCTCTGGGCGCCGCCGGCTTTCTCCAGCGTGGAGATCAGGTGGAGCACCGGCGGTGGCACGCGGGGATAGTAGCCTTTGATGTGTATACTCGCGCGCTTCCATGAACCCCGAGCTGACGATCATCGTCCCGATGAAGGACGAAGAAGCCGTGGTCGCCGAGACCACGCGGCGGCTCATCACGGCCGCGGAGACGGTCGCCGGCGACAAGTGGCAGATCCTCCTCGTCGACGACGGCTCGACGGATCGCACGTTCGCGATCGCGAGCGACCTCTCCGCGAAGGATCCGCGCATCCAGGTCTGCCGGCACGCGAAGAACTTCGGTCGCGGTCGCGCGCTGCGCACCGGCTTCGCCGCTTCGCGTGGAAACGTCGTCATCAGCGTCGACGCCGACCTCAGCTACGACGAGCACCACGTGCCGCGCCTCTATCGGGCGGTGCTCGAGGGCGATGCCGACGTCGTCCTCGGCAGCGCGTACATGCCGGGAGGGCAGGTCGAGGGCGTCTCCGCGCGCCGCCTGATCCCGAGCAAGCTGGGTAACTACATCCTTCGTTTCGCGCTCGAGGGTCGCGTCTACACCTCCACGTGCGTGCTGCGCGCGTACAAGAAGGAAGTCATCGACGCGATCGACCTCGAGTCGGACGGCAAGGAAATCCACCTCGAGATCCTCGAGCGCGTGTGGGCCGCCGGCTACACGGTGAAGGAGATCCCCGCCACGCTCCGCTCGCGGAAGAAGGGGCAGGGCCGCTCGAAGAGCACGCTCCTCCCCACCGTGCGCAGCCACCTCCTCTTCAGCTTCGTGACGCGCCCGATGGTGGTGTTTGGCGTCGGCGGCCTGGGGATGATCACCGGCGGCCTCGCGACGGGCGTGCACATCACCTGGCTCTGGTTCCACGGGAACCTGAATCCCGAGCGACCGCTCGTCGTGCTGATGATCCTGTTGCTGCTCGGCGGCGCGCAGCTCCTCTCGTTCGGTTTCGTGGCCCTCCAGATCGGCGAGCTCCGCCGCGAGATGGCGCGCGTGCAGCGCGACGTCCGGCTGGCGGCCCGAAAGCCGGCCGAGCGAGCGGAGTGAGAGTCCTCGCGCTGACGCACCTGTATCCGCGATTCGACGGCGACAACCTCGGTGTCTACATCCGGCAGATGTACGACCGGCTCGCCGCGCACCACGACGTTCGGGTGCTCTGCCCGCTTGCGCCGCGGATGGAAGCGCGTGCCCACGCTCCCGGCAGAGTCGAAGTGGCTCCCTTCGCGTATGGGCTGCCGCGTGCCTGGTCGACGTTCGGATACGGAGGCGGTCTCACCGGCGAGCAGAAGCTCTCGCGCGCGTCCCTCCTGCTCGCGCCGCTCTACGGCGTCGCGGCGATGGAGCGCGTGTGGCGCGATCGCGGGCGCGCCGACATCCTGCACGCGCATTTCCTCGTGCCGAACGGCTCGATCGCCGCGACCGCGTCCGGCGGCCGGCCGCTCGCGATCAGTCTTCACGGATCCGACGTGTATCTCGCGGAGCGCTTCGCTCCGCGAGATACACGTCCGCGCATCGCGCTGAACGAAGCGGCGGCGGTGATCCCGTGCAGCGAGGATCTCGCGCGCCGGGCGATCGCGCTCGGCGCCGATCCGGCCCGCGTGCACGTCATCCCCTACGGCGTCGACGCGTCGCTCTTCGCGAACTGCGAGCGCTCTTCGGGCGCTCGCGCCGAGATCCGCGAAAAACTGGGCGCCGGCGATCACCCGGTGGTGCTGTTCGTCGGCAACCTCCTTCCGAAGAAGGGCGTGACGTTCCTCCTCGATGCCGCTGCCGCGGTGCGGCGAGCGCATCCGCAGGCGCTCTTCGTGATCGCCGGTGACGGCGCGCTCCGCGCGGACCTCGAGCGGCAGGCGGCGACGCTCGGTCTCGGCGACGGCGTTCGTTTCGTGGGCGCGTTGCCGTGGGCGGAGATCCCGTCCTGGCACGCCGCGGCCGACGTCTTCGTCGTGCCGTCCGTGATCGACGCGACCGGCAACGTCGACGGACTCCCGAACGTCGTGCTCGAAGCGATGGCGAGCGGGCTGCCGGTCGTCGCGACGGCGGTCGGCGGACTGCCGATGGTGGTGAAGCCGCGCGAGACGGGGCTGCTCGTTCCACCGGAGAACGCGCCGGCGCTCGCCGAGGCGATCTCGACGCTGATCGGCGATCGCGCTCTCGCCGCCGCCTGCGGCGCCCGGGCACGCGAGCTCCTGACGTCGGAGCTCTCGTGGGAGCGGATCGCGGCGCGCTACGCGGAGCTCTTTCAGACGCTCGTGGGACATCGATGAAGGTACTCGTCACCGGTGGCACCGGATACATCGGCTCTCACGTCGTGCGCGCGCTCGCGGAGCGGAAACACCGCCCGGTGATCCTCGACGACCTCTCCGCGTCGAGCGCGAAGCGCGCGGGAAAATTTCCGCTCGAACGCGTCACGCTCGCGGACGTCCCCGCGGTCGTCGACGTGTTCCGCCGTCGAAAGCCGGACGCGGTCGTGCACCTCGCCGGCCTCATCAGCGTCGCCGTTTCGCTGACGCAAGCGGAGCGCTACTGGAACGTGAACCTCGGCGGCGGAGCGTCGCTGCTTCTCGGCGCGCAGGCGATCGCGGGTGCCAAAGGGCGGGGCGTCCGCGCGTTCGTCTTCTCGTCGACCGCGAACGTCTACGGGCGCGGCAGCGGAAAGCCAATCACCGACCGCACGCCGGTCGAGCCGCTGACACCGTATGGGCAATCGAAGCTCGCGTTCGAGAAGCTCCTGCACGCGTCGTCGGCGCCGATCGGGTTCCGGTCGACCGCGCTGCGGTATTTCAACGCCGCGGGGTGCAACCTCGCGTGGGGTGTCGGCGAGGCGCACGAGCCGGAGGAGCACATCCTGCCGCGCGCGATCCGCCTGCTCGCGGCGGGGGAGCCCGTCACCGTCTACGGCACCGACTACCCGACGCCCGATGGCACCTGCATCCGCGACTACATCCACGTCGAGGACCTCGCGTCGGCGCACGTCGCCGTGCTCGAGGCCAAACGCGGGCTCGCGCCCGCCGCGAGCCTCAACGTCGCGACGGGGCGCGGCTGCTCGGTTCTCGAGCTCGTCACGCGCGTCGCCGCGGAGCTCGGCGTGAAGCCGCGCATCGAGCGCCTGCCTCGACGCGCGGGCGATCCGGTCGTGCTCGTCGCGCGCCCATCGCCCGCGCTCAAGCGCCTCGGCTGGGGTCCCCGGCACGGCCTCGACGAGATCGTGCGGTCCGCGGTCGCGTGGGAAATGGGTTGATTCGGCGGACATCGGAAATCGCGCCGCTTCACCCTGCCCTGAGCGGCGTGAGCTGAGTTGAAGGGCTGTTCGTTCCGCCCACTCGATTGCGCGGACCCTGGCGTTTCGGCAGCAGGCAATCGTCTCTCGCGCACGCGCGATGCCGGCCCTCGCTTACGCGATCCTCCTGGCCGCGGTTGGTGCGAAGTCGTATCCGGTCGAACAGCGGCGGGTTGGGGGAAGGTGTTGATTGCGCCGTCGCCTCCACTGCCCACGTGGGCTGCCATCGCGCCTCGCAGGTGGTAACTCGAGTTGTAGGTATCCAGTTCGCTCAGGGAACTTCGCGAAAGCGAGGGCGGTCGCCGACGACATGAAGCACGTGTGGAGAACAGATCGCGCGACTCGCGCCATGCAAGACGTTCCGGCCCGCGCCTACGCA
>Ga0163152_10003436_pt1 | contig 20596 bp, 21 predicted proteins | sample OliLakLV19MP8IB2_FD_148635 | JGI IMG/M metagenome (GOLD analysis project Ga0163152, IMG submission 148635) | Freshwater microbial mat bacterial communities from Lake Vanda, McMurdo Dry Valleys, Antarctica - Oligotrophic Lake LV.19.MP8.IB-2 | ecosystem: Environmental > Aquatic > Freshwater >...
ACTTCGACGCGGCCGGCCGCGTCGAAGTCGTAGGCCGCCTTCGCGCCGAGCGGATCGACGATCGACGTGGTGCGGCCGATCGCGTCGTGCGCGAGGGTCCAGACCGCGCCGTTCGGCGCCGTCATCTTCGTGAGGCGGCCTTCGGAGTCGTACGCGAAGCTCCACGCACCGGCCGCCGTCGCGACCTTGAGCGCGCGTCCCATCGTGTCGTAGCGCACCGTCACTTCGGGCGATCCGGTCCGCGAGACCGCGGTGACGCGGCCCGCGAGGTCGTAGCCGTATTTCGTGAGACGGCCCGACGGCTCCGCGATGGAGACGAGGTTGTCGACGCGGTCGTAGCCGTAGCGCGTGACGCCGCCGCGCGCGTCGGTCTCGGAAAGCACGCGACCCGCGGCGTCCGCGAGGCGGCGCGTGACGGCGCCTTCCGGATTGGTCTCCGACGCGCGGTTGCCGAAGCGATCCCAGCCAAAACGCGTCACCGCACCGAGCGCGTCCTGCGTCGCCACCAGGCGCCCTGAGTCCCACTTGTAGGCGGTGCGAACGCCGCCGGTTGAAACGTCGGCGGTGAGGTTGCCCTTCGCGTCCCACGTCCACGTCGTCACGCGGCCACCGGGGCTCGTGCGCGAGAGCGGGCGGCCGTCCGCGTCGAACGACGTCTTCGTCACGCGGGCCGCGCCGTCCTTGTGCGCGACGAGATGGCCGCGCTCGTCGTATTCCCACGTGGAGACATTGCCGAGCGTGTCGCGCTCACGAACCGGGAGCCCGTTCGCGAACCACGTGATGCGCGTCGCGCCGATCGCGTCGGTCTCGGTGACGGTGCCGGCCTTGTCGTCCCACGCGATCGAACGCGTGGCGCCGAGCGAGTCGGTGATCTGCGTCGCGCTCTGCGGCGGCGCCGTCGAGAGGGTCTCGTAGCGGAAGGACGCGGACCGCGTTCCGGGGCCCGTGATCGTCGCGGCGCGCAGGTCCTCGTCGTAGGTGAGCGTGAGGGACGAGCCGTCGGCGCGGACGATCGTGTAGAGGCGGTCGCCCTGCCAGTCGTAGGACGTCCCCTTCATGTCGGGGCGGATCACCTTCAGGAGGTGGCCTTCCTGGTCGTAGGCGAAGCGCGTCTCGCGCTCGAGCGGATCTTTCATCGTGAGGACGCGGCCCGCCTTGTCGTAGGCAAAGCGAACCGAGCGGCTCGTCGAGTCGTCGGCGATCACGTTCACGGTGCCGTTCACGTTGCGAACGACGCGGAGCACCTCGCCCTTCGGGCCGTCGATGCGCACGAGGCGGCCCTTCCGGTCGAAGCGCTGCTGCGCGCCGTCGTCGAAGCGGCGCGTCCAGCCGTCGGCCGCCGAGATCACGCGCTCGCGGCCGCGCTCGGTGGAGAAGAAGTTGCCGGGGCCGGCTTCGCGACCGCTCGGGTGCTGGTCGCGATGCTCGAGGAAATACGGGTCGTCGATCGCGAGGCGCTCGCCGAGGCGCGAGTAGTACTCGTCGCTCTGCACCTTGCCGGACTTCTCGTGTTCGCCACGGATCGCGAGAGCGATGTCGCGCGAGATGCGCGCTCGGGCCTTCTTCGCGTTCTGGCCGTCCTTCGAGAACGTGACGACGTAGCCGTCGGGCTCCGTGACGCGAAGGTCGCCGCGCGAGTCGGCCGCAATCGTGGTGTCGAACGTCGAACGCCATCCGAGACCGAACATGCCGTTCGCCTGGGCATCGAATGCGTTCCACGTGCGGTCGATCGTGATCGGGAGGCTCGACTCGCTTTCGAGGACGAGGTCGGTCTCGGTGAAGAGCACGTTGCCGTTGCGCGCGTTGACGAGGCTCGACGGATCGAGCGGATCGGGCGCCGCGGCGAGGAGCTCCGGAAGCTCGGGCACGTCGATGAACGACGACGATTCTGCCAGCGCGTTCGCGGCGCGCGTGAGCTCGGCGGCGTACGCGATCTTCGCGCCCACCGGCGTGTTCGTCGCGCCGGCGAGGGCGGGAAAAACGAGCGAGCCGACGAACGCCGTCAGCGTGACGATTGCAACGTTCTGATTCCGCTCAACCTGAACCGACATGCCACTTCATGGAGCAAGCGTGGGGCCAGGGGAGAGCGCCGACTTCCGCATGGGAAATCAGCCGGTTGCCGTGCGTTTCGTGATCGCTGCTGGCAACACCCGTGTTCGCTTTTCTGACTACGAACCCACCCCCGCGTGACGGCGCGAGCGCGTGGTCACGGAAGGATCCGCCCGGCTACGGGACTACTCGTCCGTTAGCAGCGCGCCTTCGGAGAGAAGGAAGTTCTCCATCTGATGGCGCATCGGCGCGAGGCCCCAGTAGAGATCGTGCGGATCCTGGTCGACGCCGGGGAATTGCGTCACGTCCCACACCCACATTCCGCCGCGCCCGGTGAATGGATCGGCGGGCGCGTCGAGCACGGGCAGCTCCAGCGCGAGCCGCAGGTCCTCGCTCGCGGGATTCAGGAAGACCTCGTCGCCGAGCGCCATCTGGATCAGCACGGGGCGATCGACCGGAAAGCTCGGCGCGAGCGCCGCGGGGTCCGCGGGATCGATCGCCCACTGCGCGACGATGCGGAAGCATTCGAGGAAAGGATCGAAGTATTCGTCGTCGCCGGGGAGCGAGATGTCCGCGCCGAAGATCGCGAGGAGGAACGCGCCGGTGTCGCCGTCGAAGAGACGCGGAAGGCGGCCGCCCGACACGGCGAAGCCCGCGGCGTCGATGTGCGTGGACGCGGCGTTCACGCTGCCGCCGAGGATCCCGCCGAACGAGTTGCCGAAGTAGGTGATGCGATCGGGATCGAGTTGGTCGAACGGCGGGATGCTCGCCGTCTTGCCGTTGCGGATCGCGCGCTCGAGCTGCACGATCTCGAGGCCGCTTTGGCGAAAGCCGTCGCGCACGTAGAGCGGGCGCGTGAAGTCGAAGAAGTCGAGGAGGCTCCCGCGCCAGCCGTGATCGGTCGCGGTCGTGCCGATCGTCGCGGCGCCCGCGAGCGCAAACGAATACGCTCGTTGCAGCGGCTCCTTGCTGTCACCGGAGACGCCGTGGCTCGCGATCACCACCGGCCATCCGTTCGGCGGCATCACCCCTTCGGGAACCGCGAGGCGGAAGTCGATCGTGACGCGCGCGGGGATGGCGGACGTGCTCGTGAGCAGCGTGGGATCGAAGAGGCCGCCGGCGTCGCGGAATTCGTACGCGGGGATCACGCCCTGCGCGACCGTGAAGATGCCGTCGTCGTTCGCATCGTTCGTCGCGAACACCGCGTCGAACGCGGCGTTGCCCGCCGTGTGGACCCCCGCGGTGAACGGCAGGCCGGCGGAGTCGATGTACGCGGGAAGGATGTCGTTGCCGAGGCCGGAGTCGATGCGCACTTGCCCCGCGACGAGGTCGTCCTCCACCGGCTGGGTCGTGAACGCGAACGCGAGGTCGACGCCGGACGCGTCGTCCGCGAAGCCGCGCGCGACGGCGAGCGCAACCATCGCCATGACGGTCGCGTCGGACTCGCGCGCGGCCGCGAACTCCGCCGGCGCCGAGAGCCGCGCGTCCGCGGCGATCACGACGTAGCGGGTGCTTCCGCGCAGTGGCGTCACCGGTTCGGCGACGAGTGCGCCGAGCGGCTCGAGCCAGCGGACGGCGAGGGCGATCTCTTCGCCGCCCGTCGCTTCGGGCAGCAGATGCAGCCCGGTGATCTTGCTCGCATCGACCTTCTTGCCGCCGGCGGTGGGCAGCACCACCGGCGCGTACACCGAGTAGCCGCCGAGCGTCGCGAGCTCGACGACCGCGTCCTCGAGAAATGCGCGGGCCGTGTCGTATGCCGGCTCCGCCGGCAGCACGCGCGTGAAGTAGCCAGCAGGCGTGCCCGCCGTTCCGCCCGACAGAAGCCGGTCGCTCGGCCACGGGTTGTCGATCGCGCTCGCGTCCGCGGCCCAAACGAGCCGAACCGGCTTCGAGCCGCCATCACCGCCGCACGCCGGCACAAAAGCGAGCAGGAACGGCGCAAGGGCGAAGCGGCACATGGACATGCCGTCAGCGTAGCGGTCGCGTCGAGAAATCGTCAAACGCGCACGAGGCCCGGAGTAGAATCGGTGACCCGTGCTCGCGGCTTGTCCACATTGTCTCTTCGAGGTGGACGTGGCACCCGGATACGGCACGGCCACGTGCCCGGCTTGCAACAACCTCTTTGCCGAAGCCGTCGCCGACGACACCTTCGTTGGCGGTGCCGCGGCGGCGGACCCGTTTGGCGGGGGGGCGATCGACGAGCCGCCGCCATTCGCCGACGCGCCGCTCGGAGAAGCCGACCCGGTGTCCGCCGAACCGCCGTGGGCCGGCGCCGATCCGACGGCCGCTCTTGCCGAGATGACGATGGGTGTCGAGCCGTCCGTCGACTTCGTCCTCGCGGGCCCGAGCGACTTCATCGGGGGTCCCGAAGGCGACACCCTCGCGGGCGCGAACACCGTCGACGACTCGACGATCGCGTTCGACGACTCGTCCCCGGCGGCCGCGGCGAATCCGCTCGGCGCGACGGCCGGCGTCGAGGACGCGGGGAACTTCCTCGCTTCGAATTCGGATTTCATCACCGGCCCCGGCGATCCTGCGGCCACGGGCGAGGGCGATCTCGCACTCGACGAGGGAAACGGCGCCGCGGCCGCGCCGTCGTTCGACGACAACGCGGTCTTCTTCTCGCCCGCGCCCGGAGAATCGCCGGCGAACGGTAACGCGACGAGCGACGCGGCGACGTGGGACCCGAACGCCGCGGCCGTCGATCCGAATGCCGCGTGGGATCCGAACGCCGCGGCCGTCGATCCGAATGCCGCGTGGGATCCGAACGCCGCGGCCGTCGATCCGAATGCCGCGTGGGATCCGAACGCCGCACCGGCGGAAGTCGCGGCCGCCGATCCCGCCGTCGATGCGGCGAATCCCGATTGGGCAGCACCACCCGAGACATTTTTCGACGCGGGTGCGCCGCCCGCGGACGACCCCGCCGCCGTCGAAGACGATCCCTACGCCGGCCTCCCGGTCAGCTGGGAGGACTCGAGCCAGCCGCTTCCGGTGCGTCCGCGCCACCTGCCGACCGTGAACGAGGACGGTTCGCTTCACGACGAAGTCGCGGGACTCGCGATGCCCGACGTTGCGCAGCCCCTCGTCGACGAAGCCGCGGCTGCCGTGGGGACCGCGCCCGCCCGCACGCCAACGATCAAGCCGGACGCACCCAATGCGCTGCCGCCGTCGTTCGCGCCGGCGCCGGTCGCGAATGACTTCCGTCCGCCTGAGCGCCCCGCGGGCGCGCGCGAGCGCACGCACGGCGAAGCGACCGGCTCGTTCAGTTCGCCTGCCGCCGCCGCGACCGCGGCAAAATCCGCTCCGGGCATCGTCGTCCCGCCGATCGCGGCACCGCCACCGACCGGTCCTCGGCCGGCCGCGAAATCCTCGCCAAGCGCTGCGTCGCCGTCGCCGATCATGGCGCCGACGCCGCCCCGGCCGCGGAAGTCGGTCGTTGGCGCGATCGCCCCCGCGACGGAAGCCCCGTGGTCGCCGGAGGGCACCGCTCCCGCCGCACCCGTTCCGATTCCACGACAACGCTCGCGCACGCCTCTCTACCTCGGTGCGGCGGGCGGTGCGTTCGTGTTGATCCTGGGCGGGAGCTTCGTGATCGCGAAGTTCGTCGTTGGCGGCGGCGAGCTTCCCGTCGCGACACCGACGGAACTCGCCGTCGTGACGGCGACCCCCGCTCCGATCGCGAGTGAGACCCCTGTCGCCGTCGAGTCGACGCCGACCGTCACCCCGGAAGCCACGCCGGAAGCGACGCCCGAACCGACGGCGACCCCGAAGGTGAAGCCGACGCCGACGCCCAAAGTGAAGCTCACGCCGACGCCGAAGGTGAAACCGACACCGACGCCGAAAGTCGTCGTCGCCGCGAAAACGCCGACACCGCCGCCGGTTTCGACGGTGAAGCCGGTCGCGACGCCGATGCCGACGGCGACGAAGCTGGCTGTCGTCGCCGCGACGCCCACGCCCAAGCCCGTCGCCACGTCGAGTGGCTCGTCGTTCCTCGACGCGCCCGCGACGCAGAGCACCGTGAAGTCGACGGCGGGCTCGCGGTTCGGCGCGAACCCGAACGTCGACATGCGCGATGCGCGCTACGTGGAGCTCGAGAAGGGCCACAAGATGCTCGACGCGTGGAAGAACGACGACGCGATCAAGCAGTACAAGAAGATCGTGAAGGCGAACGACAACTTCGCCGACGGGCACTACTGGTACGCGTACGCCTCCGCGCTGCAGGGCGACACGTCGAAGGCGTGCACCGAGTTCAACCGCTACCTGGTTCTCGCGCCGTCCGGCTACTACGCGAAGAACGCGCGCACGCAGATAAAGAACTGCAAGTAGCGCAGCCTCCTCACCCGGAGCGAGGCCGCGGCAGTTTGCGGCCGAGTCGAAGGGCTGTCCGTTCAGCTCAGCACTTCGAGCCGCCGCCGCCCGAACGCTGCGCGTCGAGCTGGCGGATCTTGTCGACGCGCCGCTCGTGGCGGGCGCCCTCGAAGGTCGTCGTGAGGAATGCGCCGACGAGCTCCATCGCGAGGCCGAAGCCGACGACCCGCTCACCGAGCGTGAGGACGTTCGCGTCGTTGTGCGCGCGCGCCATCTTCGCGGAAAACGTATCGCCAACGCACGCGGCGCGGACGCCGTGAACCTTGTTCGCCGCCATCGCCATGCCCTGGCCCGTGCCGCAACAGAGGATGCCGAGAGGGAACTCACCCTCGGCAACGCGCTTCGCGAGTGCGGCCGCGATGTCGGGATAGTCGACCGAGTCCGCGGTGAACGCGCCGACGTCGGTGACCTGGTGGCCGGCCTTCTCGAGCTCCTTCAAGAGGTGGCTCTTGAGGAGGAAGCCGCCGTGATCGCAGCCGAGCGCGAGCTTCATCGGATCAGCCTTCGAAGCGCTTCATCGCGATCGTCGCGTTCGTTCCGCCGAAGCCGAACGAGTTCGAGAGCACGAGCTTCACGCGCTTCTCACGCGCCGTGTTCGGCACGTAATCGAGATCGAGCGCCGGATCCGGGTGCTCGTAGTTGATCGTCGGCGGGATCTTGCCGGTGTGGATCGCGAGCGCGGAATACACGCCCTCGACACCGCCGGCGCCGCCGAGCAGGTGACCCGTCATCGACTTCGTCGACGACACCCAGAGCTTCTTCGCGCGGTCCGCGCCGAAGAGGTTCTTGATCGCCTGCGTCTCGTAGAGGTCGTTGAGCTCGGTCGACGTGCCGTGCGCGTTGATGTAGTCGACGTCGTCGAGGTTGAGTCCGCGCATCGCCATCTTCATGCAGCGACCCGCGCCTTCGCCTTCGGGGGCCGGCGCCGTGATGTGGTTGGCGTCGGCGGTGAGGCCGTAGCCCGCCATCTCGGCGTAGATCTTCGCGCCGCGCTTCTTCGCGTGCTCGAGCTCTTCGAGGATCAGCACGCCGGCGCCTTCGCCGAGGACGAAGCCGGAGCGCTCCGCGTCGAACGGCCGGCTCGCCTTCGCGCCGAGCTCGTTGTTCGTGCACATCGCTCGCATGGCGTTGAAGCCGCCGACCGCGAGCGCGCAGACCGTCGACTCCGTGCCGCCCGCGAACATCACGTCGCCGTCGTCGCGCTGGATGGCGCGGTAGGCCTCGCCGATCGAGTGCGTGCCGGTGGCGCACGCCGACGCGGGGGCGTAGTTGGGGCCTTTCGCGCCGAAGCGGATGGAGATGTAGCCGGGCGCGAGGTTCGCGATGGTCTTGGGAATGAAAAAGGGCGAGATGCGGCTCGGCCCCTTCGCGAGGAGGATGTCGTGAACCTCCTCGATCGTGGGGAGACCGCCGAGGCCGGCGCCGACGATGACGCCGACGCGCTCGGGATCGGTGAGAGGGAACGCAAGGCCACTGTCGTCGGCGGCCTGCTGCGCGCACGCGACGGCGTACTGAATGAAGAGGTCCATCTTCTTGACCTCTTTCTTCTCGATGTACTTCTCCGGCTCGAACCCCTTCACCTCGGCCGCGATCTTCGTCTCGAACTTCGAGGCGTCGAAGCGGGTGATGGGACCGACTCCGGAGCGACCTTCGAGAAGGCCCTCCCAATTGCTCTTCACGTCGTTGCCGACGGGGCTTACCACCCCGACGCCGGTGATCACGACCCTGCGCATCGCCGTTCCTCGGCCGCGTTCCGCGGCCCTTCAGATTACTGACGTTCCTGGATGTAGTTGATCGCGTCCCGAACGGTCTGGATCTTCTCCGCGTCTTCGTCGGGGATCTCGATCTCGAACTTCTCTTCCATCGCCATCACGAGCTCGACGATGTCGAGGCTGTCCGCGCCGAGGTCATCGATGAAGTGCTTCTCGGGGGTGACCTCTTCCTCGGACACACCGAGCTGCTCGGCCACGATCTCCTTCACGTTCTCTTCAACCGACGCCATCGATAGCACTCCTTGATTGTTAACCCCAGGACTTGGGGGGTGCAGAAGGGCGGATACAAGCCCGTTGTGATTCCGGATGTCAACCGTTCGACGACCTACAACATGTGCATGCCGCCGTTCACGCGGATCACTTGTCCGGTGATGTAGGCGGCGCCGTCCGAGCACAGGAACGCGACCGCTTCCGCGACGTCTTCCGGCGAGCCGATCCGGCCGAGCGGGATCTTCGTCGTGAGGTCGGCGCGCACTTTCTCGGGCAGCGCGTTCGTCATGTCGCTGACGATGAAGCCGGGCGCGACCGCGTTGACGGTGATGTTGCGGCTCGCGATCTCGAGCGCGAGGCTCTTGGTCAAGCCGATGAGGCCGGCCTTCGTCGCGGAGTAGGTGGTCTGGCCCGCGTTGCCGGTCTCGCCGACGACGCTCGTGATGTTCACGATGCGGCACGTCGGCGTCTTCGACTTCAGCATCGCCTTCGCGGCCGCCTTCGAACACGCCCACGCACCGCGCAGGTTCGTGTCGACGACCTGGTCCCATTCCTCCACTTTCGCGCGGAGGATGAGGTTGTCCTTCGAGATGCCCGCGTTGTTCACGAGGATGTCGAGGCGGCCCTTCGACGTGTGGATCTCGGCGATCGCGGCCATCGCCTTTTCCGGATCGGCGACGTCGAGGAGGCGCGCTTCCGCTTTGCCGCCACCCGCGACGATCTCGGTGACCGTGTCCGCGGCGGCTTTCTCGTTGCCCGCGTAGCAGACGACGACGGTGGCGCCCTCGAGCGCGAGCTTCTTGGAGATCGCCTTGCCGATTCCGCGTCCACCACCGGTGACGATCGCGACTCTGCCCTGCAGCGTGGTGCCCATGAGGAGCCTCCGAAGTGTCGGACTTCGTAGCGCGAAGTCCGACCCGTCGTCAAAGCTATGATCGAGGGATGGACGACTTCCGAATCACACGGATCGAACGCGAGCTGCGAATCTGGCGCGCAGCCGCTCTCCTCGCGGTCGCCGTCGCGCTCGTCGGTGCGGCTGCCGGACCGGAACGCCCGCGCGAGCTGCGCATCGACAGCGCCGACGGCAAGCAGTCGGCGATCCTGCGTGGCGACGGGATCTCGTTCCAGAACGCGGACGGCTCGAAGGTCTATGCGGCGCTGCTCGCGAAAAGCGAGCTCTCCGCGGGCGCGCTCATGCTCACCGACATGAAGACGGGCGCGACCGTCGTGCAGGCGCTCGCCGCGCCGGGGAAGTCGGCGCTGCTCCTGGGCGAGGGGAAGAAGACGCGCGTGTCGTTGGGCGGCTCGGCGGCCGCGTCGGCGCTGGCGATCGAAGGCGAGAGCGGCGAGACGATCTCGATCGCGATCGCGGGGAAGGGCCCGACGATCTACGTCGAAACCGCGACGGCGGCATCCGAGATGAAGCCCGGCTCCCTCGCCGTGCGCAAAGGCGACACGATCAAGACGTTTTCAACCACCTCACCCTGAGCGAGCGCAGCGAGTCGAAGGGCTGTCGGTGATACGTCACAGCCCTTCGACTCGCGCCGCAAACTGCCGCAGCGCTCGCTCAGGGTGAGGCTGGTGCTCAACCCGTCACAGCCCTTCGACTCGCGCCGCAAACTGCCGCGGCGCTCGCTCAGGGTGAGGGTGGTTCGACAGCAGCCTCACCCTGAGCGAGCGAAGCGAGTCGAAGGGCTGTTCGTTCAACCGGCGTTCTGCTTTGCGAACGAAGCGGTGATCTGCGCGATCGCGCCGCGCTCCACGTAACGACGTGCTGCCGCGATCGCGTTCGTCACGGCGCGATGCGACGAGCGGCCGTGTCCGATGAACGCGGCGCCGTTCACGCCGAGCAGCGGTGCGGCGCCGTGCGCCTCGAAGTCCGCGCGCTTCTTCACCGCGGCGAACGCGGGCTTCGCCATCATCGCGCCGACCGTGGCGAGCGGCCGCGCCTGGATCTCCATCTTGAGGAAGCCGAAGATCGACTCGGCGACGCCTTCGATCGTCTTGAGGATCATGTTGCCGACGAAGCCGTCCATCACACCGACGTCGATGTCGCCGCGGAAAAAATCCATCGGCTCCGCGAGCCCCGCGTACGTGAACGGCGTGCCCGCCTTGAAAAGCAGATGCGCGGCCTGTACCGCGGCGTTGCCTTTGCCGTCCTCGGTGCCATTCGCGATGAGGCCGACGCGCGGATTCGGGATCTCGAGAACGGTGCGCGCGTAGGCGGCGCCGATGTGGCCGAACTGCACGAGCCACTCCGGCTTGCAGTCGACGGTCGCGCCCGCGTCGAGCATCACGTTCATGCCGCGGTGATGCGGGATGTGCTGCGCGATCGCGGGGCGATCGACGCCTTCGATGCGGCCGAGCACGAGCGTGCCGAGCACCATCGCCGCGCCCGAGTTGCCGCACGTGACGACCGCGTCGGCTTCGCCGGACTTCACCAGGTCGAACGCGCGGACCATCGACGCGTCCTTCTTCTTGCGGACGGCCCGCGACGGCTCGTCGTCCATCGAGATCACGTCCGGCGCGTGGACGAACGTCAGGCCGTCGGGAAGGCGGCCACCGGCGATACGGATCGCCTCCGGCTCGAGCTTCGCGCGGTCTCCGACCAGGACGACGGGCGTGCCCGCCTGCACGGCGGCCACGGCGCCGGCGATTTCCGGCGCGGGGTGCGTATCGGATCCGTGACCATCCAGCGCAACGCGCATGGGGTCCGGAAATTACTCCTCGGGCTGACGGACGACTTCGCGGCCCTTGTAGGTGCCGCAGTTCGCGCACACGCGGTGCGGAACACGCGGCGACGCGCACTGGGGGCACGCGGAGGCGTTGGGCACTTCCATCTTGTAGTGCGTGCGACGCTTCGCACCGCGAGTCTTGGAGTGGCGGCGTTTCGGGTTACCCATGGTCTTATTCCTTCTTGAGGTCGATCTTGACGTCTTTGAGCGCCTGGAACGCGAGCGACGCGGGAACCGCGGTGCAGTCGCAGACTTGGTTTCCAGGGGCTTCGCCCCCGGACCCCCACCCGCGGCCAACATCCGCCTTGGGCTGTTCGTTGCGGTTGGCGCCGCACGAGCCGCAGAGGCCTTTGCAATCCTCGGAGCAGAGGATCAGGTAGGGCCGTTCCAGCAGAATCTGTTCGTTGAGCACGAGGCCGACGTCGACCTCTTCGCCGATGTAGGTGTTCTCGTCGAGCTCGCTGTTCTTGAGCTGCACTTCCTCGCCGCCGGAATCGTCCTTGTCGGGGAAAAGCGTGACGAAGAACGACGGCGCGAGGTGCGTTTCGACGGGCTTGAGACAGCGCGCACACGGCGCGGAGAACGCGGCGGCGGCTTCTCCTTCGAGGAAGACGGTCTTGCCTTCGCGCGTGAGGACGACCTTCGCGGTGAGGTGCGCGTTCTTCGCAGCGCGTGCCGGATCCGGATCATCGGCCGTGAGGCGGGCGATGATCTCGCGGATGAAGGGCTCATCGCCCTTGAAGGCGAGGGTCTTCCCCTTGTCGAGTATGTCGAAAACGTTCACTTTCACGGCGGAACTCGAAAGGGCGCACTCTAGCGGGCAACGTCTGATTGTCAAGGACCAGCCCCGAGTTGCGCCGCCTCACCCTCACCCTGAGCGAGCGAAGCGAGTCGAAGGGCCGTTATGATGAAGCGGTGAAGGCACGCCTGCTTGCCACCTGTGTCCTGACCGCCTCGCTCGCGGCCGCCTGCGACGAGGACCCTCCGGAGTCCGCGTACGACACGGAGACGCCTTTCGAGACGCCGACGCCCGGCGTAACCCCTGTCGCCATCACGATTCCCGCCGGTGGCGCGGCCGTTTCCGCGAGCGGACGCATCGGCGCGCCGGGCGAGGCGGACCAGTTCACGTTCACGCTCGCCCCGACCGATCGCATCCGGATCGACGTGGACGCCCAGGGGCTCACGCCGTTCTCGTCCGAGCTCCTCGACGCGGTGGTCACGCTCTACGCGCCCAACGGCGCGGTCGTCGCCGTGTCCGACGACGGCACGAATGCGTGGAGCCGGTCGGCGCTCACGCCGACCGCGCTTCGCGACCCGTATCTGCTGGTCGACGCCGCGGGTCCAGGCGTGCACACGCTCGTCATCGAGGACGCCGGCGGCGGTGGCGACGACAACGAGGAATACGACTACCGCGTGACGCTTTCGCAGGTCGTGTCGACGGTGCTCGAGGGCGGGCTCGCGTGCGCCGACGCGGTCGCGCTGCCGGCAATCACGGGGATCGTCTCCGTCACGGGGACGGTGAACCCGATCTCGTCGACCGACTCCTGTTGCGGCGCCGCGGTGCTCCCGTGCGTTGGCGCGCCGGTGCCGGCGCGGGACGTGAGCTACCTCGCGTCGCTGACGTCGGGGACGCGCGTGCAGATCACGCGAACCGGCTCGGCGTTCGACGGCGCCGTCTACGTGACGCGGCCGAGCACCGTGTGCACGGGCGGCGGTTCGAACACGATCGAGAACGCGTGCATGGCCGGCGCCGATGGCGCGAACGCGACGGACGGCTTCGTCTTCACGCCGATGGAGACGGGGGCCTACTTCATCTGGGTCGACGGGGTCTCGAACAGCGGCGGCTCGTTCACGCTCGACGTCCAGCAACTGCCCTGACGAGCGTAGTGACGGGCCACTCTGTGGTAGGTTCGCCGGCCTCATGGCCGAGACGAAAACGCTGAGCGACTACGAGAAGTACATCCGCACCGAGGAGCTGCTCGCGCTCCAGAAGCCGGTCGAGGCCTGCGCGAACGGCGAGGAGCCGTTCTTCCAGATCATGCATCAGGCCGCCGAGCTCTGGATGAAACACATGATCTACGAGGTCGGCCGCGTGTGCCGGCACCTCGACAAGGACGAGATCTTCGAGGCGACCAACCTCTTCGAGCGCGTGAACAAGATCCTCGCGCTCATGGCGCGGCAGATCGAGCTCACCGAGACGATGGCGCCGGCCGACTACAACGTCCTCCGCATCACGAGCCTCGGGCGCGGCAGCGGGCAGGAGTCGCCCGGGTTCCGCCGCTTGCTCGAGATCCCGCCCGACATGTGGAAGAGCTTCAAGGGTGTGTTCGAGCGCAAGAAGGTCGACATGATGGATGTCGAGCGGAAGCCCCACGAGCACCACGAGCTCTTCCGCCTGATGCAGGCGATGATGGACTACGACGAGCTCTTCCTGAAGTGGCGCTACACGCACCTACGCCTCGCGGACCGGATGATCGGCCTGCGCGTGAAGAGCCTCAAGGGCGTGCCCGCGACGGCGCTGAAGCAGGGGACGGACGAACACCTCTTCCCCGAGCTCTTCGAGCTGATCCCGCGACTCACCGACGAATACAAGCCGACGTATTGATTCGGTGCCTCACGCTGGGCGAGCGCAGCGAGTCGAAGCGCTCTACGGCACGGCGCCGAAGCCGGGCGGAATCGGCTCGACCGGTTCCCACGCGTCTTCGGTGTCGTCTTCGAAATACTGCGGGCCCGTCCACGTGAGACCGCCGTCTTTCGTGCGGTACACGTAGAGCCCCTCGGGCTGCTCGTCGCCCGTCGCGTCGCCGGCCGGGAAGAGCGCACGGAACTTCGAGAAGAGCCGGCCGTCGTCCTCCGCGGGCGCGGGCGCGGACGTGCCGAGGCGGATCCCGACGAGGCCGATGCCCGCCTTGCTCATCTGAAACGTCTCGAACTGGCCCCAGTAATACGGCTTCGGCACGGTGGAGAGATGGCGCCACGTCGCGCCGGCGTCGTCGGAGGAGACGAGCTCCATCGTCCAGCCGGGTGACTCGGCCGCGTTGTCCGCGAGCGCCCAGATCGTCTTGCCGTCGCTCGAGCGCGCCGCGTGCTCCCACGCGAGTCCGTCGAAGTCCGGCGAGAGCGGGACCTCGTGCGCGTCGGGGCCGTCGAAGATCACGATCGCCGCGCGGAAGTCGTGCGGGTTCGCGTTCGCGAAACGGCGGCCGAAGACGATGCGTCGCCGGAAGCCGTCGCCCTCGGCGAGCTCCGTGTCCGCGACGATCGTCGCGAGCGCGGCCGTCGTGATCGGGAGCGGCGCGAGCACCGGGCCCGGCTTCCCTCGCGGGCCGGCGATCGAACCGGCGCCGATCACGATCGCAGCGCCGACCGCGGCGATCGCGACGACGGCGGCAATCAGCGTGCGCTTCACGTCCCGCAGCGTACCCGGTGTATACACGGCGGGCCATGGCCGACCCGCTCCTGAAGTGGCGCGAGGAGTTCCCGATCCTCGCGAAGAAGACCTACCTCATCAACAACTCGCTCGGCGCGATGCCGCGTGGGGTCTACGGCGCGTTGAAGGAATACGCGGACACGTGGGCCGAGGACGGCGTCGAGGCATGGCACCACTGGCTGCCGCTGGTGACCGCGACGGGCGATCTGGTCGGCACGATCATCAACGCGCCGAAGGGCACGGTGATGATGCACCAGAACGTGTCGACGCTCTCCGCGATCCTGGCGTCGGCGCTCGACTTCAGCGGGGCGCGCAACAAGATCGTCTACGACGAGCTCAACTTCCCGAGCGTGCACTACGTGTGGAAGGAGCAGGAGCGTCGCGGCGCGAAGGTCGAGCTCGTGAAGTCGGACGACGGGCTCACCGTTCCGACGGAGCGGCTGCTCGCGGCGATCGACGAGAAGACGGTGGTCGTGCCGATCTCGCTGGTGCAGTTCCGCTCGGCGGCGATCCAGGACGCGAAGGCCGTCATCGAGAAGGCCCACAAGGTCGGCGCGATCGTCGTCCTCGACACGTATCAGGCGGTCGGCACGATCCCCGTCGACGTGCAGGCGCTCGACGTGGATTTCCTCGTCGGCGGAAGCGTGAAGTGGCTCTGCGCGGGAGCGGGCGCCGCGTATCTCTATGCGAACCCGGAACGCACGCGCGCGCTGGAGCCGTCGGCGACGGGATGGTTCAGCCACGCGGCGCCGTTTGCGTTCGAGATGGGGCGGATCCGCTACGCGCCCGACGTGCATCGCTTCATGGGCGGCAGCCCCAGCGTGCCGGCGCTCTACGCGGCGCGGACCGGCTACGAGATCATCGCGAAGGTCGGCATTCCGGCGATCCGCGAAAAGTCGAAGCGCCAGACGAAGCGCATCCTCGAGAAGGCCCTCGAGATGGGGCTCGAAGTGAACAGCCCGCGCGACGGCGAGATCCGCGGCGGCACGGTGGTCGCGGATTTCCCGGGCGGCGAGGCCGTGTGCGCGGAGCTCGTGAAGCGGAAGTTCGTCGTCGACTACCGGAAGCCCTCGACGAGCGTCCTGGGCACGCCGCTGAAGGGCGGCATCCGGATCTCGCCGCACTTCTACAACAGCGACGAGGAGTGCGACGCCGTGCTCGCGGAGATCGCCGAGCTCCGCAAGAAGGGCCCGAGCACCACGTCCAGCCCCCTCGGCTTCTGACCCGCCTCACCCTGAGCGAGCGAAGCGAGTCGAAGGGCGCAAGCATCGCGCGTTCGCCTTCGCGACAGGCGCGTGCATGGCAATGTCCCGTGAACCCCTGTTTCGCTCGACTTCCTGCGCTCGTCTTCTTCGCCCTCTCGATCGCGGGTCTCGCACCAGCGTCTGCCGCCGACGAGGACTTCATCATGGGGACACCTCGGGTCTTGGGCGAGGGGAAGGGCGTCGAAGCGGCGTTCAACGGTTCGACGCTGGCGACGACATGGGAGCACGATGGGAACGTCCTCGTTCAGCGCTTCAACGAGCTCGGCGCCGCAATCGACCCCGCGCCGCTGGTTGCCAACGTCGAGGCGGCACCCGACGCGAATCCACGGATCGCCTCGGACGGTTCCGGTTTCGTCGTCGTCTGGGAAACCGCCGACGGCTTCAAGACGCGCCTCCTGCCTCTCGTCGGAAACTTCGCCTCGCCGGACGTGTTGCTCGAGGAGACCGCGATCGCCATGCGGCAGAAGTCGTGCATCACCAATACGACGAGCGGCTACGAGCTCTTTTGGATCCAGGTGGATTCGATCACTCCGGAGAGCTTTCTCCCGAGCTGGTCGTTTTGGGCGGCGCATCTCGATTCCGAAGGGCGAACGTCCTCGACGCGTCGCGTCTTCGGTGGAACGACGGAGTTCGTCTACAACCGCGGCTGCGAGGTGGCGGCGGATCCATCGACCGGGAACCTGTTTCTTCTGCTTTGGGAATCGCACTCGCCCACGTGGGGCTTGCTGACGGACTCGAGCTTCCGTCGAGGCACCGTGAGTTGGTCGGGATATGAAGACAGCGCGGCCATCGTTGCGCGAGACGGCGGCTTCGTCGTGGTCTTTCCCGAGGCAACGTCGATCGGTGGAAAAGGCTTCGACGGCGCTGGCAACGCGAAGCCGGTCCCGCCTGGAGCCCTTCCGACCGGATACGGTGCCTATTCCTCGGGACCGGGAACCGTCCTCAAGCACGACGGCGCCTATGCATCGGCGCCGACCCCCGCAGGGATCGTGGTTCTCTCCCGTGGACCCGCCCCGATGCACTCAGTTCTGGTGCGCGTCGACTCCGACGGCGTCCTTCGCGCGAGCCGCGACAACTACATCCGCCGCATGCCGATCGTGTCGAGGGCGCTCGTTTCGTCTGGCACGCGGATCTTCGCGCTCGGTACACTTTTCGACGGGCGTCCGGCGTTCGTTCCCATTCACGTCGCGGGTGACGGAGTCGACGACGCGATCGACAACTGTCCGGTCGATGCGAATCCCGACCAGACGGACACCGACGGCAATGGGATCGGTGATGCGTGCGGCGATCTCGATGGCGACGGTGTCGACATCGCGGACGACAACTGCGTCGCCGTCCCCAATCCCGATCAGCTCGACGGGGACGCCGACAGCAAGGGCGACGCCTGCGACTATCTACAGGATGTCGATGCGGACGGCGTCCCGAACGACCACGACAACTGTCGGCTCGTCGCCAACGCGGACCAGCAGGACCTCGACGGGGACGGTGTCGGCGATATCTGCGACGCCACACCACTGCCGGACCCAGATGGCGACGGATTTGGTCTCGACGACAACTGTCCGACGATCGCGAACCCAGGCCAGAGCGATCAAGACGGCGATGGCACTGGCAACCCGTGCGATCCGGACGTCGATGGCGACGAAATCGTGAACGCGCTCGACAACTGCGAGTTCACCTGGAATGCGAACCAGGCGAATCGGGATGACGACCAGTGGGGTGACGCCTGCGATCCACTCCTGCCGAGCGAACCGTCGGGCGAAAAAGCCCGGTACGGGTCGTGCGCTGTCGTCCCGTTGGCAGAGCCCCGAACGGGCAGCGCCAGTACGCTCATTGCGCTTGCAGCCCTCGCGTTGTGGCGCCGCCGCGCGCGGTTCTGAGGCGACCGGTGCTCTTGCCGATTCTTCCACTAGCGCAACGTCTTCGCGCGGAAGTAACCGCGTGATGGTGAGACGCGATTCGCGAGGTATCCTTACCTCATGAGCGCCGAGTGGAGGGACCGAATTTCCGACGACAATCTCTCGCGGCCCAAGCTCCGCGTGAGCGGATTGCCCGTCGACGCAGTGCTCGATGCGCTCGCCGAAGGCGGTCGCGAACAGCTCAGGGAGGCGCAGCCGTCTCTTTCTGATGACGACGTGCGAGCCTGCCTTGCCTACGCCGCAGAGAAGGTTCGTAAGGAGATTCTTCTTCGCCTGATTCGGGAAGGAGAGGCCGACGCCAAGGCGGGTCGCGTCGTTCCCGATGAAGCACTCGACGCGATCTTCGGGCCGCTCGATGAGGACGACGACGAATGAGAGTCGTCTGGACGGAGTTGGCGTTTGCGCAGCTGAACGCGATCAACGGCTACCTCGAGAATCCTCGCGCTGCCGAGCGCGTGATTCGGAGGATTCGACATCGCGTGCGTCAGCTCTCTCGCTTTCCCCTCTCCGGGAGGGTGATCCCGGAGTTCCGCGATCCAACGAGGCGCGAAGTCATCGTCGGTCAGTTCCGCGTTTTCCATCGGATCGAGGAAGAGCAGATCGTCATCCTCAGCGTGGTCGATGGCCACACGCTCCTCGACCCCTCGAGTGTTTCTGAGGCGGTCGCGGAATACGGGTACGAATTCGAGAGGGCTCTCTAGTGCCGACCGTCAGCGATTTTTGTCCGTCGTGCGGGGGACGCGTCACCTGCGACGTGAAGATGGTCGGCAACAAGAAGCAGATCGTCTGCGGTAACTGCCAGTTCAAGATCAGCGAGAAGGAGATCGCGGTCTCAAACGCGCCCGCCGATGCGCTCAGCGCGGTCACGGCGCCCGCGGGTCCGCGAACGCTCGGCACCGTGCTCTCTGCGGAGGACACGGCGGGCATCCGCGCCGCGCTTCACGACGCGCTGATCGCGAAGAAGATCGCGAAGACCGTCGTGTCCACGGAGAACGGCTTCGAGGCGCTGATCGCGTTCCACAAGGCGATCCGCAACCAGGTGAAGCTCGACCTGCTGATTCTCGACGTGAACATGCCGATCCTCGACGGCATCAACCTCGCGGTGTGCATCCGCGCGGCGGAGAAGGCGGCGGGGCTGCCGAAGCACCCGATCCTCTTCTTCACGTCGAACATCATCGACGACCCGTTTCGCCGCGCTCTCGAGTACCTCGCGCCCGCCCGCTACATCAACAAGGGCGAGGGCAACTCCGGCATGGAGTTCGGCGAGCGGCTCGCCGCCGTCTTGCGCGGCTTCCTGGGCTGAGCCTGCGTCCCATCGTTGGGGGACTGCTCTACCCATTTGGCGCATATCCACCCATCTGCGCCCGGCATCTTTTTGTGTCCTCTCGGGGACGCGAATTCTCAGCCGCCGTTCTCGACGCTCAGGATCGCGTCATTCATGAGGATTTCGGCTGCGGCGATCTTCACGCAGGGGCGGCTCCGGCTCCCTTGACGGGATCGGTCCTGGCCCCGTATTTTCATGGACTGATTCCTAGGAGGTCTCTGATGCGAGCGTTGATGGCGGGGATGGCAGTTCTTTCGGTGGTGGCGGTTGGCTGCGGCGGCGACAAGAGCGGCGGCAGCAGCGGCCCGCAGTACTCGTGCGACAAGGTTCAGCCGGCGGGCTTTCCGCTTTCGGCCGACGGCAAGGAAGTCGGCGACACGGCGCCCGACCTCAGCTTCGTGACCCGCAACGGCGACACCTCGTGCACGCGCGACTTCACGAACAAGGTCACCCTCATCAACATCGCGGCGGGATGGTGCCCTCCCTGCCAGTCCGAGACGCCCGGCTTCCAGGACGTCTACGAGGAGTTCAAGGACGAAGGTTTCGTCATCCTCCAGGCGATGTTCGAGGACTACGACGGCGGCAGCCCCGACGACGCGTTTCTCGATGAATGGCGCGACGAATACGGCGTCACCTTCATCATGATCGGCGACACCGGCAACGACTTCTGGGACGCCTACGTTCCTGCGAGCAACACCGGCTACATCCCGCACAACCTCCTGGTCGACAAGGACGGCGTCATCGCTTGGTCCGACTACGGCGGCATGTCGGAAGGCTCGCTCCGCACGCGCGTCAACGCGCTGGTCGCCGCCGAGCCGACGCTCGAATTCGAGTGACCGTGCGCGCGACCCTGCTCGCACTGGCTCTCGCAACGATGGTCTCCGCGACGGCGGTGGCTGCCGACAAGGCAGCGCCGCCGTTTGCGCTCAAGGACATCAACGGCAAGAACGTCGACCTCGCGGAGAAGTACGGGAAGGACGTCGTCTTCCTCAACTTCTTCGCGACTTGGTGCGCCCCCTGCCAGGCGGAGCTTCCGATTCTCCAGCGCTTCCACGAGAAGTACGCCGAGAAGGGACTCTCGGTCGTCGTCGTGTCCATTGACGACCCGAAGTCCGCGGCGAAAGTGAAGCCACTCATCAAGGAGGGGAAATACACGTTCCCCGTCCTACTCGACACGCAGACGCGTGCGATCTCGCTCTACAACCCGAAGAAGGTGGTGCCGTTCAGCGTGGTGATCGACCGCGCCGGCAACATCCACCAGCAGAAGTTCGGGTTCCAGCCCGGCGACGAGATCAAGCTCGACGAGACGCTGCAGTCTCTTCTCGGCATCGAGAAGGCGCCGGCTCCGGCGCCCGCCAACGCTCCCGCGACGAACTGATCGATGATCGGGCTCGGGCTCGTTGCGGCGCTGTATGCGGCGGTCGCGACGGCTCCCACGCCCGCGCCGCAGACCGATCCCGTTCCTACACCCTCGCCCGAAGTGACGCCGGCTCCCGTGGCGTCGCCGTGGACGTGGTCGGTGAACGA
>Ga0163152_10003438_pt1 | contig 20593 bp, 22 predicted proteins | sample OliLakLV19MP8IB2_FD_148635 | JGI IMG/M metagenome (GOLD analysis project Ga0163152, IMG submission 148635) | Freshwater microbial mat bacterial communities from Lake Vanda, McMurdo Dry Valleys, Antarctica - Oligotrophic Lake LV.19.MP8.IB-2 | ecosystem: Environmental > Aquatic > Freshwater >...
AACCGGCAGAGGTGCCCAAATATTTGAGCGATGGTGTCCGCACGGCGGCCCGCGCCTTGGGCGCGGCCAAATACATGACGATGGAACACTTCGACCGACACGCTTTTATGGCGGAGATTGATTGGTTGCTACCGCAAGACCGCGTTGGAAACTACTATGCAGATGCCGCAGCGGATGGTAATGGTCACGGTGATGGCGACGAAACCGGGCCCCATACCGCCAGGTTGAAGCACCGAAAGAATTGATAAACACCAGAGACATAAGTTGGATTATGGACTCGGGTTGTTGCCTGGCAGATTGAAAACGCTGAGATTGGATGTTGCACCGCTCGTTGACGATGGAACACGCATCGCCAAAAGGTGTCAGATACTTGTAATCCACACCGGAGCAGCAATGACTGATGAACCGAAAGTTGAGAAAGCAACCCCCGAGTGCAAGCTGCCGGCTAAGGATACTTTCCGCATTTTGATAATGGATACCGTGGAGAATACGGACCAGTTAAAAGCCGCATGCAAAGACGTAGGGCACGATGTTGTAGCTGCCCAATCGATAAAGGAAGCATTCGCTTTTTTGGACGGCAAAGACCATGCTGATGTGATTGTTTGCGCTGCTTATCTGGAAGACGAATCCATGTTTGATTTCCTCAAGCGGCTGAAAACAAACCCAATTCATAAATGTACGATGTTTATGACATTGGCTCTGGAACCGGGTCCTATAGGGTACAAGGTGATGGCCTCAACAGAGAGAACCGGAGAATTGCTCGGTGCAGACGCATTCATACACATGCCTGAATTCGATGCAGCGCAACTGATTGCCGAAATTAAGAAGCTGTTGCCCGAAGTGCCGATGCTGGAGAAAGGCAAGCAGGAAGACGCGAAGAAGGAAGCGAACTGAAAGGAACATCACATGAGTGTCCTGAAGCATTACGGTTGGTGCTGAACAGACGTTCCGGTTTCAGCAAGTGCCGCTTGAAGCTCTGCCACCGCATCTGATGCTAATCAACTCAGCAGTGCAAATTTCGCCAGATGCAGATTGCTATGCACTCCTTCAGGGTACATAGAAATCAGCCCGGAAGTCGACGGGACTTTCTTGGTTGTGGGGCGCTTCTTAAACTGCTATGGAATTCGGCGCTGGATTTTGGCACAGTTTTGAGCTTACCGGTCAGGGGAAGAAATCACTTGTATTCGAGATAACCGTGCAGGAAAGGACTGTATACATCCGGTCCGGAGTCGCAGGTTGCTCGAATAAGGCTAAGCGGCAAGTTTTTGCTTCAAATGCGGAAGCAGAACGCGCCGTGCGCCAGTTGATCCAGGAGAAGTTGGAATCTGGATACAGCCACGTAGAATCGAAATTTTAGCTGCCTTTCGAAGCCGGGCAACGGATGTCAAAAGATACTCTAGTGAATTTCGTGACTATCGACTTCACGGTTTCCGATTTGCACTCGAACTTCCCGTACGACCCGCACGTCGAGCCGGTTTGTATAAAAGCGTTTCTCAAGCTCGCTGAGAAACGTTGACAATTCAGCAGGCGAAAGCAGCACACTGCCACCATCTTTGCAGAAGATCTGCACTCCACCCGTGTCACTGGTTGTGTAGTTATTGTTTTGCCCGATTCCTTGGCTGCCGGCTTTTTGTGAAGGCCGCGCAGCCTGCATAAGGTCGCCAAATCCCTGGAGCGCTCTTTGGAAGGTTCCGGGAAAGAGCGCCCGCATAAGCGGCTGCGCCGATCGGTCGGCGACAGAAACAACTTCTTTCATGGAAGCATAGGGAATTTTGTGGGTCACCATCGGTGTCACCACGCTTAGATCATCGGCATTAAGTTCGTACCGAGCAGGCCGCTGCAATTTCAATGCACCCAAAACAATCAGAGCAATTCCACCAAGGACAGCGCCCCACCAGGGAATCTGAAAACGTCCAGCAAACTGCCCGGGCACAAAGACGGACGTAACGTAGAGAATAATCGTGGCGATTGAAAGCACTGTGGCGCAGGGACCAATCAGCTCGGTTTCCATTCGTGTGCGCTCATCTAGGCGCAAATTGAATTCGGTCATGAAGATTGGATGTTTACTCTTGAAATGTCTCTAACGAACGTCGACTAGCCCATCGCTATGGTTCTCTAACCTTCGGACTTGTTTGGAATCCAGCGCGCCAAGACTTCACGCAACTGGGCAGTAGTAAATGGTTTGGCCAGGTAATCATCCATACCGGCAGCAATACACTTTTCCTTATCCCCAGACATAGCTCTGGCGGTTAAAGCAACAATCGGCGTGTGTAGCCCGTTCTTGGCATCAACTTCCCGGATCGTGCGCGTACATTGAATGCCGTCCACATCCGGCATTCGCCAATCCATGAGTATAAGTGCGTACCTTCTCTTCACCAGCGCATCAATTGCTTCCTTGCAATTGGACACGCCAAAAACCTCGACGCCCAACTTTTCCGCATACGCCTTTGAAATGCGCAGTTGGATTGGATTGTCTTCGACCAGCAAAACGAGGGGCTTTGATTGAGGTTGAACGGACATATTCTCGCCGACTTGGACGTTTCGATTTGTCATAACGCCACCAAAGTGATCTCGATGCCACCATCTAGAAGGACCGAAACTCAACAGCGGTGTAAGAGTTGCCGTCAGACAACTCTTACAATAGACCCACTACGATGGCATTGCAAGTCCGTGTTCTTATCTCGCCGTTAGCCGTTAAATTGACGCTCCCGCGGACGGGATGGATTGACAACTATTTCTCTGCCATCCACCGTCTTACCGTTCAAAGCATCAATTGCAGTTTGAGCTTCTTCCTGGTTTTCCATTTCAACAAAAGCAAACCCACGTTTCCGCCCGGTGTCCCGGTCGGCTGGAATTGCAACTGACAGAACCTTGCCGGATTCCGAGAATAAATTACGCAACTCATCTTCACTCATTCTGAAAGAAATGTTGCCCACGAATAATTTGTTGTTCATCACTACCTCAACTCTCAATAACTGACAATCCATCTGCTCTGTGGCAAGCACCTCGATCTGTTCGAACTGTGCAATGAGCTATAGTCCCCATTGTCGTACACAGCACAACCTACAGCTAGCGGGGATAGCCTTACATCTGATCGCATAAACAATAATACTGAGCGCCAGCACAGTGTCACTGTCATGCCTGAAACAGAGCGTCCGGATCAAGACCTATGCGTTGAAGCTGGAACAAGACAAGCATTTCGACATCTCCAGTAACGGACGCTTAGGCGGAGATTCATCATGCGGCTCATTGGATATGTAAAAACTCGCCTTATCGAGCAGCTCGGCGAGCTCGATTTAGACGAACAGGGACGAAGTATTGCCGAGTTCTGCAGTATCCATCACCATGAGCTAACGAAGATGGTGGCAGACGATCTTGACACGGAAGATGCGCTCAACGAGGCGCTTGAAGCCGATGCCGACGGAATAGTCGTGATCGATCCATTGGTTATCGCCGACACAGTTAGGGCAGCCCACGAAATTGCAGTAGAACTTATCAAAAGGAAGAAGCACCTATTTATTGTATGTAGTCAGAAACACATCGACCCTCAATCAACTGAGTCTGAACAAGAGCTGGTTGACAGCTGCGTTTATCTACTGCTGCGAAAGGTCGGCTAATTCAGTGTAGGACAACTCCTCAATGGTCAAACTTCGCAGAGTCAGTGACTCCTAGATTGCGTCCGAGACAATCTCATCCCTTTTCTATATATAGGTAGCAAACGCAGCGAGAGAAACATGCGCTCTTTTGGACTCGTCATCAGAAAAAGATGTTTCAAAGGACGCTAGCACCATGCTACCAATCAATACGGACTATTCTCCAATGGAAGCTCAGTTGGTGGCTGAAGTGCCTTCCCAGCCGGGCACCTGGCAATACGAGCCAAAATGGGATGGCTTTCGCTGCCTGGCTTTTCGTGATGGAAACAATCTTGCTTTGAGATCCAAAACTGGGCAGATTCTGGACAAATACTTTCCCGAAGTGGTCGCTGCGTTGGCCCAAGTTGGCTGCAATCGCTTCGTGCTGGATGGAGAGTTGGTCATCAACTACGGCGATCATTTCTCGTTTGATGATTTGCTCCAACGGATACATCCAGCTGCTTCGCGCATCAAGAGGCTCTCGCTGGAAAAACCGGCGACTTTCATCGTATTTGACATGCTCGTCGATGAGCAAGGCAACTCCTTGACACGCTTCCCAATGGAAGTAAGGCGCGAACGCCTGGAATCGTTCGCCAAAACTTATCTAAATGACATCGCGAGAATTCAACTTTCACCAGCCAGCGATGACTTTGCCGTTGCTCAACAATGGTGGAAGTTAGTCGGTGAGCAGCTCGACGGGCTGGTCGCAAAGCGCTTAGGCATCCCCTATCAATCCGGCAATCGAACGGGAATGGTCAAGATTAAGAAACTCCGAACAGCAGATTGCGTGATCGGCGGTTTCAGATATGCCAGCAATGGACCAGTGATTGGCTCGCTATTGCTTGGCCTATACGACGACCAAGGACTGTTACACCACTGCGGTTATACATCCGCCTTTAAATCCGACGAGCGGAAACTGCTGGCTAAACGCCTCGAACCGTTAATCGAACCACCAGGTTTTACCGGCAACTCCCCAGGTGCACCAAGCAGATGGAGCACCAAGCGCAGTGAGGAATGGTACCCCCTCAGGACTGAATTAGTGATTGAAGTTCAATATGACCACGTCACTGGCGATCGCTTTCGCCACGGCACACGCTTGTTGCGCTGGCGCCCAGATAAAGCACCACGTCAATGCACCTTCGAGCAAATTCGGGGTGCCACAAACTGACTGTCCGGGCGGCTCACGGGCGGCCCCTACTGATCTGTTTATAGGACCTGCTGTACAGACGCAGTGAGCGGTTTCCAATTTACATAATGAGTGCCCAGATAGGAAAACACCGTAAACACAACAGGAACAGAAACAGCCATTGCAACCTTCCAAAGACAAGCCGCGCGCTCGCGCCGTTCCAGCCGTTGGTAGAACTCGTATACACCTTCAAACTCAACGCCAGCCTTACCGATGCGCCGTGGGTAATAATTGCTCATTGCACTAATCCCCCCTGGCGGAACCATTGCGCCTCTGCCGTCACACCGGTTTAAGACGACCAGCCCACCAATGCTGTTCCTCTAGACGGTAACAGAGGAACCACATGTTCTCAAGTACGTCCGCATTAATGATATTCGGGAGGGTTTTCCATGACTCGAAAGGTAAGCGGTTCACACACCGGCCACAACAGACCGAAACCTTCACGCCAGGAACGCGATGAAGCTTATTCCTCCGGTGCAGGGCGTAAAGCGGAAGAGGAGGAATTAAGGAAGCCGGCGCATTCAGGGTCTGATAATGCATCGGACTCAAAGACGAGTGCGCCTATTGGAACTGAACTAGAAACAAAAGCAGCAGAACGATTTCACTAGGAAACAACTGCTCTGAACAACGCCAAAAGCGACGCCACCATCAGTGGTGTCGCTTCAATTTCTAAAGCTATTTTCCATGTTTGAAACTTTATATATCCCGCACTTATGACTAAGCTCTAATGACAGAAGGCGACACCAGCATTTTCAGGAATATACGTTGAATATCGAATATACGCGACAGCTATATTTCAAATATTCGGCATGCTCCACTTGTGATCGAGCACTCGGGGAAACCATAGATCCTTACATAGGTTTCACTAGCGACTTCGTCCCTACAATTGCCGCTACGAACTGCCCCCAAGGCCTCGAACGTATATACATCGTTCCTTCCGCCACACCTTCAGTGTAATTGCGGAAGTTTTGAAAGCCCTCTGGTTCGGCAGGAACACTCAATTTCTATAACACAGGCCACTTCAACGGTTGGGGACACCACCATGAATGAAATCAATGCTCTTTTTGAAAATGCACTTGCACTTGAAGCGAACGGTGAATACGAAGCTGCCGAGCCGATATTCGTCCAAGCACTAACAATGAAGGAAAAGGCTCTCGGCTCTGAACATCCAGATCTGGCCGAAGATTATTACAACGCCGGTTTGCTTTGCTTTGTGCAAGACAAATATGAGCAGGCCGAGGTCTATTTGACCCGCAGTTTGCGAATCGACGAACGCGCATTAGGGGCAGACGATCCAGAGCTGCTCAGCACGCTGGAACACCTTGCAGAAGTGTTCTTCAACCAGGGCAGCTATGAGAAGGCGGAAAAGTATTATCGTCGTTTCCTTGATCTGCATGCAAAGACCCGTGGACAGCAAGGTGCTGAGATAGTAAACAACTTGCACAATCTGGCCGAGATCGAAGACTTACTTGGCAAGCCGGTTCAAGCAAACGAACTTCGTATGGAAGCACAACGCCTCCTGAGCGATGAATTGACTTGCGCCTGGGCGAAAAAAGCCAGCTAGTTTCAGCTAAGCAACAGGCAAAAGAGACGGCGCCTGCTGTCTCTTTGCCTATGGCAACGGAATGAAAAAATCATTCTGTCGATTTGCGCATCTTTTCTCTCATTTCGTCTCTCGACTTCTTAACAGAAGTGCGAATTTCAGCGGACTTTGCCAAGTTGCCCTTAAGTTCGTGAGCAGTCGCAAGGCGTTCCGACCAACTTAACCAAGTCCATGGATCCTCGTCGGGTTCACCCTCCATCACCTTCGTAGCCAATGAAAGTGCCTCGTCTGCCCGCTTTTGACGAATCAACGATGAAAACTTGAATGCAGCATATGACCGAAAGAAGTCTGGTTGGTCATCAACAAATGCCTTGTGTGCCATGAATTTGTTAGCATAAAAATCAGCAAGGACAAGATTGTCGATCGTGGCTTCGTACTGGGCGAGACGTTTATAGACGCGTACGGCACGGCGTAAATCTAAAGCATGATCACGCTCATTCGCCTCCACTATCCGTATCAGTTGTGGCACCACAGGCGCTACCCGTTTTTGATCGAAGCTGCTTGATTGGATGTTTGAGTAAATGGCATCGCACAATTCGCTGGATCGCGGTTCGAATGGACGGAAATAAAGCAAAGAACTACCAATTACAACCGCTGCTAAGGCAACGAAACTAGAGATTACAACCGCCAACCCAGCAGGCAATTTCTTTTTTGCAGATGGAAACGGAGCGTTGGACACTGGCTCTCGTGTCACTACCGAAAGTTCACCGCTGAGAATTCGGTCTAGCTCAGTTACCGCTTCTGTCGCGCTGGCAAACCGTTCATTCGGATCCTTCGCCAGGCAAATGTTGACGAAATCCAAAAGTGCTTCATATCGCCCAACGGGCTCCACGGATATTTTCAAACTCGGCGGTCGATCGTAGATGTGCTGATACATGACCGCCGCGCTGTCATCACCTTCAAATGGAACGCGACCGGCTAAACATTGATACATGATGCAACCGGCTGAATAGATATCGGAACGTCCGTCTACTTCAGCGCTGAAACACTGCTCCGGACTCATATAATGACAAGTGCCAACGGCAAAGCCCACATCAGTTAGCTTCTGGCTGGCAATTCCGTATCCGGGCAGAAGTTTGAGCAAGCCAAAATCGATTACCTTTATCAGCTCACCAGAGGGACTATCGATAATCATCACGTTGGCCGGTTTCAAATCTCGGTGAACGACTCCGGATACATGGGCACAACTGAGCGCACCAAACAATTGCCGCATCAACGCAGCCACACGATGGGGAGCGATACAACCGTTCAATAGCTCATCTTGGAGACTGCGTCCTTCGAGGAACTCCATCACCATGTACGGGGATTCTTGCCATACGCCATAGCCGTAGACTGAAACGATGTGCTTATGCTTCAGTCCGTAAATTGTTCGCGCTTCCATCTCAAACCGAGCACGCCCATCGGATTCTTGCAACAAATTTGAATGGAGAATTTTCAGCGCTACAAATCGATCGAATTGCTTCTGCCAGGCTTTATAAACAGTTCCAAAGCCCCCGCCACCAAGTGCTTTAACCACCTCATAGCGACCATCTACGGAACTTCCAGGTTCGATGGAACTCATCGGACTGACCTTACACCTACCACTAACTGCTGCACTTTTGCCCCACGCCGAAAAACGCCGACCACACTCAATCTGTCAATTCCGTGTTCTTCTCTTTTAACTTCTCGATAGATCTGCGGCATTCAGCGGCCTTGTTGGGGTTGCCTTTCAGTTCGTGCACCCTTGCCAGTTTCTCAAGCCACTTCATCTGGCTCGGCAGTTCGGTAACTCCGGGAAGATCGTGCAGTGCATCCAGAATAAGCGTTTCTGCTTCATCTGCGCGTTTTTGGCGAATCAATGAATTACTTTTGTATTCGACGTAGATCCCGATAAAAGAGGGATCTCCATCTCTAAACGACTTGTTCTCCATGAATTTTCCAGCATAATGATCACCCAGCACAAGATCATCGGTGTCCGCTTCGTATTGCGCCAGCATTTTATAGACGCGTGCTGCACGGCGTGGATCCAGCGCACGATCTCGCTCATAGGCCTCCACAATGCGTTTCAATTGAGGCACTACCTGTGATACCGTATCCAGATCATAGCTGTCTTGAATGCTACCGTAAATGGCATCGCATAATTCGCTGGAGCGCGGGTCGAATGGACGGAAGTAGAATACTGCAGCGCCAGCTACAATCGCTGCTATGACTAAGAAACCGCCCAGTACAACCGCTAGCCCTGCAGGCAGACGCCTTTTGGCCGAAGGAAACGGAGCATTTGACACTTGGGCTCGTTTTTTTTCCGAACATTCACCGGCAAGTATGTGATCTAGCTCAACCACTGCATCTGCGGCGCTACTAAACCGTTCACCGGGATCTTTTGCCAGACAAGTGCTAACAAAGTCCTGCAGTGCCTGATACTGCCCTGTTGGGTCCGAGGCTATTTTCACAACCGGCGGTCGATCGTAGATGTGCTGATACATTATGGCTGCGGTGTCTTTACCATCGAATGGAACACAACCGACCAAGCACTGGTACATGATACAACCGGCGGCATAAATATCCGATCGTCCGTCGACCTCAGCGCTAAAACACTGCTCCGGGCTCATATAATGACAGGTACCCACGGCAAATCCCACTTCAGTTAGCTTCTGGCTGGCAATTCCGTATCCAGGCAAAAGTTTGAGCAAACCGAAATCGATTATTTTTATCAACTCACCCGAAGGGCTATCAGTAAGCATCACATTAGCCGGCTTCAAATCCCGGTGAACGACTCCGGATAAATGGGCACAGCTGAGCGCATCAAATAGTTGCCGCATCAAAGCCACCACTCGATGCGGAGCAATAGGACCTTTTAACAACTCGTCTTGCAGGCTGCGTCCTTCGAGGAACTCCATCACCATATATGGTGACTCTTGCCAGACGCCGTAAGCGTAGACTGAAACGATATGCTTGTGCCTAAGTCCGTGAATCGTTCGCGCTTCCATCTCGAATCGAGCCAACCCGTCGGCTTCTTGCAACAAATTCGAGTGGAGAATTTTCACTGCCACAAATCGCTCGAACTGTTTCTGCCAGGCTTTGTAAACAGTTCCAAAACCGCCGCCACCAAGGGTTTTCACCACCTCATAGCGATCATCAACGAAAATTCCCGATTCGACAGAACTCATCGCGCTGACCCAACAATCCGCCGCTTACTGCTGTTCTTATACCCACTAACGGAAAAGACGTAGTTATTGTAGTGGGGCGTAAACGTTTACGAGAAACTGCCATATCAGCTCCTTCTGTTTACCTGAGTCCACAGTGGCACTACAATATGAGCCAAGGAAACCCATTATGGACAAATTATCACACCAACTGGCAGCAACCACGTCCAAAGTCGTCAAAGAGCGTCGTTTGAGCCTGACCCTTTCTCAAGACGCCCTTTCAAAACGCACTGGACTGGCACGCTCATACATTTCCGATGTTGAGCGAGGCAGCCGGCACCCAACGTTGCACAATCTCACTTTGATAGCCGATGCACTGGATTGGAATCCGTCCGAGTTAATCAAAGAAATTGAGATCCAGGTCACGCTTTTGTTAGACCCGGACAAACTTCAGCTGGAAAGCCCAGAGCTAACTGATCTAGAGCGAGAAATTATTCACTATGCCAACACGAGAATATCCCAGGGCATCGTGATCGCAGACGCACTTGGGCGATTCGTGCTCTACAACGACACGGCAACTCAACTTCTCGGCGTCGGTCGTACTGACGCTACTCCTGATGAGTGGTCGGACCTTTACGGTTGCTTTTGGATGGACCGTGTCACTCCAATGCCAACGCCGGAGTTACCCCTGGTGAAGGCGCTGTCTGGTAGACCAACTGATACCAATCAACTATTTTTGCGCAACAAAAATCTTCCCGCCGGTAGTTGCATCGAAGTCAACAGCAGACAGATCCTCGATCCACTGTCTGGCGCCCTTAAAGGGGGCGTCGCCATTGTCACCCGATTGAAGTGCTGATGCATCAGAATGTGGCAGCATAACTGATTAAATGCCAAGTTACAGTCGACCTCGGGAACTTACGGTAGTTGCATTTCGACAGTTGCAACATCATCCATTGCTTGCCCGGAGGAAAAACCATGTACCGGTGCTTTTCTGCGTATTTAGTTTTAGTATTTATTGCACTTGGCCTTGCACCAGCTAATGCCAAAAGTGCGCTCATTACGCCAGCTGCGATCAAGAAATTGCCTGCCTCAGCGGCTCCATTCTCCGGAAGGGAAGTAGCACCAACGTACGCCGTTCCGCAACAGACAGGCGATGTTGTCAGAACGCAGTCAATTATTGTCCCGCCAAAATCTCACTTCAGCGCTCCGGAAGGTGCGCTCTACACCACCTCTGACGAGTGTGCTTGACCTGGGAATTGGATTTGCTATTTGTTGTAATGCCTGCCCGACGTCGCGATAGTATTTTCACTGCCATCAATATCGGACGGCAACGGTTTCGTGTTTTGATCGTCTACTTCACCACTGCATGCAACTGTTGACTAACAACAGGAGGAAGCTATGGTAGAACTAGATGATGAAGAAATTGACTACTTGCACCCTTTCGGTAAGCTGCCTGAGACCAAAGAGCAAAAACCGACAGAAGGTGACTCGGCAAAACCAGACTATAAGAACTACTGGTACGCCCTGCAAGAAGCCGATGGACACAGTATGAAGAAGGACGATCCTTTCCTGGAATAAGAGCAAGAGCTAAATGCTCAGAATTTCTGCCCGCAAGTACCGCAAAACTTTGCCTGCTTCACCATCAGGGAACTGCACTTCGGACAGGTTATCTTTTCTGGTTGACCAGGTTGCGTTGCTTTCCGTTGAATCCCGACAGATTTCTTGGCCGGCTTAACCGTTAACGTTTGCGTAATGGACTCTACCCACAGCATTTGGTGCAGTTGTTGTGGTAATCCATGCAATTCCGGGTCGAGGGGTAACATGCCACAGTGCATACCTACAACTTCGCCTTTCCTGAACAACGGGCATCCGGCAGACTTGTACGGTAAATTCAAGCTGTGCAATAGGTGATAGGGATCGTTCGGTCGAAGCATTCCCACCAGGCTGCCACGACGCAGTTGCGGACGTCCGGTGGTTGGATGAACTGTCATGCTGATAATCTCATCCCATGGAGATAGCGGCATGTACGGCGCCATTACCAGTGGTTGCATGGGGTTAAGATTTTCGTCACCATGCATGATCTCAACTATTTGTCGCGAGTTACGCATTTCTGAAAGCGCGGCGAAAACTGAGTAATCATCGAGTTTGGTGTTATCCCAAAGCTGGTCCACTGATGTGCCACCATCGAGGTACGGCCAGATCTGCTTGGCATAATCCCGAAACTCTTCTGCTATCAAGGACACATCTAGTGACTCAGCAATCTTCGAATAAGCTGAACCGGCACCACCGAGATGAGAGAGCAGTTTGGGCTTTTCATCCATCCGGCGATGCGCTTCCAACAACAAACCGTCGGTGGATCGCGTCATCGCCTCCTTTACTTGCCAATCCGGTTTTGCTTGAGTGCGAAAATTAAACTGCCCGTTAACATCCTGGCTGAACATTTGATAAATGGCACTTTCGTTCTCGAGCTTGCCGAATTTAGCGTATAGAATTTTGCCCTCACGGCAAAACAACCTGGCCGTTGGACGGTTTCGTTCATCAGTGATGAACAGAATGCCGTCCTTTCGTGCATTTGTCATTGTCTGAATGACCAGAGCCAACCCCAGCTCTTCCACTTCACCAGCCAAACCCTTGAGTCGGGGCAGCGGCGCGATGGCCAGCTTTTTGTTAAAAGTGGTGGCCGCGTCAGACTTGAGTTCCGTTAACTCACGGGACAACTGCAATATGACTAAATTGTGCTCTTGCAGCGCTAATGCCGGAACCGGAGCGCTCAAAGATCTTTGGGCCATCTCAGTAGCGGCTTTTCGATCAAACTTCGGATCGAATTGAGCATCAACTATTTCCCAATCGTGCTCGAATGCAGGAAAGCGGACCTTGAGCCCGGCAAGGAAATCGGCAAACAGTATTACCGAGTGAGCACAGGTTGCAACTTTATCGGTGTCGACGAGCCACACTGTGCCGAACGGAATTTCGCGTTTAACACAGCGATCGATCAGTAGTCCAACAGAACCTGCATATTTCGCGACCTCGGCATAATCAGACGAGAACATCAAATCTCCAGTGAAGTCTACAAATTCAACCACAGTAGGGAACACACTGACAAGCAGCTTGAACAAATAGGCTCGCGAAACGCCTACTGAGAGCTTGAAAAGGTGGCGTGTTACACCACAACCGGATCATAAGTGGGCGGTTGTCGACTCTGGCTTGGCCACACTGTTCTGGACAAAACGTTTGACATCTTCAAAGTGATGATGCAAGCGAATAAATGTGCGATGAATCATACGCCAATTTTCTTGACCGGCGGCCTGCTCCAAAAACACACATAATCGCGCTAGTTCGTCCGCACCAACAGCCCAACTTGCACCCTTCAACTCATGTGCATTCGAGGCGACGTTAGCGGCCTGCTCAGCTTTTATTGATTCTTGTAAGTCAACTACAATTCGCTCGGATGAATTGACGAACAACAACAGCAGTTCAGGGGCTTCCTCTCCATAGGCATCGAAGAATGGTAACAAGTTAACAGGCTCTTCCTTTTGGTCGTAGTGAAGGAATCCGCCATCAAATATTGGTGTTACCTTGTTAGCGCTTGAAATTGCCGATAACGCTCCTGGACTCATCCAGTGCACGAGCTTGCTACGTAATGCATCGTGGTCTATGGGCTTGGTGATGTAATCGTCCATCCCTGCAGCCAGGCAGCGTTCACGGTCGCCAGCCATCGCCAGCGCCGTAACAGCAATAATCGGCACACGGTATCCACGCGCCTCTTCATTCTTGCGAATAGTGCGCGTTGCTTCAAAGCCATCCATCTCAGGCATATGACAATCCATCAAGATCGCGTCGTATCGATTCTTGGCGGAAGCATCAACCGCCTGCTGACCGTTCGACACGACGTGCGCATCGAAGCCCATACGCCCAAGCAGCAGTAATGCCACCTTTTGATTCAGCGGGTGATCTTCAGCCAGAAGGAGCAATCTTGATTTTGCTGCCGGGTCATGCCCGTTTTTTTTCTTGAATGCGCTCATAAATCACATATTAGCAAGCGAGATTCTGAACTGGAGTCCACATTTTTTACATCAGTGGCTGTAAGAGTAGCACAGCATGCCGTTTTCAACCGCCTCGTTCCGGAAAATACCAGCCCTTTCAGGAAATCCTTAAAATGATCATGGCTAGCGCTAGCAAGCCAGAATTCGAATCACTTCGGTTTGAATCGGCTGGCCACCGATCACAACCTCATCCGGTCCGATATAGACATCGATTTCGCTTCGTATTCCGAACTCAGGCAGATAAATGCCGGGCTCGATAGAAAAGCACGTATAGGGTATCAGTCGTCGCTCATCACGAGTTTCGAGATTATCGATGTTTGCACCATTTGCATGCACCTCCAACCCAATTGAATGCCCTGTGCGGTGCACGAAGTATTGTCCATAACCACGTTCAGAGATGTAGTTGCGGGTTACGTCGTCAACCTGCCAACCATGAATAGTCTGTTTAGATTCGACTGCATGTTTTACAAAACTGACTGCAGCATCACGACCACCAGCAACGATGCCGAAGATCTCTGCGTGCTTTTCAGGCACAGTGTCCCCAACAAACCCGGTCCAAGTGATGTCTGCATAGACCGCGTCGCACGGTTGAGCAAGCTTGGCCCAGATATCTAATAATACGAAATCGCCCGCTTTAATTTCGGAATGATTAGTTGCTGTCGGTTGATAGTGTGGGCGTCCACTGTGTTCGTTCACAGCAACGATGCAAGGGGAATTGGAAGTCATTCCCATGTCAGCGAATCTTTGCGAAATGAACTGTTGAATCTCGTATTCAGTCAATCGTTGATTCGAACGCATATGCTGAGCGATGCGCTCGAAGGCGTCGAATACGATGCTGCGCAAATTGCTGACAGCGGTGATGTGTGTCTCCAGTTGTGTGGCGCTCCAACGAGCTTCAAACATTTGCACGAGGTTGGCGGACGATACGACTTCGCATCCGAACGAACGCACCAATTCCATAGTTCCGGCATCCACACGCGATATGTAAGGAATGGCGTTGTTTGGCGAGTATTGCATAGCCAGTTTTTTGAACGGAGTGAGCAGCTCCTTCAATTTCTCTTCCAATTCGCGCCAGCCAAGGTAAACATTCTGCTTGCCTGGCACAGAATCGAGTGCGTCCATCTCGATTCGATGCACTAATTTCTGCGCCTCGCCTTTTGCGGGAATCAAATAGAACCATCGGCGCGACACGAAGTGACTTTCGGTCAATCCAAGTATGTGCTTAGCCAGAGGATCATTGTCATGGAAGAAATAAAACAACCAGCCATCAAGGCCTTCCTCAACTAAAGCCTTTTGAATGGCTCCGACGTTCAATCGCTCTTTCGTTGTCTGCATTCTGCGTCCTTCTTCGGTATGCGCATATTCTACAGCGTGTAGAATTCCCCAATGCAAACCAGATGCCCTTACCCAAAATGTTCATTGGTTTTCACTGCGCCGGTCGGGCGAGTGTGCCGCTGTCCAGACTGCAACCAGATGCTGACGGTACGCCCACTTGACGTCATTTTCGAACTCGACCGCAGAGCTGAGTTGAATACGGTATCTTTGAAATCACTGGATACTAGTAAAATGAGCTTTATCGGGCTCATGGATGATGTTCGCAGCCTGTGGAACGTCGGTTCGATCTTCCGAACAGCAGACGGAGCTGGAGTCGATACGCTGTTCCTGTCCGGCATAACCGGCACACCTCCGCGCAAGGAAATCGCCAAGACCAGCCTTGGAGCAGAAGATCACGTACCTTGGATTTATACATCCAGCTCAGCGGCTCTGTTGCCGACACTCAAGCAGCAAGGCATCCTGATTGTCGGGCTAGAGTTCATAGAAAACTCTCAGGTGCTACCAAACAGCATCCTGCTCCGCCAGGCAATCAACGAACGCCGAATCGCCGAGCCTCTTTGCTTGTGTGTCGGCAACGAGGTAGCCGGGCTCTCGGCCGAAACATTGGCGCATTGCGATGTGATCTGTCATCTGCCTATGCGCGGCTTCAAGGAATCGTTGAATGTTGCCGTGGCTTTCGGAATCGCCGCATACGAAATCGCTGAACAGTTACAATGAACTGAAAAGGGGACCTCGATGTTCAGCGGCGCACCACCTACTCACCTTATGTGGTCGAGCATGTTTCGACCAGACAAGCCAAAGGTGGAAAAACCCGTGCAATGGCGCCGCATTCTGGCGTTGTTTCGCCCCTATTGGAAGCAAGAGACACTAGTCCTTGTGACAATTGTGGTGACAGCTCTTCTTGGGCTAGTGCCACCACTTTTGACCATGAAGCTCATTGACATCGCTATTCCCAAACATGATATGAATATGGTGGCATTGCTGGTCGGATTCATGGTGGCATCAGCGCTCATAACAGCGTTGATCGGCGTCTGGCAGGGATATCTCAATGCCTACGTCTCGGAGGCAATTCTCCGCGATTTACGCACAGATTTGTTTTCCCACATGCACCGGCTTCCCTTATCATTTTTCACCGGCACGAAGACCGGCGAGATTATGAACCGCGTGTCTAACGATGTCGATAACGTCGACGATGTGATTTCCGGCACAATGTTCTCCATCGCCACCAACATCTTCACGCTAATCACCACAGCCATCACCATCTTCATTCTCGATTGGCGGCTTGCCTTGATGGCGATAATGGTATTGCCAATGATGTGCTATCCGCTGTTTCCCGCTGGACGCAAGATGTATGAGATAAGGAAAGCGACTCGTAAGCAACGCGACGAAATCGGAAGCATGAACCAGGAGACGCTCTCAATTTCCGGTATGACGCTTGTCAAATCTTTCGTCCGCGAAAAGCATGAACAAGCACGATTCTATAAACTTTCAACCGAGCTGATGTCCAGCGAAGTAAAGCTGGCCATGACTGCCAGATGGTTTGTGGCAGTGATTACAGCGATGGTCGTTATCGGTCCGGCAGCGGTTTGGCTTGCAGGCGGCTGGCTCGCGACAACGAATAGCATCACAATCGGCACCATAGTCACCTTCGTCGCTTTGCTTGGACGATTGTACACACCAGCTTCTACTTTGGCAGGCATCCAAGTGCAAATCATCGCAGCACTGGCTGTATTCGAAAGAATTTTTGATTATCTCGATATGCAGGAAGAAGGAGACCCGAAGAAAGAAGTGGCGGAATTAGCCACTGTCCGCGGTGAGGTTTGGTTCAACGATGTCTCCTTTGCTTACAGCGAAGATCGCCCTGTTCTCTATAGCATAAATGTGCTGATAGAAGCTGGTCAGTTAGCAGCGTTCGTGGGCCCATCAGGAGCCGGCAAATCAACACTGATGCAGCTTCTAACAAGATTCTACGAGCCGCAGGAAGGCAAAATTACAATTGATGGAGTGAATATATCAGAGCTAAAGTTAGCGTCGCTCCGCAGCCATATCGGAGTTGTGACGCAGGAAACTTATCTGTTCCATGACACCATCGCCAGTAATTTACGATATGGCAAATTGGATGCGACCGATGATGACGTTGAACGCGCTGCCCGCGCGGCAAACATTCATGAGTTCATCTCTTCGTTGCCGGAAGGCTATCAGACTATAACTGGCGAGCGCGGGCACAAACTCAGCGGCGGCGAACGACAGCGGCTGGCCATAGCTAGAGTATTGCTAAAAGATCCGCGGATCTTGATTTTGGACGAAGCGACAAGTTCGCTGGATTCGGTTAATGAAGCCTTGATCCAATCAGCACTTGTGCCTTTGATGAAAGGACGGACAAGCCTCGTCATTGCCCACCGCCTTTCAACAATACTTGCAGCTGATGTAATATTCGTAGTTGAGCACGGTCGCGTCATTGAAAGCGGCAAACACGCCGCTCTGCTAGCTAAGCGCGGCTTGTACGCGAATCTATACAAGGAGCAGTTTCGTGAACAAACGCTCAACCGGCAGATCCATTCGCCTGAGTGAGGCATCACTTGGACCAAAATGTGGGCGCGCACTGCCGCTGATCAATTCTTTCTGCACGTTGCCCACTTGGAAATTACACCATCCGCTTGACAGTATTTAGTCGACACGTGGGTTGGATCTCATTCCCGTGTCATAATTGAACGTCATGCACTAGCACCATGGCAGTGCTCAAAGGCGTGCCCGACTACTTAGGTGGTTTGTGAGTTTTAATGGGAGTTTGTATGAATAAAAAGCACTTGCTGCTGCCTGCAACCATGTTATTGCTGGCAGCTTCGGCTCCGATGAGCCTGGCAGCTAAAGACAGCAAAGCGACAGCGCCGATCCAGACTGCCGAACGGCAATTGAAGGACCTGAGCGAATGCATCCATCGCGGCCGTCACGCTGCTGCAGATCTGGTCATAGAATGTCAGCAGGTCAACGAGCTGATGGGCGGCGAAATCGATTTTGTCGGCACGGACATCATTCCTATCCTTCCTGATACTGCAGAAGGTATGGGCCCGGATTCTTATATCCCGCCCCGTCCTAAGTACATCAATTTGCACATGGCTCAGCTGACTGGCATTTTGCCACTGCTGCAAAGCGAAATTGTCGGCATCAAAGCACCGGACCCGTCAGAAGCCGATAAAATTTCCCCTTACACAGCGGAAATGCAACTCATTTGGGCAGACGTGCAAAAGCACTTTGCCAATCTTGGACCGCTAACGAGCAACCAGCCTTACGATAGCACCGGAATCGTAACGGAAGCTAAGGCAATCGATAAGGATCTGGCCCAGATCGACAAGCTACGCAAGTCCGTCTATGAGTCATATCGTCACGACAAGAACCCAGCGCCAACCGCTGACGCAAAGAATAGCTCCGTCCCCCCAAACACTAACAACGCCACCAAGTAAGCTCAACATCAGAACAAGAGGGCGCGGTCATCGACTGCGCCCTTTTCGTTGGCCGGCGTGCAGCCGTGGAGACGATCATAACTTCAGGCCTGTTCGACCGCCAACTCTTTTGGCGCCGTAGCGCCGCAAAAACAAATTGCAACTATAGTCACGTTGTCCGGGGCACCACCGGTCAATGTCTCTCTAATCATGTGATCGACCATCTCTTTAGGATCTTCGTAGAGACTAGCAATCTCGCCAATGTTTTCATCGCCAAGAACCGCTGTCAGTCCATCCGTGCAAAGAATAATCCGATCATTCGGCTGGATTTCGACCGGCGTTCGATCGATTTCAACCTTGTTATTGTGCCCGACACAACGGGTTATGTAGTGCCTGAATGGACTGGTCTTAATTTGTTCAGCCGAAATTTTGCCTTGAAGCAACAGTTCCATCACGACGGAGTGGTCCTGGGTCAAAACAATAGTTTTGCCCTCGCGCACCAGATAGGCGCGAGAATCGCCAACATGAGCGATATACATGTTCCCTTCGTCCGACTGTACTGCAACGACAATCGTGGTGCCCATACCAAAACAGACCGGATCATTGGCTGAGGCCTTCCAGACGCAGGAGTTGGCGTTGGCCACTGCCTCCACTAGCCATTGCTGAAGCGCCTCGCGATCATCGGTTGGGGGCTTCTGCTTGGTCCAAAATGCTTCTACCGATTCAACGGCCAATCGGCTAGCTGTCGCTCCGCCGCGTTCACCGCCCATACCGTCGGCAACGACGAAAACTCGATCATCGGGGCTGATATAAAACCTGTCTTGGTTCTCGGATCGCCTACAACCTGTATCGGTTGAGGCGGCGAAATGCCACTTGATCCCTGACATTAAATTGAACCTCAAGCCCAATGGCGGTGCTTCTGTTGGGCACGCCACCGGCGCCAACTGCCTGTAGTAGTTGTGCCCCGAATTTCTTAAATCCATGCTTTCACTAGAAACATTTGTCGTGTTTGAGCTCGCTTTTGAAAAATGTGGCGTTCTCTGAGCTTTTAGGGGGTTGCCTGCAGCAGGGAGATGACATGCTATGAATTGGCAATCCATCCAACGATTATTTGTCAGGAGACAACCAATGACCAGAATGCTGGAAGACGTGAAGATTTCGGGCAAACTCCCCCCGGAATTCAAGAAGATCCTGACCCCAGGGGCGCTCCAGTTTTTGGCCGAGCTACACCAGCAGTTCAACCCAATGCGCGAGGAACTGCTAGAACAGCGTCAGCGACGCCAAGTGGAGATCGACGCTGGGCGTTTTCCGGACTTCCTGCAAGATACTGCCCAAATACGCAACTCACACTGGCAAGTGGCTGACGCTCCTGCAGATTTATTAGACAGACGCGTTGAAATTACTGGTCCGGTAGAGTGCAAAATGATGATTAACGCGCTCAATTCCGGCGCAAATGTATTTATGGCGGACCTTGAAGACTCTTGCTCGCCGACATGGACAAATGTCATTGAAGGGCAGATCAATCTGAAAGCAGCTGTTCGCCGGGATCTTTCCTTCACCAGCCCTGAAGGAAAGAATTACAAACTCAACAAAACCATTGCCACACTTTTAGTCCGACCGCGCGGTTGGCACCTTACAGAAAAGCACGCAACCATTGATGGAAAGCCTGTTTCCGCAAGCCTATTTGATTTTGCGCTCTACTTCTTTCACAACGCCGAGGAGCTGATTTCGCGCGGAAGCGCTCCCTATTTTTATCTTCCCAAAATGGAAAGCCACAGTGAAGCTCGTTTGTGGAACAAGGTCTTTTATTTCGCACAAGACTGGTTGAAGATTCCGCGTGGTACCATACGCGCCACCGTTCTGATTGAGACGATCCTGGCTGCATTCGAGATGGATGAGATCCTATTTGAACTTCGTGATCACGCATCTGGTCTAAATGCCGGGCGTTGGGACTACATTTTCAGCATCATAAAAAAATTCAGCAACCACCCGGATTTTTGCATGCCGGACCGCGCTCAAGTAACTATGGCAGTTCCGTTCATGCGTGCTTATTGCAATCTCCTGGTCGCAACCTGCCATCGCCGTGGAGCACACGCAATGGGTGGCATGGCAGCCTTCATACCAAGCAGGAAAGACGCCGGGATCAACGAGCAGGCCATGGACAAAGTGCGCGAAGACAAGGAGCGCGAGGCAGCAGCTGGGTTTGATGGAACATGGGTAGCGCATCCGGAT
>Ga0163152_10003439_pt1 | contig 20582 bp, 20 predicted proteins | sample OliLakLV19MP8IB2_FD_148635 | JGI IMG/M metagenome (GOLD analysis project Ga0163152, IMG submission 148635) | Freshwater microbial mat bacterial communities from Lake Vanda, McMurdo Dry Valleys, Antarctica - Oligotrophic Lake LV.19.MP8.IB-2 | ecosystem: Environmental > Aquatic > Freshwater >...
TTTCTGGGCGATATCTACGCGACCGTTAGATATCGCCCAGAAAAGGGCATTTCGATCGGGCGTGCTGACTTCGAGGATCGCGCCGTGTGCGAGCAGAAATCTTACAACTTCGATATTACCCCCAAAAATAGCACCCTGAATCGGTCCTGCATCAGCAATTCCTCCACGAAGATTTACATCGGCGCCATTTTCGACTAGGTATTTTACAATCGCAAGCTGGCCCTTTTTGCTCGCCCAATGGAGCCATGAGCCGAAATCGTTGGGAGCGGTTACCAATGATGGGTTACTATGAGCAAGCGCCGAAAGGGCGTCCAGGTCGCCGTCGCCGATGGCCTTGAATACTCGTTTGGTCAAATCCATGGCTACACGACTTTCTTGCTCGGGCATTGCCCTCGTCTTCTGCTGCTCCCCCAACGGCTTGTCGACGCCTTCGATCGGCAATCGGCAGCCAACGCCTAGCAATAGTCGCTCGATATCCTTCTCGCCCCGCTCCTGAGCATATGAAAGAGCATTCTTGAGCTTTCCGGTCACGCTCCTGTAAATGACATGCGGATCGATGCCCGCATGGAGAAGAATTTCAACGATATCAACGCGGTCGTTGGATATAGCAGAGAACAGGGCGTTTCGATTGGGGGTGCTGACGTCGAGAACCGCGCCGTGTGAAAGCAAGAATTTTACGATCTCTATATTTCCGCCAAAGATGGCGTCAGAAATCGGTCCTGTATCGCTAGTTTTTCCTCCGCAGAGATTCACATCTGCGCCATTTTCAACGAGGAATTTTACGATCGGAAATTGGCCTTCACTGCAGGCACGATGAAGCCACGAACCGTACGCATTGCGTACTGCAACTAATGAGCTGTCAATGCGAACCAGCGCGGAAAGCGCATCGAGATTGCCGTCGCTTATGGCCTTGAAAACTTGCTTGCTCAAATCCATGATGAATCCAACCTATGTTACCTTTCGGCTGCCTTTTGACCCAACCGCGCAAGTCCCAAGTTTCGCCACGTCAATGCAACGAGGTGGAAGGAGAGTCATCCGCGAGGATGGACGCCGGCCATCTCATTCCGCTGGGGGCCTCGTTCGGCGCGTGCCGCGCGGGGCCTCTTTCCCTTTGCGATTGGCAAGTAACGTCAGATTGGCTTCATACTCTTGCAAGAGGTCGTCGCCAGCGAACGGTACATCGTGGGCTTTGCAGTACGATTTCGAATCTCGCAAGGTTTCCACGGCCTGGCGCAGATCACCCGAGTCCGCATAAAGCGTTGACAGAATGTCGAATCGATCGCTCACGTCAGTGTGGTCGTATTTCTTGAGGACGTACTCTCGTTCCGGCCCAGAGCTGGCCAGGTTGTGGAGTTCAAGGATCTTTCGAATCTCACGCTCCCGGCACCGAATGGCTTCACCCATTTCGCCTCGTGACTCCGCGATGAGCGATCGAATCTCCTCCAGTTGAATCGAACCTTCGTAACGCGAGTCTTTTCGCAACAACATCTCGATCTGGTCCGCGATTGGCCGTGCAAGTTCCAGCGACGCCTGTTCGTACAAAGCGTCCAGAAGCTCGATGTACAGATCTTCGATTTGCTTCGGGGTCTTCGCCAGCTTTGATGGTTTAGTCCTGGTCGCCATTGCGTGGTCTCGGAAGTTTGGGTTGACCTGCCGGTCCCAACAATCGCCTTCTGTCCCATCTCGCATTCTGGGATTCTCGTGGCAGGAACCGCGACGCAAAACGAGTCGATAACACTAATCCTCGCTGATCTCCGCTAATAAGCCCTCAATGCCCTGGCTTGTTTCTTATTCGATTAGCGCAGATGAGTGAAGATTAGTGTTCTGGTTTCTGTTCGAGGCGTCGTAGCCAGCGGAACCGAACTCTCAGCCCCGTAGTCCTGCCGACTTCATCAACCGATCCGTCGCCGTGTATGCCTCGCGAACCCACTCCACAATCTTCGCGGGCTCCGGAGAGTACTCCAACTCGATGCTGATCGCTCCGTCGATGCCGAGGTCCTTGATTTCCTTCAAATACGGCCCGAAGTTGACGACCCCTCTACCAGGAGGCAGGTCGCCGTGAACTTTGCCGTCGCAATCGCTGATATGGACGTGGATCGCTTTTCCTTTGAGTCGCCGGAGTTCTTCCGGGGCCACGTTCGCCAGTTGCAGATGCGAGACGTCGATATTCGCGCGTACAGCCGGGTGGTTCACGTCGTCGATGAACCGCACCATGCTGTCCACATTGTTCAGCAGCGACAACTTGAACGGTTCAAGTTCGAGCGCAATTTGTTGCCCAAGGTTGGCCGCATAGTCACCAAGCTGCCGGCAAGAGCGAACGGCTAGTTGCCATTGCTCGGCCGGCGGAATCACCTGCTTTTCCCAAATGTACTCGCCGAGGACGAGCAAGAGATTCTTCGCATCCAGTTCGTGGCAAAAGTCGAGATATGCTTCGCAACGGTCGATGTGGAACGCTTGCACCGAAGGGTTGAAGTTCGCCTTCTCGCACTCCACGCGAATCCGACGGCGTTCCCTGGCATTGGTGTCGAGCGGATCCGCGAAGATGTCGATCGTGTCGAAGCCGATCTCCTTGGTCATCTGGATGCCATAGGCCGTGTCGCGGCCCGCTTGAGCCCATGCCGAATTGATGAGTCCGAGTTTCATGATGACCGTTGGTGAGGAGCGTGCGTCTGTTCACTTCGGACTTTTTACTTATCCCTTTCTCAATGTACATCGGCATCGAAATTGGCGGAACGAAACTGCAGCTCGGCGTCGGGCCTGGCGATGGCACGCTGGCAGGTTTGTGGCGAGGCACCGTGGACGTCGGGGCGGGTGGCGACGGGATTCGCCGGCAGATTCTGGCGGCTGTGCCCGAACTTCTCGCGACTGCACAGGTCGAATCACGTGCGCTGAAGGGCGTCGGCATCGGTTTCGGCGGTCCGGTTGATGATGCCACACGCTCTGTAATCAAGTCCCATCAGATTGCCGGGTGGGACGGCTTTCCACTAGCTGATTGGATCGGCGAATCTCTAAAGCTACCAGCCGTTCTCGGTAACGATGCGGACGTGGCCGGGCTGGCGGAGGCGTTGTTCGGAGCAGGGCGCGGCGTGAGCCCGGTCTTCTACATGACGATTGGTTCCGGCATCGGCGGCGGGCTGATCGTGAAAGGCGAGATTCAACGCGGCACGGGTAAAGGTGCGGCCGAGATCGGACATCTCAAAGTTCGCGATCCACGAACGAGCGACGGGCGATTGGAAACACTCGAAAATATCGCCTCCGGCTGGGGAATCGGCCAGAACGCGGGCATGACAGCCCAGGAAGTCGGCGTTGCCGCATCGCGGGGAGATGCCCGAGCCATGGAGGTTCTGAATAACTCACTGGAAGCACTGGCCGACGCGATTTGTGCCGTCGTCGTGCTGGTCTGTCCGCAACGCGTCGTGATCGGCGGGGGCGTCTCGTTGATCGGCGAGGAATGGTTCTTCAAGCCGCTTCGGCAAAAGGTCAACGAGCGAGTTTTCGCACCATTCGCGGGATTGGCGGACATCGTTCAATCGTCCTTGGGTGAAACGGTGGTCGTCCACGGAGCGTTGGCCTTGGCCCGACAGCGTCTTGGCGGGTAAACTATCCCCATAAGGAACTGGAGAAAATCGAATGGCAACCGCAATCGCGACGCCTCCTCCTCAAGTTGGCCTGATGACGGCCGACGAATTCTATGACTGTTGCAGCCTACCGGAGAACACGGACCGTCGATTTGAACTCGTGCGAGGAAAGATGATTGAAGTGCCTCCACCCAACAAGATTCATGGTGTTGTCTGCACCAACATTAGCTTCGCTTTAGGACTTTACATCAGGCGACGATTCGAAGGATATATTACATCGAACGATTCTGGCACTTTGCTCGAACGTTATCCCGACACGGTTCGTGGGCCGGACATTGCTTACTTCAACGATGCGGATTCATTCGCCGAGTTGCATCCCAAGTACGGTGAAAACCCCCCGATTCTCGCGGTTGAGTTATTATCCCCTTCTGATCGCGCCAATCGAGTCCTGAGTAAGGTTGAAGACTACATCAACAACGGAGTACAGATGGTTTGGCTTGTCGATCCGGATGAGAGAACAGTACGCGTTTTTCGGCCAGGTCTGCCTTCAGTAACCTTGAGCGAATCTCAAGAGATCGTCGGCGGTTGATGTGCTTCCAGGATTTACCTCCAAATTAAGCGAGTTTTTCCTCATTCCAAAAGAACTCACCAAACAACCGGCCACTGCCCATGCACCCCCTGCGAATTAAGATTTGTGGCGTCACGACTCCGGAGGATGTGGCCGCGTGCGCCGCGGGCGGAGCCGATGCGATTGGCCTGAACTTCTTTCCCGGCTCATCGCGGTATGTCGATCCACGACTGTGTCGGCCGATTGTCCGTGCGATCCCGCCGTTCATGTCGAGCGTCGGCGTGTTCGTCGATACTCCCATGCGACAGATGGCCGCCATCGCCTACCAGCTTGGGTTGCGGGGCATTCAGCATCATGGGAAGAACCATCCGATCGAAGATTCGTTTCCGTTCAGTCACATCGTCGCGTTCCGGGTGCGGGATCGCGATAGCCTGGCGGAGATCGAGGACTACCTGAAGCGTTGCCATGCGGCAGGCCATTTGCCAGGAGCAATCTTGATCGACGCATTTGTCGAAGGGCTAGAAGGGGGCACGGGTCAAACTGCTCCCTGGGAACTGCTCGCCGACTTTCAGCCTGGTGTGCCGATGATCTTGGCTGGCGGATTGACACCCGAAAACGTGGCGGAAGCCATTCACGTTGTCCGACCCAACGCCATTGATGTGGCCAGTGGCGTTGAATCGTCGCCAGGGAAAAAGGATCCTGCCAAGGTGCTGGAGTTCGTCGAACGAGCACGAGAGGCGGCTGCACGGTTATGAATACGTCTTCGGATGATTCGCACTACTTGCATGGCAGTTCGCCGGAAGAGCAAGATCGTCTCGCCAAGATGAACGAGATGATGAACGGACTTGCACTCAAGGAGATGTCACTCCGATTCGGCGAAAGTGTTCTCGATGTAGGCAGTGGACTGGGACAACTCACCCGCGGCATGGCGCGGCAGGTCGGTTTGGGAACGAAGGTCGTCGGCATAGAACGCGACAAAGCCCAGCTTCGCGAGGCTTGCCGTTTCGCGGCAACGGCCGGCGAGTCCACTCTCGTGGATTTTCGCCAGGGGGACGCAAACAGACTGCCACTGAAACCGGACGAATGGGGCAGCTTCGATCTGGCTCACACACGTTTCGTCTTGGAGCATGTGCGCGAACCCCTGGAGGTCGTCCAGCAGATGGTTCAGGCCGTTCGACCGGGAGGCCGCATCATTCTCGAAGATGATGCCCACGACATTTTCCGTGTGTGGCCAATCTCACCGGGTTTCGATCGAATGTGGAGAAACTACATTCGCACCTACGACCGAGTGGGAAACGATCCCATCATTGGCCATCGGCTGGTGTCGCTCCTGCATCAAGCGGGCGCGTTGCCGAAGAGAAACACTTGGCTGTTCTTCGGTGCCTGTGCCGGTCAGCCCGAACTCTTTCAGACGTGCGTCGAGAATATTGTGGGCATCCTGCAAGGCGTACGCGAGCAGATTCTGAAGCTCGGTGACTTCGACGACAATGCGTTCGACGGGTGCATCGACAACTTTCGCGAATGGGGCCAACGTCCCGACGCGGCCATGTGGTACGGCATTTCTTGGGCAGAAGGTGTCCGCCCGGGCTGAATTTGGCTAGCAAGGCACCCAGACAGTTCAATCGTCGAAATCCGATCAATACGAGCTGTGCAGCTGGCGTTCGCTCGCCGTGGCAGCAGAGAGCTTACGACTAGTACGAACCGAATACTCCAATCGACCGCACGCGGCACACCCTGAAAAATCGGTTCGTCTTCGCATTCCTGAAGAACGTGTTTGCAAACTTGTAGCAAGGACAACGACTAGTCGTATCGTTCCCGTACTACGGACCATGACAGGAAGTCCGCTCGGGCAGACCTTTAGCTGGCCCAATCGTCCGAGAACGCAACGGATTCGTTTGCGAGAACCTGATTTGGGCTGGATGCTCTTCCTAACCACATGATCCAGAATCGACTTCCGTCCGAGGGTGTAGGTGTGAACGCCGGCCCCGAACTCACGGTTTCTCAGAAAATCCTCCTGGCTGCGTACCACCTGGAAGAAGGTGGGAACACGCCGTTCAGCGCGGAAGCTCTGATCGTTGCCTCTTGGAAGGCCAACCCGGTCACCTTCGGACTGAAGGGGTTCGGCGAACAGTATCCGGACTCGAATCGAGTCTTGGCCTGTGTCATGGGTGAACGCGGACTGGCCCGTCGTGGCTGGTTGATCAAGATGGGCCAGAAGCTTTACTGCCTCTCGCGTCAAGGGAAAGATGAAGCACGCCGCGTGCAATCGGGCGATGAGTCGCCGATGCCGAAACGGCGAGCCCTGGCGCAGATCAAGGTTCCAAAGGACCTTGAAGTTCATCTGTTCAACTTGTTCAACAACATCGTCGTCCGGCGTTTCAAGGAGGGGATGAAGCGGGAGATTACCTACAAGGATGCCTGTCGTTTCTGGGGATTGGCCGAAACGGTCCATGGACCCGCAGTTGACGACGCGCTCTCGTCGGTGCCCGCTACCCTCGATGCTGTCGAGAAGCTATTGATCGGTGAAACAGTGGAACTGTCGAACGGCATGAGTGCTTCGCAGGAGGATCTGAAGCAACTAGGTGCCGTCAATAAATTCCTGCTCGAACAGTTCTCGCGACACTTGTCTTTGCAACGGGATAAGACGCGGCGGTTCTAAATGCCTCATAGTAGTAGGCACACTCCGTGTGCCGTTTGAATCTGACCGCTCACGGAGTGTGCCTACTACTATGAGAATCTTAAGCCGCCACCGGCATTTTCCCTGGCTCTTCAAATCGCAATCTTGATCCTTCCACATATTCGATGACGGTATCCGTACTAATCCAGCGACGCCCAAGGCTCTCGGCAGCCGCCCCTGTGATGTTGCTGCCCGCGAAAGGATCGTAGACGAGTTGCCCTTCGACCGTCAGGAAGCGAACGAAGAACTCTGGAATTTCGAGCGGGAAGCGAGCCGGGTGAGGCTTCATGCCCGCTGCTTTGCAACGGCGCAGGTACAGTTCATTCGAACGCGTATTGGGCACGCTCATCATGTTCGGCGGGATCGCGCCACCATTATCGCGACCAAAATGTGGACCGATCTCGTGCTGGCTCGGTCGCATGGCCACATCGTAACCATCGCGAAGCAGTCGCTGCATCGATTTGCTGTACGGCTTCAGGACTTGCCGGTTGTCCGCGAACGGGTTCTCCGTCTTGGAGAGCCAAAAGATCGGGTTGACGGCATCCTTGACACGAGTTCGCTTGATGGTCACCCACTCGGCCGGCGTCGGCAAGCGCGATGGATTGAACCAGTAGAAATCTTGTGCCAGGTGAAACTTCTCGCAGAGGCGAATCAACAACTCATACTGGTAAAGTGATCGAGTCGGGCTTCCTGAATTCCAGGCCCCGCCAATCTCGAGCACGAAACTGCCATCGGGACGCATAACGCGATAAATCTCATCCGCGAACGGCATGAACCACTGGATGTAGTCCTTCGCATCAACGTTGCCATAAGCCTTTCGGCGAATGAGAGCGAAGGGTGGTGAGGTGACGACGAGCGAAACAGAGTCGTCCGGCAATTGCTTGAGCACATCCAGAGCATCCGCGTGGTAGGCACGACCCAAAGGCGTGGCGTAGGCGGGCGGATAACTCAACTTCGGAAACTTGGCTGGTGAAACGCGCAATGCAAGAGGGCTGGACATCCCGGTTCGGCCTCCTGCCGTTGTTACGCCCGGTCTTCGGGCAATTCCGCCCTATGCCCGAAACGCGCAGAACATGCAATGCCGATTGGAGTGGAGAAAAGACAGGAAGGAGCAAACACACTAATCTTCGCTGATTTGCCCGAATCCGAGAGGAAGATCGACGAGCTAGACAGTAACTGATTAGTGTAGATCAGTGACGATTAGCGTTAGAAAATGGCTTTTGAGTAAGGCGATCGGCAGATTCAATTTTACCCATTTAGAGCGTCATGGACCAGGCGAGCGTCGAGGCGTAAGCCCGACGTGGATTCGCGTACTCCCAAGTTCGGGCGCTACCACGTCGGGCTTACGCCTCGACGCTCGCCTGGCCGCTGCTTAGGTAAATTTGTTCCTGCCGCTCGCCTAAGGGCGTGTGGTATCAAGAAAAACAACGGGCCGGTCCCAATCGATTGGGGAGGACCGACCCGCCGGGCACGGGACCCTGGTCGAATGATTCGGTTGGCGGTTTGGATTCGAAGTTCAATTGCGAAGTCAACTCAACAACCCGATTGTAATGCACCTAGCGGTCAGTCCAAGCCCAAAATCCACGAAAAGAGTTGACTGGGCTAAGTTCGTGTACTACGGGAGGCAGCTTCGCGCCCGCGGCGACTTGTTCTCTCGCCCGCGCACGCTTATGCTTTTCCTCATCGCCCGCTTACTGCTGAACCACTCCCATGACGCGACTTCTCTTAACGACGATGGCCGTCTACCTGTGTGCCGGGCCATCCTTCGCGGCCGACCCGATCAAGGTGCTGATCGTCGACGGCCAAAACAACCACACCTGGAAAGCGACGACCCCGATCCTGAAATCGATCCTTGAAGACACCAAGCTCTTCCAGGTCGATGTGGCAACCTCGCCTAGCAAACCAGGCGGGCCCGCACAGAAACCCAAAGATCCGGACAGCAAAGAGGCCCAAAAAATTTACGAAGAGTCCCTCGCCATATTCAAAGTGCGAGATGCGAAATACAAGCAAGACATGGCCGCGTTTCGACCCAAGTTCTCGGACTATCAGGTCGTCGTTTCGAACTATAACGGCGATGCTTGGCCCAAGGAAACCCGGGCCGATTTCGTCGAGTTCGTCAGCAAAGGGGGAGGCTTCGTTCCGGTTCATGCCGCGAACAACTCGTTCCCCGAATGGCCCGAATACAACGCCATGATTGGCGTCGGCGGCTGGGGCGGCCGCAATGAGAAGTCCGGACCTTACGTCCGACTTCGCGAAGGCAAGTTTGTGCTCGACACCTCGAAGGGCTCAGGCGGTGGTCATGGCAAGCAGCACGAATTTCTCGTTGAGGTTCGCAAGACCGACCACCCGATCACGAAGGGGCTCCCCGAAAAATGGCTGCACACCGCAGATGAGCTTTACGATAAGTTGCGAGGACCAGCTCAAAATCTGACCGTGCTTGCCACGGCCTTTGCTGACAAGTCAACAGGCGGCACTCACGAACACGAGCCGATGTTGATGGTCATCGAGTACGAGAAGGGTCGAGTCTTTCACACAACCCTGGGACATGCCGATGTGTCCATGAAGTGTATCGGTTTCCGAACCACGTTCGCCCGCGGCTGCGAATGGGCCGCCACCGGAAAGGTCACTCAGGAAGTGCCTGCCAACTTTCCCGGTCCTGAGAAGGTTTCCGTGAAGCCCTAGCATCCAGAAAAAGCGATCACGAAAGTACGAAATCACGAAAGATATGTGATGGTTCCTGTTTCGTGTTTTCGTACTTTCGTGCTTTCGTGATCCGCATTTTGAAACCCTTCTCGCCTTGTCGATTGCGGTTCTCTGTCGAGAATAGTTCTCACGACTGACACGCTTACATTACTCGCGGAGCAACGCATGAAGACCGGCATGAATCTGCTGCTTTGGACCGGGCACGTCACCGAAGAGCATTATCCGATCATGAAGGAGATCAAGAACGCGGGGTTCGATGGCGTCGAGATTCCGGTTTTCGATACTACGGTCGATCATTACAAAAAAGTCCGCGGGGAACTCGATAACCTCGGTCTGAAATGCACGACGGTCACGATCGTGACTCCGGACGCGAATCCCATTAGCCCTGATACCAAGATTCGTCAGGCGGGACTCGATCTCATCAAGAAGGCAATCGATTGTAGCCAGGCGCTCGGCGCGGAAAGTATGGTCGGCCCGTTTCACTCGCCCCTTGCAGTGTTCACGGGTGTGCCGCCAACGAAGGATGAGAAGGAGCGAGCTGCGGATGTTCTTCGACAGGCGGCCGAACACGCGGCCCAGGCCAAGGTGCAACTCTGCATCGAATATCTCAATCGTTTCGAATGCTACTTCCTGACCACGGCTGCGGACGCAGTCGATCTTGTGAATCGCGTGAACCATCCGAGCTTCAAGACGATGTACGACACTTTTCACGCCCATATCGAAGAGAAAAGCCAGGCAGGCCCCATTCGGACCTTGGCCCCCGTTATCGGGCACGTGCATATCAGCGAGAACGACCGCGGCACGCCCGGCACCGGCCAAGTTCGCTGGGATGAAGCCTTCAAGACGCTCAAGGAAATTAAGTACGACGGCTGGATGGTGATCGAGGCTTTTGGGCGGGCCCTACCCGATCTGGCGGCCGCGACGCGCGTCTGGCGAGACTTGTTCCCAACGGCGAAAGAGGTTTACACGGATGGGCTGAAAATGATTAAGCAGCAGTGGGCTTGAGGTATTCTCCCCTTCCCCCGCTTCGGGCCGGGGGGAGGGGTTTTTCGGTGGCAACATATCAAGCGACTTCCGCTGGAACGACCTCCTCGACAGGCGGCCCATTGCTGAGAGCATATTGCTCCAGCTTTTTGTGCAGCGTATTGCGGTTAATGCCCAGGCGATCGGCGGCAGTGACTTTTACATCGTCGCATTGACGCATCACTTGCTCGATCAACTCGCGTTCCACTCCGCCAACCAGATAATCGTAGAGTTTGGAACCGTTCGCCGGGGCTGTGCGCGCGCCAACTTCGACCAGACGGCGGACTAGTCCCGGCACGTCGTCCGTTCGTTTCTTCGTGCTCCGTAATGAATACTTCGAGCGACCGAACTTAAGCAGACTTGTGGGGATCTTCTTGCCATCGGAAAGAACGACGAGCCGCTCGATCGTGTTTTCGAGTTCGCGCACATTGCCTGGCCAATCGTAAGCGAGAAGCGCCTCGGTCACTTCCTCGGTCAGTTCGGGGACATCGCGTCGATTTTGTTCTCCGTAACGTTTCAGGAAGAACTGAGCGAGCGGGGTGATGTCCTCCCGTCGCTCGCGAAGCGGCGGCAACGGAATGGGAACCACGTTGAGCCGATAGTAGAGATCCTCGCGAAATCGCCCGGCCTCGATCTCGTCTTCGAGCGATTCGTTGGTGGCCGCGACCAGACGCACATCGACGCGGATCGTTTTGGAATCGCCCACGCGTTCAAATTCGCGTTCTTGCAGAACGCGCAGCAACTTCACCTGGAGCTTGGCCGACATGCTGGAGATTTCGTCCAAGAATATTGTGCCGCCATGAGCGGCCTCGAATCGCCCAGTCTTGTTTTCGATGGCACCCGTGAATGAACCCTTCACATGCCCGAACAACTCGCTCTCAAGAAGATTTTCGTGAAGGGCTCCACAGTTCACGCGGATGTAAGGGCCTGTCGAACGCTGGCTGCGTTTGTGCAAGGCCCGGGCAATGACTTCCTTGCCCGTTCCCGTTTCACCGATGAGCAGCACGCTGGCAGTAGTAGGGGCGGCCAGACGCGTCAGGCGATAAACCTCGCGCATGGCAGGGCTAGCCCCAACAATTTCGGGCAATAGCGGTTCGTCGGCCTCAGACCGTGGCATCCCGGCCCCGTAATGAAACGTAGGTGCATTCCTTGGAGAGTGATGATATAATAGACACGCTAGCCACAACAATCAACACGAAAACGCCGAACCAGTCTAATTCGACTGAATGAAAGAACAGCCAGCACGTGATCTTCAAATTATAAGTGGACAATACGCATGACATATGTGCAGCATGCCGCAATTTGTGGCACCAAAAGGTGCCTTCGGAACGTAGAAGATGAGCGCGAGCTTTGAATGCTGGTGCCTGGAGTTGGAAATTAATTCGGAAAATCAAATAGGCTTATGCTCCGTCCGCTCAGTTTTCGCTGCGGAGTCCAGGAACTTGCTCGAGGTGACGGATGTTGCGAGTTACCAGAATCGCCTGATTCGCCAGGGCGATGCTCGGCACTGACGATGTGCATGGCATCCAAGCCTTGAGCGGCGTCTCGCAAGCCGCGACAGGACTTGCCGTTGATGGCAATGAGTCGCTTGATCTTCGGTCGTCCGAAGTCGCGACCTCGGCGATCCAGTTTTGGAAACAGAGTTGAAAGGCTTGAGGCTTGAAGGCCATGAGCACCCGGCAAATGCAATCTCGCTATGGGATGCAGTTGGGCAACTCTAAAATCTCGTGCAACCATTCGGTTCGATCGACGGCCCAGCGCTGGGTGGCCTAGGGACCATCCTATTTGCAGAGGATGCCACAGATCGCGATGACGATGATGTCGCCGAGCAAATGTTGGCGATTGCGAGTATGCCGGGGCTTACCCAGCGATGTGCTAGCCATGTTCCATCCTCCAGAGTAGTTCAATCATAGCCCATCAGTGTAAAACGCGATCCCGCGCTCGACATCACAAGGTCGGCCCAATGCTCCAAGGTGCAAACTCTTCTTCGCCCACGCCATTGAGTTCGCTCTTGGTTTTCTCACCGCTGGCGACACTCAGGATTTTTTCAAATATCTCTTTACCGATTTCTTCGACAGGAACACCGTCTAGCGCACGGCCGGCGTTGATGTCCATGTCGCCGAGCATGTGGTTATAAAGGGGGCTATTGGTCGCCACCTTAATGCTCGGGGCCGGCTTACAGCCGAACACGCTGCCGCGACCCGTCGTGAATACCAGCACGTTCGCACCACCCGCAACGATGCCGGTCATGCTTACGGGATCGTAGCCCGGCGTATCCATCACCACCATGCCTTTCACCTTCACCGCTTCGGCATACTGAACGACATCGACCATCGCCGTGCTGCCCGCCTTTGCGATTGCTCCGAGCGACTTCTCGTAAATGGTCGTTAGCCCGCCCTCCTTGTTGCCGACGGATGGGTTGTTGTTGATTTCCACGCCAAATATGCTCGTGTACCACTCCCACCATTTGATGCGTTCAACGAGTTTCTCGCCCACGGCTTGCGACACGGCTCGCCGTGTGAGCATGTGCTCGGCCCCATAAATCTCCGGCGTTTCCCCAAGAATGCTGGTGCCACCCTGCTGTATGATCAGGTCGCTGGCCACGCCGAGTGCCGGGTTAGCCGTGACGCCGCTGTTGCCATCCGATCCGCCGCAATTGGTGCCCAGCATGAGGTGCTTGGCCGGCAGTTCTACTCGCCGATATTCATTCACCGAAGGTAGCAGATCGATGACCGCCTTCACGCCGGCCTCGACTGTCTTGCCAATTCCACCGCATTCCTGAATCGTCAGAACCAGCGGCTTCCGCTTCGTGCCGCCGAGTGTAATCAGATCAAGATGTTCGCCTTCGGTCAGGTGAATCGCTTGGCCCGTCTCGCAGCCGAGGCCGATCAGAATATAGGCCCCGACGTTAGGATGTCTGGCAAACCCGGCAAGTGTGCGATCGAGTTGCTTGTGATCTTCGCCATCGTAGGCCATCGCACAACCTTGCTTGTGGATGATTGGCACAATGCCATCGACGTTTGGGAATTTTTCCAACACGCCGGACGCTCGCAGCCTTTCGGACACGTACTTGCTTGTTGCGGCCGAGCAGTTCACGGTGCTGATAATCGCGATATAGTTGCGGGTGCCGTAACGCAAGTGTTCGGGCCGAGAAGGCCCCCGATCGTAGCCCATGAACGAGCGATACTCAGCAGGCGGCGGCAGCGGAGCGGGCGTCTCGCTGCAATAGGCATAGTCGCGTTCGAACTTGCCGAGGACGACGTTGTGAACGTGGACGTGCTCCCCGATGCCGATATTGCGGCCCGCAAAGCCAATGATTTGGCCATACTTCAGAATTGGGTCGCCTTCCTTGATTGGGACGACCGCGAACTTGTGGCCCATCTTCACCGGGCCAGGGGTGGTGACCGTTTTCCCTTCCAGTTGAACGGCCGTGCCCTCGGGAATCGGTCGGGCGGCAACCGCAATGTTATCGATGGGGCGAAGCTGAATGGCAAACGACTTGGAAGGCACAACCGGCATGAGGGAGGTTCCTTGTTTGAAGAGCGGATAGAGTCAGATTACACGAAAAGAAAGTTGCGGAACAGCCATGAAGCAAATGCGACCGCTTGCCTTGTGCCCTACTTGTTGCCATCATGAGTACGAGATTGGCAGTTCGACCATGCGCCCGTAGCTCAACTGGATAGAGCAACGGTCTTCGGAACCGTAGGTTACAGGTTCGACTCCTGTCGGGCGTATCGATCCAGTTTCATTTCCAGGAGGTTTCTCGGGGTTTCCGCAATTTGCGGCAGTTTTTGTTCGCACGGTGGTTCTACTGTCCCTTCAAGACGTCCTATTTTATCCAGAAGCTGCGTCGTTTGGCGCGTCGTCTTCTAATAGCACTGGCGTAGGACGTTTGATTGATTCCTTTTGCACCCTAGGCGACACAACGGCGGGTTTGGGCTGTTCCACTGGCTGACTGTCGTCTTCAAGTGCCCTTTCCGTGTACGCTGTCTTTGCGACTAACGGCTTAAGTTCTGCGGTCTTCACGAAGTCTGAATCAGTCACCTGGAGATAGTGCTTTACGGCGATCCGGGCACTGTTGCCGATCCATGCCGTGACGACGTGCAATGGGTGTGTTTGGGCCAGTTCCGTTTCCCGGCTTGCTCGCATGTTCTGTAACGGCTTCGCCCACGGGATCAACCCGGCCCGGTAGACGATCCTCTCAAACGACGTTCTAAAGTTTGTGTCGTGACAGCAAGTCCGTTTGAGGACATAGCCTGTTTCGGGTTCCGCAATGTGAAATGCCTCTTCCAGGTGCGGACGAACCTCGGGGAAGATTGGAACCCAACGGCGGCCCCCATCGGCAAGGTGAGCGGTTTTCGGAGACTTGACAAGAAACCGACCGCGTTCCCAATCAATATCGGCCCAAGTCAGTGGGGCTAGTTCGGAAAGGCAACGAAGCCCACCCTTAATGGGCCAGTGCCACGATCAACCGCCATTCGGCATTCGGGCAAGTGTCAATGATTTTTTGAGAATCCTCCTCAGTCAAAAAGTACATCCAATTCGGGTTTGCCATTGAACCGACCTTTACCCCGTCGAACGGATTCACGGCAACAAAGCCCGCGCGTCGAGCGGCATGGAAGAATTGCTTTGCGTATTTGATCAACCGGGAGACATAAGCGGGAGAATGTTGCAGCGAGGCAAAGAACCGTAGCTGTCTATTCTGTGACGCCAGTTTCCGGCGTAATGCGAGAAAACAACGTCAAATGTTACCGGGATCTCGAGTCCGTCACTTCCAAGCTGCTTGAACACCGCGGCACGGAATGTCGGGTTGTCGAGAGGAGCGAGACCCAATGTGACCAACGGCTCGCGTGTGGCCTTTCGGTGCTCGTCCTGATGATTGTGCGCCACCCAGAGAGCCAGGAGTCGCAAGACGCCGCGTGTCCGCTGGAAACCGGGAACGCTTTGCCATTTCCTCTCGAACACCGACAACACCGAGGGGTGGAACGGGTAGGCCGAAAGGTATTGGTCGCGAACTGTCTCCGGGTCGATGCCGGAAAGTACTTGCGAGTTCTCAATGGCCCAGTCGGCGTATGCCGTCACTGTTCGCTTCGCATCTTCCGAGAGCCCGTGCCAGGCGAACAGTCGGCGTCGGATGATCTCGCCCATCTCGTTGTCGGCGGACATCATGATCGCCTTGCCCAGGCGGTCGAGCATCTTCTTGAATCGGGCCTCGTCCGCCTCGTCTTCGCTGGTGTATTCCAACTCGGACGCCGGGATCGAAACCACAACTGCGACGTTTTTCTCGCCTCTGGCCGTCTCCGCCAGACAATCGAGGAAGTTGTAAAGCTGGCTCCCGTAGCCCCTCTTTCGGTAGGTACTCACATAACTGATCATCTCGTCCATGAGAATTAGCGATGGCTTGTCCTTCGGAAGCATTGCTCGAATCACATCGCCCTTGGGTTCGATGAATTCACGATCGTGCTCTGCAACGACGGCAAACGATTTTTCCTTCCCCAGTTGCCAAGCAATCTCGCCCCACGGCGTTTTGCGGACTGGCTCGCCGTCGCCGCCGCGTCCCTTTAGTGAGTCGAACTCCTTGCCCATGAACACTGCGACGGCCGCTTCGGGCACTGTCTTAATCTCGCCCTTGCGAAGGATGCGATCCACGCCGTTCCACGACTTTGCTTTGTCGCCGTTCTTGGCCAGGTGGTAGAGGGCCGTGAGCGAGTGCGATTTACCGCCGCCGAATTGCGTGGCCATATTGAAGACGGCCGAAGTCTCGACCTGAATCCCGGATAGACGCCGTACCACCTGCGAGGCGAGGTCAAGCAAGCTGCCCGTCACATAAGTGCGGTCGAAGAATCGCTGCGGATCGGTGTAGTCCTTGTGAGCGCGGCCATCCCGAATTTGGTCGAGGTGAATGGCGAACTCGGACGCATCCAGCGGGCGGTTCTCCCGCAGGTCTTCTCGCAGTTCCACCACGTCGTACCAGGGCTTCAGTTTGATCATGAGGAATCCTCGTTCTTAATGAGTCGATGACACGGTTCGATCCGGCTTCTGTAAACAGCGATGCTTCAGCATCATTCGGCTGGAGGAATCACTCCATCGGGAACCACATCTGACGGCGGCCAGGGATCAAAGCGGGAACGAAACGGGTTAAGGTTAAGACCCTTGTTCATGATTGCGTCGGGACCAAATGTCAGGGCGAGAATCAGATTTGCCTTCGGATCGACACTTCCTAGCCCATTGCTCGTGTGAAGCTGGAACAGTATCGAGCGCCGAATGATGACGAACTCTTCCCAGCGATTACTTCGCCGAACGACAAGCGCATAGACCAAGTGGAGCGGACCATTCTCAAGTTGATGGAGAGGGAGTTTGAACTGCGCGGAGAATAAACCAGGAGATTTCAATGGTTTTGCGCTAGCAGTTTTGACCTGCACGCGCGTGATTTGATCGTTGTCATCCCGAACCACCACTATGTCATCGCCAATGTCCACTTCCGGAATTGCGACGTTCATCTCGCGGTGGAGGAATTCCGCCATCAGCGCGAGTTGACCACTTCGGCCCGTAAATAGATCCCGTCGAGGCATGGCGATATCCTAAGCCGCGTGGATCGCTTGACTGTCGAACACCGTCTGTTCCGTCTTTAGGTCGTAGACCTGATATCCGTCGATGGTCTCAAGCTGTTCGATGCTCAAGCCCGTCAGCACCATCGCGATGTGGTCCCAAATTGGCCCATGCACCTGCTCGAAATCGTCCTTGGTCGTCCATTCGATCGTGATGCTGCTTACAGGACGCGAGTTTGGAAATCGACGGTGAATCAGGGTCCGGCTATGCGGGTGCAATGAAAAGTCGGCGTTGAGATTCTGCCGCCGCATCAAGATGACGACTCGGGCCAAAGAGCCCTCAGTCGGCTCCGTCTCGGGGGACAATTCCCGCACATACCACTTCTTATCCCGCGTTTCCGTTTGCAAATCGGCGCAAAAATTCTCGGCATCTCCCTTGTTGGCCCACACAAAGAGCCATCGATTCGATGTGCCAGGTTCCGGCACGCGAGTCGCATCGCTCCAGTCGATCCCGCGTTTCTCCAACAGGCGCACGTAGACGTCGAATTCACGGCGATTGATCCCAGCATCGAAATTGGCGACTGTGTACGGCATAGCATTCTCTTTGGAAGTATGGCGTTATCCTACCAAAATCCCACTCTGTCCTTCGACGCCATCCAGCTTTCGCCGTGCTTAGACCTTTTCAAACTGGCCAACGTTGGTGTCCAGCATCCAGAACTTGAAGTAACCCCACGGAAAGGTTTCGCCCTCCCCGCGATTCCCCATCACGAACACCGTCTGTCCTTTCAGGGCAATGCGCTGGTCGATAGGCTTGTTGTCGAGCACATCCTTGCAAACGGCGTGGACCAAATCGCGCCCCTGTTCCCAGTCCGGCCGGTATGCGAACACGATCCGCAACTTGACGCGAAGGCACAGCACCTTCCACAACGAATAGGCAACGCGGTCGTCCTTCTGACTGTTCTCTAACTCGAACGCCGCCAGCGGGAGTGGCCATCGGTCTGTTTCCGAGCCCTCGAAGGCCACCACATCGATACCCAGATACTCTTGACCGACTTGAGGCAGTAACGCGAGTTTATGCCCTTTTCCCGCGGCTCGCCAGCCTAGCGATTGACAGGACTCGACAACCGCTGTCGTCAAATTTGCGGTCCACGCGGCCAATTGACCATTGATCGCCGCTTCCTTGAGCGGAGTGGCAACGGAGTTCCGTTCCAGATGTTTCAGAAAGGCATCCCGCCAGGGTGTAAATCGATCGGTTGCCATGCGTCACAGACCCAACCCCTTCTTCCGCGACAAGACACCCTCAACCCAGCGGCGTTCGTCGGTGCCGGTCGGGTAGAGGGCAGCCAGGGATTGGGCCAGTTTCCAGAAACGGGCGTCTTTGCCGACACCGTCTTCGACCAGGAATCGCTTCAACAACTCGCCGCGTTGCGCCCCGAAGAGGATCATCGCCTGGTGAAGCCGATCGAGAGCCGTGGTGCCGGGCGGGGGGCCTTTTAGTTCTTTCCATCCCCCTTCGGCTTCTTCCACTTCGTCCAGGGCCTCGAATAACGTGCCTTGCATGGGTCTCTTCTTGGCCTTCTTCGCGGTTGGTCCCGATTCCGTGTCCTTGCCGAACAGATGCTTTGTCCGCTCAGCGACAGCGAGCAAGCGTGCTTTGTCGCCCTTCACTTCGACTATCGACTCGGACTTGTCCAGATGGATGCCGAGCCCCTGGGCGATCTTCCGTGCCGCATCGAATTCGAGGCCGAAGCCGGTTGGTGTGGCCTTGCTCGCGGGCTTCTCGTCTTCGTCGTCCGATGCTTCCGGTTCGTCGTCGGCAGATGCTTCATCTTTGGCTGGCGCAACAGATTTCCCTCCGTCTACTGTCCAGAGCCACATGTCGGTCAGGCGGGCATCGGGTTCGAGGCCGGTCGCATCCGCGTCGCGGAAGATCACCGACAGGGCTTCCTTGGACACCGCCGCCCAGACGTGTTCGAGATATTTCTTCAGCGGCACTGCGTCGCCGTTGGCCTTCTCGACCCGCGAGTAGCGGGAAAAGATTTCGAGCGCCGGACCGAGGCAGGCGAAGATGGCATCCGCCCCGACCACGCCTTCGCTGGCCAACCGCGGCATCCACTCGTGCATTCGTATCGGAAGTTCGGAGAGAATGTCACGCCAGTCGCCGATATCTTGCGAAAGACGTGGACGGCAGACAAGGTGGACGGAGGATTGCAATGAAGCTGATTGCGATGCTTGGGTTCTGCTCTGGAGTTCCGTGTCAATCGGCCAAGATGCAGTAATTGCCCACCCCGCATCTATCACAGCGCCAAGAATCGCCTCCCAAGACTCCGTGCTGCTATCGGCAAACACGACGATACCTATGCCACGAGACTTCACAACTCGGCGCAAAGCAGCTAAAGCGCTCGCCATCTCCCTTTGATAGAATTCAGGAGTCTTGACTTTACCGTCGCGATCGAAATTTGCGCGCGTGACAATGATCTCTTCTGTCTTGTCAATTAGGCCCGATTCCCGGTAAAGATCTGGAAATGTTCGCTCGATGAATCGCCGTTCCCAAACATAAAATACGTCAGACAGATCACTGTACGGGATTGCAGCGAAGTATGGCGGGTCGGTAATCACCGCATCCGCGAAGTCATTAGGGTCTTTCCTCTGACCTTCTACGCAAGATGCGGAGAAGTTTTCAACATCGAATACAATACATCCAGCGGGAAACTATCAAGTCGCCTTTGGCGATAAACCCCTATTTTTCAGGGAAATCCTCTATCTGTCAAGTGAATCGGCAGGCAGGGAATCGATGATCCGCTGATTCACAATTCACTCACGAGGTTCTCGCGAAACAAAAATCCCCCTGCCGGACGAAGAAGATGGCGCGCGCATTTATGAATCATGGGGCGGTGGGCAGAGCCCACGTTAGGTAGAGTGTACGCGATGCTGCCCAGGTGACGTAGGTCAGCAGTTTCGATGGGAAGTTCTTGAACTCGTTTGCAGGCAGATGCAGCCAATCCCCCTATCGCACTCCTTCAGTTACTATGGCGTCGTCTCCCTGGCAAGCAGTGCCCGCAGGTTTTGAACGCGTTCCAGAAGTCCGTCGTAGGTGCAAATTTCGAGTACATCGCCAAGTAGGCGGTTGCGTTGCTTCAGCTTTGTTTTTTGCTTTTCATCTAACGTAGCCGATCGTCCAATAACGATGATTCCCCTAGGTCGATGGACCGGAGGAAAATCCTCTCGCAAATACGTCCCGTGCTTCTCGATCCATTCAAACCAGTCGAACCTGTAGCTCCGCGTGGACCAACTCGGCTAATCTTCGGAGTAGTGAAGCGTGATGTTATCAAGGCTGACACCGGGGAGCATGGTCGCGCCAGCGAATAGAAAAACTCCCTCACGTTACTCCCATGCTTCAAGCCACGCGTGTGGCTGGTGGGCCGTTCCGTATCGGAGTCGAATTTTTGCAAGCAGTAAAGGCAACGACTGAAGCCGGCGTACAC
>Ga0163152_10003441_pt1 | contig 20576 bp, 17 predicted proteins | sample OliLakLV19MP8IB2_FD_148635 | JGI IMG/M metagenome (GOLD analysis project Ga0163152, IMG submission 148635) | Freshwater microbial mat bacterial communities from Lake Vanda, McMurdo Dry Valleys, Antarctica - Oligotrophic Lake LV.19.MP8.IB-2 | ecosystem: Environmental > Aquatic > Freshwater >...
GTTCGGCCATCGTGCATCATCGCTTCGAGACGATTCATCCGTTCGCCGATGGCAACGGGCGCACGGCGCGGGCGCTGGCGTTGCGGGAGCTTTACCGGCGTGGGTTCGATTCGCATCACCTTTTCGCGGTGGAAGAGTTCTACTGTGAGGACCGCCCTCGTTATTACGCCGCGTTGGACGCGGTGCGGCAGGCGGGCGACGACCTGACTTCCTGGCTGGAATACAGCGCGGAGGGTTTGCAGCAGACGCTGGAGCGGGTGTGGGAGCGGATGGGGGAATTGTCCGTGTCCGTGGCGCGCGAGCGGCTGGTGTTGCGCCCGCGTCAGGAACAACTGCTGAAACTGCTCGGCAAAAGTGGAGGCAGGACGCCGGCGGAGCTTCGGGCGGCACTGAAAGTGTCCAAGCAGGGCGCGATGGATTTGCTGCGTCCGCTGGTGAAAGCTGGATTGGTCAAGCGCGTGGTACTCTGAAAACGGGGCGTGACGTCGTCAAATGAACACTCACTCTGCACCGTTGCCAGAACGTCGAGTCCACCGCACGCCTGTGGAGGCGTTCCTTGGCGTCCTCCTTTCTCTTCTGTTGCTGGCTGCGCCGGGGCGGGCGGCGGGAATTCATCAGGCGCAGGGCGAGATGGCGGGAGAGGTCACGGCGTCGAGCGTGTTGTTGCAATCGCGGCTCACGGCGATCCCAGGGCCGGCGCTGGATGAGGCCGGGGATGTGCCGGGTGCGGCGGGGGTGGCGCGTTTCGAGTGGAGCGAGTCGGCGGATTTCGCGAAGGCGCGGCGGACGGGTTGGATGATGGCGCGGGCGGAGGGCGACTTCATCGTGCGGGCGACGCTCGACGGCTTGAAGCCGGCGACGCGGTATTATTACCGTCGAGTGGCCGGCGCGGATCAATCGAGTGCGAAGACCGGGCCGACCCGACAGTTCAAGACACTGCCCGCCGCGGACAGCTCTGCTCCGGTGTCTTTTTGCATGGGCAGTTGCATGAACTATCACCCGTTCATGTCCGGCAAGGCCAACGGCGGCGGACCGGTCACCGCCACCGACGAGGACAAGCGGCTCGGGTATCCGGCATTTGCCGCAATGGCGAAGCTGGCGCCGGATTTCTTCATCGGCGCCGGGGATATCGTTTATTACGACAAGGGGCAGCCTTTCGCCACGGAACTGCCAGAGCTGCGGAAGAAATGGCACGAGCAGTTTCGTTTTCCGCGTCTGGTGGAATTCTTCGCGCGCACGCCGGCTTACTGGTCGAAGGACGATCACGACTTTCGTTTCGACGATGCCGATCTGGGTGGCGAGAAACTTCCGTTGCCTGCCACGGGCATCGAACTGTTCCGCGAGCAGATGCCCATTCACGCCGCTGGCGACCGCGCGACGCCGACCTACCGCACGCACCGGGTGCAGCGTCATTTGCAACTGTGGTTCACGGAAGGCCGGGATTATCGCACGGGGAACAAGCAGCCGGACGGCCCGGAGAAAACGATCTGGGGCGCGGAGCAGCGGGAGTGGCTGAAGCGGACGTTGAAGGAGAGCGACGCGACTTGGAAGATCATCGTGACGCCCACGCCGATGGTCGGTCCGGATCGCAACAGCAAGACCGACAACCACACCAATCTGCGCGGCTTTCGGCACGAGGCGGACACGTTCTTTCAATGGCTGCGCGATCAGGGCCTGACGAACGTGCTGACCTTCTGCGGCGACCGGCACTGGCAATATCACAGCATTCATCCGCTCGGCGTGGAGGAGTTTTCCGTGGGCGCGCTCAACGATGAGAACTCGATTCGCGGTGAGCGTCCGGGGTTGAAGGGAACGACCGATCCGGATGGGTTGATCCGGCAGCCTTACATTTACCGCGAACCGACCGGCGGTTTTCTCCACGTCCGCGTGGGCACGAACGATCAAGGCCAGGCGCGGCTCGTCCTCGAGCATCGGGATGATCACGGCGTGGTGCTGAATTCGGTGACGAAGACAGCGCCGGCTCGTTAGTAGTGTGGGAAGCAGTGGGCAATTTGGAGGGAAGCCATCATGGGTAAAGTCTGGGCGTGGGAACAGGGGCGACACGTCATCCGCCCGTGCTCGTCAAACGCGGCAAATGGATTCGAGGCGGAAGCCTTCCTTTGGCTGCCTCGACGCTCGCACCGCAGGATCGGAGACGGCCCCGAGCGCCTGGTGCAGGCGACGAGGCCATCCACCCAACCCGGGTGGACGCATGGAAACGGTTTGTCCCCACGGGCAAAAGCAGATAGCGTCGAAACAATTCACTGAATCCCTGTTATGAAATCAAAAGCCCACACACTGAACCGGCGGCAGTTCCTTGTTCGATCGAGCCTCGCTGCGGCGGCGTTGGCGGCAGCCCCGAGTCTTGGCGCCGCTGCGAAAGGCGAGCCGTTGCTCAAAATTTCCCTGGCTCAATGGACGTTGGTTCAAGAGCTCCGCTCCCAAAAGATCGACCATCTGGATTTCGCCAAAGTTGCCCACGAGCACGGCATCTTTGCCGTCGAGTATGTGAACCAGTTCTTCATGACCAAGGCGAAGGACCAGTCGTATCTCGGTGAAATGAAAAAGCGGGCCAGCGATCTCGGGGTGAAGAGTCTCCTCATCATGTGCGATAACGAGGGCACCATCGGCGACCCCAATGAGAAGAAGCGCGCGCAGACCGTGGATAATCACCGCCAGTGGATCGATGCCGCCAGGTTTCTCGGGTGCCATTCCATTCGCGTGAATGCCGGGAGCGCGGGCACGTGGGAGGAACAGGTCAAACTGGCCGCGGATGGGTTGTCCCGATTGACCGCGTTCGGTGCGGCGCAGGATCTGAATGTGATTGTCGAAAACCACGGCGGTCTTTCCAGCAATGCCGACTGGCTCGTCGAGGTGATCACCAAAGTGAACCATCCCCGCTGTGGGACTCTGCCGGACACGGGTAACTTCCAGATCAAGAACGGGGAAAGCTACGACTCATATCGCGGCGTGCAGAAGCTCATGAAATGGGCGAAGGGAGTTTCCGTGAAGGACACCGCGTGGGACGATAAGCATCAGCAATCCCCGCTCGATTTCGAGCGCTTGTTCCGGATCGTGCTGGAGGCTGGCTTCCGCGGGTATTGCGGGATCGAATACGGCGGCTACGCGGGCTTGAAGCAATCGCGCGACCAGATTGAGCGCGCGGTGGCGAAGGCGTCTGCTGGATACTCGCCCCGGCCTTGATGGCGTGCCCGGGCGGTTCCTGGCGGGCTGCTTTCAACTCGGGGGTGAGGATGGAAGTCTTGAGCCGATGGGAATCAGAATGGCCGCAGATTTGATTTGCCAGACAGCCGGTCAGCAGTGTGCAATTCGACCGTTGTTGACCAAAACAGAGAAACCATGAACGACCTCTTTCATCACGCCATGACTCGCCTTCCTTCGCTTTGCGTCGTGATCTCCTGCCTGACCCTCGCCTTTGGATTCCTGCCGGCCGCATCGGCGGAGGACTTCAAGGTGGACGAATCGAAGATTCCGGCGGCCGCAAAAACGCAGGTTGATTTCGTGAAGGATATTCAGCCGCTTTTCGAAAAATCATGCGTCAAGTGTCACGGCGGGGAAAAGCCGAAGCACGGCTATAGCATGGAAACGCGCGACGCGACGGCGAAGGGCGGCAAGAGCAAGGTGGCCGGGCTGGTCGAAGGCGACGGCGCCAAGAGCCTGATCGTTCAACTCATAGCCGAGGCCGTGGATGACCCGGATTATTTCATGCCGCCTCCGGACAACCGAGACAAGTACCCCGTCTTGACCAAGGAACAGGTCGCCCTGGTGCGGGCGTGGATTGACCAGGGTGCCAAGTGGCCGGCGGGTGTGACCTTGAAGCCTGTCGCGGAAAAGTAAATCGTCGGAGAGTGGATTTGGGGCGGCGTCCGATCGGCTGAGAAAATTCTTGCGCTGGCCGTGCATGGTGGGTTTCCACGGCCCGCGCTCCTTGTTTTCTTTGGTTTTATTGTCGCGCTGGCTTTGGATATGTTTTCGTCCATGAACCCAATCACGCGCGTTTCATTCGTTGTCCGCCTGGTCGCCTTACTGGCATTCGCCTCCCTTCCGGGCAGCGTTTTCCCGACAGCGGCGGCCCCGCCGCCAAACATTCTTTTCATCTTCACGGACGATCATTCGCTCCAGGCCATCGGCGCCTACGACAAATGGCTGGCGCCGTTTTGCCGGCAGCACAAGATCACGCCGAACATCGACCGCCTGGCTGCGCAGGGTGCGCTGTTCACGCGAAGCTTTTGCGGCAATTCGATCTGTTCGCCGAGCCGGGCCACGGTGTTGAGCGGAGTTCACACCCACGTCAGCGGCGTTACGCATCTGGGCCGCGGCATCCGCGAGGGAGTGTGGACGTTTCCCCCGGCCTTGCAGGCTGCGGGATATCAGACGGCGCTAATCGGCAAATGGCACATGGCTCATACGCCGAAGGGGTTTGATTACTATCGCATCCTCCAGGGACAGGGCGCGTATTGGCATCCGGAGTTCATCAAGGCTGACGGTCAGAAGGAGAAAGTGGAAGGCTACGCGACCGACGTAATCTCAAAAATGTCGCTCGACTGGTTGAAACAGCGCGACAAATCGAAACCGTTCCTGCTGATGTCCCAGCACAAGGCACCGCACCGAAACTTTCAGCCGCCAGTCCGCTACTATCGCTTTCTCGAAGACGCCAGCGTGCCCGAGCCGGCGACTTTGTTCGATGATTACTCCGGACGCGGCACGGCGGCGTGCGAACAGAAGATGGAGATCGGCCGCGACATGACGCTGGAGAGCGACCTCAAGGTGTTGCCCGCCGGTGAGCGCCCGAAGTTTCTCTCGGACGGCGATGCCGGCGAATGGGAGGCAACGTATGGCAAGCGCAACGACGCTTTTCGCAAGGCCGCGCTGGAGGGGCGGGAACTCACGCGCTGGAAGTATCAGCAATACATGAAGGACTACCTGCGTTGCGTGAAGGCGGTGGATGACAGCGTGGGGCAGTTGCTGGATTACCTCGACGCCAACGGCCTGGCGGAGAACACGGTCGTCATCTACTCGTCCGACCAGGGATTCTTCATGGGTGAACACGGGTGGTTCGACAAGCGCTGGATTTATGAGGAGTCGCTCGCAATGCCGCTCATCGTCCGCTGGCCGGGCTCGGTCAAGCCCGGGACGCATATTTCGCAATTGGTGCAGAACATCGACTACGCGCCCACGTTGACCGCAATTGCAGGAGCTGCGACGCCCGGCGATCTGCATGGCCGCTCGCTCGTGCCGCTCCTGCGGGGCGCGAAACCCGACGACTGGCGCAAGAGCATTTATTATCATTACTACGATCCCGGCCACGCGGTGAATCCGCACTACGGCCTGCGCACGGATCGTCACACGCTGGCGTTCTTCCCGCGGCACAACGAGTGGGAGCTATACGATCTCGACAAGGATCCCCGGCAACTCCGCAACATTGCGGGCGACGCGGCTCAGGCGGCCACGGTTGCTTCGCTGAAGAAGGAACTCGTCCGTCTGCGCGAGCATTTCGGCGACACGAACGAAGTGGTCGAGCCCGCCCCGCGCCGCCCGGTTAATCGGCAGCAGGGAAAATAAACTCCGCGCTGGCCTGTGAGGCGCCAGGATGCAGCAGGAGAATTATTCTCGCTGCCGATGACTTGGGCTCGGAGCGCGGACATTTTTGTCGGCGTCCCCCTTCGTCGATTCTGCGAAAGGCGGACAAAAATGTCCGCGCTCCGGCGTTCCGGCAGAGCCAACCGATTCCGATTGTCAGAGGATGCGATTATTGGCGATCATGCGCGCATGCACATACGACCAATTTTCTCTCCCAGTCTCACGGCAAGACTCTTGACCGGTTTCGCAACGATCTTTCTCGCGACCTCTCCCACGCTGGCGAACACCGCGGACGGATGGCCCAATTGGCGCGGACCGAACGGCAACGGAAGTATCACGACGGGCAACTACCCGGTGAAATGGGACGCCTCCCGCGTGGCTTGGAAGGTCGCGCTTCCTGGGAAGGGCACCTCCACGCCGGTCGTGCATGACGGACGCGTCTATGTCACGACGCCGGACGACGGGCAGGACGCGGTGCTCGCGTTTGATCTCGCCGGCAAGGAACTCTGGCGCACGAAACTTGGCCCGGCCACACCGCCGAAGCACCGTTCGCTGGCATCCAGTTGCAACGCTTCGCCGGTGACGGATGGCAAGGGGCTGTTCGTTTATTTCAAGAGCGGGCGTTTTGCTGCGCTGGAGTTTGATGGAAAGGTTCGTTGGAACACCAATTTGGTCGAACAGTTTGGGCGTGAGCAATTGTTCTGGGACTCCGGCACCTCGCCGGTTGTCACCCACCAGCATGTGGTCGTGGCGCGAATGCACAGTGGCGAATCGTGGCTGGCGGGTTTTGACAAGGCGACCGGCGAACTGCGCTGGCAGCAGGCGCGGAATTACAAGACGCCGAACGAGAACGACAACGGCTACAGCACGCCGGTGCCATTTCAACATGAAGGCAAACCTGCCCTGCTGGTTTGGGGCGCTGATCACCTGACCGCGCACGATGCGCTGGATGGCAAAGTTCTTTGGTCCAGCGGCGGGTTCAATCCAGATTCGACCGCCTACTGGCCGGCGATCGCGACCCCAGCCGTTGTGGGCGGCATGGTGGTCGTGCCCGTGGGGCGCGACGACCGCGCCGGCCAGGCGCGGGTTCATGGAATCCGGCTTGGTGGCAGGGGCGACGTGTCTGCGACTCATCGGGCGTGGAAACGCGAAGACACCGGCGTATTCGTCGCCACGCCGACTGAATACAAGGGACGCGTGTATCTGTTGCGGCACCGGGGCGGGGTCGAGTGCCTCGATCCGGCGACCGGCAAGACGCTCTGGTCGGCGAACCTTCCGGAACATCGCACGCCCTACTATTCCTCTCCGGTGATTGCGAACGGTGTGCTCTATGCAGCGCGCGAGGACGGCACGGTCTTCGCGGCGCGCGTGGGAGAGAAGTTCGAGTTGCTCGGCGAAAACGCGATGGGCGAACGCATCATTGCCTCGCCGGTGCCGGCGGCAGGCCGCCTGTTCATTCGCGGCGACGATCACCTGTTCTGCATCGCGAGTGAGTGAGGAGCGTTTATCGGAGGTTCAAATGTCCGCAAGCCGCTGGCGGCGCAACTCGTTTTGCAGGTCGCGGTCACCTTGCGGTCCAGGCAGATTCCGGACCATCGCTGAAAACCTTCGCGCAGGAATCGCGTGGCATTCAGCGCGGCGAACCGGGCAAACCTTACAGGGCGATCATCGCACTCCGTCGCGTCAATATCGGTGGCGCGAGGTGGCGCAAACGATTGATCGTCGTGCGCAAATCTCGATCGGCCAGTTTATTTCAGCCAGCCGCCTGTCGCCTGCACCGGCTCAAGACTGCCTTCGCGAGTTACCCACGCGGCAACCGCCAGCCTGCCCTCGCCTTCTTTTGCGTCGAGGGTGAATTCCGCCCGATACGCCCCGTCCCGGCGGGGCAGCGGTTGATCCACGAGTTTTAGCACCACGAAATCGTGCTCCAGCCGGCGACCCCGATTCTCGCCCGCTTTCACGTTGGAATTCAAATCACTGGCCAGCAGAGCGGCATGAACCTCGAACTTTTTTGAGCCATCCGCGCCCGGATCGAAGCGCACCTGCCATCGAGCCTTGTCTATCGAAGCAATTTTCAGGATCCCGGCTTTTTCAGTCGTGGAGGAGGGAAGCTTGCGCCCGGACCAATTGCGCCACTCGGTGCCGTTGAGGATAAATCCCGGCGTGTAGATGGTTCCACTTTTCCAGGAACTCGCGTAGGCCCGTTGCCGGCTCGTGAACTGTTTCGCGCTCCACGGATCGCGCCAGCCCAGGTAATCCCAGTAATCGACATGAAAGGCGAGCGGCACAAAAGTTTTCCAGAGGCCGGAATCCTTTTTGAGCTGGCTGATCCAGGTTTCAGCCGGGGGACAACTACTGCATCCTTCCGAGGTGTAAAGTTCCAGGAGCGACGTTTTCGTCTCCGAACTTTGAAACGCGACTTCAGCCATAAGCCGACCTGGGACATTCATCAGCACGGTGAGAGCGACGAGGGTGACAAATTTCCTTTTCATGGCGATTTCGACCGATGGTAGTTACAAAAAACGCACCGCTTCGGGTTTTGATGATGCAGTTTTGCACAGGCGACCGGTCGCTTCAACCACAGATGAATTTCCGCCGCAAGCAGCCGTGCATCCCGAAGTTGTTGGCAGAGGTTGTCGCGCTGCGAAAACCCCGCCCGCGTTCAGCGGGCGGAATCGGGGCGTTGGAAGCGCCGTTGCGTCGCTGAACGCGGCGCTACTTGTCGCAGCGCGACAAGTTCCACCTCCAACAACATCGGGATGCACCGGCCAGGCGAGGAATAATTTCGCCTCGTTGACTGGTTGGCTCGATTGTGTAGGCTCTGGGCCTTTAACAAACTAAAGATTCACGTGGAAATCAGGAAAGCAGTCATCACAGCCGCTGGAAAAAACCAGCGGACCCTCCCATTGCAAACGCTCGTGGATCGCGACGGCATCCAAAAGACCGCTCTGAGCATTATCATCGAGGAAATCCTGCGCGCGGGCGTCGAGGAAATTTGCGTGGTCGTTTCCCCGGGAGATCAGGAGGTGTATCGCAACGCCGCGATCAAACACGCCGGTCGTTTGCAATTCGTCGAACAAGCGGCACCGCTCGGCTACGGCCACGCCGTTCAGTGCGCCCGCCAGTTCACGGGCAATGAACCCTTCCTCCTGCTCGTGGGCGACCATCTTTATCTCAGCCACCTCGAGAAAAGCTGCGCCCAGCAGCTCGTCGAAATGGCGCGCGCTGAGTCGTGTTCGGTCTCGGCCGTCCAGGCGACGCACGAAAGCAAATTGCCGTATTATGGAACGATTGGCGGACGCCTGGTTCCCGGCCGACAGCGGCTTTATCAAATCGAGCAGGTGATCGAAAAGCCGACACCGACCGAGGCGGAGCAAAAATTAATTGTGCCGGGTCTGCGCTCGGGACATTACCTCTGTTTTTTCGGAATGCATGTTTTGACCCCGGGCGTGATGCACATCCTGACCGAGCTGGTTTCGCAAGCTGGCGAAAAGGGAGGAGCGCAAATGACCACCGCCCTGATGCGCATGGCGGCGAAGGAACCTTATCTTGCCCTCGAGCTGCTGGGCCGGCGCTATGACATCGGCGTGAATTACGGGTTGCTGGTCGCGCAACTGGCTTTGTCGCTCGACGGCAAGGATCGCGACGAGGTGTTGTCGCAGCTCGTCGAACTCCTGGCCGTCAAGAAGGCCTGATTTCATGGCGGGAAAACTCATCGAAATAATCACCGCGGCGGACCCGGCGATTCGCAACCAGTCGCTCGACGCCTTCTGCCGCGCGGCCTCCCTCGATGAATTGCTGGAGGAATGTGCCGCGCTGGAAAAATTCCGGCACACCAGCGAGAATCTTTACGAGCGGGTTCGCGCCTTGTTTTTTCTCTACGCCATCCACCGGTTTCATCTGCCGCAAAAAGACGGGTTCAGCGCGCGCGGATTGATTTCCCACAAAGGGTATTCACATTTGTTGCAACGCCGGTTTGAGGAAGCGATTGAAATTTTCCTCGCCGTTCAGAATGCCGAAAGAACCAGCGACGCCACCTCCAGCGCGCTGGCCTCCGCGTATTACCGGCTGGCGATTCAGACGCTCGCCGACCAGGTGCGCCGCAGCGTCCGGTCGGTGCGCGGCAACCAGTGGATGTTCCGCATGGGCCACCCGGCGGACCAGCCATTGCGGCTTCGCCCGGAACTATTGCACCCGGGCCCCGACGGCAGCTACCCGATTTTGCGCGAACTCACGCCAGTGCGGATGGATTTAACGCACAGCGCCTGGAGCGATATTTTCTTTTTGGGAATGGATTTTCCAGAGGGAGCCAAGGTGCTGAACATTTCCGTGGACCTCGGCGTGAAAGGCCGCGACGCCGCGCCGAAGCCGCCGGTCGAAGCCTATCTGCGTGTGATTGATGAACCGCTCCTGCGCCTGACGAGCGTGGATCTCGGTGCGAGCGCGGACATCACCAGCCTCAACGAGGTGTTCGATTTCGCGAAGGATTATCTTGGCTTGCTCAAGGCGGCGGTGATCGCCTCTGGCATTGTTCCCCCCGGCATCGAAGGATCGGGGAAAAATCTATCCGACCTGCTGGCGCGAATTGTCGGCCCTGGCCGCGGTCTCGAACTGGTCAGTAGCGTGAACAACATTCCGAAAGGATCGCGGCTCGCCGTCTCGACCAATCTTCTGGCTTCGCTTATCTCGGTCTGTATGCGCGCGACGCGACAGGCGCAGTCGCTGGAAGGGCCGCTCGAAGAAAACGAGCGACGTCTGGTTCTGGCGCGGGCCGTCCTGGGCGAGTGGATTGGCGGATCGGGCGGCGGCTGGCAGGATTCCGGCGGCGTCTGGCCGGGAATCAAATTGATCGAGGGCGTTTTGGCCGCAGAGGGCGATCCGGAGGCTGGTGTGAGCCGGGGACGCTTGATGCCGCAGCACAAAATTCTCGATTCGAAAGTGGTTTCGCCTGCGATGCGCGAGAAATTGCAGAACAGCCTCGTCCTCGTTCACGGCGGCATGGCGCAGAACGTCGGGCCGATTCTTGAGATGGTGACGGAAAAGTATTTGCTGCGCTCGGAAGCGGAATGGAACGGGCGGCAGAAGGCGCTGGGGATTCTCGACGAAGTTCTGTCGGCGCTTAGCAAGGAAGATGTGCGGGCGGTGGGCCAGGCCACGTCGAACAACTTTGATGGCCCGCTGCAAACCATCATTCCCTGGGCGAGCAATTTTTACACGGAGAGGTTGATCGAACGGGTCCGTGCCGAGTTTGCGGAGGATTTTTGGGGTTTCTGGATGTTGGGCGGAATGTCGGGCGGTGGCATGGGATTCATTTTTGCGCCCGAAAAAAAAGCGGCGGCGCAAAAACGTTTGCAGGAAATCATGTCGGAAACGAAACGCGAGATGGAACACGCGCTGCCGTTCGCAATGGAGCCGGTGGTTTATGATTTCGCGATCAACCAAAACGGCACCTGGGCGGATCTATTGGCCGGAGAAAAAGGACTTCTGCCCGCGGGTTATTACGCGTTGACCATCCCGAAATTATTGCGGCTGGACCCACGGGCTCTGACGCCGCAGCACCGGGTGGAACTGGACCGGTTCGGCGCCGCCACGAGGAGCAAGCCTGAATTGGGCGGGATGATGCAGACCTTGTTTGACCAGTTGATCCCGAAGTTGAAGGCGAGAGGCGAGGGACAGCAAACGCTCACCGCGTTGCTCAACGAAAATGGGTTTGTTCGCGCTCAGCATGAGCAAATTCGCGCCGAGCTGAGGGACGGACGAATCGGTTTGGCGCAAAATCGCCTGCCCGCCACCACAACGATCGAGGATGTCCATCCGGAGGACGTCGTCGATTGCACAGGTGAAAACCGCAACCAGGCTAGTGGAGCAGGCTTCCAGCCTGCCTCCGGGGCTTCCAGCCCCAGTGCTCACTCGGGCAGGATGCCCGAGCAGGCAGACAAGATGTCTGCCCCACTATCTGAGGCAACCGCGATGTCGGCCCCGGTGGCGCCCATTGCGCGGGATCCTTTGCCATTTGCGCCATTTGAAAAAGGGCGTGCCGCAACAATTCACCGGCGCCGGTTGCCGCATTGGCAGCAGGAAGGAACCACATACTTCGTTACTTTCCGTTTAGCCGATGCGTTGCCAATCCCGGTGTTGCGACAGTGGCAGGCGGAGCGTGAGAATTGGCTGCGACAGAATCCGAAGCCGTGGACCGTTGGAAAGGAACAGGAATTCCACGAGTTGTTTCATAGCAAAATGGAAAGTCACCTGGACCAAAACCACGGCGCCTGCGTTTTAAGAGACCGAAACGTCGGGGAGATCGTAGAAGGCTTGCTGCGACATTTTGATGGCCAGCGCTATCAACTGGGAAGCTTTGTCATCATGCCAAACCATGTGCATGTGCTAGTCCGTCCCCTGTTGAACCATTCGCTTTCCGAGATATTGCACTCATGGAAATCGTTTTCAGCCAATCAGGCGAACGCCACGCTGAAACGCTCGGGAACCTTTTGGCAGGATGAATCGTTTGATCACATCATCCGGGATGAAGCGCAAATGGAGCGTTTCGAACGATACATCGTGGAGAACCCTGCTAAAGCCCGGCTCAAACCGCAGATGGTGCGCGTCGGCTACGGCACGGGTCATTCCGGAGAAGAAATCCAAGGGATGATCGCGGCAAAATCAAGTGGAGCGGGCTTCCAGCCTGCTGCCGGGGCTTCCAGCCCCAGTGCCCACTCGGGCAGGATGCCCGAGCAGGCAGACAAGATGTCTGCCCCACTTGAGCTCGGCATCGCAGCCATCCGGAATAACGAGGTGGCTGTCGTCACGCTTGCCGCCGGAGCCGGCAGCCGCTGGACCCAGGGCGCCGGCGTGGTGAAAGCGCTCTATCCGTTCTGCAAACTGGCAGGGAAACATCGCACGTTTATCGAAGCGCACCTGGCCAAGAGCCGGCGCGTCTCGCGGGAGTTTGATATCGCGCTTCCCCACGTTTTCACCACGAGCTATTTGACCCACGGGGCCATTCAATCATTCCTCGCGGCCCAGGAGAATTATCGCTACGCGGGGCCGCTACTTCTATCGGAGGGCCGCTCCATTGGCCTGCGCATGATTCCGACCGAGCGCGATCTGCGTTTCGCCTGGGAGGAAATGCCGCAGCAACTCCTGGATGAACAAGCCCAGAAGGTTCGCGAAAGTTTGCACGCGGCCCTGATTGGCTGGGCCAAACAGTCCGGCGAAGCCAACGATTACACGGACAACCTTCCCGGCCAATGCCTGCATCCGGTCGGGCATTGGTATGAAATCCCAAATCTGCTGCGCAACGGAACGCTGCAAGCCTTGCTCAAGACAAATCCGAAGTTGAATTATTTGCTCCTGCACAACGTTGATACGCTCGGTGCGGACGTCGATCCCACGTTGCTCGGACTGCACATCAGCCGGGACGCGTGTCTCTCGTATGAAATGATCACCCGCCGTCTCGATGATCGGGGCGGCGGCCTGGCCCGCGTCAACGGGGCGGTCCGACTGGTCGAGGGTCTGGCCATGCCGCGCGAGGAGGCGGAATTCGCTCTCTCCTATTACAATTCGATGACGACCTGGATCAATCTCGACAAGCTGCTGGCCGTTTTCAAATTGACCCGGGCCGACCTCGACGATGGAGAAAAGGTTTCCGCGGCGATTCGAGCCCTCGCCGCGCGAATGCCGACCTATATCGCTTTGAAAGATGTGAAGAAACGGTGGGGCCACGGGCAGGAGGATATTTTCCCGGTGGCACAATTTGAAAAATTGTGGGGCGACATGACGGCGCTGCGGGAAGTCGATTGCCAGTTCATCGTGGTTCCGCGTTTGCGCGGGCAACAGCTCAAGGACCAGGCGCAACTCGACGGCTGGCTGCGCGACGGCTCGGCCGCGCATGTCGAGTCGCTGTGTGAATGGGAATAGGGCGCACCCCGACAGCACTGTCGAATCCTGGCCAAAATGTCTCCTTGCTGTCGAATCAGCGTGCTGCCGAGTTGCACTCGGCAGTTGAACCGTGAGGAATTCTCGCCGGCCTCCTTTACAAAATAAGCAGGAACTGCCGAGTGCAACTCGGCAGCACGTGGCCGATGTATCGAGATTCGGCAGTGCGAATTGGGCGCCCGGACGCGGTTTTGCCAGCTCAGCCGCGTACTGACGGCGCAGCAGCACCCCCCTACCGATGGGCACACGTTCCGGGCGCGTGGATCAATCCAGTTGATTGACCTTCGTGGCGAAAACGAAATCGCTTTCCGTCAACCCATCGACGCTGTGGGTCCAGATCGTCAGCTTCACCTTGCCCCAGGCGAGATAGAAATCGGGATGATGTTGCACGCGCTCCGCCAGCCGGCCGACCCGGTTGGTGAACGCGAGTGCTTCACGAAAATCCTTGAACGCAAATTCCCGTTCGAGGTGTTTTCCCTTCACCACCTTCCAGCCCTTGCCGAGTTTGCTGGATAATCGTTTTAATTCCGCTCCCTTGAGCGGTGCAGTGGCGCTCTGGCAGGGAACACATTTTTCTTCTGATTTTTTCTTTATTGCAGCTTTCATAAATCAAATTCCTTTTCAGTTCTTCGGCTCGAGCCGTTTCACCTGGATGTTGCGATAGCGCACAAACTCCTTCGTATGGTCGCCGCCTCCGTGAACCTGCAACGCGATCCCGCCCTTGGCCGGATGCCGGACCTCTTTCTCCTGCCACTCCATGATCTTGACGCCGTTGATCCAGGTGGTGATGTGCGGCGGGTTGTTCACGATGCGGGCGCGCAGTTCGTTCCATTGGCCATGCCGCCAGAAATAGGGCCAGGCATCGGGCAGAACGGGCAACGCCACCGACGGTTCGCCCGTTGGCTTGTCAGAAATTTCGGTGACCTTGTCCTTGAAACTGTAGTTGCGCACGTGCGGCTTGCCGCCGAGTCCCTCGCCGTAAATGCCCATGAGATTTCCGCCCGAGTGATAATCAATCATCGCCTGCCACGCCTTGCCGTCCTCCGTGCTGCGCAGGAACAATCCGCTGTCCGGACCGAAATCATTTTTCATCTCGAGCTTCACCTCGAAATCACCGAACTGCTCGTCGGTAATGATGATCCCGCCATTGCCCGGGATGTCCTGCGAGCCGACGATCGCGCCATCTTCAACGACCCATTTGCCGCCCGTTACATTTTTGCTGGCGCGGCTGTGCCCGGTCTTGGTGCTGACATGCCATCCGGAGAGCGTCTTGCCGTCGTAAATGGAGACAAAGCCGTCGGAAGATTTTTCCTGGGCACAGGCTGGAGAACACAGCAAGGCAACCGCGGCGGAGAGGGAGAGCAGGCGTTTCATAATCTTAATCAAAAGGCAAAGGGCATCTTTTTCAACCTAAAAAGCGGAGCTCACGCGAATGATCGACGTGCAAAATGAGTTGTTCGCTCACGCCGATTCCGCGCGGACCAGTTCCGCCCGGGCTGTCACCATCATCACTGTCCGTTCAAGCGAGCGGCTTGAGCGCGATCTCCTGCACAGCGATCCCTTCCAGATTCATCACCCTGAAGCGCAGTTGCGTGGCATCGGCGCGGCCTTCGGTCCAGGTGGCGCGCGGCAATTGCGGGCCTCCGCCAATGAGCTGGCCGTAGGGAAATTTCTCCGTCGGCGGCAACCAGAACGATTCGTGCGTGTGACCGGACAGAATCACCTGCGCCTTCCACGCCACCAGCGAGTCGTGCCACGCGGCCCGGCTCCGCCCGCTGTGCCGGTCAAAGCCGGTCGCGGCGTAATCCTGCGGCCGCTCGTCTCTCCAACGAAGCGGAATATGGCAGAAGACCACGCGATAAGGCGCGTCCCGCAACTCTGGCTGCCGGATCGTCTCCGCCAGCCAGCGCGCCTGTTCGGCACGCAACGCGTCAAAGGCCACCCGCCCTTGGAAGGACGGATGATTATCCGGCTTGTCCTCGCCCGTGTGCAGGCAGATCACCCCCACCGGTCCGGATCTAAATGCATAAAATGGTCGCCCTTCCGGCGTGGCCACCAGGCCCGGCATCTTGAAGGCGTGCGCCCCGCGCACGTCGTGATTGCCCCACGTGATGAACAGCGGACGATTGTCTGTGATGTCGCAGTGGCCCGGGTGCAGAAGCGTGGGCACCAACAGTTCCTCCTTTGTCCAGTCGTTGCAGGTGTCCCCATTCCAGAGAAGAAAATCCGCCGCTGGTGTCGCCTTGTGCAACGCGCGGATGGTTTCGTCGTGGACGTGAGTGTCGTTCCACATGACAAACCGGGTTTCCGCCGCCATTGGGTTCAGCGTGCGGAAGGTCTTCCAAGGGCTGCTCACCGTTTCCGCGTCGTCCGCCGCCACGGTATGGGATCGAACACGAACACTGATCCCGGGCTTCAATCCTGACAAGCGCACGCGCAGCACCCCCTCGCCCTGCGGCACGAAACCAAACGCATCCGCGCCCGCCATGCCCTTCGTGCCGTCTTCGGCATCCCATTCCAGCCAGCCCCGGCTGAGCCGGCTCACGGCCCACACCGCATCCAGCCCGTCCGCCCTCGGTGCCATCAGCGAGAGCGGCGTGCGGACGAGCGCCGGTTTAGACGAGGAAACCGCTTCGTGTGCGAGCGCGGCACCCAGGCCGCTGACGGTGAGAGTTCCGATGAAATGCCTGCGCTTCATTGTGGGTCAAGCTAGAGATCCTTTCCGTGGGAAACAAGCCGCTGTTAGATTGCTCCTTTTTCGATTTGCTCTGACAGGGGGTGCTTTTAGGGCGGCTCACGTGAAAACACCGGGAATTCGGGGAAAAGAATGGCGGGAGCGGCGGGGCTCGAACCCGTAACCTCTGCCGTGACAGGGCAGCGCTCTAACCAATTGAGCTACGCCCCCGCGCAAGAACCCGGAAATTAGGGGAAGAAGTTTTCCAAGTCAACGGACTTTTCTCACGCCGTTGCTTTCTATCTGGCGGTTTTTGCCGCGCTCACCAAAGTTTTGTTCCCCCGCGTCACTGACGAGATTCTGCTCATCCGCGCCTTTGGCTCGGGAGCGTTCCTGCTGCTCCACGTCATTCTCTGCATCGGTCCGCTCTGCCGGTTGAATCCGAGATTCTTTCCGCTGCTCTACAATCGCCGCCATGCCGGGGTGACGATGTTTCTGATGGGTTTGGTTCACGCGGCGCTGGTGGTCGCCACGTATCACGCGCGCAGCGATACAAATCCCCTGTTGAGCATATTCGTTTCAAGTCCTCTGGCTGGGTCGATTTCCGGGGTGCCGTTTCAACCGTTTGGATTCCTCGCCCTGGTCATTCTATTTTTGATGGCGGCGACGAGCCATGATTTCTGGCTGGCGAACCTGAGCGCGCCGGTTTGGAAATCGTTGCACATGCTCGTCTATGTCGCCTATGCGCTGCTGGTGTTGCATGTGACGTTTGGCGCGCTCCAGGGGGGAGGCCAGTCTTGTCTATGTCGCGGCAACGTCGCTGGGTCTGGTCACTGTGCTCGGCCTTCATATCGTGGCCGGAAGACGGGAACGCACGTTGGATGTCAGCGGCGATGGAGCCTGCGGGGGTCATTGTGATCCGGTTCCCCCCGAGGCGGAGATCTGCGGCGAATCGAAGTCCGCGGCCGCCGGGGAAGACTTCGTGGACGCCTGCGCTGTGGCAGACATTCCTGAGAACCGCGCCCGCATCGTTTGTCTCTCCGGCGAGCGTGTGGCGATTTTCAAATACGACGGAAAGATCTCCGCGGTCTCGAACGTTTGCCAGCACCAGAACGGGCCGCTTGGCGATGAAAAAATTGTTTTGGGCTGCATCACCTGTCCGTGGCACGGCTATCAATATCAACCCGACACCGGCGCGTCGCCGCCTCCGTTCGTCGAGAAAGTCGCGACGTTCAACGTGCGGGTGAAAGGCGGACGCGTGCTCGTGAATCCGAAACCGAATCCGGCTGGCACAAGGGTCGAGCCGGCATTGATCGGTGGCGGAAGCGGGGCTGAGAAGGCCCGGTCCGAAATTGTGCCCGCCGAACGCTCGGTGATCCCGGAGACCGCTGCACCATGAACGACGAGTTTTACATCGGCTGCGAAGCGAAGGCTGCGCCGGGCATCGCGAAGACTGTGCGGATGACGGTGGTTTGCCTCCTGGCTTTGGCGTTGCTCGCGCCTGTCACGCTCGCCGTCTCCCAGAGGATGATCGGCGTGAGCGTATTCGAGTGGGGCCACAAAAAGTCTTTCGCCGGAGTTTTGCGGACGCAGCCGTATCCCCATTTGCTTGTGGCTCGTCCGGGCAACGTGGGGGGCTCCACTCCCTGTTCTCGATCTACCACCTGGTCGCGCCCTGGAAGTTTGGCCTGGATCGCGAGGCGATCACGCCGTTCGATGGCAAGTCGGTCACGCTCGAAGGCACGCTCATTTATCGCGGCAACCAGACGATGGTCGAGACGAAGCCGGAATGGATTCGAAAGGACGAAGCTTCGTCTGTTTCCAAAGACGCGCCACCGCCGATTTCTCTCGGCCAGCAAACGCTCGCTGGCGAAATCGTGGACAGCAAATGTTTTCTCAGCGTGATGAATCCCGGCCAGCTCACGCCGCATCGCGCCTGCGCCATCCGCTGCATCAGCGGCGGAGTTGCACCCGTCCTCCTTGTGCGGCAAAAGAACGGCCCGGCGACTTATTTCATGCTCGTCTCGAGCGACGGACGGCCCGTGAACAAGCAGGTTTTAGAGATGGTTGCCGAGCCGGTGCGGATCACGGGTGAGGTCGAACGCCAGGGCGACATGTTGATTCTCCGTGCCGATCCGGCGACCTATTCGCGCGTGAAATAAGGCGGTCAGTCCAATCGGGTTAAGACTTCCGTCGCTGCCAGGGAGTTCAACAACTCGGTCACCGTTTTCGTCTGGCCGGGTAAAACCAATTCGGGCGCGATTTCCGAAAGAGGCTGCAAAACGAAACGGCGCAGGTGCGCTCGTGGATGGGGAAGGGTCAGCCTTTCCGATGCGCGGGTTTCCCTGCAAAAAGCGATGAGATCCAAATCCAGGGGCCGGGCTTCGTTTAAGATTTGCTTCGGCAGGCGTCCGAATTTTTTTTCGAGTTGTTGCAGTTTTTCGAGCAGGCTTTCCGGCGTTTCTCCCGGAAATGGGGCCAGGCCAGCCATCCCGTTGACGAACGGTGGAGAACCGGGCGGGCAATCGACCGGGGTTGATTGCCAGAGGGAGGATTTCAGCAACGGGCTTGCGGAGAATTCTTGCAAGCGACGCGTCGCCTCCCGGACATTTTCTCTGGCGTTGCCCAGATTCGATCCGATTGCGATCAAGGCAAGGAGGGGGATCATAACTCAAAACTGATGAGTCGCCTACGGCAGCCCGAGCACATCCTGCATGGTGTAGAGCCCTGCCTTTTGTTTAACGACCCACAGAGCCGCGCGGAGCGCGCCGTTGGCGAAAGTCTCCCGGCTCGACGCTTTGTGGGTCAGTTCCAGCCGTTCGCCGTTCGCGGCAAAAATGACGGTGTGATCGCCGACGACGTCCCCGCCGCGAACCGAGTGCATGCCGATTTCGGCGGAGGTGCGCTCGCCGACGATTCCCTCGCGCCCATGACGGACGACCTCTTTGAGCTGTTGTTTGCGGGCATCGGCGAGAATTTCCGCCAGCGTTGCGGCGGTGCCGCTCGGCGCGTCTTTCTTCAGGCGATGGTGCATTTCGATGACCTCAAGGTCGAAACCGGGCCCAAGGATCTCCGCCGCCTTGCGCGTCAGCCAGAAAAGCGCGTTCACTCCCGTGGAATAGTTCGAAGCCCAGACCACGGGTATCTGCGAGATGCACTTCATGATTTGTGCTTTCTCAGTATCAGAGTGGCCCGTTGTGCCGATGACCAGCGGTTTTTTATTCTGGGCGCACAATTCGGCCACCGACGCAGTGACGGAATGAAAGCTGAAATCAATCACGGCATCGCCTTTCGCGATGACCGCCTTCAAATCGTCCCCTTGATCAATTTGGCTGACGATTTCCAGTTCGGGGTGGTTCGCCGCACAGCCGACGAGCATTTGTCCCATGCGCCCTTTTGAGCCGGTGATGATGATTCGCGTCATAAAAATTCTCAGGGCAAAACCAGTTTCAGAGCCGCGTTGTAGGAATCGCCTAATTCGTCCGGTTGGCTGACTCCGATTTTCAGGTCGTGCAATAGACCGTCGCGCAGGCCGTGAATCCATCCATGCACGGTGAGAGTCTGTTCGCGTCGCCAGGCATCCTGCACGATGGTGGTTTGAACGACATTGACCACCTGTTCGATGACATTGAGTTCACAAAGTTTTTCGACGAGCTGGTTTTCGGTCGTGAAAGATTCCAGTCTGGCGGCGTGCTTATGCCGAACGTCTTGGACGTGGCGCAGCCAGTTGTCCACCAGGCCGAGCTTTTGATTGCGCAGCGCGGCCACCACGCCGCCGCACCCGTAGTGACCGACCACCATGATGTGTTTGACTTTCAGGACATCGACGGCGAACTGCATCACCGAGAGGCAATTCAGATCGCTATGCACGACGACGTTGGCCACGTTGCGGTGCACGAACAATTCGCCGGGCAACAGATCGACAATTTCGTTGGCCGGAACGCGGCTGTCCGAGCATCCGATCCAAAGATGTTCCGGAGATTGTTGGCGGGAAAGCTTCTTTAAAAAATCCGGATCGTTTGCGCAAATTGTCTTTGCCCAAAGCCGGTTTTTTTCAAAAAGATGATCGAGATTGTCCATGGACCTGTCTGCCGCTCGCCTTTCCGCTGTTTCACGGCGCCCTCCCGCCGTGGCGGTTATTTCAAAACCCCGCAGGCTTTGAGAGTCGATTTCAACACGCTGCGATTTTTCACGCTCATCGTGACGAGGGGCAAGCGAAACTCTTCGTTCATTTGGCCGCGCATGGCCAGGGCAGTCTTCACCGGGACCGGGTTCGTTTCGATGAACAAATCCTTGAAGAGCGGGTAAAACTTCTCGTGCAGTTTCAGCGCTGCGGCGGACTTGCCGGAGGCAAACGCCTTGACCA
>Ga0163152_10003444_pt1 | contig 20554 bp, 19 predicted proteins | sample OliLakLV19MP8IB2_FD_148635 | JGI IMG/M metagenome (GOLD analysis project Ga0163152, IMG submission 148635) | Freshwater microbial mat bacterial communities from Lake Vanda, McMurdo Dry Valleys, Antarctica - Oligotrophic Lake LV.19.MP8.IB-2 | ecosystem: Environmental > Aquatic > Freshwater >...
GCCTTTGAAGAATTTGGTAATGATTGCACTCTTGTACTCATTGGAAATGAAGCAGAAATGAAAGCTGCTTTGGCGAAAGAAAATTTTTCTACTGATAAAATTGAATTTTTTCATGCACCCGATGGAATTACAATGTCGAGTTCACCTGTAAAAAGTATTGCATCAAGTCCAAACTCTTCCATAGTAAAAGGTTTCGATCTTTTAGCTGCCGGTGAAATTGATGGATTTTGCAGCGCAGGAAATTCAGGATCGATGTTAGTTGGTTCGGTAATGAAGTTAGGTTTGGTTCGCGAAGATCTTCGCCCTTGCTTACTTTCAATATTACCTAATCTTGCTGGTCAAGATGGAATTCTTTTAGACGTAGGTGCAAATGCTGATTGTAAACCTGAAAATCTTTTAGACTTTGCTATACTTGGTTCTACTTATGCTGAAGTGCATTTAAAAATTGCAAGTCCAAAAGTAGGATTAGTAAATATTGGTGAAGAACCTGAAAAAGGAAATGTACTTTCTATTGCTTCACATAAATTAATGGCAGAATATGCTAAAATAAATTTTGTAGGGAATCTGGAAGGTCGTGAATTGTTTGATGGAAAAGCTGATGTTGCTGTTTGTAGTGGGTTTGTAGGTAACGTGATTTTAAAACTTGCTGAAAAATTCTACGAACTAGCTATGAGAAGAGGCCAGAAAGATGATCCTTTTTATTCTAAAATGAATTATGAAAGACATGGTGGTTCACCAGTTCTTGGCGTAAATAAAACTGTTGTAGTAGGTCATGGAATTAGTTCTCCACTTGCTATAAAAAATATGATTAAACTAACGAAAGAGTTAGTTGAAGAAAACTTTGTTGCAAAATTAAAAGAAGCGATTCCGAATGCCTAAAATTACTGCAGCCATAACAGCTGTGCAAGGCTATGTGCCTGATTATGTCTTGACCAACAAAGAACTGGAAACCATGGTTGATACAAACGATGAATGGATCGTTTCTAGAACCGGTATTAAGGAAAGAAGAATTTTAAAAGGGGAAAACCAAGGCACCTCTGTAATGGGTATTGAAGCCGTTAAGGGATTGTGTAAAAAAAGAGGGATTGATCCAAGCGAAATTGATTTGTTGATTTGTGCAACCGTTACAGCCGATATGCTGTTCCCTGCAACAGCAAATATTATTTGTGGTGCCGTTGGAGCAAAAAATGCTTTTAGTTATGACATTAATGCTGCGTGTAGTGGTTTTTTATATTCACTGGTTACCGCAAGTAAATTTGTAGAAACAGGCATGTATAAAAAAGTAGTTGTTGTAGGTGCAGATAAAATGAGCAGCATTGTTGATTATACTGAAAGATCTACTTGTATTATTTTTGGTGATGGTGCCGGGGCTGTTTTGTTAGAACCGAACACCGAAGGCTTTGGAATTCTTGATAGCATTTTAAGAAGTGATGGAACTGGTGAATCTCATCTGCATCAAAAAGCAGGTGGAAGCAGAAGACCATCAAGCCATGCAACAGTTGATGCTAAAGAACATTTTATTTATCAAGAAGGCCAAGCAGTATTTAAATTTGCTGTGAAAGGAATGGCAGATGTAAGTGCCGAGATTATGGAAAAAAATCATTTAACCGCTGATGATATTAGTTGGTTGGTTCCACATCAGGCCAATAAAAGAATTATTGATGCAACGGCAAATAGAATGGGATTGGATTCAAATAAAGTAATGATGAATATTCAACGCTACGGAAATACAACCAGCGCTACAATTCCATTATGTTTGTGGGATTATGAAAGTCAATTAAAAAAGGGGGATAATCTTATTCTCTCTGCCTTTGGTGGTGGATTTACTTGGGGAGCCATTTGGGTAAAATGGGCCTATTAAGCTATTTACGATTTTAGATTTACGAATTACGATTAACAGCCAGATATTTTTTATGGCGGCTTATCCCGTTTTACGCTAAATCTTTTAAAAGAATCAAGAGGCAGAACATCTGCGACGAAAGAATCTTAGTTCTTGCCTCTTGCAGCGAAGCGATCTTGGTTCTTTTAAAAGTATACCGCTTCACCCGCGGCCGCTCTTGTCCTGATTGAAACATCAGGAAGCGTTAAATTATATTCTTTACTATTTGAATTAAACTTTCCGATGTTGGATTTTTAATTTGTAAAATCGCTTGCTCATAAAATTTTCGTCTATTCTCTAACATTGAGTGTACCGCTTCTTCAATTGTAGGAAACCCCGCTAGTTTAGGGCGTGGCGTTGGATCATTTGATAATCTTTCAACTAAAATGCTTTCATCTACATCCAACCAGATCACCATTCCCGCATTTTTCATTTGCTCCATGTGATCGTGCATGCAAGGCAAACCAGCACCGGTTGCTACCACCGTATTTTTTAATGACCTTGCAAGAGCAACAAATTCCATTTCCAACTTTCGAAAATAAATTTCCCCATCCTCTTTAAATATTAGTGGAATTTTTTTTTTCGTTTTTGATTCTATCCATTCGTCCGTATCAATAAAATCCATATTCAAAACATCGGCCAATTTTCTACCGAGTGTTGATTTTCCACAGCCCATAAAACCAACAAGAAAAATATTAGACATTTAAATAGGATTAATCGCCTCGTAAAAAATTTCTCTATACGATTTACTTACAGGCAAAACTCTTGTCCCCACCATTACAGTGTTTTCCTCAATTTGCTTTATATGCTGTTTTGCAATCGCATATGAACGATGGATTCTAATAATCCCCGGATTCCCTATTTTATCAATAATATCTTTTAAAAAACCGTTCATTACATACTTATCATTGGAGGCCGTATATAGCAAAGTATAATTATCCATCGCTTCCAAATAAGCAATGGCGTTAACTGATAGCTGAAATATTTGTTTACTGTCTTTGATAAACAAAATATCTTTGGTTGATTTATCGGGGACAATGGTTGCCATTACATTTTCGTAGTGTTTTACCTTTTCTCTTAAAAACTGTAATGATTTTTTTTGCTGTACAGCTATCATCAACTGCCCACGGATTCCTTCATCACTAAAAGGTTTTAATATATATCCCATTGGCATGGTGGCCAAAGCTTCTTCAATAATTTCAGGCTCAGTAACTCCTGTAAGATACACCACCGGAATTTCAAATTTCTCCCAGATTACTTTCGCTGCATCAATACCTGTTTTTGTACCGGATATATTAATATCCATTATAACTACATTCGGATTATCAGTTGCTGATTTCGAAATGGCCTCGTCGAAGCTCGATGCAATCCCAACCACTTCAAAACCCATATTTTGTAAACGGGTTTGAACATCGAGCGCTACTGCAAATTCATCTTCAACTACTAAAACTTTAATCAGATCTGTCATATTGGTTAATTATCGGGGAATGAAAATACAAAAAAACATCCATTGTTATTTCCATAATCTAATTCTCCTTTTAACTGCTTGATAAAGCCTTTGATAAGTGTAATGCCTATCCCTTTCCCACTGTTTAACTTGGTATCCGGTAATCCCGGACCATCGTCGTTTATTCGCACTTCTATCATCCCTCCCCTTCTGCTGCATTCAATCCTAATTACTCCCTCGTTCCGATCCTTAAAAGCATATTTTACACTATTGGTAACTATTTCGTTCACCACAAGGGCCAATGGTACACTTTTATCAAGACTTATTTCAATATCCTCAATATCCTTGATGATATTTACTTTTTTGTTGGGATCACTTAAAGTTTGCAAAATATGATTTCCCAATTTATCAATATACTGTCGCAAATTTATCTTTGTAAAAGTTCCTGATTGGTAAAGAAGCTCGTGCACAATAGCAATATTCCCAATTTTTGCTTGACTCTCATCTATTAATTCATCAAATGTTTTTCTTTCCGCATACGTTTTTTGCAAATTCAATAAACTGGATACTACCTGCAAACTATTTTTTACTCTATGATGGATTTCTTTTAGGAGAAGTTCTTTTACATGATTGGATTCTGCCAGGGATAAATTCAATTTTTTTCTTTTTTTACTCGTTGTCCAAATAATCCATATTATTACCAATAATAAAACAGCCACAATAAATCCAATTACTATAGAGTATGTTGACCGTTGTTTTTGTAGTAAAATTTCCTGCTTGGATTTTTGAGCATTCTCGATATATACCAAAGTATCGGCTAAATGTTTATCCTGATATCCTATTTCAAGTTCACTTTCCTTTATCCCGAGTTCCACACCGTCATATCGAAGTGAGTCTTCAAACATTTTGTATTTATCAAAGGCTTCAAAAGAGGCAGTTTTATTATTTAATTTTTCATAGGCACGATATCTGTATTGATACAAATCGCGTAAATGCTCCATGGTTTCAAGATATTCAGCAATCTCAATGCCCTCTGTTGTTAGATTAATTACTTCCTTATAATTTCCTGATTCAAACTCCAAAGGAACTTTATTAAGAATTGCATTTACCATATTAATAGGATCATCGTGTTCCTTGGCAAATTCATAAGCTTTATTCGCATAATATTGGGCAGAATCAGCTTTATGGCTCCTATAATACAAGTTGCTCAATGATGAATAGACCAAACTAACAGCAGTTTCTTCCTTCATTTCCAAACCCTCTTTTAAACAGATATTCGCATAATACAAACACTTTTTCTCATCTGCCAAATTAGAAAACATATCAGTAAGTGCTTTCAAGGCAAATAACTTCATGTTCCTTCCTCGTACATTTTCGCTAATGTCGAGACTTCGGATTAAAAATTTCTCCGCCAGCGGAAAATTATTTTGCATGTAATAGACATATCCCATTCTTCCAAAACAATATCCTATTCGGGTCGAATCTAAAACTTGATAAGCAATTTTTGCTGTTTTGATATAGGTTTCTAATGCATGTTTATATTCTCCCTTTTTACGATAAATTTCAGCTTGAATGTTATACGCAGTTGCTAGATCCGATAATAATGAAGATTTTTCGAGAATCTTTATGGATAAAGAGATATAATATTGAGCAATCGAATCCTTCTGGGTATATCGGTAATAATCCGAATAACTATAATAAATAATTGCTAATAATTTAAAATCACTTTGTTTCCTGGCTATATTTTCAGCTCTTGAATAATACAATACACACTTATCCTCTGTTGACCCATTATACCACTCATTTTGCCCGTAATAAAACCAAGCGGTTGCATCATCAGGATTTTGTTCTAAAGTTTTATTCAGAAAAAGCATGCATGAATCATAATCTCCCTCATAAGAATAATAATTCCCTAATAAACGATATGATAACCCGAGCAATTCTGTATTTTGAATTCTCGTTGAAATCTCAACAGCCTCTTTTATATATAAAATTGATTTGTGTGGATTTTGTGAAAGACATAGCTCCGAAATCTCTAGTAAAAGATTTACACGCTTATCATCACTTAATTTTTCTTTATTCAATAACAACTCCAGACTATCCAAATTCTGAAATTGAGCCCATGCAAAATGTACCTGACAGATTAGGGTAATAGCTAAAAGAATACATTGACTAGATTTTCTCATGATTAAGTAGGCGCAATAAATATATTGTTTTTTGCAATAGGGTATCTATAAATTTGAATTGTTTAGTTATAAAAAAAACCGGGATAAACCGGGTTTTCTATTATTTCTTCATTCTATCAACGGTTACCCATTCATCCCAGCTATCCGACCAACCATCATAATGAATTTTGTACTTAGTCCCTTTCACTTCCAAAATGGACGCTTTGTACCAAGTGGAGCTCGATTTTACCTGAAGTTTATCTCCTTTTTTCCAAACTAATCTAATTCTGTCCTTGCCGACCACCTCATCAAAACTATCAGAATAATCCACATAATGGATTTTCCAGGTAGATGTGGTAGGTACATCCAGTACAGTAGCTGAATACCACTTACTATTCCATAATACTTCTACCTTATCCCCTTTTTTTTGCGAAAATCCCGTCAATTGAAATGCTACCAATACCAGGATAAATAAAAATGTTCTTTTCATAACCATTATCTTTTAGTTTATAAGCGATAGTACGCATACAAACTAAATCAATTATACAATTAGGGTGAATGGATAGAATAAAGTGATAAAACGTTGGAATAAAAGGGTGGAATCATTAGGTCGGCGTTACCAGCAATTTGCTTTATACTTTTTATTTAAGGATTACTTCGCTAGAGCTCGGCAAGCGTCTATTGTTTATCGTAGAACATCGATCAACTAATAATTCATTCACCCTCCAAAATCATCCATTTACCATATTCCCTAATGCAAACCACAAATAAACCACAAACTATGCAAGTTGATTCCGTTAAATTCATCAAATAATTAAAACTATGAAAGCAAACAACATGAACCCAAAATCACTTTTCTTAATCGCATTCATCAGCTTATCTGCTACATTTAGTATGGCGCAAGTAACGGATAAAGGTATGACACACGATTTCCACAAACAAAATGTGGGTAAAATCGCTTTTTCAAAAACGGAAATTCTTAAATCTACTACAACTGCTGATGCCTTTACCAACTCTTTTGAACTTGGAGATGATATTTATGGCAGGGTATATCTAGCTAAATCACTAACCAACGAATTAGCTGCAATTGGCGGTGGTTCCAATACCGAAGCTTTTCGATACAGAATTACGGCAGATGGTAAATCTTTAACCTCAGCTTTCTTTGATGGTAATATGATACTCAACTCTGATAAGGAATTCTATGACACATGGACCACCTTTCAATTGGCATTATCTCCCGGAGATACTACAGGATATCCTTCACGTGAATTCAAAGCATTTTTTGCTGCCATCTGGGAACTTTCAAACGGCACACATAAAATGAAAATTGAATTAGTTGCGAAATCATCCTCAAAAGAGAGTGTAGTGGCTAGTGGCGAATTTAACTTGAATGTTACAGAAGCTGGAAAAACAACTACCGGAAATAAAATGTGCCCTTACATCTGGTGGAAAGATGGAGATGCCAGCTTATTACCAGAAGCACCAGGTCTTGTAGAAAAAACCAAAAGTTCAAGTCAAACAGTTGTAAAAGTTATTATAACTGATTACAATTGGTTAACTCGAAAAGATAAGTATGGAAACATTAATGCCAGATGGGTACGAGGAGAAGCGATTTATCAAGATGTAAAAACAAAATTATATTATAATGTTGAAGGTGTTTTTGTTCAGGAAACAACCAATGGTGGTTCAAGCTATGGCGCAACCACATGGAGTCCGGATGGCGCAATGACATATAAAAGTGTATATATGCAGTCTTGTGTTAAATAAATAATCTCTAACTCATAAAAAATGGGCCATGTAAATACATGGCCCATTTTTTTTATATCATTCTACCTGCTTTTAGCCAAAAATCATTTACCTCTCAAAACCATCCATTCACATCATAAACTTCATTCAACCGCCATTTTCTATTATATATTCCTCACTTACAGCGTTAGATTTACAAACAATTAATAAAAAGAAAGCATGAAAATATCAATTCAACAAATCAAAAACATCTTATCAATAGGAGTGTTTTGTATCGCAGGTACTTCGGTATTTGCGCAAAGCACCTCCGATGCTGTGTATGAAGCACCATCCAGCAACACTACCAAATTCTACAAAGAAATGGCAGGAACAAATGCCACAACAAATTTCAGTTTGGGTGATGCCATATTTGCACAGTTTTTATTTACCGAACATCCTACTATTCCATTGGGAGAAATAGCATACTTAAAAATTAGCTGTAAAGACCAAATATTGGCTGACCTTCGATTTAAAGAAGATGATGTTGTATTGCCTATATACTTTTCAGATACCTATAGCCTTGATGTAATGATCTCAGGAAACACAAAGGCATTTACTGATTTAAAGAGTCTTACAGAGGCAACATTAACCGATCGCAAATTGTCTACAATGACTTATTGGCCTGGTGGAACATTTCAATCTATGTTCCCTGCATTATGCGGAAAGTTAAAAGAAGGATCCAATACAATTAAAATAAGTCTAGAAACAGGAAAAGACGAATGGGATGATGTAAAACAAATAAAAGTATTTAAAGCATCTAAAACATTAAGTTCAGGTGAGCTTACATTCACATATAAAAATGATCAGCTAGAATCATATAGAAAAGATTTCTTAGCAAATTATGGAGAAGTAATGGCAAGAGGATATCAAAAAACAACTGACAATGGTGTAAAAACAGACATTCATAAACAAAATATTGAAAAAGTTGTGTTCTCTAGTACTGCAATCACTGATGGAGCTTCTACCTCATCGCTTAAAACATCCTTTGCCGGATTAACAGATGGCATTTATGGCAAAATATATATGCCAATCTCATTAAATAACAAAGCGGCCAACTTAGGTGTAAGTGGTAGTATTAAAGGTTATCAATTAGAGTACTATCTGGATGGAGAGCTTATCACTAAATCTTTTCAAGAGCTTTCAGAATCAATGGTTAATACCAACACCTCATTCGATTTGGCAGTTTGTCCGAAAGGAGATATTAGCGACCAGGATAAATCCTTAGTTTATCAGTTTGCCAAAACACTTGTTAAAGCAAAGCCTGGTAAACATACATTCAAAACGGTTGTAAGCATTAGCTCCTTAAATCCATTTGATGCAAATATCAGTGAAACCGTTGAGATTGCAAATGGGTCTTATGAACTAAATGTTACAGAAGCGGACAGAGACGCATTGCTAAAAAGATTATGTCCTCCATTAGATTATTATAACGTTCCTAACAATGTAGTTGCAAATTCATTTAGCATGATTGATAAAGAGAAAAAGTCGAATGAAAAAGTATTGAAAGTAGTGGTTTATGACAATGACTGGACTTACAAAAGAAATATATGGGGAACTATTCTTAGTCGATTAATCAGAGGTAAAGCAATTATTCAGAATACAACCACTGGTCTTTGTTTTGAAATAGACATTACATACTATCAGGAAAACATAAGTAGCGGCGGATCCGATTATGGCAGTACCACTTTTTCAAGATGGGGCGAATATGATGGTTCGGTATGGTTTTCGGCATCATGCATCAAATAGCAAAAAAAGTAGCAACTAAAAATTATACAATATGGAAATCACTTATGAAAACATTCAGCCAGTGCTTAAACAAGAGACCTGGGAAAACAATATGGTAAGGTGTACCTTTCAGGTTGAAGGTAAAGAACCTGTACAAGCATTTGGTCAGGTAATGATGGACCAGAACGAAATGGTAAAAACGGCGGTAAAGTCGAGTGTAAAACAAGGAATTGTTTACAGTATCATTAGAGGTATTGCCCGTGCTTTTGGCGGTATGTTTGGTGGAATTGGCGGAGCTGTGGTAAGCACAGGAGTAAGTTCTGTTGGATACACCGTAGCATCTCATAAGATGAACAACTCTAACATGTACCAGGCAAAATTAACACCTGAAAATAAAAGAGAAGCTGTAGTAAACGCTTTTAAAAGCGTAGGTAATTTCTTCAAGTATGATGAGGCGAGCCAACAATGGGTCTCTGCTTTTTAAGATGCGTGTTATTTCAGGCATTAAAATTTCAACTGTTGCTTTAGTTATTCTACTAAGCAACAGTTGTGTTTCTAGCTCAACATCTCTACCCACTGTTTACGGGGAGGTGAAAAAAATAAAGGGCTCAGCTATAGAATGCATTTATGGGAAAGAATTTGAGAATGAAAAATATATTATATTAATGAAACCCATCAATGATCCTTATGACTATATAAGAGTTTATAACAAAACTACCGATTCGACATATATTCTGAACGAGAACTTTTGTAATTTAATCGATATTATAGAAGGCCAGATGATCATCGATTCAGGCTCAGGGGCTACAAGAGGGTTAACAATTTATCAACTCACAAATGGTGAAATAATATTTAAAACTAACTATTATGGTATTTTAAAGATCGATGGTAAACTAATTAAATTCGATGCAGTTTATTCGTTGAGTAAAGAATCCATTAAACCCCATTGCGGCATTGAATACGACGGCTTTACAGAAGAACAGGTTTATGATCTTTCTACTTTCGTTCTTTCAAAAAGTGGAAATTATAAATGTGCCCATCTTGAATAGATTTTTATTTGCAGCAGTTGTGGGTTTTATTGTTATTTCTCCCGCATTTTCTATAAGAACTCGCGCTTCGCACTTTGTATTTGTAATACCAAAGGTGTTTGACTTTAATGTTGCAGCACTAGAATTAAAAAATGAATTTCTCATTACATAATTTGTCCAAGGATTGGAGTAATTTTTAAGATAAATTCCGACATAATTGTTATTATAAGTCATGCCATATGACTGAAGTAAATTTCCACCTTGACTCATAATTGCCCACTCTGCATCCGAAATAAATGAATCATGACCAATAACTCTTGCATTAACGGCTGTAGCATCAATTCCTCTCCACATATTATCGCAGTCTCTTAATATACTGTTGGTGTGCATAAAAAATGTACGACCTGAGTTTACAATTATATAACCATTTGGGCCAAAATTAACTGTTACACCATTAGAGGTAGTACTTACATTTATTACTAGAGGGCGATCTACAAATACGCTTGATCCCGGAGCGAAAAAGCCCACTATACTCGGATCGTTAATATTAATAGGTAATGAGGGATTTGAAGGAAACGTAACTTGATTGGCAACGCAACATGTAGCTGTGTTTCTTTCTACTTTAATGTCATCGATAAGATAGTAACAGTTAGGAATATTGTTTGTTGGGTCAGTTACCGTAGATGGATACACCATAGTAGGGGCGGTTGGAGGTGTAGTAAGGGCTGTACTTAGATTGTTTCTTAAGTTACCGAGAACAATGTAATTTGCATCCTGTCCAGTTAAATTTGTCCAAGTAGCTGTAAGGAGGTTCGATTTGTTACAGGCCCAACAGTTGTAGCCTGTGTTGCAAATTAATATTGAGTTCCGGATAAGGATTTGCAACCGCAGTGCTAAGATTGTTATAAAAGCCAATATCAAGATTTGTTGCAACTGTAGAAATATCACCAAGTGAAACCCAGAATGATATAGAAACGGTTTGATTATTCAGTATAGGACTAACAAGTTTCTGACAAATATATTCTCTATACCCAATGTAAGTATTTGGCTCATATGTGAACAGGTCAACATAACCATTTTGAGTTACGTCAAGCCCCGGGATATGAAAAGTCTGATTAGCATAATTAGTAGCTGGTGGTTGTAAGTCTGAGCTATTACATTCGTCATTAGGTGTGAATAGATAATTTACATCTCCGTATATGTCATTATGAATGAAATTCGGACTTCCGGAGTGAATCTCCGGACATTCAATTTCACATGCTTGGTCCAATTCCCCCCAATAACATACATAATTCATATTCGCGTAATATTTGCACCATAACATGTGTAAAAATTATTCCCGGTTGAATAATATTCGAAGGATGGATTCGCAATTAGATTTCCACATGTTGTTCCAGTCGGCACTGTGAGAGTTGAACAATCAATATCGTTTACAGATTGAGCAGAGAGTTTAGGGATATTAATAAAGAGAATAACAAAAAGAATACTTGAAAACTGGGGTAACAGCTTTTTTACCAAAAAACCGAACGCAGACAATAAGAGAACTTTTTTCATGGAAGTTAGTTTTTGAGAGTAGTTACTAACTTCAATGTTATTGATAATAAATTTTAAAAGCAAAGATTTTCGGACGTACTTGGGGTGAAATTCATGCCTAAAGGAACTTCTACTTTTTAGATTCCATATAATTGTCTCATTGCTAAGAATCTAGTCACTTTCTTTATACTTGTAATAACATTAAATAAACTAATTATTCTATAATCCATCACAAGCCGCAAAGCAGCTTGCTTCTTCCTTTCTTGTGGCCCAAAAACCATAACATAAAAATTTCGGGTCGGCAAAAAAATAAATAAAACCTTGTGGGTCGGCCTATTTGTGGCCTGTGCGAAGGAAAAAACAAAATTACTAGGGTAGTACCCAATATGAATAAAGTTCAATTGCTTTGCGAATAAAATTACGGTGACGAACGCTTATAAAATCTCTTGGATCGCAGCCGCGAATAGTCAAACGTGAATAGAGTTTATAGAAAGTGTGCATTTGTACCTAAGAAAAAACGAAATATTGAGCGAAGCCTTTATGTTACTAATTAAGAAGAAATACGGAAGTAAAGGCGGTTGTAAATAACTTCCTGATTGCATTACTAAAGGCACGGCAATCAAATAAAATTTCTTGTCATCAGTACTTTTTGTTAATGGATATTGTTACCCAACTTTACTTCTTCTTTCTTTTCTTTTTAGAAAAACCATCCTCTTCCTTTCTAACATGAGTCCTAATATCAGTATTATGATGTTTCTTCTTATTCTCGTGTTTCTGGTGATGATCAGAAGATTTATGACTTTTATTTTTGAATTTTCCGTCTTTTTCAACTTTATGTGTTTGCGCTGTGGCAACACCTCCCGTTAAAAATAATACCAATACAAATAGTTTGGTTAAATGATTGATTTTAGTTCTTAGCATAGGTGTACTGTTTTGTATGTGAGGAAATAAAATTAATAAATGCAATGGTATAAACAAAAGGAGATGTCCATATTTATCGTAAATCTTTAATTACCAAGGGAAACTTGGCCCTCCATTATGGATTTGACAAGTTGTATAACAAAAAAAGCACCCCTTGCGAGGTGCTCTTCAGTTGTGATTGGCTTAGAAAACTATTCGGTAATGCTAAAGAATTCAACATCTGCAGATCCATGTGACCCTGATGATGTTGGGGTTAAAGTATAGGTAAGATTTGATACATTAAAAGCAGTTGAGGTAACATATCCATCGCCTGTTTGAAAACCTGGGGAAGAAACATTGCTAACTGATGTAGCATGATCAACCAAAGTTCCATTAGCAACATACCAATATCCATCAATTCCATTGTATTCCGACCAGGTCTCTCCTATTAGAACGAGTGTTCCATTGTAAGACAAAATGGCTTCAATTCTTTCTCCACATTTATCATCTGTAAGTTCACCGGTAAAGAAGTTAAACTGGCTCAACAGATTTCCATCCAAGTCCATTTTTATAAAACATCCATCTCCCCACTGACCTGTATCGTAATTTTCGAAACTTCCCCTCCCTCCAACATAAATAGTATTATTGATAATTCGTAAACATGAAATATTGTTTCTATCATTACTTAGTCCCTGATATTTTTTTGACCATACCAAATTTCCACTGGCATCGATCTTAACAATTCCCATATAAGTAGATACTCCTCTTAGATCTGCAGCCAAATATAGGTTTCCGGTAGCATCTAATTCCATATCTGTTAACCGAGCAGCCCAATCAACATCTACTCTTTTGCACCAATCCAGCGTGCTTCCGCCACCCGATAGTTTCATAACAAAACCAGAATTGTTATCGCCTTCCCAACCAGCTACATAAATATTAATTCCATCGAGGGTTCGAATGGTATATCCCCTATCATTATATCCAGGCGAAGGATCGATTCCTTGTTGTGTATTAGCATCTACATTTCCGGTAGACGCATCAAGTACCAACACAAAAACATTTCCTGCTCCTGAGGCTCCAGTTACAAATACTTTGCCTGCTGCTACATCCAATGCATATCCATCAGCACTGCTGCTCGCCACGGCCGAACTTCCTACCTTCCAGAATTTTTGCCAAACAACAGTACCCGCAGAATTTACTTTTACCACAAATACTTCATTGAATCCCTGACTGGAAGATCCTGCAATATATACATCACCAGATGCATCTATAGCAATACATCTTGATCCACCACCACCTTGTGAATGCCCATTCTCGCTAGGCGAAGGCATCCAATCCTGTGCACCGGCATCAAAAGAACGCGACCAAGCAACTGTTTTTGTGCTATAATTTATTTTGGTAAGAAAAATGTTTCCCTGATATCCGTCGGGTAAAGTAGAACCTGTGAAATAAATATTTCCACTATTGTCCATTACTGCACCTGCAAAATCATCCCCATCGGCAGATCCCCAGTTGGCTTTCCAATCTGTAGTAAAGGTTGCTTTTTCTAAATCACCCGGAAGGTTCATGTTTGGATCACATGAAAAGCAACCTAATAATATAATTGCTGTACATGAGATAAATTTGAATTGAGTTATTTTTTTCATTTTGAAGTATATTGTTGAGATAAATATACTCCTGTAACCCTCGATAGAAGTGACAATACTGGTATATGGCCGATAAAAAAGGGTGAATGAACTTTATAAAACGGTGATGAATTTATACTGCCACATTGTATTCTCTCAATGCATCATTCAAGGAGGTCTTGGTATCGGTACTTTCTTTTCTTTTTCCAATTATTAATGCACAGGGAACCTGAAAATCTCCTGCGCTAAATTTCTTGGTATAACTCCCTGGAATTACAACGCATCTTTCGGGAACGTATCCTTTATATTCAACAGGTTCGTTACCCGTTACATCAATAATTTTTGTCGACATGGTCAATACCACATTTGCACCTAACACAGCTTCTTTTCCAACACGAACACCTTCAACAACTATACAACGGGAACCAATAAATGCACCATCTTCAATAATTACCGGAGCAGCTTGAACTGGTACAAGTCGGATAATCACCATTTAGCCATTCATTTTCTCCCAGAAAATAATAGGTCATGGCATTATTGGGAATAAACGTTAATGCTTTATCCAGACATAATTTACTTGAATCATGATCTCCCCTATCTGAATAACACAAGCCGAGAGAACGATATGATTTTCCAAGCCATTCATTATCGCCTAATGAATTAGCCAGATTAACTGCTCTGTATCTACAATACAGACTTTTCTTCATTGATTTGGCTGTAATATGATGCAAAATAAAAGAATTTTCGGGGATTGATAGGGGATTTCCATTCACCCTTGGAAAGGAACAGGCCACCATTATAATATATATGAACACCAATATTCACAAAGGATTAATTAATGACTCCGTTAGATTTGATTAACCAAACGTAAAACTTAACCATCATGGCTCAAGAAGTATTTAGATTTCGTGCAATAAAAGAATATACCGAAAATGACAAAAAACCTTTTAGTGAACTTATAAAAAAACATATTTTAGTAGGAGAAGGAAGATATCCAAGTACGCTCTTGGCTGCTATTATTACTAAAGTCCTTCCTGGAAACATCACAAATACTTCATTAAACACCATTCAGATTGAACTAAATCAATTTGTAACGACTGGCCAAAAGGTTACATCAATATCTAATCTTGATGTAAATGATCCTGTAAAAACATTCAGTAGAATTGTTGATTGTGTTTATTCAAATAATACTCTCCCGGATTTGCAGGCAGCATTTATAAAAAATAAAATAAATATTGACCAGTATATTACCTCTAACATTGCTCCACTAAATAAAAGGATAACGGACAATATTATTTATTATACCCTGAGTACTGATGAAGCTCCCTCTGACCTTACAAAAGCTTTATACACTATTGAAATATTGGCTCAAATAAAAAACAATGTAGATATAAAACAAACATTACGAAAAAAGTTGGTTCTTACCCCTCTCATCATTCCCTATATAGAAATAACATCTAACCGTGCTTACCCTACGGAAAAAAATGCTCTAGGAGGATTGGATTTAATGTCTTTAATGCTGGCAAGTATTCCCGATGGTATGGAAGATGTGTTAGATACCTATAAAATGGTGCGTTATGAAAAGACCATTAAAGAATTGGGGAGTATTAAAACTGAATTCACAGAAAAAAAAGAAACCATAAACAGACGAGGTGAAAGATCAGAGAAATTTTTCATTAAAACAGGAACTCTGGTGAATTTATCCAAGGATGTGCAACTAACCATAGCAGAACTCAAGATCGATATTCAAGCAGTCGAAATAAATGATATTATTAAAGCCGTTGAATATCAATTTAAAAGAAATAGGATCAGGGGGGGGGTTACTGAAACTGCACTTATACACAACAAGTACATAAAAATTGGAAAGTATACTAAGCCTCTTTTTCTAAGAAATAATACCCGAAGAAAATATGTAAAAGTCCTTGGAACTGAAGAATATTTCGTTGTTAAACAACTATGGGACCGGTACGAGAAAGGAGAAATTGCACATGTAGAAAACATACTTAAAGGAGAAGGAAAAGTAAGGAAACATATTATTCAGGATGAAACCGAAACCGAAACTCAGACATTTTCTGAATCAATAGAAAGGACAGACAGAGAATTAGAGACTACTAGTCGTTTTGAATTACAAAGCGAAGCTTCGTCTATTGCAAATTCAGATCAAAGTTTTGAGGCAGGGATAAGTGCAAAATATAAAGGCCCTGGAGTTGAAGTTAGTGGGAACGTAAAATACGGTAGAAACAGTAGTGAAGAGACAACCTTGAATACAGCAACAAATTATGCAAAAGAAATTACCGAAAAGGCAGTAAATAATCTTCAGAAAACAGTCCGAGAAAGTAATAGGATAAAGATCATCCATAAGGTAACTGAAGAGAATACTCATACGCTGCAAGGGGGTATAGATACTCATACAATTGGCATTTATAGATGGGTGGATAAAGTATACAAAGTATGGAAAACAAGCATTGGAATACGTAAAATCGTAGAATTTATTATACCCGAACCGGCAATGTATTATATATACAGCAAAACACAGGAAGCCAAAAATGGAGGGAATACAAATTTTAATGTTCAGCAATTTCAGATCTTAGATAATGGCTCATTTAGAGATATTAGACCAGAGGATATAGAGGAAGAAAATTATATAGAACTTGCAACAAAATTTAATATAAAAGATATCCCACTACCACCTGCAAAAACTAAAATCATATCTGTTAATTTGGATGAGATCAACTCTCAAAAAAGTGAGTTGCAAAAAACGATAAAAGTAAAAGATACTGATGAAGATGATGGAACAGAAAACAGTAAAAAAGAATATTATGTTTTAGCACGAAACCTATCTAAGGAAATAAAGGTACCATCGGGATACATTCCCTTCTCAATAAAAGGGAATGCTGTTGGCAATTTCTCAAAAACATCCATAATGAATGCTTTATTTGCACCACCTCAAAATGATATTTCTGGATATGATGGTGTTAAATATTTTTATAGACGTGAGTTTGAAAGGCTAAATATCAGCATTAATGGCACTAACTTACCAATTCCAATTCCTATGGAAATAGGTAAAACAGGAGCGACCATATTAGCGGAAAGCCCAAGTGATCCATTAAAGGATAGAATAAATAAAGATGCTTATTCTCTTTCGCAAGAGAGATACACCATCAATGGTAATTTATTATCGTTAGTATATAAGGATCCAACAGAAAGATTCGAATTAGACGGAGTAACTGTAGGTACAACTACTACATCAATTACTGGAGATTTTGATAAAGTCCCATTTTTCCCCATTGATAAGGACATCGAAGCACTTGCATTATCTGTTTCTACCAGAGGAATTGACACCATAAGCGGAAATGTCCAGATTGAATTTAAAATAACAGAAAAGTTGATGATTTCGTGGAAAATGAAAGTATACGAAAAGATCATGGCAGCTTATTACGAACTCAAAAATGATGCGGACGAAAAAGCAGCTCAGCAAAGAGTTAGAGAGGGAGTACAAATAAGAGGAAATAATCCACTCTACAACAAAGAGATTATTGAAACAGAAATAAAAAAGCACTGTATAGAACTTTTACGAGAAAGAGATTATACAGATTTTGATGGTATTAAAGCCGATTCTGAGAAAGAGCCAGTTATGGATTATACCCAAATAGTTGATGAAGGAAAAATTATTCAATTTTTTGAGCAAGCATTCGAATGGAACTATATTGCCTATAAACTTTATCCATATTTCTGGAGTAGGCCAAGTGATTGGAAAGAAAAAATGAGTTTTAAAGACCCGGATCCATTATTCAATAAATTCCTAAACTCAGGGGCTGTTAGAGTTGTAGTGCCTATTCGTGAAGGCTACAACGATATCGTGGACTTTTTCATCAGTTCTGGGAAAATATGGGAAAACTCTCCAGTAATAGGTGACGAAATTTATATGAGTATTGCAGAAGAACTTGCAGAAGATACCAAAAAAGATTCTGATATAATCCCTACCACGGGTACTTGGGAATTAAAACTACCCACATCTCTGGTATCCTTAGATAATGAAAGTGATGTGGAAAAAATGAAAAATCCAAAAACTAACGTCATATAAATCAATATTCTTTCTAATTTTTTATAAAATGTCATTAGAAGATAGCTTTAAATTTTATAAAGAGGTTGACGATGCAATTAAGCTCAATGACAATTTAATTGAGTTATACTATATGAATGATAATTTTGAACTAATTGATTAATTATAAACAGAACATGATAGAATCTTTTCCTTCTTTTTTCCGTTCTACCCAAGCCAACAAAGGTTATTGGGATGCAGGCGCCCACTTTGGTGGAAAAAAAAGATCCGGCAGAACAATTCCAACCACAGCCGATGAAACCTTCAAACAGGTATGGGCAAAACTAAATCCGGTAATTAATAACGGTGAGCCTGCCAATATTTGGCAATTTTTAGTGATCACCAGTATCATGATCAATGAAACGGGTGGAACGTTTGTTCCAGTTAGTGAAAAAGGTGATTTAAAGTATATGTACGGAATTAATGGTGGATTAAAACGTTCCTATAATTCGTATAAAGCCAACAAATCTGTTTATGAATTATTAAATACTGAATTATTCATTGAAACACATAAACATACTCCTTTTGATGAATATGTAATTCAATCCGGCAAGTCAAACGATGAATGGAAATCAGAAACGTATCCGAATGAAGCACCGATAAAACCATCAGAAGGTGGAATTATGGCAGAGGCAGATTTTTATAAATTCAGAGGAAGAGGATTAATACAAACTACATTCAGAGACAACTATATTCCTTTGATAGAAGCAATAATTAATTATAGAGGCGAGAATTCAATTATTAATGAGCAAAAGAATAAATGGGCTATCAGATATAATAATGATGTTCAAAAAATTGCTACGGCGAGTACAAATTCGAACTGGGATGATTTATTTATGAAAACTGAAATGGAATTCGCAGCGTTAGGTGTAAAAACATTTTTTGATAAACGAACAGGATGCATAGATCTAAAAAATGGAGATCATTTAATCAAAAATAAAACCGCTGGGTCTCTTTACTATGTAGGATTGCAAGTGGGAGGTTCGGATAATTACGGGCAAGTGTTGCGTGCAAGGGTATTGCAAATTTATGAAGCTATGAAGGAGGGAGGCATAAATGGCTGAACCAATTAAAGATGATTTCAATTATACCTTGGATGAATATCTTCAAATGCCCTTTAAAGTAAGATATTCTTATTTGAAGAATATGAGTGATCCAAAAAATTTTGAAAATGTAGAAGACAAAGCATTAATTTTTACTTTTTTAGACAATGCTAACGATAAAAAGAATAGTTATTATACTTTATTATTAAATGGAGTTAGTACTGGCATACAGGAAGGATGCAATAAGCATTTTGGAACACAACTTGAAGCATTGAAGAAAATTATTGCAAAAATGCAAAGTAATTCCTCCAATTTTTTATTAGAATTGCTTTTGTCTGTTCTTTTGAACTTTAACCTTATAGGTACTGTTGCTTCCATTGGTTTAAGCAAATTGTTGAAGAGCATAGCAGGTAGAAGTAAATTCGCTAAAAACATGATTCTTCCCGTAGAGAAAACAATCCTCAGTCAAGTCATTCGGCCAGGTAATTCCTATAATAGATATAGTCTGGTTAATAAACAGAGTGCCATTGCTATCGCATACAATAGAACGATGGAAAAGATCACAGTTATGACGGGTTCTCCACCAAGCAGTATTATTACCCAAACAGCTGTATCAAATTTAAAAACTCTTTTTAATAGTGAGCCAACTAATTATGATGATCTCAAAAATAGAACTATTAAGGCTTGTAAGTTTTTTGATGATAATTTCCCGGTTACTTCAGGCGATTGGCCAGGCGACGCCATTTCCACATCCGCTCAGATTAGCATAGGGGTTCTTATGGAAGGCCTGTCTGCTAATATCTCCGATGCAAAAACATTCATTACTCATTACAAGGAAAGCAAAGAATTGTCATACGAGAACTATAAAAAAGTGTTTGATTTGGTTTTTGACAATTATGAGGATGAGGATTTCTTAGTAGCCGAAAAGTTAAGAGGTGATATTATATCTGATGTAAAGCAGCTGATCTATAAAATTATTCTAGTAACTATTTTGTCCATCAAAGTCGGTGAGGAGGGGCAAAATATTCTCTATTTGTTAGAAGCTTTCAACATAAAATTTGTACCAAACGAGGAATTTAACAAAAATGATGAGTTACTGGCTGATATCTCACGATCAATAGCTATAAATAATAATGGAAAACTTGATACCATTTATAATCATTCATTAAAATTTGAAGATTATTATGTTGATTTTATTTCTGGTTTTATAATTTTATCGCCTTCTCAAATATTAGTTAGTAAGGAAAGGGAACGTATATCATTCAGAAGAAATCAAGTTTTTAAAGTTTTAAATGAAACAAAAATCTTTATGGAAGATCATG
>Ga0163152_10003447_pt1 | contig 20544 bp, 14 predicted proteins | sample OliLakLV19MP8IB2_FD_148635 | JGI IMG/M metagenome (GOLD analysis project Ga0163152, IMG submission 148635) | Freshwater microbial mat bacterial communities from Lake Vanda, McMurdo Dry Valleys, Antarctica - Oligotrophic Lake LV.19.MP8.IB-2 | ecosystem: Environmental > Aquatic > Freshwater >...
GCCCGCGGCGCGGCGGGCAGCATCCGCGGGCGCGTGACGACGAACGACGGAAAACCCGTCGCGAAGGCCGGCGTGTTCGTCGGCGACGAACGCGGCAGTGACGTGAACACGAGCCTCGAGGCGCAGACGGAGACCGCGATCGACGGCGGCTACGAACTGAAGCCGGTGCGGCCCGGTCGCATGACGGTCGCGGCGTTCCAGCCCGGCGTGGGCTTCGCGGCCACCGTCGTGGAGGTGCGCGAAGGCCAGGCCGCGACCGCCGACCTCGCGCTCTCGCCGCTCGGCCTGGTGCGCGGACGAGTGCTCGCGGACGACGGGAAACCGATCGCCGAGGTGCAGGTCGTCGCGATCGATTCCGGCGCTCTCGAGCTCGTTCCGCAGATCCCGGGTGCGAGCCGCCGTCTGCTGACCGTGACGAGCCGCCTGCAGTCCACGCTCACCGACGCGAACGGCGAGTTCCAGTTCCGCACGCTCGCGAGCAAGAGCGTCAGCTTCTCGTTCCGCAAGGATGGCTGGAAGCCGGGGTCGCGCAAGCTCGACGCCGTCGAGACCTCGAAAGCCGCGGAGCTGGAGATCCGGCTCGGGCCTACGGCCGGTAGCCGATGACCAGGTGGTTCCCGGTCACGACGACGCGATCGAGATTCGCCGCGTAGCCCGCGATCCGCACGTCGAAGTTCACCGGATCCTTCAGCGCCCGCTTGTTCATCTCGTCCTTCAGGCGGCCTTCGTTCGACGAGCTGCTGTTCTTCTTGAGCTTGGTGCCGGTGCACTCCGCGAGCGCCTTCACCTTCGAGCCCGAGTAGCTCAGCGAGATCACGAGATCCGCGATGACGCCGGCCTCGACGCCCTCGATGAAGTCCTTCACCTGCCCCTTCGCGAAGTCCGGAACGCTTCCGGTGAACTCGATGTTTTGTCCGCGCATGTCCATCTTGCAGGTCATGCGGTTGCCGGGGAGGAACGCGAAGTCGTAAACGCGATCGACGACGATCGTGCCCTTGAGCTGGCTGTTGAGCGACTTCGCAGGGATGCGGTACGGCACCGCCTTGCGAGCGAACGTCGTGAGGTCGTTCTCCGAATAGTAGAGCGCGAAGGCCGGGCCCGTTCCGCCGCCCAGCTCCGCGGTGTAGTCGCGCAAGCCGGCGTTCGCCTTCTCCGTCGCGTCGACCTCGAACTTCAGACGCGCGTTCTCGCGCTGCGCCGCGTTCACGCGGTCTTCGACGCTGCCCTTGCAACAGCAGCCGCCGAGAAGAAGCGAGAGGGACGCCGTGATCAGCGCAAGCGGCGGCAACCGAGCGAAGCGAGCCTGCCGCCGCGAGAAACATGCGCTGATCGCGAAGCGAATCATCGGCCCTTCTTGGTGACGTCGCAGTGGGCATCGTGCACGCGCCACGTGCGGACGGCGCGCGGCGCGGAGAACGCGATCGTCATGTCGAGCTCGGCCTCGTCGAAGCGCACGTTCGCGTGTTTCGTCGCGGGCATGCTCACCGGCGGCACGCCCGCGGGCGAAGCCTGCGCGGCGACGGCGGTCGGCTTGCGGAAGTCGAGACCCGCGGCCTTCTCCGCTTTCGTCGCGGCATCGAAGAGCTTCTTCGTGTCCGCGTTCGCTTTCGCGAGCTCCTCCTTCAGCTTCGCGTTTTCCCTCTCGAGGGTATCGAGACGCTTTTTGAGCTTCGCCTCGTCGTCGGCGGCGAGCGCCGCGGACGGCAGGGCGAGTGCTGCAAGAAGAACCAGCCAACGCGCTCTCATGACGACAGCGTATCGACTCTCGCTACTTCCACGCAATGCTTCGGCCGCCGTCGACCGCGATCACCTGGCCGGTGACGTACGCGGGCCCGCCCGCGAGGAAGACCGCGGTCTCCGCGACGTCCTCGGGCGCACCGAGGCGCCCCGCGGGAATCGCCGCTTCGAGACGCGCGACCTCCTCCGCCGAGGAGCCCTCGGGGAGGAGCACGGCGCCCGGCGCGATCGCGTTCACGCGGATCTCGGGAGCCCACTCGAGCGCGAGGCTCTTCGTGAGCGAGAGGAGCGCCGCCTTCGACGCGCAGTAGTGCGCGTAGCCGCGCCACGGCCTCTCGGCGGAAATGTCGGTCACGTTGACGATGCTGCCGCCGGGCTGCTTGTTCGCGAGCATGCGCGTGCGCGCGAGCTGCGAACACGTGAGCGCCGACTCGACGTTGACCGCGAACATGCGCTGCCAGCGCTCCGCGGTGAGATCGGCCGCCGCGATCTTTTCCATGATGCCCGCGGAGTTCACGAGGATGTCGAGCGAGCCGGCGAACTTCGCGTCGAGCTGCTCGAACATCCGCTCGACGTCCTCCGGTTGCGAGAGATCGGCGCGCACCGCGAACGCGTCGCGGCCACCCGCCGTGATCCTGGAGACGACCTGCTGCGCTCCCGCGACGGATCGGTGGTGATGGACCGCGACCCACGCGCCCGCGTCCGCGAGCGCGAGCGCAATCGCCTTGCCGAGCCGAACACCGGCGCCGGTAACGAGCGCCCTCTTCCCGATCAGCGCGTCTTTCCCGATGGTCATCGCTTCACCGCGATCGTCACGCCATCGCGCAGCGGGAGCAAGACGCTGAACAGCCGCTCGTCGTTCGCGAAGCTCTTCCGGTTCAGCTCGCGCACGCCACGCGTGTTTTCGTCGCCGGGTTCCGGATCGGCGAGGACGCGCCCGCTCCACAGCGTGTTGTCGCAGACGAAGAGGCCGCCCTTCTTCAGGCGCGGCAGCGCCGCGTCGAGCGCCTTTGGGTAGCCGTGTTTGTCGATGTCGCAGAAGACCACGTCGAACTCGCCGGGCACCGTCGCCATCTTCTCGACGGCATCACCGACGAGCAGTTCGACCTTTGCGGCGACGCCAGCGCGCGTGACGTAGTCGCGCGCTTCGGCCGCCCGCTCGGCGCTGCCGTCGGTCCACCAGACGCGCCCGCCCTCGCCCACGCCGCGCGCCCACCAGATCGTCGAGTAGCCGATCGCGGAGCCGAGCTCCATCACGCGCTTCGCGCCGGAGATCATCGCGAGCTGCTGGAACACGCGCCCAACCAGCGGCCCGACGATCGGGATGCGCTCCTTCAACGCGCGCGCCTCCATCTCCGCGAGCACCGCATCGCGAGCGGGCAGGAGGTCGTAGAGATACGCCTCCACGTTGGGGTTCACGATCTCCAGGCTGTTCTTCGACGGAGGATTGAAGCGAGCCACGGTTGCCTCTCTCGGGTGAGTGCGCAGACCAACCAGCCATGCCCTCGACACTGCTGCTCCAGGACCGCCGCATCCTTTTCGTCGTACCGTCTGCGCGCTTCGACGAAGCGCAGTTCTACCAGAGCTGGCAGCTCCTTTCCGAAGAGGGCGCGTGGCTCGTCGCCGCGTCGGATGCGCCCACGGGCGTCGCCGCCGGAGAGAGCGGAGCCGTCGCGCGAACTCTGCGCTTCTCGTCGGTGAAGCCGGCGAATTTCGACGCGATCGTCCTCCTCGAGGGCGCGGAACCCGCGAGCGAGACCGTGACGAGCGCACTCGGCATCGTGACGGCAGCGCTCGCCGCGAGCCGCGTCATCGCCGCGTTCGGCAGGGTCGGCGCCGAGCTGCACTCCGCCGGGCTTCCGGTAATCCGCGCAGGAAAGAGCCTCTCGCGCTTTCTCGCGGAGCTCTCGGTCAGCATCTCCCGGCAGCCGCGTATCCCGGCGCCCGACGTGTCCGCTCCCGCTCGCCATCGTTGACCCCGGATCCCCGCGCAGCATGTTCGTCGGGAACAGGGGGATCACAATGCGCAGGTTCATCCAGGCAGGCTTGGTCGGGTTCGCGTCGATGGTGATGTTCGCCGGCACGGCGAGCGCACAGACGCGCACCGTCATCGTTCGTGAGGAAGTGACGGCGTACCCGCAGTTCGAGGCGGGTGTACAGGCGGGTGTGCTCACCGGCCTCTCGGCGAAGTATTGGCTATCGCCGTATCAGGGCATCCAGGGTGGCTTCACGTGGGCGTTCCCGGACGACGGGTATTCGTTCAACGCGGACTATGTCGCGCATTCGTACGCGCTGCGCCGGGCAATGAAGGAGCCGTCGGGACTCCGGATCCCGCTCTACGCGGGCATCGGTGCGAAGGCGCTGCGGCTGTCGTCGGACGATCCGGTGTATGGCGCGCGATTCCCGCTCGGCGCGCAGGGCATCTTCGAGGACGTGCCGATCTCGGTGTTCGCGGAGATCGCGCCGGGCACCGTGTTCGAGCGCGAGGGGCCTGTCTTCACTGCCGAGGCGGGCGTGGGCGCGCGCGTCTACTTTTAAGCAACCCGCCTCACCCTGAGCGAGCGCCGCGGCAGTTTGCGGCGCGAGTCGAAGGGCTTGGTGCCTCGCACAGCCCTTCGACTCGCTTCGCTCGCTCAGGGTGAGGGTTGGCGAGCACCACTCGCGTGACGTGCCGCACAGGTGCGTGGGGGCGCCACCCTCAGCCCTGGTAGCGGGGGCTTCCGGCGCCATCGGAAACCCCAGCAATTCCGCGACCGGCCGGGGGCATGTGCGGTGCTTCTTCTCGCACCGTGATGGGTCTTCGGGTCGGGGTGATCGTCGCTGCGTCGCTCGTCGCGCTCTCCGCGTTCGCGGAGATCCCCGAGATCCGCAATGCCACGCCGGAGCAGACGAAGCAGATCAAGGCCGCGCTCGAGAAGATCCCCGCGTGCTGGCGCACGTGCAACGGCGATCCCGCGTCGCCGATCAAGGTCGTCGACGCGAACATGCCGACGCAGGCCGGCTGGGACATGTGGGGCGACAAAGACGACCTCGACGGCATGCTCGTCGTCGACCAGCTCGCGCTCGATTCCAAGGAGTCACGCGCCGGCGCGAACGAGCTCGCCGACCTCTACTGCTCGAAGCGCGGCGGCCAGATGTTCAGCACCAGGACCGAGGCGCTCACACGCGCGTTCGTGCACGAGTACGGACACAAGCAGCATTTGAGCTGCGGGCAGGACGCACGCGACGAGATCAAGAAGCTCGCGGACAAACGCTACTTCGACAAGCGCACCGCGGTGCGGAACGACCCCGCCTACCAGCCGACGCAGGACGCGATAACCCAGCTCCTCGACGAGGCGCTCGCGAACTGGAAGAAGGCGAACCCGAACGCGCCGCCGCCGAAGAACAAGGCGGAGCAGATCGCCCGCATGAACGAAGGCATGACGGACGCGATGCGCGCGAAGAACTGCGAGCTCCGCAAGAAGGTCAGCGAGATCTACGTGAAGAACGGGATGCCGGTGCGCTTCGAGGGTGACACCCACGCCGCCGACACGGACAAATCTGATCTCGAGGAGGACGCAACGGAGTACTTCGCGATGCTCATCGAGACCGCGCTCTTCGACGGCGCCGCGTTCTGCAAGGCGGCGTCGGCGGACGAGATCCAGTGGCTGCAAAACAAATACGGCGAGTGCCTCGCGAAGTTCGGCCGGCCGCGGCCGCCGTGCTGGGAGCAGCCCAAGACGGGCACGGGCGACGGAAAGTGGTTCAAGCCGTGATGCGCCACCGGATCCTCGCGCTTCTCGCTCTCGTCGTTGTCGCCACTCCCGCGTTCGCGGAGACGCGCGTCACGCCGGCGACGTTCGTCTTCGCGAAGCCGGGCACGACGACGCGCGACCAGGCGGTGAAGCTCGCGGGCACGCCGACCGAGGAGTACGAGTCCGAGGTTCTCCAGGGCGAGACCGAGATCGACGTCGTGCGCACGAATCCGGCGCGCCACATCGATCTCACGGTGCGCTCGGAGAAGTCCGGACGGCGCATCGAACGCGTGAAGGTCGCGCACTGGCGCGACGACGTCGACACGTCGCTCTTCGCGACGCTCGTCTTCCGCGACGGGAAGCTCGCCTGGGCGATCGTTCCGGTGAGCGAGAGCGAGAGCACGAAGCAGAAGCTGCTCGATCGCTACGGCGACATCCCGAAGACGTCGTCGGAACCGCGAGTGAAGGGCGACCTGCGGATCGAGCGCACGACCTACGCGTTCCCCGCTCGCGGCGTCACCTACGTGCAGCGCGGCGACGAGAAGATCACGCACAAGGTGATCTACGCGCCGCTGGAGTGATCCTCGCCCTTCGCGATGCGGCGCAGCTCCGCGAGCGTGAAGAGCTTCCCTTCGCCCGCGCCGGGACAGAACGGGACGATCTCGTTGTCCCAGGTTTCCTCGCGCAGGTTCTCCGGCCAGAACGGCCACGTGCGGCACTGCTGCGGGCGCGCGTCGTAGACGCTGCATCCGCTCTCCTTCAGGAAAACGCACGCCTGATCGGGCCACTTCAGCGTGTGGCCGAGGCCGTCCTCGTCGCGATCGCAGTACTGCCCGAGGAACGCAGCGTTCGAGAGGCCGTGATGCGCGGCGAGGCGCTTCACGTCGTCGACGTCGAGGAAGACCCACGTGTACTCGCCGTGGCTGCGGCAGCAATCGCCGCACTGCGTGCAGGTGAAACGAAGGCCGTCGCGGTACCACGGATTCACGGATGCGCATGCTAGCGTATTCGCGTGATCGACCGCTTCCACTGGGTGGTTCCCGGGAAGCTCGCGGGCATGTCGCTGCCGGGCCGCGTCGCGCCACTCGCCGACGACCTTGCCGAGGCACGCGGCAAGGGGATCCTCGCGGTGGCGACGCTGACCGAGGATCCGCTCCACGCGGGAATCGTCGCGGGTGCTGGCCTCGCGAACCGGCACTTCCCCATCGTGGACTTCGATGTGCCGACGCTCGATCAGGCGGCCGACTTCTGCCGCTGGGTCGACGAGCAGCTCGCGGCGAACCGGCCCGTCGCCGCGCACTGCTGGGCGGGGCTCGGGCGCACCGGACTCATGATCGCGTGCTGGCTCGTGCGCGAGAAGGGGGCGACGACGGAAGCCGTGCTCCGCACGATCCGCCGCATCGAGCCGGGTTTCGTGCAGACCGCGCAGCAGGAAGCGTTCGTCGCCGTGTGGGAGTCGACGTACCGCCGCGGCGCAACCTCACGCTGAGCGAGGCGGCGGCAGTTTGCCGCCGAGTCGAAGGGCTTCGTGAGCTCGCACAGCCCTTCGACTCGCTTCGCTCGCTCAGGGTGAGAGAAGCAGGCCCACCACGACGAGCGTGCCGAGCACGGCGATGCCGTAGAGCGCGGGGCGCAGCGGATTGGCGCGATACGCCCACACGCGGAACTCGCGGCGTTTGAACGGCGGCGTCGTCGAGTATTCGTGCCACGCCTTTTCCTGCGCAGCGCTACCGCCTGCGGCATCGCCCGTCGCGCGGAGCGCGCGCCCGAGCAGATGGAGCGCCTTCACGTTGCTCGGCTGCTGTCCGAGAAAACGCTCGAGCATCGCCTTCGCGCGCACGGCGTCCTTGCGCGCGATCAGGATCGTCGCGGCGTCGAGCCACGGCTCGCCGAAACGCAGCTTCGGATTCGCGGTCATCAGCCGCTCGACCTCGTCCGCGCCCGCGACATCTCCCGCACCGAGCCGTGCGAGCGCGTGCAGCACGAGGACGGACGCATCCTCGCGATACGCGTCCTTCGCCTTCTCGAGAAGCGCGAGCGCCTGAGGAAATCTCCGTTGGTCGAGCTCCAGGCGTCCGAGCTCGAGCGTGGTGCGGAAGTCGTGCGGGTTGTGCGCGATCGCCGCGGCGAGACGGCGGCGTTGCAGCGCGCGGCGAATCGCAATCCACGGGCCGGGCAGGTAGCGGAGCGTGGTGCGATCGAGCGCCCACGAGAGCGCGATGATCAGCGCGATGGCCGCCCACGGACTGCCGAGAAGCGAGCTGAGCACGAAGAACGAGAGGATCTTGCTCACGGAGTCGGGCGCATCATATGGCACCCGCGTTGCACCACGCAGCGGGTTCGCTCGCAGGAGGCTCTTCCGTGGCGCATTTCAGCCGATTCGCACTGCTCTTGCCCGTGGCGCTCGTGACGGGATGCCCGGACTCCCCGCGCGGTCCCGATCGCGACGCGCCGGAGTTCGCGGGTCTGTCGGGCGCGATCGCCACCGCGCCCGGCACCGTGCAGCTTGGCTGGGAACCGGCGAGCGATCGATCGAAAGTGACGTATCGCGTGTGGACCGCGAGCGCGCCGGGTGCGGAGCCGTTCGCACAAACGCCGATCGTCGAGACGGAAGAGCTCACGATCACCATCACCGGCATCTTCGTGAGCGCGGTGCCCGCGTATTTCGTCGTGCGTGCGCGAGACGAGCGCGGCAACGAGGAATACAACACCGTCGAGCGCGCGGTCTCGTTCGGCGAGAACCGTCTCGAGCTCCTGGGCTCGTACGGAGAGCCCGTCGCGAGCGACATCGCGGTGAGCACCTCGAGCGACATCGTCGCGATGGGCGGATTCACGATCGACCCCGGCGTGCGTGCCTGGCTCTTCGACGTGTCGAATCCCGCGAGCCCGCAGAAGGTCGCGACGATCTACGGCGAAGGCCGCTCGACCGACGTGGAGATCCGCGGAAACGTGTTGTGGGTCTCGACGGAGGACGATCCCGACGAGCACGGTGCGTACTCCTACGACATCACCGATCCGACGGATCCGCAGTTCCTCGGTGCGCTCGCGGGCAACGGCGTCTCGCAGTGCCACACCATCTGGCTCGACGGAGACATCCTCTACTGCGCGTCGACCGACGGCACCGACGGCTTCATCCATCTCGTCGACGTGACCGATCCCTCCGCGCCCGTGAACCAGGGCGCGGTCGGCGTTCCGGGCGGGCAGGTCCACGACATGTATGTAAAGGACGGCATCGCGGTCGGCTCTTTTCTCTGGGAGGGATTCGCGTTCTTCGACGTGACGGATCCGATGAACCCGACGCTCGGCACGGTCGTGAATTATCCGAACGCGTTCACGCACAACGCGTGGCCGACGGAGGACGGAACGCACCTCCTCACGACGGACGAGAACACCGGCGGCCACCTGCGGATCTGGGACATCTCCGATCGCGGAGCGATCGTGCAGGTCGGCGAATACATCGCCGATCCAGGACCCGGTCCGCACGCGATCGTCCACAACGTCCAGGTGCAGGGCGACTACGCCTACGTCGCGTGGTACGAGGCCGGCGTGATCATCCTCGACATCAGCACGCCTTCGTCGCCGCTTCTCGTTGGCTGGCACGACACCTGGGAAGACCCGACGGAGGGCTTCTTCGCGGGCGCGTGGAGCGCGTTCCCGAAGGGCGACAAGGTGTATGTCTCCGATTACTCCTCGGGCTTGTATGTGATGGAGCTCGGCGCCGAGAGGTAGAGTGGACGGACGGATGCTGCGCCGCCCCGTTTCCCGGATCCTCGCCGCGTCGCTCGTGGTCGCCGCCGCGGGCGCCGCGTTCGCGAACGGCACCGCGCAGCCGGATTCGGTCGCGTTCTTCGCCGACGCGACGCCCGCCGGCGACTTCGCGATGAACACCACGTTCGGCTTCCTCTTCTCGGAGGACGCCGGCGCGACGTGGGAGTGGACGTGCCACGAGGCGGTGATCGGCACCGCGCCGTTCACGCCTGGCGCGACGCGCGCGCCCAACGGCGCGTTCTACGTGACGACGCCGCTCGTGCTCGGGATCGACCCGACGCTCACGCTCTTCCGCACCGACGACCGTGGCTGCACGTGGACCGGCAACGAATCCCTGCGTAACCGCACGGTGCGCACGCTCGCGTTCCGTCCCGGCGACGACGCGGCCGTCGTCGCGATCGGCAGCAGCAGCGGCGGGCTCGGCGTCGCGTGGCGCTCGTCCGACGCCGGCATCACGTTCGGCGATCCCGTGCTCGAAGTGCCCGAGCACATCTTCACGACGGTGCACTACGCGCCCTCCGATCCCCAGCGGATCTACGTCGCCGCGCTCAAACAATCGGTCCCGCAAGCGTCGGTCCTCTACCGCTCCGACGACGGCGGCACCGGCTGGACAGCCCTGCCGTTCGCGTTCGTCGATCAACCGCCGATCCGCGTGCTCGCGGTCGATCCGGCCGACGCCGACGTCCTCTGGCTCCGCAACGACGCCGCGGTCGACCGCGTCTTCCGCTCGACGAACGGCGGCGTGTCGTTCGCGCTCGCACACTCCGTCGGCGCGGACGTCCTCGGCATGGCGCTCACCGACAACGGGGCGTCGCGCTGGCTCGCGATTGCGCAGACGAACGGGCTCCTGCACGCGACCGCCGCACGCCCCGCGTTTGCTGAAGTGCCCGGCTCGCCGATCGCGCGCTGCGTCGAAGCGGAGGGCGACGCGCTCTACGTCTGCGCCCACCCGTATCAGGATCCGTACGCGGCCGCATTCACCGTCGACGGCGGCGCGTCGTTCGACACGGCGATGTCGTTCCAACGAATCACGGGACCGCTCGCAGGTTGCCCGGCCGGAACGAGCCAGCCGTCGATCTGCGAGCCGCTCTGGCCGATCGTCCGGCAGAACCTCGGGCTCGACGGACCGACGCCGTCACCGACACCCACGCCCAAAAACGGCGCGGACAGGGATACAGGTTGCTCGTGCTCGCTCTCGCCGTCGGGTGATCACCCTAGCCTTTTCGTTGATGCCGCGCTGCTGGCGAGCGCCGCCTTCGTGCTCGCGTTGCGCAAGCGCGCCAATCTGTAGAAGAACTCCGCAAACGTGCGACTGGCCCACTCGGGCGAACACCTAAGTGAGCGAAGTCACGTGCGGTTTCGGTCATGTCGGCCGTAGAATTGCGTCCTCCTCACGCAGCCGTCTTCGGCGTGGCACGCCCGAAAGGTCTCACTCTCTTATGAAGTTCGTTCGCATCGCCTCTGCCATTGCCGGCGCACTCTTCGCGCTGACTCCTTCTGTCGCCCACGCCCAGCTCACGGGCTTCCAGGAATACTTCATCCCCGGACAGGAGGCGCACATCCGGGAGAAGCTTCGCGGCTTCTCCGTGACGGTCGGCGACAACATGCACTCGGTCATCGCCGCGACCGCCGCCTCCGACACGGTCATCTACTACGACCACTGGGAGAACGGGTACAACTTCGACCCGGCAAATCCCGAGACCACCTTCGACGAGAAGGTCTTCATCCCCGCGGGGCAGTCGCGCGTCTTCGAGAGCGCCAACATCCCGTCGAACCCGCGCAACCCCGCGCAGACGTTCTACGACGGTGGTGACCGCCTCTTTGGCGCCGGACGAACGGTTGCCGTGATGCGCGCCTCGTGGCCGGAGATTCCAGGTCCGAACCTCGCCATCAGTTGGGAGGTCTTCCCCATCCGCGCCTCGGACACGACGTACGTGGTCCCCGTCGGTACCGACTACTTCTCCGCCCCGAAAAAGGACGACGACTTCTTCACCGTCCACTTCGTGATCATGGCGCTCGAAGACGGCACCACGGTCAGCGTCAACGACACCGCGGCGCCCGGCAACGACTGCACGATCGTCCTGAACAAGGGACAGACGAACTTCGGCACCGCGTGCGATTTCCAGAACGCTCAGCCGGCGATCGTCACCGCCAACAAGAAGATCTCGGTCCAGTTGCTTGCGGGCATCAACCAGGGAGGCGAGGACCGGCTGCGCAGCATCAATCTCCCTCCGAACTCGCTCTTCGGCGCGGAGTACTTCTGCCCCGTGCCGAGCTTCAACAAGATCAACCCCACGTTCCCCACCACCAGCACGGATCTCTTCGTCTACAACCCGAACGCGAGCTCGATCAACGTCACCGTTTCCGACGGACTCGGCAACTCCACTTTCGCGGTTCCGGCCGGCACGACGCGGAACCTTTCCGCCGCGATTCCGGGGCGGTTCCTGGACAAGAACTCCGCCGCACGCATCACGTCCACCGCGAACTTCCTGCCGTTCGGCACGGTGGACCTGGGTGACTCGACGTACGACTGGACCTTCAACCTGCTGAAGTCCTCGCTGCTGCCGGAGCTGCAGGCGGTCCCCTGGGGTCCGGGCTCTACCGACCTCTCCCAGAACGGATCGCCGCTCTTCATCACGCCGTCGACCGACAATACCTACGTCTTCATCGACTTCAGTCCGGCGGACGGCGTCGACGACCAGGTCCTCCAGCTCGACCGCGGCCAACTCATCAAGGTCTTCGATCCCGACCGCAACAACAGCGGCACGATCATCCGGTCCATCGGCGGCGTGGCGGTCACGTGGGGCGAAGACCCGGACACCGCGGGCACCGACGCGCCCTTCTTCGACGTCGGCTACTCGCTGCCAGCCCTCCTCGACGCCTGGATCGATCCGGTCCTCGACGTCGACCACTCGGCCGCGCCGTCGACGCTGCCGACCGCCGGTGGCACGTCGCTCTTCATCACCGACGTCCGCTCCTTCAACTTCCTGGTGAGCGCCGTCGACATCACCGAGCTTCTTCCCGAGGGATGGGTCTTCATCCCCGGGTCGGCGACGATCACGCTCCCGAACGGCACGACCCTCTCCGGCGCGGCTGCCAACCCGGTCATCACGGGCCAGCTCCTCACCTGGGACCTGAACCAGAACATGACCTCGAACCAGACGATGCGCATCGTCTTCTCGGCGCAGACCACGGGCGCAACGCTCTACGGTCTGAACCGGGCCGACGCGACGGCGCGAGGTTTCTTCGGCCTGACGGCGTTCCCACCCAAGGCGTCGACGTTCGTGACGGTGACGCCGCCTCCGACGGTCATCAAGACGCTCTACCTGCACGCCGATGACCGGAACTTCGTCGACGCAACCGAGACCGATTTGGATCTCGACCGCGTGCAATCGGCCTCCGCGACCCAGTCGGTCGTGATCGCGAACGGCACCAGTCGGCAGTGGACGCTCGCACCCGCTCTCGCCGGGGCTCTCGGAATTCCTTCGCCGATCGACGTGAAAATCTGGGGAGACCCGGTCACGGGCTCGGGGTTCGCGCCGGACGTCACCGTCACGCTGAAGTCCGGGGCCACGATTCTCGGCTCGGACACCAAGACGGCTCTGGACACGGCCTTGTTGGAACACAATTTCACCATCTCGCCGCTCGGCGCTTCGCTTCCGGTCGGGCAGAAGCTCACGCTCGAAATCTCCGTGAAGAACGGCATCGGCGCGACCTTCACCGTCGACTTCGACTCTCCCGCCCGCAACTCGCGGATCGACCTGCCGACGTACAGCTACATCCGCGTCAACTCGGTCTCCACCTTCGACGCGGCGTATCCGGCCGGCTCCGCGGTCACCACGTTCGGCGAAGGGGACCTCGCGTCCATCCGCGCGGTCGTCTCCGATCCGTTCGGGCAGTACGACATCAGCGCCGTTTCGGACATCCTTCGCCGCAACGGCGTGGTCATCGGGACTCCCGTTCCCACGCTGGTTGCGAGCAACGCCTCCAGCCGCACCTACGAGATCCTGCGATCCGACGTCACGATCGGAACGTACACCGCGGAGTTCACCGCGAACGAAGGCACCGAGGGGACCGTCACCCACACGACGACCGGAACCTGGTTCGTCGCCGACCTCGACCCTCCCGACACGTCGATCGTCTCGGGGCCGCCCGCGAACGACCCGTCGAATTCGGCGACGTTCGACTTCAGCTCCACTGAGTCGCCGGTGACCTACCAGTGCAACCGGGATGGCGCCGGTTTCATCGCCTGCACCGATCCGGTGACGTTCCCGTCGCTCGCGGACGGGGCGCACACCCTTTTGGTTCGCTCCGTCGACCTCGCCGGCAACGCCGACCCGACGCCGGCCTCGCGTTCGTGGAACGTGGACACCACGGCTCCCGACACGTCGATCGTGTCGGGCCCGCCAGCGAACGACCCGACCACCACGGCCGTCTTCGACTTCAGCTCGAACGAGTCGCCGGTCACCTACCAATGCAACCTGGACAGCACCGGGTTCGTCGCGTGCACCGACCCCAGGACCTACGCCGGGCTCCTCGACGGACCTCATACGCTCGCCGTCCGCGCGATCGACCTCGTCGGCAACGTGGACGCGACGCCCGCGACACGGAACTGGAACGTGGACACGGTCGCGCCGCAGACCTCGATCGTCTCCGGACCTCCGGCGAACGACCCCTCCGCGACCGCCACGTTCGACTTCAGCTCGAACGAATTGCCGAACGTGACGTTCCAGTGCTCGCGCGACGGCGGCGCCTTCCTGCCGTGCACGGATCCCGTTTCGTTCCCCGGGCTCTCCGACGGCCCGCACACGCTCGCCGTGCGGGCGGTGGATTTCGCCGGAAACATGGACGCCACTCCGTCCAACCACGCGTGGAGCGTCGACACCGACCCTCCCGAGACCTCGATCGTCTCCGGTCCGCCGGCGAACGACCCGTCGAGCTCGGCCATTTTCGATTTCAGCTCTGATGAAACGCCGGTCACCTATCAGTGCAATCTCGACGGCCTCGGCTTCCTCGCCTGCTCCGATCCCAGCACCTTCCCGTCGCTCGCGGACGGACCGCACTCGCTCTCGGTCCGCGCGATCGATCAGGTCGGAAACACCGACCCCACGCCCGCGACGTTCAACTGGAACGTCGACACGGATCTGCCGGAGACCTCGATCGTGTCCGGCCCGCCGGCGAACGATCCGGTGACCACGGCAAACTTCGACTTCAGCTCCGACGAGGCGCCGGTCTCCTACGAGTGCAACCTCGACGCCGCCGGATTCGTCGCGTGCACGGATCCCCAAAGCTACCCCGGACTCCTCGATGGGCCCCACTCGCTCGCGGTCCGCGCCGTGGATATCGCGGGCAACCGGGACGCCACGCCCGCGACGCGCAATTGGATCGTGGATACTGCCCCGCCGGAAACGTCGATCGTCTCCGGGCCTCCGGTGAACGACCCGAGCAGCTCGGCGACGTTCGACTTCGCCTCCAACGAAGCGGGCACCTTCCAGTGCAACCTCGACGGCGCCGGCTTCCTCGCCTGCTCCGATCCGAGGACGTTCACGGGTCTGAGTGAAGGCGCCCACGCGCTCTCCGTCCGCGCCGTAGACCTCGCCGGCAACATCGACGCCACGCCGGCGACGCGATCGTGGACCGTGGACACCACGCCTCCCGACACGTCGATCGTGTCCGGACCCCCGGCCAACGATCCGAGCAACTCGGCGACGTTCGACGTCTCCTCGACCGAAGCGCCGGCCACCTTCCAGTGCAACCTCGACGGCGCCGGCTTCGTGGCCTGCAGCGACCCGTCCACGTTCGCCGGACTCTCCGAGGGCCCGCACACGATCGCGATCCGCGCGCTCGACCTCGTCGGCAACGCCGACCCGACGCCCGCGAATCGCTCCTGGAACGTGGACACTGTCGCGCCGCAGACGTCGATCGTTTCCGGCCCCCCGGCGAACGACCCGTCCGCGACGGCCACCTTCGATTTCACCTCGAACGAGGCGCCGAGCGTCACCTTCCAGTGTTCACGCGACGGCGGTGCCTTCCTCCCGTGCACGGATCCCGTTTCGTTCGCCGGACTTTCCAACGGGTCCCACACGCTCGCGGTCCGCGCAGTGGACCTGGCGGGAAACCCGGATGCCACGCCGGCCACCCACTTCTGGATCGTGGACACCATCGCGCCCAACACCTCGATCGTCTCGGGGCCTCCCGCGAACGACCCGTCCAGCACGAGCGTCTTCGACTTCGATTCGGACGAGGCGCCCTCGGTCGCCTACGACTGCAACCTCGACGGAACCGGGTTCTTCCCCTGCGCGGATCCCGAGACGTTCACCGGCCTGCTCGAAGGCCCGCATGATCTCGCTGCTCGAGCGGTCGATCTGGCCGGAAATCTCGACCCGACGCCCGCGACGCGATCGTGGAACGTGGACACCATCGCGCCCGACACCTCGATCGTCCTGGGGCCTCCGGCTAACGATCCGTCCAACACGGCCACCTTCGACTTCGGCTCCGACGAGGTGCCGTTCGTCTCGTTCCAATGCAACCTCGACGGCGGCGGGTTTCTCGCCTGCAGCGACCCGGTGACCTTCCCCGGGCTCGTGGACGGCGCGCACACGCTTTCGGTCCGCGCCGTGGATCTCGCCGGCAACGCCGACGCGACGCCCGCCGCTCGAGCCTGGAACGTGGACACGATCGCGCCCGACACCTCGATCGTGTCCGGGCCCCCCGCAAACGACCCCAGCAACACGGCGACGTTCGACGTCGCTTCCAACGAAACGCCCGTGTCGTTCCAGTGCAGCCTGGACCTCGGCGCGTTCCTCCCCTGTTCCGACCCGCAGAGCTTCCCGGGTCTCGCCGACGGATCGCATTCTTTCTCCGTTCGCGCGGTGGATCTCGCCGGCAACGTCGACGCCGTTCCCGCGACACGCGTCTGGAACGTCGACACCCTCGCGCCGGGCACGTCGATCGTGTCCGGCCCGCCGGCGAACGACCCCAGCAACTCGGCGACTTTCGACTTCAGCTCGAACGAGCCCTCCGCGTCGTTCGAGTGCAGTCTCGACGGCGCCGGCTTCGTCGCCTGCACCGATCCGAACACGTTCCTCGCGCTCGCGGACGGACCGCACACGCTGAGCGTTCGCGCCGTGGACCTGGCCGGAAACGCGGATGCCTCCGCGGCGACCGCCACGTGGAACGTCGACACCCTCGCGCCGAACACGTCGATCGTCTCCGGGCCGCCGGCGAACGACCCGTCCGCAACGGCCACCTTCGACTTCAGCTCGAACGAAGCGAGCGTCACGTTCCAGTGCTCGCGCGATGGCGGCGCCTTCCTCTCCTGCACGGATCCCGTTTCGTTCTCCGGACTCTCCGACGGTCCGCACACACTTGCGGTGCGCGCGGTGGATCTCGCCGGGAACACGGACGCCACGCCGGCCAACCACGCGTGGAGCATCGACACCGACCCGCCCGAAACGTCGATCGTCTCCGGCCCGCCGGCGAACGACCCGTCGAGCTCGGCCAGTTTTGATTTCAGCTCCGACGAGGCGCCGGTCACCTACCAGTGCAATCTCGACGGCGCCGGATTCGTCGCCTGCACCGATCCGACGACGTTCCCGTCGCTCGTGGACGGACCGCACACGCTCGCCGTCCGCGCGATCGATCAGGTCGGCAACACCGACCCCACGCCGGCGTCGTACGCGTGGAACGTGGACACCGACCCGCCCGAGACCTCGATCGTTTCGGGTCCGCCGGCGAACGACCCGAGCACGACCGCGACCTTCGACGTCTCCTCCGACGAAGCGTCCGTTTCATACGAGTGCAATCTCGATGGCGGCGGCTTCGTCGCATGCACGGATCCCCAAAGCTTCCCCGGACTCATCGATGGCCCCCACTCGCTCGCGGTCCGCGCCGTGGATCTCGCGGGCAACCGGGACGCCACGCCCGCGACGCGCAATTGGATCGTGGATACCGACCTGCCGGAAACGTCGATCGTCTCCGGGCCGCCGGCGAACGACTCGAGCAGCAGCGCGACGTTCGACTTCGCCTCCGACGAGGCGGGCACCTTCCAGTGCAGCCTGGACCTTGGCGCGTTCCTCCCCTGCTCCGATCCGCAGACCTTCCCGGGTCTCGCCGACGGCTCCCATTCGCTCTCCGTTCGCGCGGTGGATCTCGCCGGCAACGCCGACGCCAGCCCCGCGACGCGCGTCTGGAACGTCGACACCCTCGCACCGGGCACGTCGATCGTGTCCGGCCCTCCGGCGAACGACCCCAGCAACACGGCGGCCTTCGACTTCAGCTCGAACGAGCCCTCCGTCTCGTTCGAGTGCAGCCTCGACGGCGCCGGGTTCGTCGCCTGCACCGATCCGCAAACGTTCTCCGCGCTCGCGGACGGTCCGCACACGCTGAGCGTCCGCGCCGTAGACCTCGCCGGCAACGCGGATGCAACTCCGGCGACCCGCACCTGGAACGTCGACACCCTCGCGCCGAACACGTCGCTGCTCTCCGGTCCACCCGCGCAGGATCCGTCGAACGCCGCGACGTTCGACTTCACGTCCAACGAGGATCCGCTCGTGACATACGAGTGCCGGATCGACGCGGGTCCCTTCCTCCCCTGCACGCCGGCCGCGACGTTCCCCGGGCTCGCCGACGGAGCCCACACGTTCTCCGTGCGCGCCGTCGACTTCGCCGGCAACGTCGATGCCACGACCGCCGACTTCTCGTGGAGCGTGGACACCGCGAATCCGGAAACCTCGATCGTCTCGGGGCCGGCGCCGTTCTCGCCGTCCCCCGACGCGACGTTCGACGTCAACTCCAACGAGGCGGGCGTCACCTTCGAGTGCAGCCTCGACGGCGCGAGCTTCCTCGCGTGCAGCGATCCCGTTACGTTCGCCGGCCTCGCCGACGGCGCGCACACCCTCTCTGTCCGGGCTCGGGACTCTTCCAGCAACACCGATCCGAGCCCTGCCGCGTACGCGTGGGTCGTCGACACGATCGCTCCGCAGAGCCTGATTCTTCTCGCTCCCGCGGCGTTCTCCGCGTTCTCGAACACGAGCTTCGAGTTCGACTCGGACGAGTCGCCCGCGGTCACCTACGAGTGCGATCTGGACGGTGGTGGCTTCGTGCCCTGCAGCGAAACCCACCTGCTCTCGGGTCTCGCCGAGGGTTCGCACACCCTCACCGTTCGCGCGATCGACCTCGCCGGCAACGTCGAGTCCACCCCGTCGGTCCATACGTGGATTGTGGATACCGTCACTCCCGACACCGAAATCGTGTCCGGTCCACCGGCGTTCTCCGCCTCGGCGGACGCCACCTTCCAGCTCGACTCCAACGAGGCGCCCGGTGTCACCTTCGAGTGCAGCCTCGACGGCGGCCCCTACATCGCCTGCAGCGAGACGGCGACCTTCCCCGATCTCGGCGAGGGACCACATACGCTGTCCGTGCGGTCCGTCGACCTCGCCGGCAACGTCGACCCCAATCCCGTCGCGAACGCGTGGACCGTGGACACGATCACTCCCGACACCGAGATCGTGTCCGGCCCGGGCGCGTTTTTGGCCTCCGCGAGCGCGAACTTCGGGTTCGACTCCGACGAAGCGCCGGCGGTGACGTACGAGTGCGACCTCGACGGAGCGGGATTCGCCTCGTGTGCCGAGACGGAAACGTTTGCCAGCCTCGCGGAAGGGCCGCACACGCTGACGGTCCGCGCCACCGACCCGGCCGGCAACGTCGATCTCTCGCCAGCGGGGCCATGGCTGTGGACCGTCGACACTCTCCTTCCGGACACGACGATCGTCACCGGTCCGCCCGAACTCTTCGCCTCGTCGCAAGCCACGTTCGAGCTCGACTCCAACGAGGCGCCCGACGTGACGTTCGAGTGCAATCTCGACGATGCGGACTTCGTCCCGTGTGACGCGACGCAGGCCTACTCCGGTCTCGCGGCCGGCCGGCACACACTCCTCGTGCGAGCCACCGATCTCGCGGGCAACGTCGACGCCGAGCCGGCGGAGTACCTCTGGAAGGTGGAGGCGTATCCGATCGCGGCCGGCGCGGGCTGCAGTTGCTCGCTCGAATCCGCGAACGGGGGCGGCCGCTCGGGGCTCGCAGGGAGCCTGGTGACGGCGGTGCTCGCGGGCGCCATGGTCTTCGGGCAACGCCGGCGTCGCGCCACGGCGGGGGTGGTGCGATGAAAACCTGGTGGCCGCTCCCCGCGGCACGCCCGCGCTCGCTTCGCTCGCTGATTCGGAAGGGCAGCGCCACCGGAACCGTCGTCGCCATGCTCGCCTCGCCGGCCGCGTACGCGGCCGAAGGGGTCCCAGCGGGCGGCTTCGCGCTCAATCACCTCCGCGCGGCGCCGCCGTCGGACGGGTTCCTCGCGACGCGCACGTCGGAGGCGCAGTCCCCGGGAACGTTCGCGAGCACGTTCGTCCTCCACTACGCCGACCGGCCACTGCAGTTCACGAGGAACGGCAAGCGCGTCAGTGGCGTCGTCGACGGACTGCTCACGGGAGAAGCGGCCGCGAGCTTCGGCATCCTGCGCGACCTCGAGATCAACGGCGCGTTCCCGATCGCGCTGTACCAGCAGGCGGCCGACAACTTCTACACGCGAAACCTCCTGGGCCGCGACCTCGCCGAGGCCGGCCTCAACGATCCGCGCGTCGGCGTGAAATACCGCTTCCTCAGCGAGGGTGACGAGCTCTACCAGCCCGCGATCGCCGCTGTCCCGTGGGTGAGCTTCCCGCTCGGAAGCGAGGACGACTTCATGGGGAGCAACTCCATGTGTCTGTCCGTCGGCGCCGCCGCGATGAAGCACTTCGGACCGCTCACGGGCGCGCTCAACCTCGCGTACGTCACCCGCCCGCGCTCCCGTCTCGGCGAGCTCGTGGTCGACGACTCGCTCGCATGGTCGATCGCGCAGCGCACGCGCATCGCGGGCGGCGCCGATCACCCACTCGAAGGGGCGATCGAGCTTCAGGGCGACACGGTCTTCCGCACGTTCGGGAAGGACGTCACCTCGCCGACGGAAATCCTCGCGAGCCTGCGCCAGCGCCAGGGAAACGGTCTCGTCTATCTCGGAGGCCTCGGCGTCGGTCTCGGCACCGGCTACGGTGCGCCGCGGTTCCGGCTCGTCTTCGGTATTCAGTGGGACATGGCCGCGCCGCGCCCATACGAGGGCGTCACGCCTCGTCCGGAGCCCGACGCGAGGCCGGAGCCGATCGCGACACCCGAGCCGACGCCGACCGCGACGCCCGTGATGACGCCGGTGCCGCTGCCGGAGTCGATCGCGACGCCAACGCCCGCCCCCGCGATTCCCGAGGCGACCCCGGAG
>Ga0163152_10003448_pt1 | contig 20544 bp, 24 predicted proteins | sample OliLakLV19MP8IB2_FD_148635 | JGI IMG/M metagenome (GOLD analysis project Ga0163152, IMG submission 148635) | Freshwater microbial mat bacterial communities from Lake Vanda, McMurdo Dry Valleys, Antarctica - Oligotrophic Lake LV.19.MP8.IB-2 | ecosystem: Environmental > Aquatic > Freshwater >...
CAGACGAAGTTGGTGCAACACTCATGGTCGACATGGCGCATTTTGCCGGTTTGGTGGCGGCAGGACTACACATGTCCCCCATTCCTTATGCGGATTACACAACCAGCACCACTCATAAAACGCTTCGCGGCCCGCGAGGTGGACTCATTCTTTGCAGCGATGCCAATGCCAAAAAAGTGAATTCCAAAATATTTCCTGGTATTCAAGGTGGTCCTTTAGAGCATGTCATTGCCGCCAAGGCCGTGGCCTTCGGTGAGGCTCTAAAGCCCGAATTTAAAACTTATTCAGAACAAATCATTAAGAATGCCAGGGTCTTAGCAGAATCTCTTTTGAGTGAGGGTTTTGATTTAGTCACTGGGGGCACTGATAACCACTTGATTTTAGTTAATCTATCAAATAAAAACATTACCGGTAAAGATGCCGAAATTACATTGGATAAATGTGGCATCACAGTAAATAAAAACACTGTGCCGAACGAAAAACTGAGTCCCTTTGTTACCTCAGGCATTCGTATAGGTACGCCTGCCTTAACGACTAGGGGAATGAAGGAATCCCAAATGAAAGTCATAGGACTTTGGATTGCTAAGGCACTTAAACACTTAAATGAAGACTCAGTTCATGCTAGGATTAAAAAAGATGTCAGTGATTTGTGTAAGGACTTTCCTATTTATTAGCGTCTCGCTCTCTCTCGGTTGCCAAAATTTTCGTGGACCAGGAGAGATGGTCACTCCCCATGTCACTGATGAGTCCTATGAATATAGTGACACCCCATCTGCCTTTGACGTCACGTGGCCAGTGTTTAACGGCAAAGTTACCCAGACCTTTAGTTTAGGAAAGAGAAGACCTCATTTGGGAATTGATATCTCAGCCCCCCGTGGTAGCTCCATTCGCGCTTCACATGATGGACATGTCGTTTATGCAGGGAACGGCTTCAAGGGTTATGGCAAAATGATTATTGTGGATCTAGACGGCCATTGGGCCACTCTTTATTCTCACCTTTCGCGTATCAGTGTTAAAAACGGACAGAAAATTGAACGAGGACAGATCCTAGGGATCATTGGCAGATCCGGAAACGCCACCGGCATTCATCTCCATTTTGAAATTCGTCGAGATAAACAGGCGACCGACCCACTCAAATATCTACCGGCAAAAACCTATATTACTTCGAATTAGTTTTTAGTGCGCCCATCACGGGCGGTTGAAAAAAGCGTCGTCTGTCTCAGAATAGTTTCTTAAAACTAAAACTTACCCAACTACTAAGTCCAGCAATGAGTGCCGGAATGATACTGCTGATCAGATAGACTAAAGCCAAATACTTTATACCCAACATATTAACAAGTACGGGTCCTACCGAATACCCATAGGCTAAATCAATAATCATGACTGAAATAAGCCAAAGACTAAACACCACGAAAAAAGAAGCGACTAAAGCCTTCTGCAAAGAAGCAAATAAAAATCCAAAAACTAATCCTAAAAGGACTGCCATCATTTTCTCCCCGCGGGTTGTAATTTAAGGTTTCTATTTTTAGGAACTTCACTCATATTGCTATAATAATTTACTTTTCTGAAATTTCCCTTGCCCCAGTCATTCATATTTAAACTGTAATTTTTATTAAAAGGATTTCCCGATGGGCCTCCTGGCAAAATCATCCAAGCGCTAGGCTTAACACCTAAAGCGATCACAGCTTTGTAAACTGGACCATGATTTCCTTTATTACTAAATAACGTGAACTCATCCCCCCAAACATTTAAATTATCACGTGAAAATCCGGGAATTTTAGCATTGTGCGGAAAGTTAGTGGGTCTTACCTTCCCCCACTGCCAATTTTGAATATCGCTGCCAAACTCAGTAAGTAATTTGAAGCAGGCCTGATTAAAAGCCTCTGTTATTTGACTGTCTAAAGCATCAAACCACTCAGCCTTCGGATTTTGCAACACTAAATAAGCCAGTGTCTCGGCCACGGGCCATTCGTAATTTTTTCTATCACCCAGTTTTTTTTGCCAAACTATTTCTTCAAATGTCTTAAACCAAGTCCAAAAAATTGCAGCACCAATGGAGTTGGTTTGGTACGAATAATCCCAGTCTTTTAGAGCTTGCAGCGCCAAACTAAACTGTGGTTTTGAAACACCAATTGCCTTTACTACGCGAGCGCGTAGATCTCGCGGCAAAATCCCCACAACGTCATTTTGCAGATTCATCATATCCTGAGGTGTTATTTTATTTGAGACGGCTAGGTTTTCTTTAATTTTGCGTGCCCTATAGTTTGAAGCGTGCTCATTACCTAAATAATAGGGATATTCTTTTGTTGCCGGATTCTGATTGGCCGAAAAAACAAAATTTGATTTTGGATTCTCAGATCTCGGCAACTCAAGAAACGGAATAAATTCTTGAAACGTATTGTTTGTTTTATTGCCATCCATGACATAGCTACCCTGCCCCGATCTTTTAATTGGAATTTTACCTGTGTGAATGATTCCCATTTTTCCAAAGCGATCAGCGCAAATAAAATTTTGTGAGGGTGACAAATAGTTTTTTAAAAGTTCCAAGCACTCATGATAACTAGTTGCTCGGTTAAGTCGCAAAAAAACTCCCTGTTCATTGCTGGCCTCTTGGGCCTGCCACTTAAGAGCGAAACCTCTAACAAGACTATCATTAAATACATTATCCTGTTTTTCATAGACCACGGGTCCCAATGGCGTTTGGGCAAAGCTCTCTCTTAAAACACCTGTATCTCTAACTTTAATTTCATAACCAATCTGGTGACCTGCCCTGGCGTTAGCCTGATACCAATCAAAAGTGTCCGCAGTCGCATTAGTAACTGCCCACGCCAGATTTTTATTGAATCCTAAAGTTATTCCGGGAGTTCCCGGAATACTCACTCCGTAAACATTTTGCGTAGGGGTTGTCAGTTGTATCTCGTACCATAGATTGGGAAGTCGGTAAGTGAGATGCGTATCATTGGCGATAATAGGGAAACCCGTGGCAGTTTTTTTACCGCTTACGGCCCAGTTGTTGCTGCCATTCCCCCGCTCCGGTTCAACGTACCTTCCCAGCTCTTCAACAGAGAAAATATCAGGAGTAAAATCGGACTGATTATCAGAATTTTTTTTAATATCGCCATTGATATACTCAAACGGAGTTGAAAAGTAGGGCAACTCTGGAAAGATTTCTAAAAGTTTTTTATAGGGATATCGGGTCAAGTTACGTGACATCTTTGCGTCAGAACTTTTACCCGTCAGAGTGAAATCCATCATTTTAACTATGTATGCAGAATAGATCGAGCGCCAGCGTCGGGGCTTCAGATTAAATATTTTATACTCAGGTGGATAGTCCCGGTAAGCAAGAGGCAAAATATAAGCATTAACACCAAGCGCATAGGCTTCGACAGCCTGTTTTGTAATGGGATCACTGAGCATTTTTTCGTGGGACTTAAGGGCGGCATCTCTTAATCCTGAGCGAATAAAAAAGCGATCGGAGTCTATCGTTCGCGCGCCAAAAATTTCAGAAAGTGAACCTTCTGCAACACGCGATTGGATTTCCATTTGCCACAGACGATCCCTTGCTGTGATAAAGCCCTGTGCAAAATAAAGATCACTCTCGTTTTGAGAGGATATGTGGGGAATAAAATGGTCATCAAAATGCACCGAAGCGGGTTCGATAAGACCGTCTAAGCGCAAATCCCGAAATTTTTCATTCTTATCGCCGTTGACCCAAAGACCGTTAAAGGGGTCTAAAATTTTCATCACCGGGGGTAGGTTCCCCCAGTGACTGTTAAGAATCCAATAACTAGAAATTAAGAGCGAGGTCGATAAGAGAAATCTTATCCACTTCATTAAAGGCTAATGTTAGCCAATAGATAGTATTCAGATTCAGCGTCGGCCATATAAGTATACCTAGGCTGTGCGGCTCGAGATTCGCTATTTCTATCCTGATTTAACCCCATTTCAAATCCGACTTTTTCAGCCGCTTGAAATGTAAAATAACTCGTAACCGAAAAAACATCACTGCTGTTTGAAGGAACACTTTGGCCGCGATCGCTATACTTGTATCCATTAGCGTAGGACAACAGTTGAACAAAGGCCCATTTTTTATTTATTTTATATTCAAGACCAACTAAGTGAGACATGTCATACCTGGCATTACCATCGATAGTGTTAACCTGATCTGCCGGTAAATTATCTGCAGGTTTACTACTTGGTTTTCCAATAACTTTAGTCAGCTTTGCATCCTTTACTTGGTAGGCCGTTCTATGCGCCTGGAAAGAATTCGTATAGGTACCTTCAATAATACCTGTAAGGCGAGTGCCCAAGGGGCGAGTAAAAAAAAGATCCAAAAAGGCCATTCCATTTGATGCCAGTAAGCGCGAAGACTCACTTGTAGGAAGATAATATCTGCCAGTTGTAGTTAGACTCCAATCATGATTTAGGGTGATACCTGGTTTAGAGACTTCTAAAATCAAATCGCCAGCAGAAACTTTAGAGACTTCAGTGTCCACATTATAGGTGTTAGTCCAAGTTGGCTTGATGGCTACTGTGGCGGGTCCCAAATTGTAACCGAAGGTAAAGCGATTTCGGTTTACCACGGCACCAGTGCCATTATCGGCAGCGACTCGTGGGTAAAGAGCTCTTGAACTAAGGGCGACCTTCCAAGCTTTTTTCTTAGCTTCCGGTGCGACCGTTGCCACTGGCGCTGAGGTTTGGCCTTCGCTAGGTGTTGTTTCAATAGCAACTGGAGCCACTGGTGCAGGAGCTGTCGTTTGTGATTCTTCCGCAAAACTTGCGACAGCAGTTAAGAGAACTAAAGTTCCCGTTAATATTTTCAGATTCATTTTGTTTTCCTCCCCGGAAATTTAAATTTATATTTCGATTCCAATGCTTTTTAATGTTTTCTAATGTTTTGTAAAAGCAAAGTGTGTGCCACGGATTTAGTAGCATTTCGCACCGATTCCATCCATCGGGTTTTTTTATTGTTGCAATGCAGCTTTTCTGCTGATAGTTTTGAAAAAGTTTTAATTGTTGAGGCGTAGCTCAGTTGGTTAGAGCGCTTGCTTGACATGCAAGAGGTCGCTGGTTCGATTCCAGTCGCTTCAACCAGTTTTTGCTTTTTTTATTAGCACTAAGTGCCGGTTTTAATCTGTAGGTAGTTCTCTTTTAAGAGCTGATTGACTATTAGATACAATAAATCACGCATACTAACCATGCCCACCAATTTACCACTGTCGCTCAATACGGGTAGATGTCGAATGTACCTGGTGGCTGTTATATAAACAACATCGGAGAGTGAAAGATCAGCCGTCACCGTTATCACGGGAGACGTCATCACTTCTGATACTTTGGTTTTATCTACATCATACCGCTTTGGGAGTACTTTTGACACCAAATCACGTTCAGAAAAAACTCCCACAATGTTCTTGTCTTCTAAAACCACTACGCAACCGACGTTTGAGGTGCGCATTTTATTGGTAGCCTGCCAGATGCTTATATCAGACTCAACCGTCACAATCTTTTTGTTCATCACATCTTTTACGGTTTGATTTCTAAACATGTTTTCTTATCGGAATTCTATTTCTTGAACAAAATAATTTTGATTAAAAAAGAAAGATCGCCGACCGTTCTAGACTAAAATCCGTACTAATAGAGCTCTATTCTATCATTTTCATTGATACCAGCGCCTGAATGAAGGACGGCGATGGCCCCATCTTTACCAAAATAACTAACAAGCTCGACGGTCCCTTTCATTCGACCTGGTACATGCCCGATAAAAATGCCAGAGTCAGGATCATAAACCTCTTGGCTCTCCTCCGTCACTTTTAAGACATCGCCAATTTGCAGACCCGAAAGCCTTCCGGCGTTAATGTAATACTGGTCGCCCTTTACGAGTGCTACTCGCCCTTCCCAAGATAGCTTATCAATCGATTGAGCCATAGGACGAATGGTCGACTTTAAGGCCTTTATGACAACGTCGCCTACAAGTTTGGGATCGTCGAGTAAATCACGATTAGACGGTGTCTGCTCACCAATTCTCGTAGAGGTAGATTGAATCTGGGCTTCTTTGACGGTGCTCAAAAGTTCTTTGCCATTTTTAGCAGATACAATTCGAATTTGAATTCTCCCATTAACCTGGGCGCCTATTTTTCGAAACACTCCGATGTCATTACCCAACTTTTTGGCATGTATCTCTAAAATTTTGGTTTCAATAATAGCAGCTATTCCCATGCCATTGGCAATCTTCGCCATGGACTCAACATCATATTGAAAGTTATTTAAAAACTGAGAAATGTCTTTCGGAAAATCATCATTGTTAACGATCACAAATCTCTCAGTACTACTCAGCCAACTTACGAGAGCGCTCCTGGCAGAGAGTGTCAGCTGTTGATTAGGTCCACCAGAGGCCGAGCGCACGCCAGAAACATCTATAAAAGGCAGCACCATGATGCGCTTTCTGGGACTATCCTCTCGGGCTTCAGTAGGTACGTTTTTTTCCATCGGACCTGGTTGTGAACTAACTGCCGACCGCCGCTGCCATATAGAACATGAGGTCAGAGCTAGACCCAACAACAGCATGACAAATTTTTTGCTTTGGCTCATGTTGCTATTTTATCCTTGTTGAGACTTATGTGCCAGTCATTTTTATTTCGATCGATTCATTATTCACGTTGTCTAGTTGTAATTTCAGTCCCTCTGTACCTATTCGGCTAAGTCGCTCGCCTAGACTTTCACTGCTGACAGTGGTGTCCACCTCAAACGTTACAGATTGGGCGTCAAACGCACGCTCACGAATTGATTTAATATCAGTGACCTTTGTCTGAATCAACTCTCGAAATTTATTTACATTTCCATAGGAAATATCACCTCGAAGAGTCAGTTTAACCAGCCGAGCACCAAAAGTACCCCGCTGCCAGGCTTCCTTAAGTTGAGCCGCTAAATCACCGGCAACCTCAGCTAAACCAGAATCCAGTTTTGAACCCACCACTCTCTCAAAAGCTCCCGGCTCGGTATCTATAGTTCTGGTTATTTCAGCTACAACCCGACCATTGCCAGTATGTAAAGCGGTTGCCCTCACCTGAATGCGAAAGGCCTCCGTCTTCTCGGAATTGTTTTCTATTCGAATTTCTCCCTTAACTACCAACTGACTTTTGAAAAATTCTCCTAAAAAAAAGTAGTCTTCCATTCTAAGAGTATCGAGCTGATAGACCTGTGGAATTAAGTTTTTCTCTCCGGTTGAAAGGGGATTTTTTAAATAAAATCCGTTATTCGCCAGTCGTAACCCTAGCTCACGATAAAAACTACTAATTTTTTGCTGCAATACCCCACTCTTATTTTTTTCTACCTCTGGCACCCACCATCGATAGGCTGTTAAGTGGGGCTTATCAATTATAGAAATCATAGGAAGGACCACCGGCGGACCTTCGTGTTCATACAGAAGTCCTCGTTCGAGTAAAAGTTTTTTAAGATTCATTAATGAAAACTTCATGCTGACACTCATCTGTTTACCTAGATTTGTACTTTCAATCTTGCCGTGATTATACAACAGAATATATTTACCCGAATCCTTTAGGATTTTGGTTTTTATTAATTGAAGGTTCTTTTGAACCTTTTTGTCGCCGATCATTTCAGATATTTGCTTAAGAGTTACTCTTTCAACCACCAACTCATGAATTTCACGTCGGGCCAAAGTGGGATCGTTAGACTTACTTAAACCTATCTCTGTGATTTCGAGAAGCTCCTGGGCTGAACCTACATCAACCCCAATATTTAAAAATAACGAAAATATACCAATTAAAAAATGCCCCAAAAAAACCTCCTTAAAGCGATGTCTAGAATATTTAACTAGGATAAAGGCCTTAAGTCCACATCAAAAACTCATCGTGCTCGAATAGCCCGAGTGAGTTGTACGGCGTATTGGGTCACGCCTTCTTTTTTAAAAATTCGGACAATTGACCCCTCAAAGCTTAAGGGCTCATCAGAGAGGATTTTTACTTCTCCGGTGACTTTATCGCCTTCTTTGAGTGCTGGCGAATTTCCACCAACTAAAGTTTTTAACAACATTCCGAATTCACTATAATTGATGGTCTCCATAGGCCAAACATTGCCCTGCACTCTTAAATCCACAGGAACTCGCCCTTCAAATCGTACCGCAATACGTCTTGAATCGTCATCTTGGAGAAAACGATGCTCAGTTTTTTTGAGCTTTTTGACGGCATGAACAATCCTACCTGGAAGCTCTACTGCCGAAAGTGATTTTTCATAGACACAACCTGTATCTACATTAATTCTTTGCGGAAGAATCTCTACTTTATCCACGGGAGTGTGGCCATGAACAATCAACTTACTCCACTGAAATTTACTCTTAAAAAACTCATCACGAATCCAAAGTAAAATCTGGCGGTGGAGAACTGGCACGATGCGGTCTAGCGGCACGTCCGGCACTCCTGCGTGCACAAAAAAAGTATCATTGGTCTGGGTAAATAGGGGTAGACTGTTAAAAAACTCCAAATGATCGTCAGGAATAAAATATTTACCTTGGCGATTGGCGTAGCTAAAAAGCGTCGCTCCACCACCATTATAAATAAACGCCCCAGCATCGGCAGAAGTTGAATCCTTTAAAAAATCGAGAAACATAGCTTCGTGATTTCCCAAAATTGCCGTTATCTTGTAATAATTTTTGAAATTAAGTATGATATCGACCACGCCTCGTGCGTTAATACCTCGATCAATATAGTCGCCTAAAAATATGACTTGAGAATTCGCAGTCAGGGGCAAACGCTCGAGTAAAAGCTGTAATTCATCGGCACAGCCGTGAATATCGCCAATCGCAAAAATTTTTTCTCTACCTAGACTTACCATAGAGATACCATATCTTAAGTGCCTCACTGTGAGAATTTGTTTCGATAATCGCTATTTTGAACCAACCTTTTCGCTCTTACAAGGTTTAATAAACCGCAATATATGACGATAGGATTCTCGAGGAACTACTACCTTTTTTGGGTGAACAATTGGACAAAACGAATAAAGCAAAAAAAAGCAAAAAAACCGACCATCATGGGCAGTCGGAAACCCAGAAGCTTCACGCACTCCTCGCCGTTGGGACAGCTTTGTCGAGCGAACGTGAATTTCCCAAAATTCTAGACATGATAATTACTCGCGCTCAACAGAATACCCACGCTGACGGAGCTAGTGTTTACCTCATAGAAAAAGTGCATCAAGACAGCTTTGGCGGAGCTAGACCTCAATATGTCGAAAAATTAAGATTTCATAAAATGATCAATCAATCTTTGTCGTCCTCTGTCCCCACAGTACTCCTAGACATTGATAATAACAGTGTTGTCGGGTATGTCGCAAAAAGTGGTAAATCAGTACGAATTCGTGATTGTTACACACTTGATAAAAATACGCCTTATCAATTTATGCGTGATCTCGACCGCGCCCTTGGCTATCGCACAAAGTCAGTGTTAGCTGTTCCCATTAAGACTTCAAAGGGCAAGGTTTTGGGAGTTCTTCAATTGGTTAATAAACTTCGCACCCAAGCCATTATGGCCGATCAACCCAAGCGAATTGCCGAAAAATCAATTATTGCTTTTTCAGATCAAGATATGCACCTGATGGAAGCTTTTGCGTCTCAAGCTGCCGTTGCACTCGACAATGCCAAACTGACCCAAGACATTGCTAATCTTTTTGAAAGTTTTGTGCGGGCTTCTGTTACGGCTATTGAGTCACGGGACCCAACCACCAGTGGGCACAGCGACCGAGTGGCGCTATTAACCGTAGACTTTGCTAAAAAAATTGATTTCGTTGAAAGCGGACCGTTCGCTACAATTAATTTTAGTCGCGACCAAATTCGCGAGTTGCGCTATGCCGCTCTGTTACATGATTTTGGCAAAATTGGAGTGCGTGAAGATTTATTACTCAAAGGAAAAAAACTTTATCCCCATGAATTAGAAACCGTTTTGTTAAGGCTCGATGCTATTAAAAACAGGAATGAGTCTACTCTTTGGCGAAATACCGTACAGAACTTGGTGCAAAAAATAAAAGACGGAAACGTTGAAAATATCGAAGCCGAGTTGGGTCAAGTCCTTTTACAACTAAACGGCTTTAACCAACAACTGGAACAAATTCGCCTCGGCATCTTGAAAGCAAATGAAAGTCAAATTACTGACAAAGACTTTAACGTGCAGAAATTGCTCCAGTGGATTGAAAGCGCTAGCCGCAATCTAGGCGTTAAACTCGTTAATGAAAATGAATATGAACGCCTGGCTATTCGAAGAGGCACGCTCTCAGCTCCCGAAAGAAAAGAAATTGAATCTCACGTCAGCCATACTTTTGAATTTTTAAGGCAAATTGCATGGACTGATGATCTCTCAAAGGTTCCCGAAATAGCCCATGCTCATCATGAAAAATTAGATGGCACCGGATATCCTCGCGGGCTTTTGCAGGACGAAATTCCAATACAGTCGCGGATGATGACGATCAGCGATATCTACGATGCTCTGACGGCCATGGACCGTCCCTACAAAAAAGCGGTCAGTACCGAACGTGCGCTCGAAATCTTGCACGATGAAGCTAGCGAAGGTAAGTTGGATTCACGTTTGTTAGAAATTTTTATTCAGGGCGAAATTTTTAAGGTTGTCCATCAGTCGCCTTTTGGTAAAAAAGCTGCCTAAACTTCAAAGTCCATAAAAAAAGGCAAGACTCACAATAAGGCTTATCGCAAACACTTTTAGGCCGAATAGCGCTATTTCCTTCACCGCCATGTCATTCATAAGATTCTTATCGACAACACTCTTTAAATAATTCATTGACCTTGGTCGGGTTTTGGAGAAATTTAACAGATATGAGTGAAACTCCCCCCTTACAAACCCCAACGGTCACAATAGCGCGCAAGGTTCATTTTAGCAGCGGACATCGCTATTTTAACCCGCAGTTGTCAGACGACCAAAACAAGAAACTGTTTGGAAAACATTATTCTACCCATGGGCACGGCCATAATTTTACTCTAGAGGGTTTTTTTAAGGGCCCGGTTGATCCCGAATCAGGAATTGTCGTCAATCTCAGTGAGATTGACGAGCTCCTAAAAAAAGTGTCTGATCCCTTTGACCACCATTTTATCAATACGGATGTCCCCTATTTTAAAAAGATTATCCCGACCACCGAAAATATTGCCAGTTATTTTTTTGGAGTACTAAAAAAAGAAATGAGCCACCCGGGGGTAGAGCTCGTTAAAATTCGTCTCTATGAAGGCGATTCCTTTTGGGTAGATGTCGAATGACTTCATTGACCATTACTAAGCGCTTTGTGCTACACGCTCTTCACAATCTCAATAATCCCCAATGGTCGAATGAAAAAAATACCGCGATGTTTGGCAAATGCTTTCGGCTCCATGGCCATGATTTTAAATTTGATATCTCAATAAAAGGATCACCAGATCCAACGACGGGTTTTGCCTACCCACCTGAAAAATTGGAAGAGATCATCAATAAATATATTCTTGGTCCTTATTGTGGAAAAAATCTTAATGAATATTTTTCTAATCCTTCTGGAGAGGGCCTCGTTGTGGAGTTTTATAAAATCTTAAAAGAGCCACTGGGAGATTCTATAGCTAATTTGAGCCTGCAGGAGACGCTCAAGAATTCCTTTAGTTATCCAATATAAAGTCAACTCTCTTGAGCTCTCCATCAATGAGAGCCGCACCGTTAATCTCGATAACCTTATCATTCTCATTAACCGATACCACCCAAGGTAACGGAAATTTAAAGCGTAACCACAGGGAGCGTTTTTTTAAATAATAAACCTTAATTTTCTGACCATTAAGTAGGAGCTCCTTAGTTAATTCTATAGAATAATATCTGTTAGTCGTTTTTTGTTGGGCGGCAGAAATCAATTCTTTAAGTTGTGGTATTTCCATTTTTTTCAAATCGATGACAATTTCTGTTCCAGATAAGAATGCTTGGCTTGCAGATGCCTCCCGTTCCCAGGCAAAAAATATAAATAAGGTGACAATAAAAGTTACTTTGCCCATTCCCTAGTGTTTCAAAGTATTTAATTCTAGTGAAGCCTTTACGCTGATTTCTGAATATGATATGGTGCTTCATTTAGAGGACCGTATGTTGTCAAAGCACCTTTATGTATCGGATATGGATGGGACACTCCTAGCTACGGGAGGTTTTTTATCACCTTATTCAAGCCAAAAGTTAGGTCACCTTATAAATCGTGGTATCAATTTTACCGTGGCAAGTGCGCGCAGTTATACTTCTGTCAAAAATGTATTTAAAAATATTGAACTTAAAGTTCCTGCCATTACTCATGACGGTGCTGTGCTTTATGATTTTGAGAATGACAGAGTATTGACGTCGCATGGTATGGACCCCCATGCCGCCACTCAGATGTATGAGTTAGCAGTAAATCACGGGACGTCACCTTTTATTGAAAGTATCGTTGATGGTGAAGAATTTTTTATCACTCAGACTATTAAATCTGAAGGCATGAAATGGCTCTATGACTATCGCAAACAAGCAGGTGCCAAAAGTATTGTTGGCTTTGATAGTTTTGCACCCATTTCAAAAAACGTAATTAGTTTTACGTTGGTCGATCAGGCCGCGCCCCTCCTAAAACTGCAAAGTGAAATTAAGACTCTTTATAGCGATAAGATTAAAACTCATTTTTATCGAGATTGGGATTGTGCCCACGCCAGTTGTCTAACTATCCACGATGCCAAGGCGCACAAGGGACAAGGCTTAAGAGATCTCATGCAGTATTTGGACTACGATTACAAAGATATCACTGTGTTTGGCGATCAACAAAACGACCTAGCTATGTTTATGCTAGCTCAGCGAAGCGTCGCAGTTAGTAATGCCGTGCCTGAACTAATAGCCCTTTCTACTCATCAAGTTGGACATCACAACGAAGACAGTGTGGTTAATTTTATATTGAACGAAAATAACCATTTTCTATCAGCGACGCTTTGACAAACTGTTAATTATTTTTTAGGCTTAACCCTTCTATGGGCGCACAATGGAAAAAATCAGCAAAATCAGAAGCCTCACAAAAAAAAGGGCTAGTGTTTACCAAAGTTGCACGCGAGATCCAAGTTGCGGCTAAATTGGGAGGACCTGACATTGCCGGAAACCATCGCCTCGCACGCGCTATAAGCGCCGCCAAAGCAATTTCTTGTCCTAACGATACAATTGACCGCGCCATAAAAAAGGGTTCAGGTCAGCTCGGTGATGCCCAAATTGACGAAATCATGTACGAGGGCTTTGGCCCGCACCAAGTGGGTCTTCTAGTCGATTGTCAAACAGACAATCGGGTACGCACGGCGAGCGAAATAAGACTTCTTTTCAAATCGCATGGGGGCAACCTTGGCGAAATGGGCAGTGTGGCCTGGATGTTTGACCGCGTAGGACTTATCGAAGCCGCACCCCCAAAAGACATGCAAAAAAACATGGACTATGCTGAGACCGAAGCGCTTGAAGCGGGAGCCAATGATGTCGAAAAATCAGATGGTGAAAATTATTATTTTTATGGAGCCATTGAGGAACTTGAAAATATTCGCGCTGCTTTGAATACACGTGGTTGGAAGGTTGTCAGCTCCGAACTCTCATACAAAGCTAAAAATCTGACCGAGATTTCACCCAAAGAGCGGCAGGAAGTCGAAGCTTTTTTACAAGCCGTCGACGAATACGACGATACTCATAAAATCTATACCAGCGCTTCTTTTATTTAGTTTCCAATAACAAAAACGCCTGGGCATAATATTTAATTTGTTTGAGCATTGCGTAAAGCCCGTTGCTGCGACTGGGCGTTAAATGAGAGTCCAATTTTAATTCTTTGATGAATTCCGCTTTTCCTTCAAGTATTGAACGGGGCGTCTCTCCGCTAAATACCTTTAATAATAAACTGAGCAGCCCCTTAACCAATATCGCGTCACTATCGCCAGTAAAATAAATAAGTCCGTCGCGCTGCCTTTCGGCTATTAGCCAAACTTGGGACTGACAGCCTTTGACTTTATATTTATCAATTTTAAGTTCTAACGGCAGATCGCTGAGACTCTTCCCCTCCTCAATAATCCTTCTGTAGGTCGCTTCCCAATCTGGAATAGCCCGAAACTCGTTAATTATTGCTTGCTCTTTTTTTTTCATTGATTTTTTACAATGTGAGAGCGGCCCCCTCGGGTCAACAAGAATTTTGTGGTACAGCTATATAACTCTATGTGGAAGTCACTCAACCAAATACCCAGTCGCAGACAATTGATTTCAGCCATTTTATTTCCTTGTTTTTTGGGCCCATTGATTTTTTTATTTTTAATCGCACGACAGGGCTATGACCTTTCCTTTTTTTTGCCGGCATTGAAACCGTCATCTCCCTCTACATTTACCAAGTTTTTTCATGAGCTCTCAGTGCTTGGAGTTGATCTACCGTTTGCGGCAGCCGCCGCAACAAAGGTAAGGGCTGTGCGCTTTTCTGCAATGCCCCCTGATGTGGGTGCACTCTATAATGCTTTTACGAATGTGATGTTTCTCCCCCTAAGTGTTCTTAGATGAAAAAAAAAGTGGTCTCAAATCAGTCAGCCAAATGAACACCTATGAAATTAGCGCTATTGTTCATGAGCTTTGGCACTGCTATTTTAAGAAGATTGCCATTCCCGAGAGGACCGCACTCTTCAAGCGTTTTGAGGCGAACTCTTGGGTCATCAAGACGGAGGGCCGGATTTCTCTTGAAGAAGCTCAAGCTTCTTATATTGGAGACGTTGCCGGCGCTCTGGTGCAATTTAAAAGAAAAATACGTGCGATCGCGCCTCATGATCCTCGCTTCCACGCAAAACTGCTAGGTTTTCAGCAAGACTTAAACTACCTTGTTAGCATCCGTGAGTTTTTTGGCTATTTCACTGACTGGTACAGAAATGAGGTGGTTGTAACAGAAAGCCCCCTGCCTTTTGGCGAAAAACAGGCCCTCCTTAGAGAGCTATTTCCCACTCTAAAGGCCATTAAACCGCTGTTCGCAGGCCAAACACGTTAGCCAAGTGTATAACTCTTAGACGACTACACTCCGTTCTATTGGCTTTCTCCCAATGAACTTATTAGCCCGACTACAAACCGCCTATTTTCAATAGGTTATAAAGATGGCTTAAGAGTTGAAATTAACGGGTGTAGGAGGCACACATGAAGCAATTCTTAATCGTTCTGACTTTGGTTTTATTCTCTCATCTGGTTTCTGCCAAATCTACTTGTCGATTGCAGACAGGATACGGCACATTTGTAGGTTACGGTAATACGGAATCTGTCGCATTTGAAAAAGCTGCTGAGCGATGCTTTGACAGTATGAATATTGTAAAGAGCAAAAAGAGCAAGAACCCAGACATTAGCGAAGATCAACAACTTGATTTTATCGATTATTGTGCCAACCTCAAATGCGCCTAAAACTTTTTAGTGCGCTTTTTATGCTTCGATGTTATTATTCTTAAGTTACTAATCAATTGGCCGATAAGGAATGTGAATGAGTTCAAAATCACAAAAAAAACCATCCCTGCTTTTTTCAATGGTAAAAACAGCGCCTAAGAAAGAAAGTATTTCTAAATCGACTTCACAGCTAGGAACCAAAACTCGCATACCCGAGAGTCTCGGCATTAAGCTTGAGACGTCTAAATTTTCAAGTGCTCACAACACCAAAAACTTTCGTTTTATTTAAATACGCACGCTCATAGTAAGGCCTTCACAGGTCGGGATTATAGTGGTGCGAAACTCAGGGTCACGGGCGGCCATATCGTTATATTTTTGCAAGGCCTTTACCGTTTCATCATTTGTATTTCTATCAAATACTTGTCCCCACGCAAAAGTATTGTCGGCAAGAATCACACCTCCGACCCGTAAAACTTTTTTTGCCCACTGAAAATATTTGCAGTAGTTCCCTTTGTCGGCATCGATAAAAACCAAATCAAACGGCGCTCGAGTTTCAATTTTTGAAAGATTATCTAAGGCAGGACCCAAAAAAATTTCAACATTTTCAGAAATTCCAGCCCTAACAAATGCCTTTCGTGCCACAGACGCATGTTTTTCACTCATTTCAAAAGTAAACAATTTGCCATTTTTTTGTAATCCTCTTACAATTGAAATGCCTGAATAACCACCAAGCGTGCCAATTTCTACTGCAGAACTAGCATTGAAGGATCTCGTTAACACTTCCAAATGCCTCGCATCGTGCTTCCCAACTTGGATTTGCGGAAGGCCCGCTTCTATTCCCATGATCCTCACTTCTTCGAGAATTTTATCTTCAGGAACAAGCAAGTCCTCAAAGTAAGCAGTAATTCGTGGATCATTTTGGCTCAATTCTTTTTCCATTTGAACTTCCTATGGTTAATCTATAGAGTACCAGTTATGGGAATATTTAAATCTATCTTAGATTTTTTGTTTGGCAAGGATCCAGATATTTTTGATGAAACAGGTAGCGTTTGTCACAAACATCCTGATCGGCTTTGGGACGCCTGGAAAAACAAATATAAAACTAACCCAGAAATTAACTGGCGCAACCACTCTGGTACGCAGCCGAAAAAATTACGCCCAAAAGGCACCACATAAAGCAGCCTTAGTGATATCTTACATTATCTTAAATGTTATGATGCTTTAACCCATAAAAATAGCTTGGGTTTTTTATCACTTTAATCACTTTTACTTTTGGAGAGTATTGAAAGTAGTCTTATTTTCAACAAAGCAAAGGAGGCTTGAGTGGTAAAACAAAATTTGGTGATCGCACTAGCGTTAGCCATAGGATCTTTAGGTTCTGCTGATCAGTCAGCAACTGGAAAATGTACTTTCGTGCCAGAAAACAACCTTAGAATTCCCGCATTTATAGAGGGACAAGGCGTTACTCAAAAAGAATTTAACGCTGTGATCGACCGAGTTGAATCTATCTATACCTCTGTTGTAAGTAAACAGGGTGGTATTCTTGCTGTTAAAAGACTATGGGAAAACGACACAGTAAATGCCCAAGCCTACAGAGATGGACAAACATGGTACGTCGATATGTTTGGAGGCCTAGCTCGATACCGAAGCATGACTAAAGACGGATTTACTCTAGTGTTGTGTCATGAACTAGGACACCAAATTGGCGGCGCTCCTAAAATCGGCACCAGGTGGGCTTCTAACGAAGGTCAAGCCGACTATTATGCCGGTCTCAAATGTTTACGCCAAGTTTTCGCCTTAGATGACAACGTAAAATTAATGCGCGCAAAAACAAATATCGACCCTACCTTGGCAAAGGAATGCGCTCAATCTTATCAGAGTGCGCAGGACATCGCCATTTGCACCCGCATTGGATACGCAGGTTTTTCCGTGGCTACTATGTTTCAAGAGCTAAAAAAGGAACAGAAAATACCCCGATTTGATACACCAGACAAAAATGTTGTTGTGCGAACTGACCATCGTCACCCGGCCACTCAATGTCGCCTTGACACTTACGTTCAAGGGGCAATCTGCACTGTGGCAGTTAGCGACGAGGTAAGTGACAACGATCCCAATGTCGGCACCTGCGGCGAAAAATATTTTACTCGTGGCACGCGCCCTCGCTGTTGGTATAGCGCCACCAGCCAAGATTTATACGAAGACATGTCCGACGAAATCTACGATACAGAAATTTACAAATAGCCCCACCAAACAAAAAGCCCCTCTATTGGGGCTTTTGCTTTTTAAGCCACTCAAGGCTTTGTATTTTATTTTGGAGCTGGCGTTTTAATTGCAGATCATAGGCTGTTTTTAAAAGGCTTCCCATTAGTGGCCCGGGGCTAATCCCGGCCTCCATTAAATCTTTGGAGCTAAGATAGGCTTCAGGCAATTTTTGGGTTGAAATTTTTTGTAACTCCACCAACTTTTTTTTGGCGCTCGGCACAATTTCCGCGAAAGCTTCAAAACAATTTATCAGCGACTGGGCTCCCCCGTTTGCAAAGGTTCGAAGACAAAAAGAGTCATCTGTCTTTTTACCTTCGATAATATTAAAATGGGACAGATTAAATAATATCTCTTTTTTTTCGTCGCTAGAAAGCTTGAGGCGCGAAAGTAAAAAATCGCTGGCGGTGTTATTTATTTCTGAAAAAACCAGCAACAAGGTCATTGCACTTACGAAATTTATTTTTTCATTGAAAGCCTGAAGTGTCAATTTTGCCATGGGCTTGACATTAACATCAGGTAGAACTTCTTGGAGAAAACCTGATTGTTGAAGGTGCGAGAGCGCCTTAACGCCGTCACTACTCAATAACATTTTCTTAAACTCATCGCGAATACGTTCCAGCGAAACCTCTTTGAGGCTAAACCCGATCGTAGCCCTGTAGGTCTCCTCAGCCAACTCAAACCCCAACTGGCTGGCAAACCGAAAGGCACGTAAAATTCTGAGCTTGTCTTCTTGAAATCTTTTTTTGGGATCACCAACAGCGCGAATCACTTTTGCCTTTATGTCTTGCTGTCCGCCGACATAATCAATCACCTTCTTACTGAGGGGATCAAAAAAAAGCGCATTAACAGTGAAATCCCGGCGTTTTGCGTCTTCTTCAGCGGTCGCAAGCTCGATAGATTCTGGATGCCGGCCATCAAGATAAGGACCATCTTTTCGAAAGGTCGCAATTTCAATTTGGTAATCTTTAAATGGAACGATGATAATTCCAAATTTTTTACCAATCGGTAGCGCATTAGGGAATAAAGCAGATATCTGCTCGGGCGTGGCATTGGAAACGACGTCGAAATCTTTCGGCTCAATTCCTAATATACTATCTCTAACCGAACCGCCTGCAAGCCAAGCACAATAGCCTTTTTCTGCCAGTCTCTCTAGGACCAGTTTGACATTAGGCCACTGTTCATGTTTTTCAAATGCCTGCATGACTGCTCCAAAAGACATAAAGACAATAGTTACTAAAATACTAGCCCATCAAGGTATCGAACGCTATGGCTTTGCTCATTTTACCACATCAAAAACTATAAACCACTACAAAACCTGGCTACAGTTAGGCTTCAACGGCGAAATGAAATATCTTGGGGAACACCTTGAGGCCAAAGAAAATCCCAGTACTTATTATGACCATGCTGTCTCAGCCATTGTTATCGCAAAAGAATATTCCCCACACCCCTGGGCGAATCCGACTCGTTACGACTCCCTACGAATAGCAAAATATGCCCAAGGTAATGACTACCATGGCGAGATCAAAAAGATTTTAAATAAGGTGGCGGGTGACCTAAAGGAAGTCTTTCCACAAGATTCCTTTTGGCCTTCGATTGACTCTGGACCTGTTTTAGAAAGAGACCTTGCATTTGAAGCTGGCCTAGGTTGGGTGGGCAAAAATACTTGTCTCATCGATAAAAAACTTGGCAGTTATTTTTTTATCGGCGAAATTCTCACCAGCCTAAAATTAGATCCATTTAAAGAAAAATCTAAGAACCATTGCGGTACTTGTACCCGCTGCATCGACGCCTGTCCCACACGGGCTCTCGTAGCGCCTAATGTCCTTGATGCGCGTCTCTGCCTCTCTTATCTTAATATCGAAGCCCCGGGCATACCTGACGAGAACCTGCGACCTCTTGTAGGAGATTGGTTTTTTGGCTGCGATATCTGCCAAGATGTTTGTCCATGGAACGACAAGAAGAATAAAGAAAACGAAGGTTCGGTGCTCCTCGGTAATCGTGAAGAGAAAATTAAAGCGATTGAGTACCTACTCACTCAAACTCATCGGCAAATCGAAAGAGACATTAAGAATTCTCCGCTCGCGCGTGCCGGCGCCAGAGGGCTCAAACGAAATGCTCTGATGGTAATTGCCAATCTTAAAATTTATGAACTAAGGCCAAACGTTGAGTCCCTCGTCAGCCACGAGTTCTTTGGCGAACTAGCAAAATGGACTCTCAGCCAATTACAGAGCCACTAGCCTGGCACTAATTTAATATCCCCAGCTGTTTTAAAAGTGCATCGATTTGGTCTTGAGAATTTTTGGGGGCAATCCCCTTATTTATAGCCACACTAGCTCGCAGACTTTCGTCAAACTTGGTAGCGACCCAACTTAGTCGATCTAAAAAGGTATTATTGAGTAACCCTTTGACATCGACTTCTTTGTCGGTCTCTAAAAAAATTATCATGTCTCGTAACATTTCGGTTGCATCTAATAAAAGCGCCACTGAGATTGTAAAGAGTTGCTCTTCGGCCACCTGTGAACTTTTATAACCCACCAACTTACAAAGCTCTGCATACTTGCCAATTTTTTCGATAGGGTCGGGTTTTTCAACGATAAGTGCTAAATTCTTTGCACCGCCCATTATGCGATCGACCAGTTGACCGTAGTTTTCAAGCATAAAACGATGTACGTACTGGCCATCGACTTCTTCTAAAATTTCCATCATTTCTTCAACTAACTTCTTGGACTCGGACTTAAAATCAACTACAATTTCATCCATACGTAAATCAATTTTAACTGTCTGAGGAATAATAAATCAATGGATTATCTCCCTGTCCGCGTTAGCACCTTGAGAGGTGATCAAAAAATTGATTTCGATGCTTATGTTTTGATAAATGATAAACACATAC
>Ga0163152_10003449_pt1 | contig 20541 bp, 15 predicted proteins | sample OliLakLV19MP8IB2_FD_148635 | JGI IMG/M metagenome (GOLD analysis project Ga0163152, IMG submission 148635) | Freshwater microbial mat bacterial communities from Lake Vanda, McMurdo Dry Valleys, Antarctica - Oligotrophic Lake LV.19.MP8.IB-2 | ecosystem: Environmental > Aquatic > Freshwater >...
CCATTTACATGATCTGCGCCGGACACTTGGCAGTTACATGGCGATGTCTGGTGCCAGCTTGTCGGTGATAGGTAATGCGCTGAATCACAAAGAACTCAGCACAACTCGCAAGGTCTATGCCCAGTCCGCCAGAACGGCAGAGAAGGCGGCCCGAGAGCGCGCTCACGAAATGATGTTTCCGGCAGAACAACCGGTACCAGCGAACGAGCCCGAAGTTGCGGAATCTAATGTGGTTCCTCTTATGACGCCAGCAAAGGATATCGAGTTCTAAAACACATTGCATCGGCGCCCCCGGCATTTACCGAGACCGAGCAATGCTGTCATGCATAAAGCCAGCAAGCGCAATCATCCCGAGAGTATCGCCCTACTGGAGTTGGTACACATGTGCGCAGAATCAGGCGTCATTTTCTTCTTCAGTCGCTTTTAGTTCTTGCGACTATGCAAGCAGATTATTGAAGGAGTCAGGCGGCTCTCCTCGATTTAGTCCTTTGGCAAACAAGTCATAAGCCGAAGAATAATGTGAGACAGCTCCGCAAGAGCACCCCCAAGAAAAAATAGAAAAACCTAAATGACTAGGAGAACAACTCGCCTTGAAGGTCTGACTTCGACATTTTAAGATAGCTGGACACATCGCGCAAAATGCTAGCCAACGTGCCGCTTTTGATCGACTTGTGAGCTGGAACAGTTATGTTGTGCGGATGACCTTGGCGTTGTGATGTCAGCCGAATGTGACTACCCGTCTGGCGAGTGGCGACATAGCCAAATCGTCCGAGCAGCCCGGCCAGTTCTTCACCAGAAAGATCTCGTGGCAATTTCACGCGGAAATCAGTTCGTCCTTGACCCAGTGAAGGCGAATCAGCCTAGGCGCATCCGCCCTGTCCTCGAAGTGGCAACGAACGGCATCCCTGAGCATCTCTTTCAGCTCTTCTGCAGAATCCGATTCTGTGTAGATCGAATGGCCAACTGCACGCGCTTCGTAGCCGCCATCAGGGGATTCCATCACCTCAAAAATTATCTCGCCACTGGTCATAAATCTTCCTGCGCCGTCCTTGGCCTTATTATAGTCTACGGGACCCACGCCTCCCAGCGGCGAGAAAAAGGTGCGCCTATTTGCTGCCCTTGCTTCACTGCCTGGCTGGTAGCCTAACAGCGAACACCCGGCATCAAACCTAAACTGCTCCGCAGTGCCTTCGGCAGATTTGACGCCGGGTCCCATGTTCGCCGTTTTTCAGGCAGTCCGGCAGGAGACTGCGGGCAGCACTTTCGCGCACACATCGGATCGACCGCAGCGAGCCATTACCGGTCTGTCGACGGCGAAAGCCGAATACAAACGGAGGTGTTTCAGATGCCAGGACAGCAAAAATCACAAGACGGAATTATTTCAGTGCTGCGGACAGCGAATCAGACGGCTCGCAGATACGGGAAAATCGGTAATTACGATTCAGAAGACGTTGACCTTATGCCGAGCTCGGCATAAGGTCAACGATCCCGAGTTCAGGACTATCTGGAGCAAGTATGAAGGATGCTCAAAAGTCCTTCCAGGGCAGGATGCACAGAGTCCATCTGCTGTATTGCTCGGCATAGTCCTGGTTACATCGTATGCTTGCCTGAGAGATTGATCATCCGCCGTGTGGAATACTGCATTCTGCAACGCCCTGGACAAATAGCCCAGGTAACGCAGAAGCTGATCATTTTTGATCGAGTTCATCCAAGCGCTGCCTGGCCTTATCTAGTTTTTCCTGATCGCCTAGTTTTGCCAAAACTTCTGCGTATGAAACAATCAGTCCGCGTTCTGATTTGAGAAGGTGGTTCTCATACCACTGTGCGATTTTGTCGCCATGCGCATCTACACCAAACAGCTTCAATATCTCCCTTCCCTTTTCAGCGAGCCGCTTCCGATGATTCTCATCGTATTGCTTTACTGCCGGCTCGTAGTACTTTGCCGCGTCCGACCAAAGATTCAGTGCCTTCGCCGTATTCGCCATGCTCTGATTGACTCTCAATGCTCCTACCTCGGGCAGGTTCTGAGCGAGCTCCTTGGACGTGGCGAATGTGTGCATCGCTTCCTGGTTATGACCTTTGGCCTTCTGTATGAGCGCAAGCTGATTCAGCCCTTGAATCCTTGCCATTTTCGAAACGGTGTCGTCAGACGCAATCCGAGCAAGTCCAGTTACAATGAGCTCTTCAGCGGCCAGTAGGTCTCCTTCGCTCATCAAATGCTTCGCATGCTGGAAAGCATTCAACTCATGCACTGCCACAAAACTTGGGTGCATAATCGCCAAGACCAGCGACGCAATCTGATGTAGTTCGTCTCCAAGTCCCTCGGGCAGATTCCCTTGAGCCAGTGTCGCCAGGCAATGCGTAATGTCCTCTTGAACCTTTGATACCTCGGATTCTTGTGCTTCGTCATTAATGCCAGAAGCAATAGCAGACATTAACTGGCCGACCCTAACTAGCTGTTGATCTACGTTTCCCAGGAACGCACCAAAATCACCGCACGTCGAATAACACAGCTTTTGTTCCTGTCTGCATTGCGCGGACTGCACTGATTTTCCCAGAGCTGCGTATAACTTACCGAGCTCTCCCCAACAATCCGCGACCGCAAGTTTAAGGCCATCTTCTTGCTCTTCGTTGCCGGTTTCACCAACATCTATGCCATGACACAAAAGTAGTTCGGCTGCGTTATACCTATTTACCATGCGGCAATAGCGGCCCATATCACAGAGTAGTTGGACTTTGAAGCTAGGCGGCTGGTCGTTCCGTAACCCGACTGACAGAATCTTTTTCTGCCACGGAGTTAACGGAAAGCCAGCCGAAACTTTGACTTCAGCTTTGCGCTCGTCAAGAATTCGCGCAGCGGCACGCTCGTCCAATCCGCACTCATTGAGTGCCGGACTAATAGTTTCGGGACTTTCATTATTTGGCTTTCCATCAAATGCGGCGCAAACAAGAGCATCGCATAAGAAATCGTCGTCAAAACTTTTATAGATCGGACTATCGTTTACCGGTGGATTCACAAAATCGGAACCGCAGTAGTGGCATCCGTCGATGTTGGGATTGTTGAACTCCGAGCAAAATGGACAAAGTCTACCCCCTTTCAATTCAACACTCCGTTGCTCAAGTTCCTCCTGAATAGATGCGGCAGTTATTCCCAGAACGGCAAGACGCGGAATGGCTATCAGTTTGCGCCAATCACCCTTCCTGGAACTGAGATGGAGCGCTACAATACGCAGCAAGTCGCGAATGGCCTCCTTCGGCGGCTCACATGCACTTACAGTAGGTGATGGTTTGTCCTCACATATTGTGAGAAGGTTTCGTATCTCATCTGTTCTGGCTGCATCCCGGAGGAAATCCTTAATAGGAGACTCTGGCAATTGATGCAGCAGCTTATCTAGTCGCCTGCCAAGCCAAAGGTAGGCGCTGCGCATAGAACAGAGACTGTTATCCAAAGGAGGCTTGGCTTGAGTTGCGCTGGCAAGCTCACGATAACAATAACGGCACCAACGAGCCGATTCAAGAATGCAGCCACCACACGAAGAGCACCATTTGTAGCGATGTGTTTTCAGGCGATCCATCCACAGTTCATTGATCATTTGAATGGCGATAAACTACCAGGGTACAGAAGAACTTAAGAATATCATGGGCACGGGGTCGATGTTTTCCAACCGGAACTGTTGGAAAACATCGATGCCTGTAGCACTTGGAGATGCGGTTGTCGAGAGACTGAATTGACTGCTTCGCATCCTCTTCTCAACGCGACACGGAGGTCTTGCACGCGTATGATCCACGGCACCATTTGTAGATTTGCAAGGAATGCCAGAAGTTGATCCTCTGGACGATAACGCCCGGGCTTACCTTCTGGCATTGATGTTTTTGCTAAGACGTCTTCCTTCATTGCGAGGTTCGCATGCAAGTAGATTTGAGGCACGATACGATTTTATTGTATGGGCACTGGCCTGCTTTTGTTCATGAGGCATTCAGTAAAGAATCCTTCAAGGAGAACGGCAAAGATTGGCTTTGATTTATTCATCAGTTTCCTCCCATCGCTGCTCGAAACGATTAACGGCGAGCCCCCTTAATTCAGGGCAGACCGTGAGATACCAGTACGTGTCATCAACATGGACGTGTCCCAGATAGGTGGACAACAGAGGCATCCGGCGCTCGATGTCTTCACCATTCCGATACCACCGCAATAGCGACTCAACCGCGAAACGGTGCCTGAAGTCATGAATGCGAGGACAGTCCGTTGGATCTGCTGTGTCTATACCGATCTTCCGACAGAACAAGTGGAAGTTCTCACGAACGACCGATGAGAATAGGCGTGTGCCCACCATAGAGATGAAGAAATAGTCGGCAGAATTGCCGTCAAGAAAGTTGTCGCGGCAAGTTTGTACTCCGACAATCTATGTTGGGTCGAAGCATGCAAAGGCACCACTTGCGACTTCGCTAACTTACTTCCCTCAATCGTAATGACCACCTCGACTAAATCAACATCTTTCACCTTTAAGTTGAGCGCCTCGCTTATCCTCATCACAGAGACTGCCAGTAACCCAAACAGATAATGATAGGCTTGTCCCTATTGTCGGGCAACATTTGGAGATAACTCCAGATAGTTATAGATACGCCAGCTCGCTTGGAGATACGGACAGTAAGCCATTCCGTGACGATGCCAGGAAATTACATCAATGATTTGCGTCCATAATTAATCATCAATTGTGGTGTTAAAAGAGCAGCGAAAAGTCTTGCGCCGGCGAGGAGGCACCGAGACGGAACGTCAACTGCACTGACATTTGTCAGTGGTCCGAGGCTTTGAACGAAGAGAAAAAGTCGAGGCAGGATAAAGGATGTATACAAATGCTCGAAATCATTGGTGGGCACTGCATTCGGTGTTTACACTTTTGGGCACCACGTTTACAACCATGCGCAAAAGCTGAGCCCGTTTTATGATACGTGTTAACACGCACCAACGGAGATGAAATGAAGGCACCAGTTATCGGCGTACGAGTCGCACCGGAAATACTCGAAGAATTGCAGCGCCTAGCAAGGGCTAACAACAAGTCGCAATCAGAGATTGCTCGATTGCTCATTGAGGATTCTCTGGCAAGAAGAGCTGAAGAAATTACTGATACACAATTTCAGTTAGTCGAGAACAGAATGGCATACATGGAGAAAAGGTTTAGCGGATGGATGATCAAGTTGGCCAGGGCGATTGCCGAATCGCTGTATTACAGCGAGCAGATGGCCACAATTGACCTGGCTTCTCAGGACAAAGAATTGGTGAACGAACAGGCGCAGAAGTTCGTCAGAGACTTCATGAAAATGAAGCACCAAGATGTTGGGCGGACGACAGACGATAGCGACTAATCAAGCTTGTTCCGCCCTGTTATAGCGAAGACCATGGACGCTTACCGCCAGGCTCCGCGAAACATTGCTAAAGAGAAAAACGTCCTCGACGTTCGCGTTCTTGGCAAGATTTTCCGACGGGAATCCATTGAGAATATCGATCGAAATTTCGCTGTTTCCGCCGAAAAGGCTGACCGCGTCTCAATGCGACCTATTGGTGATTATCTGTTTATTTCGCAAATTCATATCACCCACATATCACGGCCGTGATATGTGTACCCCAATAAAAAAACGGCTCCCGAATGGAAAACCGCTTCTCAGTGGACATGGAAAGAATGTGCCCGGCAAGACTCGAACTTGCGACCTCATGGTTCGTAGCCATGCGCTCTATCCAACTGGGCTACGGGCACGCGAGGAAGTCATCATAACACACTCGGTTTAGGGCACTAACCCCGACAACCTCAGCGGTTACACAGTAGCAACAATGGCTGAAACTAATAGCCCTGCCGTCTGGTTCGGCTCCAGTGGAGGAGGCTCCCTTTGACAGCAGTCGAGGAGCTGCCACCGCTGGAATAGGACGGAGCGGCGGCAACGGGATTTCCCGTTCCGTATCCTTTATAGGGAGTGTAAACCTTGGCAGTTTGCGGTCCCGATGTGCGCGGCGCGGCTGTTGCCTTCTTCACTTTGTATGCTCCAGCCTTACCGGATTTCGCGTTGATGCTCGGGGCGGGGGGAGGCAGCCTTCGAGGGACGCCATTGACCACTTCAGGCAGTCCGGCACCCATCGAGGACGGTATGCTGGAGGAATAAGCGTTGAAGCCTGCGCGCGGAAGCGGCGCTGGACCGGAAGGCAAAACGGCTCCTTGTTGGCCGGCACCTGGACCCGTGCGTTTGTCGTACACAACAGGAGCGTCGTCAGTAATCTGAATCTGTTGCCGCGCCATATAGAAGTGCCCGATGTTCGGGTCGCTGCTTCGCTGCGCCGATGCAGGCAAAGCGAGCGAAATCACGCCCCCAGCCAACAAAATTGCAGTTAACATGCCTTTCATACAAATGCTCCTCATGGGCGACAAAGCCATCTTAGCTCAGTTTAATCCGATTTTTCTTTTGATGTCAAGGAAGCTTTAAACCTTAGACAATGAGCGCGGTTCCGGCAGCCCTCTAATGATAAACTTGCCAAGCATCTTTCTCAAACGGTGAAGCATGGCGATTGATACGCTGAAACAACCTTCTCTCAATGCCACCACGCAGGCTGGCATCCTCGGCTTGGTCGCAGGAGACGGCAAGCTTCCGGGCATTCTCGCCCGATGCGCGAAAGACAAAGGATACAAGATCATTTCGCTGGCGCTGTCCGAGGGTGCCAAAGCACGCGTAGCACCGCATTCTGACAAGGTTTATATGATTGCCCCTGGACAGCTTGGGCGAAACACGCACATCATGAAAAGCGAAAACGTCGATTTCATGGTGTTTATCGGCAAAATTCCAAAACTAAATATACTGAAAAACATTCACAAGTTCGACTGGACCGCGATCCGCGAAGTCAGCCGGTTTCCCGATTTCAGTGATGACACCATCCAAAGAGGGATGGGAGACTGGGTTGAGAAGAACGGCATCAAAGTGCTGACGCAAACCGAATTCCTATGCGATCTGTTTCCGGAATACGGAATCATGACCAGCAGAAAGCCTACTGTCGGCGAATACGCCGATGTTGAGTACGGAATGCGAATCGCAAAAGAGACTGCCCGCCTCGGTATTGGGCAAACCGTTATCGTAAAAAACCAGATGATCATGGCTGTAGAAGCCATCGAAGGTACTGACGAATCGATCAAACGCGCCGTCAGTCTTGCAAATGGTCCGGTGGTCGTGTGCAAAGTAGCAAAATTCGACCAAGACCCGCGCTTCGACACCCCGACCGTTGGGCTTAACACCCTGGAATCAATGGTCTGTGAGAAGGGTGGCGGTGTACTTGCAGTCGGCGCCGGCGAAACTTTGGTAGTGGAACGTGACGAAATGGTCGCCTTTGCCGAACAACATGGGATCGCGATGATCGCCGTATAGAAGCACTGGCTCACGTCAACCGGGTAAAGCCCAGATCAACCATCGGTTAAATCGTTTAGCGATTAAGCGCGGTTAATGGCATAATTGTCTTCACATCTTCCTGACAAGGAGTGCGTACCACTGTATGCCACGCCAATCGACTTCTTCAAAGCTTCTTCTATTCCTGGCAATGAACCTGGCTTTCTCGCTGGCGCTCTCGCGTGCAGCACTTGCCGAGCCGACCGCCAAGAACGGCTCCGTTCAAACATTCCCTGGCGCACAGCCCATCAATAGAGAAGATGCGGCAGTGAAGGTAGATGCGGCACTCAAGGAAAAGGCCGCCGAGCAGGCGAAAGCCAAAGAAAGCGCGGCTGCAGCTGCAGAAGTGGAAGCCGATCAAGCAGATAGACTGAGTTCCATGGAGCAGCAAGAAGCGGCTGAAGAGATGGAAGTGGCCAATGCTCAAGCATCCGCCAGCGAACACTATTTCCTCGGTAATCACTACTTGGGCAAGTGGGACCTGGATCTGGCTGAAGTTGAACTGGATCAAGCCGTCAAATACTCTCCTGAGCTGCGCGTAGCACATCGAGATCTATGCTTGGTATCATTCGCGAAATTGAATGTTCCTCGCGCCCTTGCTGAATTCATGATGGTGACTGGGATTGGTGAGGCCGTACCGTACACGGACGCAGAGAAAACCGACCTCGATAACAAAGCGAAGAAACTGCATTACAAAAAGGCCCTCGAATACGGTGGCAAACAAAACTGGCATGAAGCTGTAAGCGAGTTGCAGTGGGCATTGCGCTATGCACCCAACGATCCCTCAATTCACCATTCGCTAGCATTCGCATATGCCACACAAGGGGACTTTGTGAATGCAGAAGCCGAATATGAAAAGACCTTCGCGGCCAACCCCACGGACGGCAACGCCCATGCTGACTACGCCAACCTGCTAGCAAATAAAGGACACCTCGACCACGCACAAACAGAAATGCAAAAAGCGGTCGACTTAACTCCAAAGGCAGCTGCCTATCATGTGGATCTCGGCTGGCTGGCAGAATCTCGTAATGACTTGAATACTGCCACGCAAGAGTTTGAAGAAGCCGTGCGCTTGAGCCCGAATCATTCCGGATTGTGGGCTCACCTTGGACGATTGCTGGAGAAATCCGGTAAAACCGGTGCCGCCACCGAAGCGTATTCGAAGGCGCTGTCACTGGATCCCAGCTCCGCAGAAGCTCTACAGAATCTGTCGCGCCTCAAACAGCAGAAGCCGTCCAGTGCGCCAGCGGTTCGAATGGAGTCGTAAGCAATCTCGAAGACGGGCGGCGCATTGAGCCGGCACGGCAGGTTTCCAACAGCCCAAAAGCCTCATGGGCTGCTGCACTTAAGCAGCAGCAACAAAGGCTAGCCCATATGAAGGCAACCGGTTACACTACCTGAATCAAGGTTTTCGCTCCGCTGACATCAGGTCCACGCCTGTTTGACGCGAGGAGGTAGCGGTTTGCAACTGTCAGGAGCCGTGAAGGCTGACACAAAATACCTTTGGTTTGAAACCAAAAAAGTTCGCGAATATATTCGCATCACAGATGATGTCGAGTCGTTTGTGAAAGATTCAGGCATCAACGAAGGCTTCGTTTTGGTCTCCGCAATGCACATCACAGCCGGGGTGTACGTTAACGACTGGGAAAGCGGCTTGATCAAAGATATCGACACATGGCTCGAGAAACTGGCCCCAGAAGATCCCAACTATCAGCATCACCACACCGGTGAAACCAACGGAGACGCGCACTTAAAGCGCATTCTGATTAATCACCAGGTAACCATTCCAATCACGGCCGGCAAACTAGACCTCGGACCGTGGGAGCAAATCTTTTACGCAGAATTTGACGGACAGCGGCGCAAACGAGTAATTCTCAAAGCGCTTGGGATCAGCTAAATGGAGAGGAACATGGCTAAAACGCATACTAAACATCGAGGCACTCTAAATGGCGAAGTGGTGGTAAACAGTCGCCAGACAGCTACTCAGAAGGCTGCAGCTCAGCGGGAACCCGTTCGCAGTACATTCGATTTCACATCAAGTTCGATATCCGAAATTTTCAACAGCAATGTCTTCACGCGCCAAGTAATGCGCGCAGCAGTGCCCAAGACTGTTTACGAAGCATTCATCAAGGCTATCGACGACAGCACTGCCTTGGATCCAACACTGGCGGATGTAATCGCCAACGCCATGAAAGATTGGGCCCTTGCTCGTGGTGCCACTCACTACACGCACTGGTTCCAACCGATGACTGGATTCACTGCAGAAAAGCATGATTCATTCTTGAACTCCACTGGGGACGACGGTGGGATCTTGGAATTCTCCGGAAAGGTCCTGATGCAGGGCGAACCGGACGCATCAAGTTTTCCTTCCGGTGGCATTCGCTCTACATTTGAGGCCCGCGGTTATACTGGTTGGGATCCGACAAGCCCAGCTTTCATCATGGAAAGCACCAACGGCAAGACTCTTTGTATTCCAACTGTATTCTGCTCATTCAGCGGACATGCACTGGATAAAAAGACCCCGCTGTTGCGCTCAATTGAAGCTATCAACAAACAGGCTGTTCGTTTGTTAAAGTTGGTCGGATCAGAAGCGAAGCGAGTGACGACAACTGTAGGTCCTGAGCAAGAATACTTCCTCATAGACGAGTCGTATTATCTCCAGCGCCCAGACATCATCAACTCCGGACGCGCGCTCTTTGGTGCCAAACCGCCAAAGGGACAAGAAATGGAAGACCACTACTGGGGTTCCATCAAGGAACGCGTACTGTCTTTCATGATGGACACGGAGCAGGAACTGTACAAGCTGGGAGTCCCAGTGAAGACACGCCACAATGAAGTTGCCCCGGCGCAATTCGAAGTGGCACCAATCTTCGAAAACAGCAATCTGGCAACTGATCACAACATGCTCTTGATGGAAGTCTTCAAAAAGACTGCCCAAAGACATGGTTTGCGCTGCCTCTTCCACGAAAAACCATTCAGTGGTGTTAACGGAAGTGGTAAGCACAACAACTGGTCTTTGGCTGATAGCAACGGCAATAACTTGCTGGATCCGGGCAAAACACCTCACGAGAATCTCGTGTTCCTGGTGTTCTTGAGCGCATCAATTCGCGCCGTCAACAAGTTCGGCGGTTTACTGCGCGCCACCATCGCTAGTGCCGGAAACGATCACAGACTCGGTGCTAATGAAGCGCCGCCTGCAATCATGAGCGTCTATCTAGGCGACAGATTGACCCAAGTCGTAGAAAGCATAATCAGCGGCAAGCCGCTTGAGAAGAGCGGACTCGCGCAAACGATTCAACTCGGTGTCTCTGCATTTCCTGAGCTGCCACGTGATGACTCCGATCGCAACCGCACATCTCCATTTGCCTTCACCGGTAACAAGTTCGAATTCAGAGCAGTCGGTTCCAGCCAATCAATCGGATGGCCGAACACAGTATTGAATACGATGGCTGCAGACTCGATCGAGTACATGGCAGATAGAATTGAAGCCGCGTTGAAGAAAGATAAGGATCTAAATGCTGCCGTACAAACGGTTTGCAAGGAAGTCCTGACAGAGAATCGCCGCATTCTATTTAACGGCGACAACTACTCTTCCGATTGGCATGTCGAAGCAGAAAAGCGCGGTTTACCGAATCTGCGCAATACAATCGATGCATTGCCAGAACTAGTGACACCAGAGATCAAGGCGCTGTTCAATAAATATTCTGTGCTCACAGAAGAGGAGCTGGTTAGCCGCTATAACGTGCAGCTGGAAGCTTACTGTAAGACAGTCAACATTGAAGCACTGTTAACTGCTTCCATCGCGACCACGATGATCCTTCCTGCAGCAATGCAGTATCAGTCCCGTATAGCTTCCACCATCATTCAAACTAAGGAAGCTGTTAGCGGACTGGACCTCACACCGCAAGAGAACCTGCTGCGTGATGTTGCAGAACGCGTATCGAAACTGAGAACAAACGTGGAACGGTTAGATGCGCTCAGTCACGAGGTTGACGAAGGCGAAACAGACGGACTATCTCACGCTAAGTTCTATCAGCAAAAAGTCATCCCGGCGATGACCGCCGTAAGAACTGTCGCTGATGAACTGGAAACGTTGGTCGACGATTCGCTTTGGCCGCTGCCTAAGTTCCGCGAGATGCTCTACATCTACTAATAAGCGGAAAGCAATACACAATACACAAAGAAAAGGGCTCGGTTCGCACCGAGCCCTTTCCTTCGCTTACATAAAAGAAGACTATCTCAGTACCTGCCTGAGAGCACCAAGTCCCAATCCGACGCCGGTCCCAACTGCTGCTCCCTTCAGAGCAGAATTCCTGCCTCTGCCGGCAGCCAAACCAAGGCCGAGACCAACTACAGAACCAGTAGCCGTATCTTTAACAATTGGATGGCGTCTTAGCGTGTGGCTGGAACGAATTAGTCCCACACCGGCACCCGCTCCAGCACCAACTAGAGCACCACGACCAATGCCACGACCACTGATCAAACCTGTTGCAGCACCAGCTGCCGTACCTACGCCAGCACCGATGGTGACAGCTTTGACTTTAGGATGTCGTTGGAAGTATCCCTTGACACCGGTCTTTTGCTGTCCAACGTAACCACGATAGGTTTGTGCATCCGCCGGCAAGCAGAGTTGGCCTGCCACAGTTGCAACCGCTAGTAATCCAAGCATCGCGCTTTTTGCCAAACTCATAATATGCCCCTCCGGGAATTTACAACGTTTACTTGGCAAACAGCCAGTAAACGCAACTGTAATTAACGACCGGGGTTGTTCCCGTTATGTTCCTGCAAGCTATGAATATTAAGCAATGCATGGCACAAAAGCCGTGGTGGAGGGGCTTTGCAGCCGCCTGTAGATATTGACATGTGACACCCTTTTCGACCTGCCGCGCGTGGCGCCCCGCCGACTGCTATCAGCAGCCAGGAATGAGCCGGCAAGATGCCAGGTTCGCAGCCGCCAGACGGCGCACGGCCCTAAGTTAGCCTTTGGCTTGTTGGTCATCCGATCGCGAACCGCGATCACCAAAGTCTGCGCGAACTAGACGTCCACCAGCTGCCCGTGACAATGTGGACGCCGCTCTGGACGCTACATAAGGATTGCCATCTTCAGACAACTGCAACAGCACCGCTCGCGGCAGTAACGGATTTTCAGCGAGCCGGTAACGAACATCTACATCTTCGTCCGCCACGAGCCTATCCAAGACATCTTCGGGAGTGTTCAAGTTTTCGCCGACGGCAGCTCTGACAGAGGCCGCCTCATTTTTAGATAATAAGTCCAACAGCAACGTCGGTGTTTGCGGATTCTCGGCAATACGTTCCAACACAGCCGAGCCAGCGTGCTTGGCGATGTATGTCAGTACTGCCGGTGGTGTATTAGGATTGCTGGCGATCTGCATCCGAATGTGTTCGAATTCCGTGTCGTTCAAACTTTCCGAGCACCGTTTGGAGAAACGCTGGCAAATAGCCTCAGTTTCAACGACCCCAGACAATCGTGAAGACAAAAGCAATTGGATCGCTTCTCTTAGATGATCCGACGTCTTCCACTGAAACCTCACGATAAAAGAAAGATCCTCACGCCGACCAAAGCTATCTTTTCCGCTAATGTCCAGTCCGTTGATCTCGATCATGTAGATGCTCCTGAAAGCCCATACAAAAGTAGTAATCCCAAGCAAGCACACGACGAGGTAGTAACGATTACTCTTCCTCAATTTAAAATTACGCCTATCCGTTCCAACAACTCAATTGGAAAACATAAAGAGGATATTGCTAACCCGATTTCCGAGCTTGCTCAAGAGAAAAGGTGATAAAGCGCTGCAAACGACGGAAGGACCATTTAAGGGCCTCGTGAATAATTCGCGCCTGAACAAAGTTGTCCTGTACACCGGCATCTTCCATACGTGCACTAAGTCGAACCATTTCGACGGCACCAATGGCAGCAGAAGAGCCCTTGAGCTGGTGAGCCAAGGACTCCAACGCTCGGGCGTCGCGCCGCTGCCGGGCATATTCAATTCCTTCCAACAGTGTTTCTGCAGCAGACATGAAGACTTCGAGAATTTCCCGCGCTACTTCCTCGCCGCAAGTTCGTTGTAGCAAACCGATATTGATCGGATCCTCATTTACTGTTTGCAGCGGCACGTCTTCGTCAAGGTTAATATCATCAGGATTCATCACCGGAGGGAATCCGGTAAGTGAGGCAATTGCCGTGGACTTAGCAAGATGCTCGGAGGTCTGCCAGCGCAAAAGCACGGCTTGCAGCTTCTTCGGGTCTACCGGTTTGCTGATGTAGTCATCCATACCGGCCGAGATACACTTGTCTCGATCGCCTTCCATTGCGTTGGCGGTCATGGCAATAATTGGCACTCTTCGCCCGCGAAGAATCTCCGCTTTGCGAATCTCACGAGTCGCCTGGAAGCCATCCATTTCTGGCATCTGACAGTCCATTAGAATGAGCGTGTAATTGCCGTTGCACGCAGCATCCACAGCTTCCTGTCCGTTGCCGACAGCATGCGCGTTGAAACCGAGGTTCTTCAGCTGCAGCAGAGCAACCTTTTGATTGACCGGATTGTCTTCAGCCACAAGGACTAGTTCGCGAACTTGTGATATCGCAGGGATGGGTTGCGTGAGAGTCATCTCAAGGCGACTTTCCCCGCCAGAACTTAGAAGTCCAGACAGGCAATCAACCAATTGCGAGTGCTTAATTGGCTTCGGAAGATACGCCGAAAAACCTGATTCCAAAGCCTTCTCCGCACGTCCCTTCTTGGGAGCACCAGAGACCAATATCAACTTGGTCGCGCTCAAAATCGGATCTTGTCTAACCGCCTCAGCAAACTCAAACGAGTCAACTTCGGCCGGAACGTCCAAAATTACTATATCAAAAGGATCATGCGCAACTACCTCTCGACGCATAATCTCCAGCGCCTGATCGCTGTCGATGATGGACTCACAGCGCATCCCGAGAGCTACCGTGTATTCGCGCAAGGTGCGCGATACGCTTTCGAGAGCATTTACAATGACAACACGTTTGTTTTGCAATTCTATCGGTTCAATGTTTTCCGGCTCGTGATCCATCACGGACCGTTCCATGGTCAAGGTGAACCAGAACGATGATCCTTCGCCTTTCACACTGTCTGCACCAATCTGTCCGCCCATCAACTGGACAAGACCTTTGCAGATGGACAGACCCAATCCAGTGCCACCATAACGACGAGTAATCGAGCCATCGGCTTGAGTAAACGGTCTGAACAACCGGATAAGAGTGGCTTTGGCGATACCGATACCGGTATCGCGCACAGAAAAGCGCAGACGCACGTGTTGATCGGTGATCTCTTCCGGTTCGACACTCACAACCACTTCACCGTGCTCAGTGAACTTGATCGCATTGCTCGCCAGATTAAGCAACACCTGCCGGATGTGGCCAGGGTCTCCACGCAAAATTTTCGGAATCGCAGGCGAGACGTAGGTCATCAGCGACAGTCGCTTCTGCCGCGCACGATCAGCGAGCAGTTCCGCGGTTGCTTCAAGAATTGCTATCGGCTCGAAATCAAGAATTTCAAGATCCATCTTGCCGGCTTCAATCTTGGAAAAGTCGAGGATATCGTTGATGACATCAAGCAGCACCTTTGCAGACTCATGAATAATGCTGCAATGCTCTCGTTGTTCCGTATTGAGATTGGTGCGCATGAGCAAATCGCTCATACCAATCACTCCATTTAATGGTGTGCGAATTTCGTGGCTCATATTGGCGAGAAACTCTGATTTCAGTCGCGAAGCCTCGAGGGCTTGGTCACGAGCTTGAGCCAATTTCATAGCCAGGGACTTAAGTTCGGCAAGTGTTTGCTCGTGTTTCTTGGCTTGCTCTTTAGAGGCTTGTTCCTGCGTCGTCATTTGGTGCTGAAGAGCAGCTATTTCCAGCCGTAACCTTTTTACTTCGTCAGAGCCCTGAGCAACTTCCATTTGATCTCCCAGAAGCGATCGCGTCGTATCGCCCTCAGCCGCCACCGTTGGCGGAATTCCCTGATTCAACTTCGATTGGTTTGCGTCTTCCATGTTTTTCCCGGCATATGCTGCCACCTTCTTTCGCCATTATTCCCAATGGAACAACAGAACCTAGATTGTCAACAGGACGCAACGCAATATATATATAAACCCCTAATCCTTTATAGCCTTTCCCCTAAACTACCCTTGACAGCGTCGGGGAATAACAATACTGAGTGAAATGGGCCGCTCAGGGCGTCAATTGGAGCCCAGGCGAAGGCACTACAAGGTAACCTCATGCATGTGATTGATGCCGGGAGTTCGGGCACGCCTCGTGCCGGCAAATTCTCATTGACCGACGAGGAAATCGCTTTGTCGTTCTCGATCTATTTCAATTGGGGATATCCAGATTACGTGCGTGAAGCACTGAACTATCTGATTGCCCAGTCCTCGCCCTTTGGAAAACTCGATCCAAAGAAGGAGTTGACCTGGGCACAGTTGAATAAAGTCTTAGCCGAAGCTGATTCCCGCCCGATTCGCCTGATCATCGCCAGCAATTCTACTACTCCTACATGTGTCCTCAATTTTCTTGCGCTTACGGACGATGTACTTGTGGTGCAGAGAGTTGCAGAAAACTCCAACACGCATGTTGCAACACTGACAAAGCTTCTCAGGCATAGTTCTCCAGTTGTAAGAACTGCCGTTAGTGAGCACCCCAATACACCTGAATCCCTATTGCTGATTCTTGCCGATGATCTCGATGCAGATGTTCGCTATTGCTTAGCTGAAAATGCGCACATGCCCAAAGCTGTACTCGAAGTGCTGGCCAATGACTCGAACCCATACGTGGCTGCACGCGCCGACCGCACGCTCACACGCTTAGCACCGACTCAAATCGTAAGAGCGAAATTTGCCAAAAAAACCGGGCAATTACTTGTGCGAAGTACTTAGCGGAACAAGCTAGAAGACCACACCGTCCTGTCATAGCAGAGCAGCTACTGCGTGGCGAGCGAGGGTGTACATATGGATGAGTTATCCGGCAAGTTGTCTGATAACGAGACGCTGCATCAATTAACTGCGCTTTCCGGCTTGCTATCTACTGCCACCGAAGCTGATGCTACGCGACCAGTTCTCAGCTTTGTGACACAGATGCTCATGGCTGAAGGAACAATATTGTGGTTGCTCAATGACAACAAAACCGAACTGAACCAGACTGGTTTTTTTCACACAGACTCTGCGTATTCGAAAGCCTTTGAGCAAGAAATCGGCCCAGCCATCCTCAAGCTGGGAAAGGGGTTGGCAGGATGGGCATGGGGCGAGAACAGAATTAAAATTCTACAGATGCCGGGTATGTTCTCTCAGTCACAACACTCTGCAAACTTATCTGATACACCAGCCTGTTCAGTGGCATTTCCGCTAAAGGCAGGTAATACAGTCATTGGCGTCATGGAAGTTGTGAATTGCTCGCAAGACTTCTGCGCTGGCGATCAGCATCCGCTGCTCCTGCTGCTATCCAGTTTAATTGGCAGCTGCATCTTCGGTAACTATGCAATTGAGAAACTAAAAACTTCTGAAAACGCTGTTGCACTGAGCCGCTCGAAGCTGGACTCTCTCAATAAGAACCTTCGGGAACTGAAAAATCGCCTGTCGAAAGAACACGATCAATCATTACAGACGGCAAAACATCACGCGCAATTCCTGACGCGCATTAGTCGGGACATACGCACACCGCTAAGTGGTATAACGAGCATCGTGGAGCTGCTATTGCGCGCTGAGTCGACAGACTATACCGCAGCACACCTCAGCATCATCAATGAATCAGCCGCATCGATATTAACTGTCCTGGAAGAACTCGTGGAATTCAGCCGCCATGAAGCGGAGCAATTTGCGCCCCCGGATGGGCAACCGCGCAAAGCGGACAGCCAAGTGCAAGCGGCTCTGGCTCCGCCTTCAGCGCCGGACGTTCAGTTAGACAAGATTCGCGTCTTGGTCGTCAACGGCTTACTTGGATCTGCAGAGTTCGTCGAAGCATATGCGATGGCCTCCGGGATAAAATGCGAAAGCACTTCCCGTGGACAGTCGGCACTCATTGCCATGAAACAGGCATTACTAAAAGATTCACCTTACGATATCGTTTTCGTGGAACGATTGTTGCCAGACATGGACGCCTTCCAATTTGCCCGCGCTGTTCAGCAAGAATTACCGCTTGAACACACCAAGCTCGTGCTAGTATCCACGTTCGATTCGGCGGCCAGAGATGATTACGTCTTGCGAGCCGGCTTCACCGCACATATTCCAAAGCCGGTAAAGCAACAACAGTTGATTAGGACTTTGAACGCACTGATGCGAGGCGAGGGACAAATCGGCGCAGACGCAGCGCTACTTGAAAGCGATCAAATTACGCCGGCCATTGCGCGTGGTCAGCGCATGATTCTTGTGGCGGAGGATAATCCGGTCAATCAAAAGGTCGCGTTACTTCAACTGCGAGAGCTTGGATTTTTCTCCACTGTCGTGGAAAACGGTCGCCAGGTGGTGGACGTGGTTAAACAAGCGGACTTCGACGCGATATTAATGGATTGCCAGATGCCCGAACTAGACGGCTATGGAGCTACTAAATTAATTCGCCAGTGGGAAAAGGCAACCGGCAGACACGTGCCAATCATAGCGATGACAGCCAGCGCGCTGTCTAGCGACCGAGAGCAATGCCTGGCAGCAGGCATGGACGATTACCTCAGTAAACCAGTCACATACGATAAACTCGATTCAGTTCTTTCGAAATGGGTTGAGTCCAAAGAAGCCCGAGAACTCGCAGGAGCACAGCGCATGCAACGACCCAATCGCGAAACAGAGCCATTCGGCGCCCAACAGGGGCTGGAGCCAATTGATATCGAAGGTCTGAAGGACCTTCTGGGGGCTGAAGAAACAGGCGAGGTACTACAGCTATTTGTTAATTCCACCCAAGACCTAATTGAGCAAATTAAGCTAGCCTCCGATCGTCATGACGCGAAAAGCTTGAAAGAAGCAGCACATCAGCTTAAGGGCGCGGCGGCCTCGGTCGGCGCAAACAACATTGCAAGCAATTGCTTGGAATTGGAGCGCTGCGCCAAAGAAGGACTGTGGGACGCAATTCCAAAAGTGAATGACGGGCTAATCGCGAATTTCGAAAACGCGAAAAGCTATATCCGCAGCAAATTTTCATAGAACAGTCTTTTGGCGGTCCCCCCAGACTTGAAGACACAGTAAGTAGGCCTCAGGGTTTAGCCTCTTGACATCACAAGGGGCTATGCATAGGCTTATCACATACTCCCAAAAGACTTAGAGCCTTGAAAGAATTAGTTCGCTTTCGCGACCACATTCGGGAAGGAAACATCCCGCCGGCCTTGGTGCTCATTGGCGCGGCCCTGACCATGCCTTCTTTTGCGTGCCTGGCTTTGATTGCCGGTGCAGGACTCTATTACATCGCTGACCCAATTTCACGTGGCGGGCTAGCGGCCAGCCAGTTCTGGAAGTCGAACAAATTCCAGCAACTTGTTGTGTACAGTGGAATGATCTTCGTCTGTGCATCAATTCGCGAGCAGTTACCATACCTTGCCTGGGACCCAAAACTGTCGACGTTCGGTGGCACATTCGGTTGCTTTATCTACCCTGTCATCATTTACACATTGGTGCTCCAGGCTGCAGTGATGGCGAGCAAGGCACTTGCAAAAACGATCCGCGAGCAGGCCGCCGCGGAGCAGCAGCGGCGCACGCAGCTCTGTATTGATGGCACATTCCGGGTCTTTATGGCAACGTTCGCGTTCAGCGTGATCATGATGTTCGCCATACCTGGCGGGCTTGGCGACTGGTTGGCTAATTGGTTACTTGTATCCGCCCGGGACGCCAACATGCTGGTGTGGGATGGCACAGCTACCACAGAATATTTCTCCTTCTATGCCAAAGCCATTGGCGTACTTGCCACCGGCATACTGCTGTATCAGCCGGCAGTTTGCACTTCTGCATTCCTGACCGCGTACACCAAGCAGATGAGCATCATGCCATGGAGCAGGTGTGTAGATACGTTTTTGAGCACGTTGCGGGCACCATATACCGAATTAAAGTTGCGCGACAAGAACCCATTGATACAGAACACAGCAAAGACGTTCCTCTGGTTGATTGCTTGCTATCTCGTGCTGTTCGGACTGATCGGATTCATGGGTGGGCCGTTAGGGCAACACATTTGTGGCTGGCTCGACTGCAGCATTGCATCGGCCAATACAGGCATGATGCATGGAGCCTCCGATCATCGACCACTGCGTATCTTTTGCGCGGCAATTTTCGCCCTCTACGGGACGGTACCACTGGCGGTGACAGGCTCTATTTTTCTTCCCTATTTGAAGCCACGAAGGATTGTCCTGTCAGCTGAAGGGGTGTTCTTTCCGGATGGTCCATTTTTCTCCCTCCGTTTCCGTCCAATCCGGCTCTGGTCTGATTTTCAGTCAGTCGAAGCAAAGTTCGGAAAGAAATCAGTTCTCGACAACAAGACAGAGCTGATTATGAGGTTCCACTCTGGCGGCAGTCTAACCATCCTTGCCAGACAACTCGACAAAAGCAGCCTGGATAAATTTCTCGGTGCCATTGACGAACATGCGGGGAATTGTACAGTGAGCGATTCCGTGGTGGCACTGCGTGCTGAGTTACGCGCGCACATCACTGTTTACGGGAAGAAGTCCGAACTCGGGACAATCACGTCTGAGAACTATCAGTCAACCATTTTTGTCCCGCATGATCGCGGGGCATGGCTGCCCAACGGTGAATCACGCGTAGTGCGACTATTAGCCAGCCGCCCCCTATCCTGCGTGTACTTGGTACGGATGAACAGCGGACAACTGGCTATCGCCAAGCAGTTTTTCCTGGCTGACACAAATGAAGCTCAGGCAGACCTTCGGAAGACATTCGAAAGAGAGTATGAGCTGCTGAAGCAAATCGACCATCCACAGGTGTCAAAAGTTCTGGATGTCTTCCACCGCGATGAATCGACGTACCTGTTGATTGAACATGCAAGCGGTATTGACCTGCACAAGCTGGTTCTGGACGAAGGACCGCAGCCAGAATCAACGGTTCTACGTTGGGCAATCGAAGTATGCGAGATCATGATCGCCTTGCATGAGCAAG
>Ga0163152_10003451_pt1 | contig 20537 bp, 18 predicted proteins | sample OliLakLV19MP8IB2_FD_148635 | JGI IMG/M metagenome (GOLD analysis project Ga0163152, IMG submission 148635) | Freshwater microbial mat bacterial communities from Lake Vanda, McMurdo Dry Valleys, Antarctica - Oligotrophic Lake LV.19.MP8.IB-2 | ecosystem: Environmental > Aquatic > Freshwater >...
AAATAATCGTCCCTGATCGTCAAATGTTCCGCGCATGATGGACCCTCCGTTCTTCCTGCAAACAGAGAATCATATTACGCACCGCTTTGCGAGGGGTTTTTCAGCAGACTGCTAGGCGGCCTGCCTCAGGCCGGCAACCTTCGAACGTTGACCGGAGCTCATCATTGGTGAGCATCACAAACCCGGGGGTCACACGGCTGCCGGCTGGAACCACGCATACCAATCACGGAACTCGACAGTGAAGTCGTCATTGAACACCCGAGTGCGAGTCTGCAGGAGTAAGTGAGCCCCCTTTGGGCTCCACTGCCGTTGATGCGACGTGGCATACGGAGTGGGACGAAAGGAACGACTCAGGCGAGCCGTTCCCTGACTGCCTGCGAGCCTAGGAAGCCCTGATCACGTAGGTTCTGAAACCACAGGCGAGCGAAGGACTTCAGCTCGGCTTTAAGACGCGTATTGACGTGGGTTTTCTTGCCGGCCCCATCATAGCGGTACACCTCCTGAAGCACGCCCAGATAGTCGTTCTGGAACGAGAGAGGCTCTGCGGCGGACAGCTCACTGTGGGTGAAGAGTTCAAAGACCATTTCCGGGTCGCGCATCAGATCGCCGTTTTGTTCTCCATAGTGGCAGATCGCGATCAGACGGTGGCCTTCAGCGGATTGGCCGATGGCCTCAATCGACAGAGGCATATAACCGTTGACGGTGATGCGGACAGCGGCATCGTTGCCGAGCAGCTGAGCGAGGACGGTCGCGAAGTGTTGATAGAATTTCATCGAAGTATCTCCTTGAGATTGAGGAAGCCCCCGACGATGAGCGCCAGGGGCTTCCAGTTGATGGTTATGGCCGTGAATGTCCACGGACCCAGTCCTTCGCCATTTCAGCGAGGGAGGACAGAGCATCGAGGTCGTTCAGGCCGTAGGAAGACGCGGTCTTCCGGTTGCCCCGCGCGTCCTTGTAGGGCCGTGAAAAGGTGACGGAGAAGAACGGCCCTGTCTCTCCGTTGTTCTCCCAGACGGCGACGTTGACGTTGCCGGACCTGAACGCGGTTGCTGGTTTTGGATTTGGTGTAGCCATGTTGTTTCCCCCTGTAAAAAATGTTGGTTGGCTCTCTCACCGCACAAGAGAGCCAAGCGGCATTTTTATGGGGGACGAGCCCAGAAGCCGGAGGGCGTACCGGCGCGGGACCAGCAGCGCACATGACAGCGGTGCTTTAGGCTGGCGTGGGCGGTGCGCCGCGCAGGGGCAAAGCCCGCAGGCGGGAGGGCGGTCATGGCGACAACAGAAAACAGGGGAGCGGTTGAGGCGGAACTCGTGTCGCCATGTCAGAGGAACACGGGGCCATGAGGCCTGTCGGAGCGTACCTTGTTGGACTCATTCGTGACGGTGAGCGAAGGAGCGCGCTAGAAGGCGGGAGGGCGCGGCACGTCGTGGGACTCCCTGGATGAACGGTCGCTCGGTTGACATGTACGGCTATATGCCGTACACTTGAATCGGACGAAGAAGAGGAGGACACCATGGTGACCACAGAACACGAGACACGGGAAAAGGCGTCCCGGTCGGAGCGGCTTGAAGCACGGATCAGCAAGGCGCAGAAGGCGCTCTTTGTGCGGGCGGCGACCGTGCAGGGCCGGTCGCTGACGGATTTCCTGATCGCGAGCGTGCAGGAGGCCGCGGAGAAGGCGTTGCGTGCGCATGATGTGCTGACACTGAGCGAGCGTGACCGGCAGGTCTTTGTTGCGGCGCTCGTGAAGCCCGCCGCACCCGGAAAGGCACTTCGGCAGGCGGTGAAACACTATAAGAATAGGACGGGAATCTAGGTGCCTGGGGGAAAGAGGGAGACGCCCTACCGCATTGAAGCCCTCGGCAAACAGCACCACCGGGTAGGGTTTACGTGCGGCAGCGAGCCACTCGATACCTATCTAAAGACACAGGCGGGACAGGACGCGCGGAAACGCGTGGCCGTGACGTATGTGCTCTGTGAGGGAACAAGCCAGACGGTGGTAGGATTCTATACACTGTCGGCTATCAGCGTGGAGATCGGTTCGTGGCCGGAGGATGTCGCGAAGACACTCCCTCGGTATCCAGTCGTCCCGGCGACGCTCCTGGGGCGCCTGGCCATCGAGAGGCCGCGGCAGGGGAGAGGGGCCGGAGCGCATCTGTTGATGGACGCCCTGCATCGCAGCTGGCAGGCGTCGCGCCAGGTTGCGTCGGTTGCGGTGGTGGTCGATGCGAAGGACCGTCGGGCCGTTGAGTTGTATACACGCTACGAGTTCATACCGTTCGACGACGTGCCGACCAAACTGTTCCTTCCTATGCGTGTCATAGAACAGTTGTTTGCGTAAGGAGATGCCGGAGAAGACATCGTGCCCGCATGTCAGAGACGCGGGGCAGGGAGGCCTGACGGAGCATGCTTACTCCTGGTGAGCGCGCATGGTGGGAAACATTGTGCGAGAAGCGTTCTGCAGGTGTCAGTCCCAACAGGTTTGTCTGCAAGTGACCGAAATGAACGGTCCCATTTCCAGGGCCATTTCCTCCCAAGTCAGCGTGCTTTCACATGAGAAAAGGGGTATTCTGCGCCTCGGTCCGCGCCTGAAATCAAAATCTGGTACAACATTCACCATTTGTTTACTCATCTAAATGGTGAATTGGTAAGCATCACCACGGTGTCCTTGGCAGGAACATGAGACTAGAAGATCTCCAACCCAACGCCGCTGTCCGGGGCATCCTGCCTGATTCCATAGTCACGGTTGTGAGCGTGCAATGGTTTGGTTCGGAGGCGCTCGAACTCACCTATAAAGACCCTGCCGGCCGTGTGGCGAACGTCCTTCTGTACCGCCACGATGAGCCACGTCTTGAAGTAATCGAGCAGGGACGCCCCTGGAGTTTCGACGGAGATGGGAGCCTGTTCCGACTCGTGTCGGAAGCACATCGCATCCGCCTTGCCCATCTCTTCGATCCGGTTCTGGCCGTCCACACTTCGCTCGTTGATCCTTTGCCGCACCAGATCACTGCGGTCTACGAGGCCATGCTTCCACGTCAACCGCTCCGTTTCTTGCTGGCTGACGACCCAGGTGCAGGAAAAACCATCATGGCGGGGCTCTTGATGAAAGAGATGATCGCGCGGGGCGATCTGCATCGCTGCTTGGTGGTTTGCCCAGGGAGTTTGGCCGAGCAATGGCAGGACGAACTATACCGGCGTTTCCATCTCCCTTTTGAAATTCTGACGAATGACAAGCTCGAAGCCGCGCGCACGGGTAATTGGTTCCTTGAAACTAGCCTGGTGATCGCTCGTCTCGATAAATTGTCCCGTAACGAGGACGTGCAGGCGAAACTCGCAGCCCCCGATTGTCATTGGGACCTCATCGTGTGCGACGAGGCACATAAAATGTCAGCCACCGTATTTGGCGGTGAGATCAAGTACACCAAGCGCTACAGGCTTGGACAGTTACTTTCTACCCTCACGCGCCACTTTCTCTTGATGACGGCCACCCCGCACAACGGGAAGGAAGCGGACTTCCAACTTTTCATGGCCTTGTTAGACGGCGATCGTTTCGAGGGGCGTTTCCGCGATGGCGTCCATGCAGTGGATGTATCCGATCTCATGCGTCGAATGATCAAAGAAAGCCTGCTCAAGTTCGACTCGACGCCGCTATTTCCCGAACGTATTGCCCACACCGTTCCATACAAACTCTCCGACGGCGAAGCGCAGCTGTATAAGGAAGTTACTAACTACGTCCGCGACGAGTTCGACAGAGCGGCAAAATTGGAGAACGACAAGCGCGCTGGCACCGTTGGCTTCGCGCTCACCATCCTCCAACGACGGCTGGCTTCGTCTCCAGAAGCCATCTACCAATCATTACGCCGTCGCCGTGAGCGCTTAGAGAAACGCTTGCGGGAGATGGAATTGCTCCAGCGTGGAGCAGCCGCCACGGCCATGGCGACCAATGGCCCTGCGCTCGATGAGGAGGATGTAGAAGATTTGGAAGAAGCACCCGACAACGAGGTGGAAGCGGCTGAGGAAGAGATTCTCGATCAAGCAACAGCTGCGCGCAGCATTGAGGAACTGAAAGCAGAGATCGTCACGCTCAATCGCCTGGAGGCGCTGGGTCTTGTGGTCCGTCGCAACGGTGAAGATCGGAAGTGGCGAGAACTGGCCAAACTGCTGGGGGAACTTTTCACGCCAGCAGCAATTGCGAATCATGCCGCGGAAGAGACGCCTCCCTATGGTCAACATGGAGCGAATAGCGTGCCTCCCCCTACTCCATCGGCCCGGCAGAAACTTGTCCTCTTCACCGAGCACCGCGACACGTTGAACTATTTGGAAAGCCGCATTGCCACGTTACTTGGCCGGGGAGAGGCCATCGTCATGATTCACGGTGGCTTGGGGCGTGAGGAACGCATGAAGGCGCAGGAAGCCTTTAAGCACGACCCCGAAGTGCAGGTACTCCTCGCCACTGATGCGGCTGGCGAAGGTATTAATCTTCAAAGGGCCCACCTCATGGTCAACTACGACCTGCCCTGGAACCCCAACCGCCTCGAACAGCGATTTGGGCGCATCCATCGCATCGGACAGACCGAGGTCTGCCACCTCTGGAATCTGGTTGCGGAGGAGACACGCGAAGGCGATGTCTACCTGACATTATTGAAAAAGCTCGACGAAGCACGGAAGGCACTCGGCGGCCAGGTGTTCGACGTACTGGGGAAGATGCAGTTCGAGGGCAAGCCACTCCGCGATCTCCTCATTGAGGCAATCCGGTACGGTGAGCGCCCAGAGGTCCAGGCCCGGCTTACAAGAGTGGTGGCGAATGCGTTCGACAAGGCCCAACTGCAAGATCTGCTGGAGGAGCGGGCGCTGGCTCACGACGCCATGGATGCGAGCCGCGTGCATCGTGTCCGTGAGGATATGGAACGGGCTGAAGCGCGAAGGTTGCAGCCACATTACATCGAGTCGTTCTTCCTCGAAGCATTCCAACGATTAGGCGGCACAGCCAAGCAGCGTGAGCCTCGCCGGTATGAAATCACGCATGTCCCAGCCCCTGTTCGCAATCGTGACCGCCTGATTGGAATCGGCGAGCCAGTCCTCCCACGGTACGAACGTATTGCGTTTGAAAAGGCACTCATCGCCCCACAAGGTCAGCCCCTCGCGGCCTTCGTCTGCCCGGGCCACCCGTTGCTGGATGCCGCCATCGACCTCACGCTGGAGCGCCATCGAGATCTCATGCGCCGTGGTTCGGTACTGGTGGACGAACGCGACTCCAGCGATCAGCCTCGTGTGCTGTTCTACCTAGACCATGCCCTTCAAGACGCCAGTAGTACCCGTTCGGGGGAGCGCCGCGTCATCTCTAAACGCATGCTGTATGTGGAACTTGATGCAGTGGGCCACGCACGCCACATGGGCTATGCCCCCTACTTGGACTACAGACCCCTGGCAACCACTGAGCCTGACGTGGCAACAATCCTGGCCCGTCCTGAGTGCGGCTGGATCACACGCGAACTGGAACAGAAGGCACAGGGACATGCGATTGCGAACGTAGTGCCCGAGCACTTACAGGAAGTGCGCTCCAGTCGTGTGGAATGGATCGACAAGACCCGAGCGGCAGTGAAAGACCGTCTCACAAAGGAGATCAGCTACTGGGATCATCGCGCCGAGCAGTTGAAGGTCCAGGAGCAGGCAGGGAGGCCGAACGCCCGACTCAATTCGCAAGAATCACGGCGTCGCGCCGATGAACTGCAGGGCCGCCTCCAGAAGCGCATGGAGCAACTCGAATTGGAAGGCCATGTCTCTGCGCTCCCCCCAGTGGTGCTGGGAGGAGTCGTCGTCGTGCCAATGGGGCTACTCACCAAGCTAACAGGCCATCCGCAGGCAACGCCTGCATCTGTGATTGACACCCAAGCCGCCGCCGCACGAGCGCGAGAGATCGTCATGGAAGTTGAGCGAGGTCTCGGATTTGACCCGACCGACCGCGAGTTCGATAAGCTGGGCTATGACATCGAGAGCCGGGTACCTGGCACCGGGAAGTTGCGCTTCATTGAAGTCAAAGGTCGCGTCTCCAGCGCGACCGTTATCACCGTCACTCGTAATGAGATTCTCTATTCGTTGAATAAACCTGAGGACTTCATTCTCGCAATGGTCGAGTTTGACGGCGACCGCCACCGAGTCCATTATATCCGTCGGCCGTTTCACCGGGAGCCGGACTTTGGCGTGACGAGCGTCAATTACAGCTTTGGTGAACTACTCGCCAGGGCATCGAGACCATCATGATTCACTACTTGCCGACCATCCACAGCCAGAGGGAGGGGTTTGAGCGTCTCGCCTCGCTGGCAGCCGATGCCGAAAAGTTGCGTGCGGATAGGCTAGAAGTTGATTTTTCGAAGTGTGGATTCTTTGATGCAAACATGGCTGCTTCCCTGGCGGCTTTGTTAGCGCGAATCGCAGACAATCTCAACGCTGTCGAGATTGTGAAAGTGCCTTCACCAATTGAGCGCGTGCTGAGGAAAAATGGATTCCTCCTCGCCTATGGCTACAGTGCAGTCGATGATGTCAACCAAACGACGCTACCGTTTCAGCGTATACAGCTCTCCGACAAAGGTCGATTTGCGGACTACCTCAAGCAGAATCTGAAAGGGAAAGGAATTCCCCGCATGACCGACGGCCTCGGAAAGGTCTTTAAGCAGAGCATCTTTGAAGTGTTCCAAAACGCCGTTATTCATTCTGACTCTCGTCTTGGCATCTTCGTGTGTGGGCAATTCTATCCGCAGATTCAACGCCTAGACTTGACCATCGCCGATGCTGGCGTCGGTATTCGAACCAATGTGAGGCGCTACCTGGGGACTAATGTTTCTTCAACCGAGGCTATTCGTTGGGCACTACAAGGGGGAAACACGACGAAGACAGGGTCGCAGCCAGGAGGGGTTGGTCTGAAGTTTCTTAAAGACTTCGTTGCATTGAACAAAGGCAAGGTTCACCTTGCTTCGCGCCTTGGATTTTATGAATATTGCGACGGAAAAGAGACCTTCGAAAAACTCTCCGCAGACTTTATCGGAACTGTAGTAAACCTCGAGATCAACACCGGCGACACCCAAGCATATCGATTGAGCTCGGAAGTCTCGCCGGAAGATATCTTCTGAAATAGGACGGAAGGTCTAGATTATGGCAGATGAGATTGTAGTTCGTGTGTTCGACATCGTGGGTGGTCCCTTATGCGTCTCTGCTGACGATGGCCAGACCGTACATGACAAGATCGCGCCCTTGCTACGTGACAACCGTAAGGTGGTTGTGTCCTTCGAAAGGGTAGAAACCTTGATTTCAGCCTTCCTCAATGCTGCGATCGGTCAACTGTACGGCGAATTCACAGAGGAGCGGATTCGTGAGTTACTCTCCGTGCGCGACATGACTTCAGAGGATCTCACCATGCTGAAACGGGTTGTCGATAACGCTAAGGTCTATTTTAAGAATCGAAAGCAGTTCGACCAAGCCTGGAAGGAAGAGGTCGGAGATGAAGAATAAGGCGCACGATCTTTCGACCTATGCGTTTTCGAAAGGGGAATCCTTATTGTTGGATGCCAATATCTGGCTCTACTTGTTTCCTGCCCCATCGGACCGTCCTCCTAGTTTCGTGAGGCGCTACTCTGCGGCGTTTAAACGGATGCTTGGGGAAGGAACTCTGCTGGCCTTGGACGCCCTTGTGCTCAGCGAGTACCTGAATCGCTACTGTAGGATCGAATGGTCCGCCTTGCACAAGGCGAAGCATCCAGACTTCAAGAAGTTTCGCCAGTCCTCCGACTTCGGTTCTATCGGCCAGGGCGCCGCCGTCTTCTCCCGGAGGATCCTCCAACTCTGCTCTCGGCACGACCATCCGTTTGCCTCGTGTAATGTCTCGCAGGTAATCGCTGATTTTGAATCCGGGACCCAGGATCTGAATGACGGATTGCTTGTCGAAACATGTCGCCACCATGGCTGGAAGTTTGTCACGAACGACGGTGATTTCATCATCGGCGGGATCGAGGTACTTACGACCAACCCCAAACTACTTGCTGCCTGCCCATGACTCCCATCCCTCGCAAAAAGCTCATCGAAGTCGCGTTGCCGCTACCGGAGATTAACGACGCATCGGCCTATGACAAGATGCCAGGCATTGGGCCGCATCCCAAGGGGATTCATCAATGGTGGGCGCGACTGCCATTGCCAACTGCACGGGCCATCCTTTTTGCGTCGGTTGTCGACGACCCAGAGGCGCATCCTGAGAAATGGCCAACCGAGGAAGCCCAGAATACCGAACGCGAGCGACTGTTCGACATCTTGCGGCGCATGATGGGCAAGAAACTACACGAAGCACCCGAGGTGTATGCAGAGGCCCATGAAGAGATGTTGAAACACTGTGATGGGCGCTTGCCGGTCGTGTTCGATCCCTTTGCTGGAGGAGGGTCAATCCCGCTGGAAGCCAACCGGTTGGGTTTCGAGGCCCATGCCGGCGATTTGAACCCAGTGGCCGTGCTGCTGAACAAATGTAATCTCGAGCTTGCCCCTCGTTGGGCCGGACAGCCGCCCGTAAACTCAGGGGACCGTGGACGCATTGGAGGCTCGGACTCCTGGCGCGGCACATCCGGGTTGGCAGCAGATGTACGGTATTATGGAGGACTAATTCGCGAGCGTGCCGAGAAAACGATCGGCCACCTATATCCCAAAGTTCACATGCCGAAGGAATACGGAGGTGGTGACGCAAATGTGATCGCATGGATTTGGGCGCGCACAGTGGCTAGTCCCAATCCATCAGCTCGGGGCAAGCATGTTCCGCTGATCAGCACCTATTGGCTTTCAAGCAAGAAGGGCAAGTTAGCCTGGCTCGATCCAGTAGTTGACAAGGCTGCGGGAACGTATCGCTTCGAGGTGCGAACCGGGGTACTGAAGGATCGAGAATCGATTTCCGCAGGGACCAAATTGGGTCGCGGCGCAAAGTTTCGCTGTTTGCTTACGGATGAACCACTTGATGAATCTCATATCAAGACCGAAGCGAAGCGCAACAGGCTAGGATACTGCTTGCTAGCGGTGGTTGCTGAGGTAAAGCGTGGTCGTCTTTATCTTCCTGCTCCAGATACACAGCGAGAGGCAGCGGTAGTGTCAGCTCCCGAGGGAGAAGTTGCGGAACTGCTGGCCGATGATCCACGAAACATTTGGTGTGTGGGTTATGGGCTGACGCGCTTTGACCAACTCTTCACTCCTCGTCAGCTGACTGCAATGGTAACACTCAGTGATCTAGTGAAGGAGATAGCGTCGGAGGTTCGGCGTGACGCCTTGGCGGCCGGGCTTTCCTCAGAAGACGCCGACGCATACTCCCGCACAGTCACAACCTTCCTGGCGCTGGCGGTAGACCGTTGCAGCGACTTCAACAACGCGCTTTGTCGATGGAGTTCGAGCAATCAGAAGGTAATGAATCTTTTCGGAAGGCAGGCGATTCCCATGGTGTGGGACTTCGCCGAGGCGAATATTCTCGGTGAATCCGTTGGTGCTTGGCATACGTGCAGCGAGTACGTCGCCGATTGCATCGAAGCGTTAACCGCCGGTTCCAGCCAACTCGGTCACGCTCGCCAGATTGACGCCGCCACGGGCGCAAACGGCATCACCAACCTGCTGGTCAGCACCGACCCTCCCTACTATGACAACATTAGCTATGCAGGACTTAGCGATTTCTTCTATGTCTGGTTGCGACGAACGGTCGGTTCACTCTATCCGGACTTGTTCAGCACCGTCCTGGTCCCCAAAATGCCTGAACTGACTGCCTCTCCGGAGCGTTTCGGTGGTGATAAGGACAAGGCCAAAGAACATTTCGAGACGGGTTTCCGAAATGCCTTTACTGCACTTCGCGACAAGATGGATCCACGCTTTCCACTGACCGTCTATTACGCGTTCAAGCAAGACGACGAGGAGAGTGGGACGACGGATGGCGAGGGTGACTCGGGCGTGGACCTGACGACCGGCTGGGAGACTTTATTGGAAGCGCTTATCTTCAGCGGACTCCAGATCACAGCCACTTGGCCGGTGCGCGCGTCTCAGGCGTGGCGCATGGTGTCGATGGGCACGAATGCGTTGGCTTCTTACATTGTGCTGGCTTGTCGCCCTCGCGCTATGGACGCGCCTCAGACGTCAAGCACGCAATTCCGTCAGGAACTCAAGCGAACACTGCCCGCCGCGTTGCGGCATCTACAGCAAGGCAATATTGCGCCAGTAGACTTTGCCCAGGCTGCCATTGGGCCAGGTATGGCTGTCTATTCTCGCTACAGTCGCATTCTGGAAAGTACAGGCACGCCGATGCCCGTACGTGTGGCATTGGGACTCATCAATAAGACACTCACCGAAGTCTTAAGCGAACAAGAGGACGAGTTCGATGCAGATACCCGTTGGGCCATTGCCTGGTTCGAGCAGATGGGTTTCGGTGAGGGCGAGTTCGGCGACGCGAACACGCTCGCAACGGCCAAGAACACCAGTGTCGCGGGCATGGTCAAGGCGGGCATCATAGTTTCAAAGGCTGGCAGGGTGCGCTTACTCAAGCCCGAGGAACTGCCAAAAGACTGGGACCCCGCCACTGACAGTCGCCTCACAGTGTGGGAAATGACCCATCACCTTCTCCGCGTCTATCATTACGAGAAAGCAGGTGATGTTGTGGCAGCCAATCTACTACGCAAACTCGGCGCTCAGGCCGACGTGGCACGAGATTTGGCCTACCGACTATTTAATCTGTGCGAGAAAAAGAAACGGTCGCAGGAGGCCCAGGCGTATAATGCCCTAGTCCTAGGCTGGCCGGAGATTGCAAGATTGTCACGGGAAAACCCTGTTGGCAGTTCTACGGGCCTGTACGATTAGGAGTTGACCTGTGGCCATCACCAATCATGAACGCGTCGGGAAAATGCTCGATTTGCTTCGAGACGGCCTACGGCCTTTTATCGAACGCGAATTGAAGGCGCAGTATCAGCAGCTCTGGCTTGAAGAAGTCAGAGCCACGTTGTCTAACCAACAGCTCACGTTTGCTGGCACGGAGGACAAACCGCACTGGGATATTGCAGCAATTCTCACCGTGATGTGGAACCAGTGGAATGAGGTGTTTCGGAAGACACTGGGCCACGCGGAGCGCACGCTGGTGAGCGAGTTGCGGGACACAAGGAACAAGTGGGCACACCAGCGTCCCTTCAGTACCGACGACGCCTACCGCGCGCTCGATAGCGCAGCACGCCTGCTGGCGGCCGTCTCCGCACCGGAGGCAGACGAGGTGGAGAAGATGAAGATGGAGCTGCTACGGGTGCGCTTCGACGAGCAGGTGCGCACCGAGAAGCGACGTTCCGTCGGTACTGCAATAGAGAGTCAAGCTACAACAGGCCTCAAAGCCTGGCGTGAAGTAATCACCCCGCACAAGGATGTAGCCAGTGGGCGATATCAGCAGGCGGAATTTGCCGCTGATCTCTGGCAGGTGCATCTGGGCGAAGGCTCGGATGAGTATCGTAAGCCGGTTGAATTTTTCCGGCGGACCTTTCTCACCGAGAGCCTGAAGCACCTTCTCACAGGAGCGGTGCAACGGCTGAGTGGTGCCGGGGGCGATCCCGTGGTACAGCTCCAGACCAACTTTGGCGGGGGAAAGACCCACTCGATGTTAGCGCTGTATCACCTGTTTTCTGGTACCGCTGCCAGTGAGCTGCTGGGTGTGGAAGAAATTGTGAAGAATGCTGGTGGGCAGTCAGTGCTCCCCCCTGTCAAGCGTGTGGTGCTGGTCGGAAATAGGATCTCACCCGGCAACCCAGTGACGAAGTCTGATGGAACGGTAGTCCGGACACTATGGGGAGAACTGGTCTGGCAATTGGGTGGCAAGCAGGCCTTCAAGCGTATCAAGGCCGACGACGAGAAGGGGACCAACCCCGGCGATGCTTTACGCGAACTATTCAACGAATACGGGCCCTGCCTGATCCTGATTGACGAATGGGTAGCCTATGCACGGCAGTTGCACGACCAGAGCGATCTACCGGCTGGCAGCTTCGAAACGCATTTCTCCTTCGCCCAGTTGCTGACCGAGTCGGCTAAGTTGGCTAAGCATTGCCTGCTCGTCGTGAGCCTTCCGGCATCCGACACAGCTGGCTCGCCCCACACCCAGGCCGACGACGTGGAGGTGGGCGGCGAGCGAGGGCGGGCGGCGCTGGATCGCCTACGCAACGTCATCGGTCGCGTTGAGACCTCCTGGCGACCAGCGAGTGCCGAGGAGAGCTTCGAGATTGTGCGCCGCCGGTTGTTCGAGCCATTGGTTGAGAAGGCTCAGTATGTGGCACGCGATACCGTTGCGAAAGCTTTTTTCGACCTGTACTCGACGCAGGCCGCTGAGTTTCCGCCCGAGTGTCGCAACTCCGATTATGAGAAACGTCTCAAGGCGGCGTACCCGATCCATCCAGAAGTGTTCGATCGGCTTTACACAGATTGGTCGACCCTCGTGAAGTTTCAGCGCACTCGCGGCGTGCTTCGTCTAATGGCAGCAGTGATCCACAGCCTATGGGAGAAAGGCGACCGGAATCCGCTGATTCTGCCTTCCAATATCCCCATCGATGATCCGCGCGTGCAGTTTGAATTGACCCGTTACCTATCCGACAACTGGGTGCCGGTCATCGAGAAAGATGTGGATGGTCCCAACTCGCTGCCGCTTCGTATCGACAGGGAGGTACCCAATCTTGGAAAGTTTGCTGCCTGCCGTCGGGTAGCACGGACTATCTATCTTGGGTCAGCGCCAACAGCCAAGGCCGCCAATCGCGGACTAGAAGACCGTCGTATTAAGTTGGGCTGCGTCATGCCGGGGGAAGCGCCCGCGATTTTCGGAGATGCGCTACGGCGCTTGAGCGAAACAGCCACCTACCTCTACAAAGATGCTGCCCGCTACTGGTATTCCACTCAGCCCACGGTGACCAAATTAGCCGAGGACCGTGCCGAACAGCTTAAAGCAGACCCAGACGCTGTGATCAAAGAGTTGGAGAATCGACTACGCGCTGACCTCCGGAAAGAGGGTGATTTTCGACGGATTCATCCGTTGCCGCAATCGGGGCAGGATGTACCGGACGACCTCGACGCGCGATTGGTGGTTCTGCGGATTGAGTATCCGTACACCAAGGAATCGGAAAGTCCAGCGATGGCGGCGGCGAAGGCCATCCTCGAATCGCGTGGTAATGCTCCTCGACTGTATCGGAACACGCTGGTTTTTTTGGCTGTGGACAAAACACGACTCCAAGACTTAGACGAGGCGGTGCGGCGTTTCCTGGCATGGGAATCCATTCTCGGGGAAAAGGAGATACTGGACCTCTCCCAACATCAAGTGAAGCAGGCTCAGGATCTGAAGGATAGTGCCTCCGGTGCTGTTAACGCGCGCATCCCAGAAGCCTATCAATGGCTCCTAGTACCCACGCAGGCATCTCCCCAGAACCCTGTAGAGTGGCAGAGCTTCCGCCTTACAGGCCAGGACCCGCTGGCGGTGCGGGCTAGCAAAAAAATCCGCAATGACGAACTGCTGGTAATGGGGTTTGCCGCCACCCGTCTGCGCTTGGAACTGGATCAGGTGCCGTTATGGCGTGGAGACCATGTCGCCATCAAACAACTGGTTGATGACTTTGCTCGCTACTTGTATCTCCCGCGTCTTCGTGAGCCAGCCGTGTTGATCGAGGCCATCAGAGATGGCCTCAGGCTACTCATGTGGCCAGATGATTCATTCGCCTATGCCGAGAGCTTCGACGAAACGGCAGGACGCTACCGCGGGCTTCGTTGCGGTCAGCCGGTGAATATTTCGGAAGACAATCTGTCGGGTCTGCTCGTTAGACCAGCGCCGGCGCTCAAACAACGCGAAACGGAGACAGCTGCCATACAGGGGGAGGGAGCAAAGGGTTCTTCCGCTGGGGGGGGAATGAGAACCGGAGTTACTGGTTCCGATGCAACTTCTGCTGCAAATGGGACTGCTTCCCCGGAAACTCCTAAGCCGAAGCGTTTTCATGGGAGCGTCACACTTGACCCCACACGCGTGGGCCGCGACGCCGGGCGTATTGGCGACGAAGTCATCGCACACCTGGTCGGGCTAATGGGTTCCGAGGTGAAGGTGACGTTGGAAATTGAGGCGGAGATTCCAAGCGGGACGCCTGACAACGTCGTGCGCACCGTCACCGAAAATAGCCGAACGCTCAAATTCACGAGTCAAGGATTTGAGAAGGACTAAGTTAATTCAAGCGCCATGAAATCTATCAAACCTTCGATACTCAGAATCGAAGACATCATGACTCCTCGAACTGCGTTCAAGGTCGTCGGTGATAACGAGACCGAACGCGCGCCTAAGCTCGCGGAGAAGTACGACTATGACGCAATACCCGTTGTTCGGCGCGGAGCCATCATAAAGTACTGGGACCGAAAAACAGAAAGCATACTTCCTATAATCAAGAAGCACCGTGTTCCTCACGATGCTTCTATTGAGCAAACCCTGCCACATCTTAATAATCATCTCATTCAGTTTGTCTGCTACCGGTCGGAGGTAGTTGGGTTGGTCGACCTTTCCGATCTTAACAAGCCAATGGGTCGCTTGCCCTGGCTTCACCCGATGTTAGAATTCGAACAATACATTGTGAACAAGGCTGATGGGAAAGGCTTCACGGATGAGCAGATTCTCACTGCGCTTGGTAAAAATGCGGCAAAGTCTGTCAGAAAACGACGAGAAAATGCACGAAGCGAGGACCTTGTCATCCCACTGTTAGCATTCGCACAATTCTCTGAAGTTCTAAATGCAGCAGTTCATCTTGGGATAGTGCAGATTGAAAAGGCTGAGATCCACTTGCTCGTCGATCTGCGGAACAAGCTCGCTCACGCTGGCCGTATTCTGATCGAGAATAGAAAAACTGACGGCATGAAACTACTGGACGGGTTTGAAATATGTCGGCGACTTCTGGCCCATGCATAGCCCTGCAAAAACAGAGTAGGCAAGGGTAGTATCTCACCGGCTCAGCAGAACCGATCCAGTTGGATCTCCGCTGACCATCCTTCATTGTCCTTCTTAGCAAAAATAAAACGAAGGAAACAACGGAGACATTTTACATTTCATGGAGCGTCTGCCAGCTGTTTGTGCTGTCCTCATGACGGGGAGTAGGGTGATGTTGCTACTGCCCCGCTTGTCGGAGGCTCACCATGTGGATGGTATTTGTTACTTTGCTAATCCTTCCACTGCCTCTCTCCGTCCAGGCCGAATATCTCGGTGATCTGAGCACCAATCCGTTTGATTCTGACTCGACGGCCAATCCCTTCGGAGCCGGCAGCCCATTCAAACCTGACGGCATCAACAATCCCTTCGCCCCTACGGCAGTCCCTTCAGCAACCAATCCGCGACGAATCTGTTCGCCACCGACGCGCCACGGCTCTATGACCAGCAGGGAAATTATCGTGGCAAGCTGAGCGCGAACCCGTACGATCCCGACTCGACGAAGAACCCTTTCGGCCGCTACGGCTCTCCATTCTCTCAAGACTCCATGAAGAATCCTTACGGCGCCGGCAATCCCTACATTCCAAGCAGCCCGACCAATCCTTACGGCAGAGGCCTGCGGATCGAAGGAAGTGAGCGAGAGACGAGTTTCTTCGGCTGTGTTTCTAGATGGACTTTGTGTGCTGGTGCGCGACGGAAAGAAGTGAGAATAAAAAAACCCTCTCCTTCGGAAGAAGGAGAGGGTTTTTTGTGGCCGCCGTCAGGCAGGCAGCTCCACCGGAGGCGGTTGGAGCTGCTGCAGGAAGTCAACGGCGCGTTGCGCATGAGCGGCGGCGGAGAAGATGGCGCGTTTGTCGTCCTGGAGGATCTTGAGCCAGTGGCCGAGATAGGCGGCGTGATCCTCGCGGATGTCGAGGGTAATGCCAAGGTCGGCGCAGAGGAAGGCGGAACCCAGTTCTGCGACCAGTTCCTCGCGGGCATAGTCTTCATCGCCGAAGCGTTGGCGGCCGAAGTCGCGATCAAGGCGGTCCTTGGATTTCGTCCAGTGGGTCAATTCATGCAGGGCGGTTGAATAATAGCTCTCCTTGTCCTTGAACGCCTCAAACGGCGGAAGCTGAATGGTATCGCGTGATGGCGCGTAAAACGCCTGATTGCCGCCGTGGTGAATGGCAGCGCCAGTAGCCTTGACGAAGCGGTCAGCGTGCTCGATGCGATCGGAGAGCGGCAGAGGATCGACAGGCTGCGCGTAGAAGTGCGCGGGAAGTCCCTCGATCTGTTCGACGTTAAACACTGTGTAGCCCTTCATGAAGGGAATGGCGTGTTCCACGGATTCGCCCTGGTCGTTGGTCTCTGTCTTGGTGAAACGATCGGCAAACACAACGAGAGAACCATGCTCGCCCTTTCGGACTTGCGCACCGAGTTTCTGAGACTGCTTATAGGTCATCCAGAGCGGAGCGGCGTAGCCCTTTTCAAGAGACTCGTCCCAGAGCAGCAGCACATTGACGCCACGGTAGGGAATGCCGTTGTGGCGCAGCGGTCGGGTGATACAGCCGGCAGCGTGTTCGACGGACCACGGCTTGATCCAGGGCCGGACGCCCTTTTCAAGTTCGGCGAGTATCCGGGTCGTCACCCGCGTGTAGATGTCTTGTTTGGTGGATTGATGTGTCATGGCGAAACCTCCTTGGTTTGTTCGACTCACTGGCTCTCTCGAAGAGAGTGGAGAGCCAGCGAGGACAACAGGAAGTGCTGAGCCGGGGCCTGACGGAGCAGCGCAGGTGGACTGGAAACAGCAGCAGGCATGACAGGCTTGTGCTGGCGTGACTGGTGCGCCAGGGAGCCGGAGCGCGGCAGGCCTCGGCGGACGACATGGCAATCCCATTCCACTCAAGACAGGGCGCGGGAATGCGGAAAGGCTGGTTTAGGGAGATGTGATGGAAAAACGGCTCACACAATTGGGCTACGAATGACGATCGGAAAGCGGTGCGATGAAGAGGCTAGGGCTATTGGCTCATGACGGCCAGCCGAAGTCTGCAAAGCTGTAGATGCGGTCGTCACCAAGAATAATGTGATCGAGGAGAGCGATGCCGATCAAATCTCCGGCCTGGCGCAGCCGTGCGGTAAGAACACGATCCTCCGCGCTCGGCGTGGGATCACCGGAAGGGTGATTGTGGGCGGCGATGATCCCGCAGGCATTCAGGAGGATGGCCGGTTTGAACACTTCGCGAGGATGCACAATGCTGAGGGTGAGCGAGCCGATCGAGACAACGTTGACGCCGATAATAGCGTGCTTGGCATCGAGACAGCAGACCAGGAACTGCTCGCGGTCGAGTCCGTCAAAGAATGGTCGGAGGGCCGTTGCGGCTGTGGTGGAATCGTGAATGGGGACCGGCGGGCCGGTCTGACGGCTTTCAGGTACGAGGCAGACACGGTAACGCGGAATGACGCTCGGAACGGGGAGTCCGTTGACGGATCGCTGTGGCATATTGAAACCTCCTCTGTTGTTGGACGCACTGGCGCTCTCGAAGAAACTGGAGAGCCAGGGCAGCACAACGGGAGGTGAGGGGGCGAGGCCTGCCGGGGACGCGTAGGCGGACGGGATACCGCGGCGACCATGACAGGCTTGTGCTGGCGGGGGCGGTGCGCCGGAGAACCGGAGCGCGGCGGGCCACGACACGACATGGCACAACGATCTCGCTCACGACAGGACACGGTCGTGTGGACACGCCGATGCTGGAGGGGTGCGGCTGGCACAGCGCGTACGCCATGGGCTGAGACGAGGCGATCTGAGAGGGGCGTGATGAAGAAGTACACGAGTGTAGAGTCTTGGCACGGACCCGGTGCGCGCAGAGCAGACGGCGCAGTCCGAACCGAGAGACGGAGAGTGGGTGACGATCCATTCACGAGCACCATTCTTCTCCACGATTCCTGTGGTGAATCAAAAGGGACCGCCTCTGGCCCGAAGACCAGAGGCAGCCAGTTGAGGCGGGTTACGCCTCGTGCTGACGCAGCCATCCCTCCGCCTGCCTGATGACGGTCGACACCGCCGAGAGGTCATGCTTCCCGAACGAGCCAGAGGTCTTCGGAAGCCCGTCTCCATCCGTAAAGGTTCGAGAGAACGTGATCGCGTAAAATGCGCCGTACTTCCCGTCGTTCTTCCAGATCGACGCGCGAACGGTCGCGCACTGAAAGGAGTGGATGGGGCGTGTAGTCTCTGTGGCCATGTTGGCACCTCATAATTAAGTGTGACTGCGGGTCTCTCACAGACGAGGGAGAGCCCAGGCACACGGCAGGAGGTGTGAGGAGCCCGGCTGGCTGCCCGCGGTTGGCTCTGTGAGTGGCAGCGAGCATGCGCGCAGTTCCATGCGGGCGGGGCCGATGCCGCAGAGCCAGGAAGGCGGAGACCGACCGGGCGGACCAGGCCACGTCGGCACCACGCCGGGTCAAGCACAGGGGCGACGGGACGGCGAGCGGAGGAAGAATGGGAACAGGCCAACAACGTGAGTGGAACAGGGACCGTGAGAGGGGAAGGGAGCATGACCGCGACAGCGTCGTACACTGGATATTCTTTCTTGGGTCAGTGCTCGGAGTGCGAAACGAGGGTCTGCTGTTGAGGACCGGTCGACCGTTCATAGATCGTACGTTCGCTCTATTGTAATCTTTGCAATATATAGTAGATTTGATATAATAGCGTCGTGGAAAAAAGATCAAACAGGAAGCCGATAGACTGGATCGGGTCATCACGGGATGACCTGAAATCCTTTCCCGATGAGGTGCAGCAAGTCCTAGGCTTTGGGCTGTACCAGGTAGAAACGGGCGAGATGCCGTCATCGGCAAAACCGTTCAAGGGAGAACTACGCGGCGTGTATGAGTTACGCGAGAGCCATGAGGGGAATGCGTACCGGGCGGTCTACATCGCGAAGCTGAAGGAGAAGATCTACGTCCTGCACTGCTTCCAGAAGAAATCAAAGAGCGGAATCGCAACCCCGCCGAAGGAGATGGGCTTGATCGCGCAACGGTTGAAGCTGGCGATAGCAGACAGCAAAGGAGCAACGAAATGAGCGAGAAAATTACACGAGGTTCAGGCAATGTGTTTAAGGATCTTGGTTTTGATCATCCAGAGGAGTATCAGGCAAAGGCTGATCTCGCCGTGCAAATTATCAAGATCATCGACGATCGTGGCCTGACACAAAAAGAGGCGGCTGCGCGTATTGGTGCCGAACAACCTGATGTCTCGAAGCTCAAGAACGGCCAGTTAAAAGGCTTCACGCTTGATCGATTATTTTCGTTTCTGCTTCGGCTGAACAGAAACATTGAAATCCGGGTGACCAAGGCGAGAAGCAAGTCGGGCAAGCTGGCAACGGTCGCAGCCTGATCGTGTCTGCCTCAGCCCGGGGTTGAGTTCCAATTCCTCTCCGCTACGTTGGGGTGCCGCTCTGGCATGCCACGCGTTCCTCTTCTAGGGCAGCCTCGAAGCCGGGCCTTTTCACGACCCGTGTTCGCAGCATGCTTCCTTACGCGCAGCAACAGTTTTTGGAGCACACGTGCGCTGGGCAGCGCATGCAGGGCAGTTGAATCATTGCGCGCCTTCTCTTTGGACACCTCACACGGTGAACGTTGGATTCGGTCACGCTGGACGTGTCATACGCCTGACCGCGGCCGGCGCTGCGATCGGCAGCGAGCATGCCCGCGGTTCGATGCGGGCGGGACCGCTGCAGTAGAGCCAGGCACGCGGAGACAGATCGGGCGGACCAGGCCACGGCGGCACCACGCCGGGTCGAGTACAGGGGCGACGGGATGGCGAGCGGAAGAAGAATGAACGCTGGCCAACGACGTGAGTGGAACAGGGACCGTGAGAGGCGAAGGGAGCAGGACCTCGACAGCGTCATACGCAGGGCGAAGGAGGGCTCCATGGTGGGAGGGCAGTGAGGGCAAAATACAGTGCGACGACGGCGGCCTCGGTCTTGCGCTCTGAGGAGCGGGGCGCTATATATCTGCGCAGCCAGGCCAGTGGCCGGCGTGGCGAATGGTGGAACTGCCTCTGGCCCGAAGACCAGAGGCAGCCGTGAGGCGGCTACACCGCGTGCTCATGGACCCACCGCTCAGCCTGCGCGACGACGGTCGCGACGGCCGAGAGGTCGTTCTTTCCGAACGAGCCTGCGCTCTTCGGGTTCCCCTCTCCATCCATGAAAGTCCGGGACAGCGTGACAGCGTGAAAGGCGCCGCGCGTTCCCTCATTCTTCCAGATCGACGCGCGCACGGTCGCGCACTGAAAAGACTGGACGGGGCGTGTGAGTTGAGTGGCCATGTTGAAACCTCCTGTGTAAGTGTGACTGCGGCTCTCTCGCAAACGGGGGAGAGCCCGGACACACGGCAGGAGGGGTGAGGAGCCCGGCGGTCTGATCGCCGGTGCGAGAGGGATCGCGCAGTATGAAACAACAACATCGAACCAGGCCGCTCCCCAAGCCGCTGTTCTGTGCGCAACAAGAATTTCTCCGGCATCTCGCGCGGGTCGCAGGGGTGGACGCGGTCACGGTATGGACTGTGGGAAAGAAGAGGTATCTGCTGAGT
>Ga0163152_10003453_pt1 | contig 20528 bp, 17 predicted proteins | sample OliLakLV19MP8IB2_FD_148635 | JGI IMG/M metagenome (GOLD analysis project Ga0163152, IMG submission 148635) | Freshwater microbial mat bacterial communities from Lake Vanda, McMurdo Dry Valleys, Antarctica - Oligotrophic Lake LV.19.MP8.IB-2 | ecosystem: Environmental > Aquatic > Freshwater >...
GCGACGTTCAGACAGGCGAGTTCGCCGGGCTCGACCCCGAGCTCCAGGCGCAGCTCCCCAACTTCGAGCTGTTCTTCCGCACGTTCGGCTTCAAGCGCGTCCACGGCCGCGTCTTCGGGCTGCTCGTGCTGGCCGGGATGCCCCTCTCGTCGCGCGAGATCGCCGAGACGCTCGAGCTGTCGACCGGCGCGACGAGCACGACGCTGCACGACCTGGCCGAGTGGGGCGCCATCGACTCCGAGTTCGACTCCGGGCGCCGCTGCCACCTGCACCGGCCGGTCGGCAACACGCTCTCGATCGTCGCCACCGTCTTCCGCCGGCGCGAGCAGGTGGTCTTCAAGAAGTTCCGCGGCGCCGCTGAATCGACGCTCGACTACATCGTACAGCGCTACGGCACGAAGGATCCGCGCGTGCTGACGCTGCGCTCGATCATCAGCTCGTGCGAGATCGCGGAAGCCGTGATGCAACTCGTGTTCAGCTCCGTCGAGCGCGCGCTGGGCGACAGCAACAGCATGTTGGCCAAGGCCGTGAACGCGGCGCTCAAGGTCGGCCTGGCCGTGCCGGCGCGGCTCGCGGGTCCGGATGCGCGCTCGCGCGCGCAGCTCGCCTCGCACGTACTAGCCAAGCTTGACGGGAAGCTCGACGAGCCGGAAACGCGCGCCGCGCGCCGGCGCGAGGGCGGCGCATGATGTCGCTGCCGCGCGTCGTGATCACCGGCGTCGGCCTGGCCAGCCCGAACGGCAACTCGTTGCCCGAATTCCGCCAGAACCTGCTGGCCGGCGTATCGGGGGTGAAGCCCTGGACGATCCGCCACGTGGGCGAAACGCAGGCCGGCCAGTGCGATTTCGATGCGCTGCGCTGGCAGAAGCGCAAGGAGCTGCGCCGCGGCACGCGCGCCGGATCGATCGGCATCTGGTGCGCCGGCGAAGCATTGAAGGATGCCGGCATCGACCTGGATCAGCGCGACCGCGCGCGCGTCGGCGTGTACGTCGGCACGACCGAGCACGGCAACGTCGAGACCGAGAACCAGATCCACGAAGTCGCGCAGTACCAGTTCGACCTGTCGTACTGGTCGCACCACCACAACCCGCGCACGGTGGCCAACAACCCGGCTGGCGAGATCGCGCTGGGCTTCGGCATCACCGGGCCGGCCTACTGCATCGGCGCGGCCTGCGCGGCCGGCAACCTGGGCCTCGTCCACGGCGCGCAGATGCTGCAGTTGGGGGAGGTCGACCTGGCGCTGTGCGGCGGCGTGTCCGAGAGCATCCACACGTTCGGGATCTTCGCCAGCTTCCGCGCGCAGGGCGCGCTGGCCTCGCACGCCGATCCGGCCAAGGCCTCGCGGCCTTTCGACCGCGCGCGCAACGGCATCGTCGTCTCGGAGGGCGGCTGCCTGTACGCGCTCGAGCGGCTGGAGGACGCGCAACGCCGCGGCGCGCGCATCTACGGCGAGGTCGCGGGCCACTGCGTCAACTCGGACGCCTCCGATTTCGTGCTGCCGCTGGCCGAGCGCCAGAACGAGTGCATGCGCGGGGCGCTCGCGCGCGCCGGCATCGCGCCGCACGAGGTCGACCTGGTCTCGAGCCACGCCACCGCGACGCCGCTCGGTGACCAGCAGGAGTGCGAGGCGCTGCGCGCCGTGTTCGGCGACAGCTCGCGCACCCACGTGAACAACACGAAGAGCTTCATCGGCCACACGATGGGCGCCGCCGGCGCGCTCGAGCTGGCCGGCAACCTGCCGTCCTTCGAGGACGGCTGGGCTCACGCGACGATCAACGTCGACGACCTCGACCCCGCGTGCGAGGTTCGCAACCTGGTGACGAACCAGCCCAGGAGCCTGGGCCGGATCGACACCATCCTGAACCTGTCCTTCGGCATGCTCGGCATCAACTCGGCCGTCGTCCTGCGCCGCTTCTGCGCCTGACGAGTCCCCCGCCAACCCTCACCCAGAACCATGAACCGCGCAGAGATCATCCAGTCCATCGTGGACATCATCCACACGATCGCGCCTGACGAGGACGTCTCCGACCTGAAGACGGACGTTCGGCTGCGCGAGCAGATCGAGCTCGACTCGATGGACTTCCTCGACATCGTCATGGAGCTCCGCAAGCGCTATGGCGTGCATGTCCCCGAGGAGGACTACAAAGAGCTCGCGACGCTCGACGGCTGCGTCGCCTACCTGTCGCCCAAGCTGCAGGGCAAGTCGCTCAAGGTCGGTGTCTGAGAGCCCGTGAAAGAATCGAGCATACGGGCTCTCCAATCCCCTGGCGCCGCTCCGCGGCGCGAGAGGCTGTGATCCACAGCCTCTGCGAGCTCGGGTCGCGCCGCGCGCAACCCGCGGTCGCTCAGGCAGCGCCATGAACGCCGAACGCTACGACACGCTCGTGATCGGGGCCGGGATGAGCGGCCTCGCGGCCGGCATCCGCCTGGCCCAGTTCGGGCGGCGCGTCGCGATCCTCGAGCGTCACGCGCTGTGGGGCGGGCTGAACTCCTTCTACAAGCGCGGCGGGCGGCGCTTCGATTCGGGGCTTCACGCGCTGACGAACTTCGCGCGGCCGGAGTCCAAGGGCGCGCCGCTGTCGCGCGTGCTGCGCCAGCTGCGGCTGCGCTACGAAGACCTCCAGCTCGGCGAGCAGACGACGTCGGAGCTCCGCCTGGCCGACCTGAGCCTCGCGTTCTCGAACGACCCGGCGCTGCTGGAGTCCGAGGTCGCGCGCGCGTTCCCCTCGCAGCGCGATGGCTTTGCGCGGCTGGTGCGCGCCGTCCGCGAGGCGGATCCGTTCGCCGAGGGCCGGCCCGATGCGTCGGGCCGCGCGTTCCTGAAGGAGCACCTGACCGACGACGACCTGGTCGAGGCGCTGCTGCTGCCTTTGTGCTGGTACGGCAGCGCGCGCGAGGACGACGTCGACGCCTACCAGGCCGTGATCCTTTTCCGCTCGATCTTCCTGGAAGGCCTGGCGCGGCCGCGCGGCGGCATCAAGACGCTGCTCGACCTGCTCGTGGCGCGCTTCAAGGAAGAGGGCGGCGAGCTGCGGATGCACGACGGCGTCGAGTCGATCCTGCGCGACGCGGGTGGAGCGGCGCAGGGCGTGCGCCTCGATTCGGGCGTCGAGGTGCTGGCCGACCGCGTGCTGTCCTCGGCCGGGTACGTCGAGACCCGCAGCCTGTGCGGGCTCGAGACGCCGCCGGGCGACCAGGGCCGGCTCTCGTTCGTCGAGACGCAGCGCGTCCTCTCGCGCCCCTCGGCCTCGATCGGCGCGCAGAGCACCCTGGTCTTCTTCGCCGATTCGCTGCGACCCGCCTGGCGGCGTCCCGAGTCGCTGGTCGACACGTCGAGCGGCGTGATCGCGTGCAGCGACAACTACGCGCGCAACGAGATCGCGCCGAAGGGCCTGATGCGCGTGACGTGCCTGGCCAACGCGGTGGCCTGGTGCGCCCTGGGCGAGGCCGACTACCGCGCCGCGAAGGACGTGGCCGAGGACGCGCTGTGCGACGCGGCGGCGCGCTTCGCGGCCGATCCGCGCCCGCACACGCTGATGGTCGACTGCTTCACGCCGCGCACGATCGTCCAGTACACGAGCCACCCGGGGGGCACGGTGTACGGCAGCCCGCACAAGTGCCTGGACGGCGACTGCGGCGTGCCGAACGTGCACCTGATCGGCACCGACCAGGGTTTCGTGGGCATCGTCGGAGCCCTGATGTCCGGCGTGACAATGGCGAACCGCCACGCCTTGATCGCGCGATGAGCGCAGCGATCGTCACCTCGCAGCCTGACGGCAGCACGCCGCAACCGCTCGCGCGGACGAAGCGCTACTTCAAGGGCAGCACGGACGGCAAAGCCGAGTTCCGCGGCGACGCGCTGGAAGGCGTCGCGGGGCGCTACGACGTGATCGTCGTCGGCAGCGGGCTAGGCGGGCTGACCGCGGCCTCCGTGCTGGCTAAAGCCGGCCGCTCCGTGCTCGTGCTCGAGCAGCACTACAACCTCGGCGGCCTGGCGACCTGGTTCAAGCGACGCGGCGGCCACGTGTTCGACGTCTCGCTGCACGGCTTCCCCTCCGGCATGCGCAAGACGTGCCGCAAGTACTGGAACGCGGACATCGCCGGCTCGATCGTGCGGCTGGACGGGATCCGCTTCGACAACCCGCAGTTCGCGTTCGATACGACGTTCACGCGCGAAGACTTCTCGAAAAAGCTCGTCGAGGACCTGCGCGTGCCGTCCAGCGCCGTCACGGCGTTCTACGACGAGCTAGCGCGGATGGACTTCCACACCGAGACGGGCGAGACGACCGGCGAGCTCTTCGAGCGCCATTTCCCCGGCCGCAACGACGTCCACCGCCTGCTGATGGAGCCGATCAGCTACGCCAACGGCTCGTCGCTGGACGACCCGGCGATCAGCTACGGCATCGTGTTCGGGAACTTCATGCGCGACGGCGTGTTCACGTTCTCGGGCGGCACCGACCGGCTGATCCGCGCGATGAAGGCCGAGCTCGAGGCGCGCGGCGTGACGCTGAAGAACCGCGTGCAGGTCGACCGGATCCGCGTCGAGCACGGGCGCGTGGTCGGCGTCGAGGCCGGCGGGCGCTTCCTGGCCTGCGACGCGGTGGTCAGCAACGCCGCCCTGCGCACGACCGTCCAGGACCTGGTCGGGGCCGAGCACTTCGACGCCGATTTCGCCGCGCGGGTCGGGCGCGTGCGCCTCAACACGTCGAGCACGCAGGTCTACCTGGGCGTGCGCGCCGGCGAGACCCTGCCGAGGCTCACGGACCTCCTGTTCACGTCGACGCGGCCCACGTTCACGTCCGAGGCGCTGTGCGACCACGTCGGCGACAGCGTCACGTTCTCCTTCTACCACCCGAGCACGCGGCCCGGATCCGACCGCACCACGGTCGTCGGCTCGCGCAACGCGCGCTGGGCCGACTGGGCCGCGCTCGACCCGATCGCGTACGAGCGCGAGAAGGCGCGGCTGGTCGAGGACACCTTGGAACGCCTCGAGCGCTACGTCCCGGGCGCGCGCGCCAGGATCGACCACGCCGAGGCAGCGACGCCGCGCACGTTCCAGTTCTACACGCAGTCGCCCAGCGGCACGTCGTTCGGCACCAAGTTCGAGGGTCTTCAGCCCAGCATGACGATCCACGAGCACGTGCGCGGTCTGCACCACGCCGGCAGCGTCGGCATCATCATGTCGGGCTGGCTCGGCGCGGCGAACTACGGCGCGATCGTGGCCAACAAGGTCGACGCCTGGCTGGCCAGCCTCGTCGAGGTCTCGGCGTGATCGCCCTCGACGCGTTCACGGGCCAGACGGCCGTGGTGACCGGCGGCACGCGCGGCATCGGTCGCGCCACGACGTTGGCGCTGCTCGAGCGCGGCGCGCGCGTGCACGCGACGTGGACCGGCAACGAGGCCGCCGCGCGCGCGCTGTCCGACGAGGCCGCGCGTTTCGAGGGCCGTCTCGCCCTGCACCGCTTCGACGTGTCCGACGAAGCCGCGGTCGAGCGCTTCTGGGGCGACCTCGAGTCCGCGCCGGACGGCGTGCAGATCCTGGTGAACAACGCCGGCATCCGTCGAGACCAGATCGTCGGGACGCTCAAGCGCGACGACTGGGACGCCGTGCTCGACGTGAACCTGACCGGGTCGTTCCTGATGGCCAAGCAGGCCGTGCGCGCCATGCTGCCGCGCAAGTACGGCCGCATCGTGTTCGTCACGTCGCCTTCGGCGCACCATGGCTTCGCGGGCCAGGCCAACTACGCCGCCAGCAAGGCCGGCCAGATCGGCTTGATGCGCTCGCTCGCGCGCGAGGTCGGTAAGCGCAAGATCACCGTGAACTGCCTGTCGCCCGGCTTCGTCGAGACGGAGTTGCTGGCCGACCTGCCCGAGGAAGCGCGCGCCGAGCACCGGAAGATGGTTCCGATCGGCCGCTTCGCCACGCCCGAGGAGATCGCGCACGCGGCGCTGTTCTTGTGCACGCGCGAAGCCAGCTACGTGCACGGCACGGTCCTGGAGGTGCACGGTGGGCTCTAGCACCGCGTCGCGCGCCGAGATCGAGGCTCTGATCCCCCACCGCGATCCGTTCCTGTTCGTCGACCGCATCGTCGAACGCGCCGCCGACCGGATCGTGACGGAGTGGGACGTGCCGGCCGACCTGCCCGCGTTCCGCGGTCACTACCCCGGCGAACCGGTGCTGCCGGGCGTGCTGATCAGCGAGTTCGTGTTCCAGTCCGCGGCCTGCCTCTTCGCGTCCGGCGCCGAGCCGCGCGTGGACGCTCGCGCGGTGCCGGTCCTCACCCGGATCGAGGACGCGCGGTTCCGCCGCGTCGTGCGGCCGGGCGACAGGCTGCGCGCCGAGGTCGGGGTCGTCGAGCGCGTCGGGCCGGCGCGCTTCTGCAAGGCGCTGGTGACATGCGGCGCGGACACCGTCCTGCGCGTGCGCTTCACGGTCGCCCAGACGCCGCTGGCGCGATGAACGACTGGCTCCGACTCGCGGACAAGACCGTGCTCGTCACGGGTCTGCGCAACAAGAAGAGCATCGCCTGGCACGTCGGCGCGTCGCTGCGCGAGGTCGGCGCACGTCCGATTTTCACCGTGCACACCGAGGCACGCCGGGCGGAAGTCGCCCGGCTGGTCGGCGACGCGCCGGTGATCGTGTGCGACGTGGTCGATCCCGCCTCGATCGACGCGCTCGCGGCGCGGCTGGCGGACGAGGGCGTGCGCCTGCAAGGGCTGGTGCATTCGATCGCGCACGCCGAGTTCGCGCCGCGGCCGGACGGCAGCCCGCGCGCGTTCCACGAGACGCGTCGCGAGGACTTCCTGCGCGCGTTGGACGTGTCGTGCTTCTCCCTGATCGCTCTGTCGAACGCCTTGAAGGAGCTTTTCTCGCCGCCGGCCAGCGTGGTCGCGCTCTCGATCTCCTCGACGCGACTGGCCGCCGAGAGCTACGGCTACATGGCCCCGATCAAGGCCGCGCTCGACTCGTCGATCGCGTTCCTGGCGAAGAGCTTCGGCCGGGCGGAAGTGCGCTTCAATTCGGTGAACCCGGGCCTGCTGAGGACATCGGCGTCGGCCGGGATCCCGGGCTACGTCGACAACCTCCTGTTCGCCGAGGCTGCGACGCTGCGTCGCCGCGGTCTCCAGACGCAGGAAGCGGCCGATGCGGTGCTCTACCTCCTGTCCCAGCGCTCGTCGGGCGTCAACGCGCAGGGGCTCGTCGTCGACGCGGGCATGGGCGTCAACTGGTTCGACGCCGAGATCGTGCGGCGCGTCACGCGCCCGGAGGAGTCGTGAGCACGCTGCGCCCCGTCGTGCTGGCGGCGCCCGCACCGCAGCGCGATCTGCGCGGGCCGGAGCGCGTGGCGGCGCAGTCGGCTCACGCGCGCGTCGCTCTGGCGCAGTCCGCCGCCGCCAGCGGTGCACGGCTGGGCGCGCTGGAGAAGGGCGAGCACGACGCGCCCCTGCCGAACGCGGGCTGGCACTGGTCGATCGCGCACGCCCCGGTCTTCTCGGCCGGCGTCGTCGCGCGCGCGCCGGTCGGCATCGACGTCGAGGCGATCGTGCCGCGCCGTCAGGACATCGTGCGCCGCGTGGCTTCGCGCGCCGAACTCGACCTGCTGGGCGGCTTCCGCTGGGAGACGTTCTTCCGCATCTGGACGGCCAAGGAGGCCGTGCTGAAGAAGGCCGGCTGCGGGATCCTCGAGCTGTCGCGTTGCACGCTGATCGCGGCGCCGTCGTGCGAACTGCTCGTGCTGACCCACCGCGGGCGCGAGCATCCCGTGCATCTGCTGGCGCGCTCCGGCCACGTCGCCGCGATCGCGTGCGACGGCGAATTCGCGGTCGAATGGACGTTCGACCTCGTGCCTGAGGTGGCGCAGTGAGCTCGGCGCTCACGTCCGCTCCGCTGCTGCCGCCCGCGCTGGCGGCCGAGTATCCGTTCGACGCGCACTGGCTCGATCTCGACGCCGGGCGTCTGCACTACGTCGACGAGGGTCCGCGCGAAGCGAGCTTGCGAGCGCAGCCAACAGAATGCGCGGGCCCCGTTCAAGGGGGTCCGCGCGCCGCCCAGCCCGTGCTGTTCCTGCACGGCAACCCGACGTGGTCGTTCTTGTGGCGACATCTGGTCAGCGCGCTGCGCGGCGAGTTCCGCTGCGTCGCGCCCGATCACCTGGGTTGCGGGCTATCCGACAAACCCGCTGCGTGGCGCTACGACCTCACCGGCCACGCCGAGAACGCGCTGGCGCTGGTCGAGCACCTCGACTTGCGCGGCATCACGCTCGTGGCGCACGACTGGGGCGGCGCGATCGGGATGGCGCTCGTCCGGCGCGCGCCGGACCGCTTCGCGCGGTTGATGGTGATGAACACCGCGGCGTTTCCCGGCCGCATGCCGCTGCGCATCGCGGTCTGTCGCACGCCGGCGCTGGGACCGTTCCTCGTCGAGCGCATGAACGCGTTCGCGGGCCTCCTGCCCCGCTTCGGCGTCGCGCAGCCGGCGCGGTTGAGCGCCGCGGCGCGCGACGGCTACGCGTTCCCCTACCGATCCGCGCGCGATCGCCACGCGATCCGGCGCTTCGTCGAGGACATTCCGACGTCGCCGGCGCACCCCTCGTGGTCGGAGCTCGAGAACGCAGCCGCGGCGATCGTGCACTTCGCGCACCGCCCCGCGGCGATCGTGTGGGGCGAGCGCGACTGGTGCTTCACGCCGCGTTTTCGCGAGGAGTGGCAGAGCCGCCTGCCGCGCGCCGCCGTGCTGCCGATCGCGCACGCCGGACACCTGGTGCCCGAGGAGGCGCCGCGCGAGGTCGAGGGCGCGCTGCGCGAACTGCTGGCGCGCTCAGCGGGAGCGTGAGCGTGGCCGCCGAGCACGCGCCGTCCGCGATCGTGCGCGGGCCGCTGCTCCCGCCGCAGCCCGGACACGTCAACGTCGCTGCGTTCCTGCCGCAGACGGCCGCTGCGAGCCCGGCGCGGGCCGCCGTCGTCGCGCCGGACGGCAGGAGCGGTTGGCGTACGACCAGCTACGCCGAGCTCGACGCGCGCGCGGCCGCGATCGCGCACGGCCTCGCCGGACTGGGGCTGATGCGCGGCGACCGCGTCGCGCTGCTCGTGCGGCCCGGCCTGGACCTGATCGCGATCACGTTCGCGCTGTTTCACCTGGGCGCGGTGCCGGTCGTCGTCGATCCGGGCCTCGGGGGGCGCGCGCTCCTGTCCTGCATGTCGAAGACGCGGCCGCGCGCGTTCCTGGGCACGCCGGTGGCGCACTCCCTGCGGCTCGCTTTTGCGCACCAGTTGAAGGGCGTCGAGATCGACGTCGTGGTCGGTCCGCGCTGGTTCCCCGGCGTGCGCACGCTGCACGAAATCGAGGACCCGCGCGCCGGAGCGTTCGCGCCCGTCGCGACGCGCGCCGAGGATCCGGCGGCCGTCCTGTTCACGTCGGGCTCGACGGGGCCCGCGAAGGGCGTCCTCTACCACCACGGCGCGTTCGCGGCGCAGATCGCGGCGTTGAAGGCGCTGTGCCGCATCGAGCCGGGCGAGATCGACCTGGCCTGCTTCCCGTTGTTCGCGCTTTTCGACGCGGCGCTGGGCACGACGTGCGTCGTGCCGCGGCTCGATCCGTCGCGGCCGGCGCGCTGCGATCCTGCGGCGCTCGCGGCGGCGCTCGTCGAGCAGCGCTGCACGTACACGTTCGGGTCCCCGGCGATCTGGAGCCGCGTCGTGCCGCACGCGCGCGACGCGGGCCTGCGCTTCCCCGACCTGCGCGGCGCGTGGATCGCGGGCGCACCCGTTCCGCTGCGCCTGGTCGAGTCGTTCCGCGCGCTGCTCCCCGGCGGCGAAGTGCACACGCCGTACGGCGCGACCGAGTGCCTGCCGGTCAGTTCGATCGCGGGCGCGGAATTGCTGGCCCTGCGCCACCTCGTTGAAGGCGGCGGCGGGAGCTGCGTCGGCCGTCCTGCGCCGGGAGTCGAGATCGCGCTCGCTCCGATCGGCGACGACCCGATCCCTCTCTGGAGCGCCAATGTGCCGGCCGGCGAGCTGGGCGAAATCTGCGTGCGCGGCCCGGTCGTGACGCGCGGCTACTGCGAGGATCCGCGCGCCGACGCGGCCTCGAAGATCGCCGATCCATCGGGGGCCTGGCACCGCACCGGCGACGTGGGCTGGTTCGACGCGGACGCGCGCTTGTGGATCGGTGGCCGCAAGGCGCACCGCATCGAGAGCGCGGACGGCCTGCACATGCCCGTCCCGGTCGAGAACGTGTGCGATCTGCACCCGCGCGTGCGCCGTACCGCGCTCGTCGGCGTCGGGCCGCGCGGCCGCCAGCGCGCCGTGCTGGTCGTCGAGCCGCTGAAGGGTCGGTTGCCGCCCGCCGAGGCCGCGGACGTCGCGCGCGAGCTCGAGGCGTTGCGCGCGGAACGCTTGCGTCCGGTCGGCCCCAATCGCCCGCCCGCGATCGAGCACACGCTCTTCCACCCGGCGTTCCCGGTCGACGTGCGCCACAACGCCAAGATCCGGCGCGAGGACCTGGCGGCCTGGGCCGCGCAGCGCGTGGACGCCGAGTCGCGGACGTGAAAGCGCTCGTCACGGGCGGCGGCGGCTTCCTGGGACTCGCGATCGTGCGCTTGCTGCGCGCGCGCGGCGACGACGTCACGAGCTACTCGCGCGAGCGGCATGCCGCCGTCGAAGCCCTCGGCGCGCGCTGCGTCCAGGGCGATGTCGCCGACACGGCGCAGCTCGCCCGCGCTCTGCGCGGCGTCGACTGTGTCTTCCACGTCGCCGCCAAGGCCGGCGTTTGGGGCCCGTGGGCCGACTACGAGCGGACGAACGTGATCGGCACGACGGCCGTCGTCGCCGCGTCGGTTGCGGCCCGCGTGCCGAAGCTCGTGTTCACCAGCTCGCCCAGCGTGTGCTTCGACGGCCGCGACCACGTCGAAGCGACGAACGAGCTGCCGTACGCGACGACGTTCCTGGCGCACTACCCGCGCTCGAAGGCGCTGGCGGAGAAGCACGTCCTGGCCTGGAACGGCCGGGGCATCGTGACGTGCGCGCTGCGGCCGCATCTGATCGTGGGTCCGGGCGATCCGCACCTCCTGACGCGGGTCGCGCAGCGCGCGCGCGCGGGACGCCTGCGCGTCGTTGGCCCCGGGACGAACCGCGTGAGCCTCACCGACGTGGAGAACGCGGCCTGGGCGCACGTCGACGCGGCCGACACGCTGGCGCTGGATGCGCCGCACGCGGGGCGCGCGTACTTCATCGCGCAGGAGGAGCCGGTGTCTCTGTGGCCCTGGATCGCGCAGATCCTGTCGCGCGCCGGGCTCCCGGGTCCGCGCGGCCGGGTGCCGCTGCCGGCCGCGCGCGCGGCCGGAGTGGCGTGCGAGGCGTGGTGGAAGATCACGCGCCGAGGCGGCGAGCCGCCGATGACGCGTTTCGTCGCGCTGCAGATGGCGCGCACGCACACCTACGACCTGAAGCCGGCCTGGCGCGACTTCGGCTACGTCGAGCGCATCTCGACGCGCGTCATGACGGACCGCGTGAAGTCCTGGCTGCACGCTGAGGTCGCGAGCGGCCGCATCTGAAGACTCGAAACGACCACGACGAGTTCCATCGCTCCGACGCGCGCAAGGTAGGCTTCTGGTTGGGGCGGCTGCCCGGCGGCCTGCGGCCGCCGGAACGCGCGCCATCAAGCCCGCAACAAGCGCACGAGCTCGACCAGCTTCGGCGGCGCGCCCGTGCGCAGGACGCCGTTCCTGAAGATCCGACCGGCGAGCCACAGCATCAGGGCCACGCTGACTACGAGCATCGCCAGCGTCCCCGCGATCTCCCACGCCGCCGGCTCGCCCGCGATGCGGTTCATCATCGTGAACGGCGTGAACGGCGGGATCCACGACAGGACCTTCGCCAGCGGGCCGTTGGGGTCCTTGGCCACGAAGATCATCGCGAACAGCGGGATCATCAGCACGATCATCACGGGGCCCATGAAGTTCTGGGCCTCCTTGAGCGTGTTGCACAGGCTGCCGAGCGCGAGCAGCAGGCTCGAGTACAGCAGGAATCCCAGCAGGAAGTAGGCCGAGAGCGGCAGCAGCACGCCCGGCGTGAAGATCAGGCTCATCAGCGGCCCGGCGAACTCCGACATCCCGCCCGAGAAGAAGCGCAGGACGACGAAGAGCGACAGGAGCCACGCGGCCAGCATCGTGAACGCGACTGCGCAGACGCCGAGCAGCTTGCCGAGCATCAGCTCCCAGGCGGTGACCGAGGACAGGAGCACCTCGACGATGCGGCTGGCCTTCTCCTCGATCGTGCTCGAGAGGAGCATCTGGGCCACGGTCATCATCGCCACGAACATCAGGTAGACGAACCCGACTGGAGCCCACTGCCGCGCCTTCTCGGCCACCCCGACGTCCTCCTGGCCCGCTTCCTTGCGCGGATCCTTGTCGTCGAGCTCGACCTTGATGCGCGCGATGCGCTCGACCTCCGCCTTGGCGATGCCCTTCTCGGTGTACTCGACCTGGCGCAGGTCCTCCTCCAGGGCACGCGACACGAGGTCGGGCAGGCTGTCGTCGGTCAGGTTCGTCGACCAGTACTCGACCTGGCGGCGCAGTAGAACGCGCGTGGACGGCAGGATCACCAGGGCGAACAGCTCCTCGTCAGCGCCGTTCACGGAGATCTTGCGATCGCCGACGAGGTACGGCTTCAGAGCGGTGATCGCCGCATCGCCCTTGAGCCCGGCCGCGTCCGCCGGCACCGGAACGCGCGCGAAGAACGGCTTCAAGGGCGCGTAGTCGGGCGTCTCGGGGTCCTTCTTGCGCTTCTCGGCCCACTCCAGCCGGGCCTTGTTGTCACGGTCGTCGTAGTGGCGCGCGATCTCGGCGTCGATGATGGGCGTCAGCTCACCCGAGGGGTCGATCAGCGCGAACACACGCGTCTGGCGCGAGATCTTCTCGAGCAGCGCCGGCACCCGGAACGAGGCAAACAAGATCAGCGGGAACAAAAGCAGCCCGATGATGAAGCCGCGCGTGCGCACGTGCTCCCCGAACTCGCGGGCCGCGATCAGCAGTGCGTACCTCACGCCTCGGTCCCCGTGGAGCCGACGAGCTTGATGAAGACGTCGCGCAGGCCGGGGTCGCGGCGCTCGAACGAGGACAGCTCGATGCCCGAGCGGAACGAGGCGCGCAGCACCTCGTCCGGCTGCGTGCCCTCAGCCAGCACGACGTCCCAACGGTTCTCGCCGTCCGCGCGCACGAGCTCCGTCACGCCGGCGATGGCGCGCAGGGCCGAGGGATCCGAGCTGGTCTCGATGCGCACGCGCCGCGGGATCGAGCGCTTGGCCTCGGCGATCGTGCCGTCGAACAGCTTCTTGCCGCGCGCGATCAGCACGATGCGGTCGCACAGCCGCTCGGCGTGCTCCATGACGTGCGTCGAGAACACGATCGTCGTCCCCAGCGCGCGCAGGTCCTGGATCACCTGCTCGAGCACCTGCTGGTTGACAGGGTCGAGGCCTGAGAACGGCTCGTCCAGGATCACGAACTTCGGCTTGTGCACGACCGACGCCAGCACCTGGACCTTCTGCTGCATGCCCTTCGACAAGGCCTCGCAACGCCGGTCGACGTGCTCGCCCAGGCCGTAGCGCTCGAGCAGCCGCACCGCCTCGCGTGCGGCCTCGCCCGCGTTCATGCCGCGCAGGGACCCGAAGAAGGCGATGAGGTCCTTCGCCTTCATCTTCTTGTAGAGGCCCTTCTCCTCGGGCAGGTACCCGATCTGCTGGCGCACGTCGAGCGCGGAGGGCTTGCCGAGGACCTCGATCGTGCCCTCGGTGGGCTCGTAGATCGACAGCGACATCCGGATCGTGGTCGTCTTCCCGGCGCCGTTCGGGCCGAGGAATCCGTACACGGAGCCGTACGGCACGGCGAGGGAGAGGTCGTCGACCGCCGTGAACGCGTCGAAGCGCTTCGTGACGTGGTCGAGCCGCAGGGCGAGGTCGGTCATGGGCGTGAGTCGGGGACGCGAGGCGAGCACGCTATCCGCGGACCGGCCGTGGATTCCACGAAGATCGTCTCCAAGTTCGCTCGCCGGGCTCTGGCGGCGTCCGCACCGGCTGCGTTGGTCACCTTGCGGTGCGTCCTTGCGGGAACGGTGGGCTGGAGCGATGGATGGGGCCATGATCCGTTACCACAAGGCCTCCAGCCGCGGCCAAACGACGATCGACTGGCTCGACAGCCGCCACACCTTCTCGTTCGGTGAGTGGCACGATCCCGACCAGATGGGGTTCCGCGCGCTGCGCGTGATCAACGACGACAAGGTCCGCGCGGCGAGCGGCTTCGGCACGCACGGTCACCGCGACATGGAGATCATCACGTGGGTGCTCGAGGGCGTGCTGCAGCACAAGGACTCGCTCGGCAACGGCGACGCGATCCGCCCGGGCGACGTGCAGCGCATGAGCGCCGGCACGGGGATCCGGCACAGCGAGTGGAACCCATCCTCCACGGACGCCGTTCACCTGCTGCAGATGTGGATCGAGCCCGACCAGGAGGGTGGCCCGCCCGCGTGGGAACAGAAGCACGTCCCGGCCGGTGAGCGGCGCGGCCGCTGGCGCCGCATCGTCGACGGCGAGGGCCGCGACGGTGCGCTGAAGATGCGCGCCGACGCCAGCCTCTCGACGACCCTGCTCGCGCCCGGTCAGGAGGTCGTGTACGAGACCGAGCCCGGCCGCGGATTGTGGCTGCACGTCGCACGCGGCGACGTGACGGCCAACGGCACGCGACTCGCGAGCGGCGACGCGCTCGAGCTCGAGGACGAGCCGCGCCTCGTGGTGAAGGCGGACGCGGACAGCGAGCTGATGCTGTTCGACCTGGCGTAGGTTCGTCAGCGGATCCATCTGCGCCACAGCGGCTGCCCGCGGGCGTACGCCCGGCCGCGAGCTGCGGAAAGTCCGCGTCCCAGCGTAGGATCGAGCGCATGCGACGCGGGTCCTGGGTCGGAGCGCTGCTCCTCGTCGTCGTCGTCGTGCTGGCGGCGATCGTGTGGACCTCGCGGACGGAGTCGAGCACCGTTCCGCCACCGCAGCCGCCCGTCTCGGCGACACAACCGGTCGAGGCTCAGCTCGACCTCGAGCCCGTTCCCGCGCTCGTTTCGCACGACGACACGCCGCCGGGCGGCGCAGACGTCGCTCCCACCGAGCCGGAGCCCGCGCCGACGGCCGTCGATCCCGCGCGCACGCTCGTCTCGTGCCGCGTGCTCGACGCGTCCGATCGCACGCCCCTCGCCGAGGCGGTCGTGTCGTTGCGTTCACCCAGGCTGGCGAACCCGATCCTGTTCGAGTGCGACGAAAACGGCGAGTTCGACGTCGAGCTGACCGAGCTCGAGGGCGCGTTCGGCGACCAGGTCGCCGTCGTCGTTCGCGATGCCGAGGGACACACGCGCCTGCGCGGCTCGCTGAAGCTGGAGCCGGAGGTCCTCCTGCTCGTGCCGGCCTCGGTCGTGCTGAACGGCGAGATCGTTCTGCCCGACATGCTCTCGCCCCAAGGGTTGAACCTTTCGATCTGGACTTCCCAGCCCAACGAGGGCGAGCGGTTCATCGGCAACCAGGCGCTCGAGGAGGACGGCCGCTTCTCGGTTCACGCATCGCCCGTGCGCGTGCCCGGCTCGTTCCTCGTGCGCGTCGACCGCGGCGGCATTCCCGCCAGCGTGCGCGTCCCGACGGAGGAGCTCACCAGGGCGGGCGGAGCGCGCGTCGAACTCGCGCTGGCGCGGCTCGCGATCACGGTCCTCGACGACGTCGACGCGCCGATCGTGCGTGCCGGCGTGCGGGTCTTCCTCGATCCCACCCAGCCGTCCGTGACGACGCGCTACGGCGACGCGACGACGGGCGCGGAAGGCGTCGCGCACGTGTGGGTGCCGGCCGGCCCGATCGGCGTCATGGCCGGGGCGCCGCGTCACACGGCGGAGAACGAGCACGTCCTGCTCGCGCCGGGCGAGGGCCAGCTCACGGTGCGCCTGCGCCGCCTCTCCGCGGCCGACGTTCTCCTCGGGCGTGTCGAGCTGGATGACGGTTCGCCGGCGCCGGGCGCGCACGTGGTGGCCTTCTATGCGCGCGACGACGGCCCGCTCTCCTCGGCGTCGATGGTCCAGCAACCGGCGGACGTCGAGGGCGCCTTCGAGCTCGCGATCGCGACCGACCGCGAGCTCATGGTCACGGCGACGCACAAGGTGCTGGGCGGAAGTGATCGCGTGCGCTGGCCACCCGGGAGCGGCCCCGTGCGCCTCGTCATCCAGCGAGGCGGCACGGTCGTCGTGCAGGCCGCGGCGTTGCGCGCGCGTGAGGGCGGCTCGGGCGAGATCGACCTGGCGCTCCTGGGGCCCAAGGGTCAGGTGAAAATTGCCAGCACCGATGCGCTGCCGCTCACGTTCTCGAGCCTGGAACCCGGACCCTGGCGCGTGTACAGCGTGGACGAGGGCTCGGGCTCCTGGGCCGTCGGACAGGTGCAGGTCGTGACCGGCAGGAGCGTCGAGGTGACGCTGAACTTCGGACCGCTGGCTTACGTCGCCGGCCGCGTGCGCGGCCGGAGCCTGCAGGACGACACGAGCGTCGAGTTCGCGCCGCCGGGCTGGCCCGAGGTCGTGGTCGAATTCCTGCTGCGGCGCGACGTGTCGGAGGACGGCGCGTTCCGCGTGCCGGGGCCGATGGATGCCGGCGAATTGCGCGTGCGCGTCGGTGGGAGAATCGTCGAGCGGCGTCCCGCACGCGCCGGGACACCGCTCGATCTCACGCTGCCGGAGTGATCACGCGAAGCGAGCTTGCGAGCTCAGCCGCTGGAGAGGCCGAGAAACAATCGATCGTACGACCTCTCCGATCCTGGTGGCGCCGCTCCGCGGCGCGAGAGACTTCGAATTCTTCTCAGGCTCTGGAGAGACCGAGAAAAACTCGATCGTACGGTCTCTCATACCCTGTTGGCGCCGCGCGGAACCGCGCGCGGCGCGCAGAGGGTTCGAATCCTTCTCACCCTCCGGAGTGGGTGGGCTCGTTCAAGGGGCCCGCCCAACGACGGACGCCGGCGCCAGCTCGCCCAGGTCGAGCGCCCGCCGCGCGCGCAGGTCCCTGAGCATCGTCAGGAACTGCTCGAACGGCATGACCTGCTGCTCGCGCGTGTCGCGCCGGCGGACGGCCACCGTGCCCTCGGCCGCCTCGCGGTCGCCCGCGATCAGCATGAACGGCACCTTGTCGTGCTGCGCCTCCTTGATCTTGTTGTTCATGTGCCCCGGCGCGAGCTTCGCGTCGACGCGGAACAACTCGTTCTGGAGGCGCGCCTCGAGCGTCTTGCAGTACGCGGCGTGCTCTTCGCGGATCGGCACGACCGCGACCTGCACCGGCGCGCACCACAGCGGGAAACGCCCGCCGAAGTGCTCGATCAGGCCGCCGACGAAGCGCTCCATCGAACCGAGGATGGCGCGGTGCACCATGATCGGCCGCTTGAGAGTCCCGTCCTTGTCCGTGTAGGTCAGGTCGAAACGCTGCGGCAGGTTGAAGTCGCACTGGATCGTGCTGTTCTGCCACTCCCGGCCGAGCGCGTCCTGGATCTTGAAGTCGATCTTCGGACCGTAGAAGGCGCCACCGCCCTCGTCGAGCTCGAGCGGCAGGTCGCGCAACGCCGCGGCCTGCTTGAGCGCTTCCGTCGCGTGAGCCCACACGTCCTCCTCGCCGATCGACTTCTCGGGTCGCGTCGCAAGGTACGCGGTGTACTTGAAGCCGAACGTCTTCAGCGTGCGGTCGACGAGGTCCACGACGCCCGCGATCTCCTCGTGCAGCTGCTCCGGCGTGCAGAAGATGTGCGCGTCGTCCTGCGTGAAGCCGCGCACGCGCAGCATCCCGTGCAGCACGCCCGAGCGTTCGTAGCGGTACACCGTGCCGAGCTCGGCCCAGCGCAGCGGCAGCTCGCGGTACGAGCGGCCGCGCGTCTTGTAGATCATGCAGTGACCGGGGCAGTTCATCGGCTTGACCCGATACGGCTGCTCCTCGATCTCCATCGGCGCGTACATGAGTTCCGCGTACTTCTCGAGGTGGCCCGAGATCGAGAAGAGCGTCTCGCGCGCCACGTGCGGCGTGTACACCGGCTTGTAGCCGCGCCGCGTGTGCTCCTCCCACCAGTACTCCTCGATCGCGCGGCGCACCGCGCCCAGGTTCGGGTGCCAGAAGATGAACCCGCTGCCGGCCTCGCCGTGCACGCTGAACAGGTCGAGCTCGGTGCCGAGCTTCCTGTGGTCGCGCAGCTTGACCTCCTCGAGCCACTTCAAGTGCGCGTCGAGCTCGGCCTGCGTCCAGAACGCCGTGCCGTAGACACGCTGCAGCATCGGCCGCTTCTCGTCGCCGCGCCAATAGGCGCCGGCGAGGCTGAGCAACTTGAAGAAGAATGGCCGCTGCAGATTGTCGACGTGCGGCCCCTCGCACAGGTCCTCCCAGTGACCGTCCGAGTAGAAGGTGATCGTCTCCCCTTCCGGGATCAGATCGACGGCTTCGATCTTGTAGAGCTGACCCTTGGCGGCGAGCCGGCGCTTGGCCTCCTCGCGCGTGACTTCGATCCGCTGGAAGGGCTGCGCGCGCTTGGCGATGCGCGCCATCTCCTTCTCGATCTTGCGCAGGTCCTCGTCGACGAGCGGCTGAGCGAGGTCGAAGTCGTAGTAGAAGCCGTGCTCGATCGAGGGCCCGAAACCGAACTGCGTGCCCGGGAAGAGCTTGGCGACGGCCGAGGCCATCAAGTGAGAGGCCGAGTGGCGCAGCGTGGAGAGCGGATAGGGCTCCGCGACCTGCGGAGCAGCCTGGGACTGGGACATGGGTTGTCTCGTTGCGGAAATTGGACCCCTGGGACCGACCTGGCCTCCGGAGCGCTCGTTCCTCCGCGGGAAGGGGCCGGACGATTCTATCGGCGCAGGCAGCTCCGGACCACGAACCGGGTGCATGCGGTTCGCACCAGTTTTGAACTGGGCCGCGATGCCAGGCGCAAGCGAGCATCTCGCTCACCCGCGAAGTTTCAGGGTCGGAGAGCGTGCGGCTTCGGACGGGGCGCCGGGACTTCGCGCCCGATCGAGTGGGCCGTATCGATCCATGCCTCGATTGCCGCCAGCGCCTCCGCCAGCGCCGATTCGTACGTCGCCCCGTCGGCTATGCAACCCGGCAGATCCGGGACCTCGGCCAGGAAAGCCTCGTCTTCGGTGCTCCAGTAGATCGTGATCTCGTAGCGCAGATCAGGGGTCATGACCGCGTTCCAGTCTATGGCGGAGGATCAGCTTCCGCACCTGTCGGACTTGGTAGGGCTTTGCTTCATGGCCACGGGGTTGGAGCGTGAGGATCTCGGGGATTCCTCTCCTCGTGAAGACGTGGTGACTGCCTCGAATCCGCTCCCGGAACCCGAGGTGGAGGAGTACCCCTCTGAAGTCCTGGAACCGGTACGACGCATCGCTCCGCCCGGCGAGGAGCCGATGGAGCCTCCACTCTCGGCCTGTCATCCCTCCGAGCGACCACTCGGAGCCTGGATCGGTTGCACATCTCCTGCCGGATTCCGAGGAGGCACAGCGGTGGTTTGGCGTTCACCAACTGGTCCGTCGGTCGCGGAGGCCCCGAATCCCCTGCGTCGATGCCTGCGGTCGTTTGCTGGCTGCTTCGGTGCAGACCGGCATGCGCCTCGAACTCAGATCACGGGGCGCTGGCCTCGAGAGCCGTGCCTGAGTGGCCAACCGCCTCGCGGAAGCGCCTGCCGATCGCGCGGTATGCGCTGACGTTGCCGGGAAGTGGCACCGAGCGCTCGCCGGAAGGCAGCGCGAAGGACAGCGCCAGCTCGTCGAGGTCCGCGCGCTCGCCGCCGGCGCGTGCGAGCACCCACAGACCTTGCAGCGCAGCCCCAAGTGCGGCCGACTCCGTCTCCGCCAACTCTTGCACGGGTGCGCCGATCACGTCGGCCAGGATCTGCTGCCACAGCGCGTTGCGCGCGCCGCCGCCGACGAGGCGCACGGACTCGACCTGGATCCCGAGCGCGCGCATGCGGTCGATCCCCCACACCAGGTTCAAGCTGACGCCCTCCAGCGCGGCGCGATAGATCACTGCCGAATCAAGACTGCCGGGACGCAGGCCCAGGAGTGCTCCGCGCGCGTGCGGCAGGTCGGGCACGCGCTCGCCCACCAGGTAGGGCACGAAGAGCACACCGCCGCACCCGGGCTCGACGCGCTCGGCAGCGCGCGTCAGCGCGGCGTGGTCGTTCGGCGCCGCGGCGTGCGCGCGCACTTCCTCGAGCACGCCCGTCGCGTTCATTTGACACAAGAGCGGCAGCCAGCCGCCGGTCGAGTCGCAAAACGGCGCGATCAGGCCTTCGGGATCGACGATCGGCGTCGCGCTGTAGGTGAACGCCGTCGCGGAGGTGCCCAGCGACACGACGAACACGCCGGGGCGCGTGGCTCCGCTGCCGATCGCGCTCATCATGTTGTCGCCGCCGCCGGGTGACACGAGGACGCCGTCGGGCAGGCCCAGCTCGCGCGCGATGTCGGCGCGCACCTCGCCGATCGGCTCGTCC
>Ga0163152_10003459_pt1 | contig 20505 bp, 15 predicted proteins | sample OliLakLV19MP8IB2_FD_148635 | JGI IMG/M metagenome (GOLD analysis project Ga0163152, IMG submission 148635) | Freshwater microbial mat bacterial communities from Lake Vanda, McMurdo Dry Valleys, Antarctica - Oligotrophic Lake LV.19.MP8.IB-2 | ecosystem: Environmental > Aquatic > Freshwater >...
GTCCTGCTGCGCGGTGGTCTCTTCGATCACCATGCTGTGCGCAGCAGGACCCCCTCCCCCCGGGAGGGGGGAAGGGGGGTGGGGGAGAGACGACGGCCCCATCGAAGCCGACGCCGCTCCCCGCGCAGCCTCAGCGCGCCGGCTCGGGCGCGAGCTTCTTCGCGAGCAACGGGCTCGTGAACTCGCTCGCGAGCGCCTCCATGTACACCTCGTTGTGCCACTGGCCGAGGTGGCGCCGCGCCTCGCGACGCACGCCGACGTGCCGGAAGCCCGCCTTCTCGTAACAGCGGATCGCGCCCGGGTTGTACGAGAACACGGTCAGCAGAACGTTGTGGAGGCCGAGCAGGTTGAAGCCGTAGTCGAGGATCAGCCTCGCCGCTTCGGTGCCGAGACCGCGGCCGCGTGCTTCCAGCTCGCCGATCACGATGCCGAACGTCGCCCGGCCATGCAGGTGCTCGATGTTGTTGAGGCCGACGACGCCCGCGGGGCGCCACGTGCCGCCGGTGCGCCGCTCGTAGAGCGTGAAGAGGACATCGGTCTCGGTTCCCGGCAGCAGCTTCTCGAGCCAGGCGTTCTGCGCTTCGGTGGTGATGGGCTTCGCGGTGCGGCCGAGCGTCTTGACCGTCTCGAAGTTGTTCATCCACTTCTGGTAGAGCGGGCAGAGCTCACGTCGCAGGGGTCCGAGGGCCGCTTTTTCGCCATCGAGGTTCAGCGGCGGTGTTTCTTCGTGGGGTTCCATGATCCTTGGACGCCGCCCACCGCATCCCCGATTCCCACTATTTCGGTGCCAGGTCTTCGGGCGTGTCGAGATCGCGGATGACGGCGGGGTCGTCGATCGTCGCTTCGAGCACGAGGTTCGCGTGCGAGCGCAGCACGGCGCGTGCGCCCTCCTCGTCGGGTGCGCCCATCAGGTCCGCGTAACGCGCAGCGGGAAACACGCCGGGATGCCCGCGCTTCCCCTCGAAGAGCGGCACCACGATGCGATCGGGCGTCGAGCGAGCGTGAAGGAAGAGCGCTTCGAGCGTGCTCGGCTTGATGCCGGGATGATCGACCGGGAGCAGCGCCGCGTGCGTCGTTCCCGCGAGCGCCGTGAGTCCGTGGCGCACCGACGAGAGCATTCCGCGCTCGGGCTTCGGGTTCTCGACGACGACGGCGCCTGCGTCCGTCGCGAGCTTGCTCGCCGCGGAAAAATCCTCGGACTTCGGATCGAGCACGACCGCGATCGGCGATGCGCCCGCCGCCTTCAGCGATTCGAGCGCGTGCGCGAGGAAGGTCTTTCCGTTCCACTCGACGAGCGCCTTGGGTCGTCCCATCCGCTCGCCTTTGCCTGCCGCCAGCACAATCGCGCCGATTCCCATGCGTCAACGCTAACACCCGCCGCTGCTGGTAGGATTCGCGGCGTGGATCTCGTCGTTCGCAGCCGGCGCGTGGTGACTCCCGGAGGGATCGGGCCGGCCGCGATCCACATCGCGGGCGGGAAGATCGCCGCGCTCGCCGAGTGGGGCGCGGTGCTTTCGGGCGTCACGCTCGTCGATGCCGGCGAGTCCGTCGTGATGCCGGCGGTCGTCGACACGCACGTGCACGTGAACGAGCCCGGCCGCACGGAGTGGGAGGGCTTCCGCACCGCGACCACGGCCGCCGCCGCAGGCGGCATCTCCGCGCTCGTCGACATGCCGCTCAACTCGATCCCCGCGACGACGACGCTCGCCGCCGCGAAGGCGAAGCGCGACGCGGCGCAGGGGCAGTGCCGCATCGACGTCGGGTTCTGGGGCGGCGTCGTGCCGGGCAATGTCGAGGAGCTCGCGCCGATGGCTCGAGCGGGCGTGCTCGGCTTCAAGTGTTTCCTCGTGGAGTCCGGCGTCGCGGAGTTCGGGTTCGTCACCGAGCGCGATCTCGATCCCGCGATGCGCGTCCTGAAGACGTCGGGCGTGCCGTTGCTCGTGCACTCGGAGCTGCCGGGTCCGATCGAGGAAGCGGAGAAGCGCGGCGCCGGCGCCGATCCGCGGAAATACCTCTCGTATCTGCAGTCGCGGCCACGTGCGGCCGAGGACGAGGCGATCGCGCTGATGGTCCGGCTCTGCGGCGCGACGGGCGCGCGCACACACGTGGTTCATCATTCATCGAGCAACTCGCTCGGTGCGATCAAGGCCGCGAAAGCGAGCGGCCTCCCGTTCTCCGCGGAGACGTGTCCGCACTACCTCTCGTTCTCGGCGGAGGAAATTCCCGACGGCGCCACGTGGTTCAAGTGCGCGCCGCCGATCCGAGAAGCCGAGAATCGCGAGAAGCTCTGGGCCGCGCTCGCCGACGGAACGCTGTCGCTCGTCGCGTCGGATCATTCGCCGTGTTCGCCCGCGCTGAAGAAGATGGAAGCCGGCGATTTCGCCGCGGCGTGGGGCGGCATCTCGGGGCTGCAGCTCGCGCTGCCCGTCACGTGGACCGAAGCGAAGAAGCGCGGACACGGCATCGCCGACATCGTGCGCTGGATGTGCGAAGGGCCCGCGAAGCTCGCGGGCCTCGCGAAGAAGAAGGGCACGATCGCGGCGGGCTTCGACGCGGACCTCGTCGTGTGGCGGCCGGACGACACGTTCACCGTCGAGCGCAAGGCGATCCGCCACAAGCACGACGTCACGCCGTGGGCGGGGCGCGAGCTTTTCGGCGTCGTCGAGACGACGTTCGTGCGCGGGCAGAAGGTGTTCGATCGCGGCGAGATCGTGAACGAGTCGGTGGGACGTTTTCTGGAGAGGGACTGATGGCGGCGGCGGACTTCACGGAACTGATCGACCTGGCGGCCGAGCGCGTGGGCGGCGTCGCGATGCTCTGCAGCGACGACTTCTTCGCGGAGAAGGAGAACCTCCTCAAGGCGCTGCCCGCCGTGTGGAAGGAACACGAGTACACCGATCGCGGGAAGTGGATGGACGGCTGGGAGTCGCGGCGGCGCCGCGATCCCGATTGGAGTGGCACCGGTCCCGGCACGCCGTCCGAGCGCGGCAAGGCGGACCACGACTGGTGTGTCATCCGGCTCGGGCTGCCGGGCATCGTGCGGGGCGTCATCATCGATACGGCGTTCTTTCGCGGCAACTTCCCGGAGAGCGCGTCGATCGAGTGCGCCGAGCTGCCGCGCAACACGGACTTCTCCGCGGCCGGCGATGCGAAGTGGGAGGAGCTCCTTCCGCGCTCGCCGCTGAAAGGTGATTCGAAGAACCTCTTCGCGATCCCGAAGCCGCGGCGCGCGACGCACCTGCGCCTCAACATCTTCCCGGACGGCGGCGTCGCGCGGCTGCGCGTGCACGGAAACGTCGCGCCCGATTGGAACGAGCTCGCGGCGATCGGCGGGCCCGTCGATCTCGCCGCCGCGGAGAACGGCGGCAGCGTTCCCGTGTGCAGCGACATGTTCTTCGGCTCGCGCCACAACCTCGTGCTGCCGGGGCGTGCCCCGAACATGAGCGAGGGTTGGGAGACGAAGCGGCGCCGCGGACCCGGCAACGACTGGACGATCGTGGAGCTGGGGAGCCGCGGCACGCTGCGCCGCATCGAAGTGGACACGACGCACTTCCGCGGAAACGCGCCGGGCGAGATCGTCATCGAGGGGCTCGACGAGGCGGGTGCGGCCGTCGACGCGCTCACGTCCCCGAAGGCGGCGTGGCGCACGCTGCTCCGCAAGACGAAGTCCCAGCCGCACACGCGGCACTTCTTCGAGGACGAGCTGCGCGCGATCGGCCCGGTCACGCACGTGCGCGTGTCGGTGTTCCCGTGCGGCGGCATCGCGCGGCTGCGGGCGTGGGGCGATGTCGCGGAGCGTCGCGACACCGCAGGCATCGCGAAGCTGAACGCGCTCGGTCGCGCGGACGCCGTTGCGGCGCTGCTCGCGGCGAACGGATCGAAGGCGTGGGCGGAGAAGATGGCGGACCGCCGCCCGTTCGAGGACCTGCCGTCGCTGCAGCGCATCGCCGAACAGGTGTGGTTCGCGCTCGGCGAGAGCGATTGGCTCGAGGCGTTCTCCGCGCATCCGCGCATCGGCGCGAAGGCGTCGGGCACGGCGGGGCAGGAGCAGGCCGGCGTCGCCGGGGCGAAGGAGTCCGTGATGGCGGAGCTCGCCACGAAGAACGCCGAGTATGAGAAGAAGAACGGCTTCGTGTATCTGGTGTGCGCGACGGGCAAGAGCGCCGACGAGATGCTCGCCATCCTGAGCGAGAGGCTCGGAACGACGCGCGCGGCCGAGCTGCGCACCGCCGCCGAGGAACAAGCGATGATCACGCGGCTCCGTCTCCGCAAATGGGTGAACGCATGAGCGCCATCACGACGCACGTCCTCGACGTATCCCGTGGCAAACCGGCAGAGGGTGTGCCGCTCGAGCTCGAGCGCCGCGGCGCCGACGGCGCATGGACGCGCGCGGGCACCGGCACGACGGACGCGGACGGCCGCTGCAAGACGCTGCTTCCTGCGGGCGCAGCACTCGAGCCCGCGACCTACGCGATCCGCTTCGACACGGCCGCCTACTTCGTGAAGGTCGGCGTGCCCGACGCCTTCTACCCCGAGGCCCGCATCGTCTTCACCGTGCGCGCCGGCGCGGGCAACCACTTCCACGTGCCGCTCCTGCTCGCGCCCTTCGGCTACAGCACCTACCGCGGCACCTAAAACCCCGGTACCCAGCTTCGTACCCGGCTTCAGTCGGAGGGCGAGAGCGCGAGGCGGCCTTCCTTCAGGTGCCAGGGAGAGCGGGCGCTCACGAAGGCCGCGATTTCCGCGGGTGAGCGCGTGTCCAGCGCGAGGTCGAACGAGACGACGTAGTCGCGATCTCCCGTCGTGACGAGATGCGCGCCGGTCGCGTCGAACATCGCCGAGTTCGCGGGGCCCGCGAACGTGCGAAGCAGCTCTCCCGTCGATGCGTCCCACAAGCGCGCCGTACGATCGGACGAAACGCTGGCGATGAGGCGGCCGTCCGGACTGAAGCTCGCGCGCCACGCGTTGTTCGTGTGTCCGACGAGCTCGAGCTGGAACGCTCCCGTCGCGGCGTCCCAGAGCTTCACCATGTGATCCTGGCGTCCCGCCGTCACGATTCGTTTTCCATCGCGGCTGAACGCGATGTCCTGGATCCACGTCGGGTGCGCCTGGATCGCGAGCACGCGGGTGCCGTTGTCCGCGCGCCAGAGCGTCATCTTGCCGTTCTCGTCGGTCGCCGCGATCCGTGTGCCGTCCGGCGAGAACGCCACCGCCGTCGCGCGGCCGTCGAGCACGAGCTCGAGTCCGGTCGGCGCGCCGGTATCGGCGCGCCAGAGGAGCACGCGCCGGTCGTACGCCGCCGTCGCGAAGAGCGAGCCGTCGGCGCTCGCTTCGACGTCGTGCACGAGCCGCCCCGGATGACCGTCGAGCCGCGCGATCAACGTTCCGTTCGCGTCCCAAAGGCGGGGCGCGAGCTTGTCCTCGCCCGCGGTGAGGATGCGCTGGCCTCCCAGGCCGATGGCGACCGCGTGCGCCTGTCCGAGGTCGGGCCACGAACGAACGAGATCGCCCGTGTCCGGATTCCACACGGAGAGCGTCGTCTCGTTCGCCGTCTGTACGCCCGCGACGAGAGTCCCGTCCGGGCTGAGCGATCCTGGTTGAACGGTCGCGAGCCCGTATCGCCCGCCTTCGGCAATCCGGTACGACTCGGCGGGCGGGAACCGCCATACGTCGGCGCCCCAGAGTCCGGTGGTGACGATCGCCGTGCCGTCGGGCGAGAGCGCGCCATCGAACATCTTCCCGCGCGGAACGGTGTCCACCGAACGGAGCTGCGTCCCGCTCGTGGCGTGCCACACGCGGACGCTTCCGTCGTGCGAGCTCGTCACGATCGACCGTCCGTCCGGCGCGAACCACGCCTCCATTGCCTGCACGCCGTGCGGGACCTGGAACGCCTGGACGATCTCTCCCGTGTCCGCGTGCCGCACGTTGATCTGCCCCGAGAGGTCCCCGGTCAGCAGCCACTTCCCGTCGTCGCTGATGTCCGCCGTGGAAACGCCGTCGTGGTGATCCGTCAGCGTGCGGACCGGCTTCCAGGTCTTCGGGTCCCAGAATGTGACGGAGCCGTCCCAGCTTCCGGTGACGAGAGACGACCCGTCCGGTGCGAACGCAATCGCCGCGAGTCGATCGCCGTAATATTTCGGGAGATCGACCAGGGCACGGCCGCTCGCGACGTCCACCACCGTCATCGCTCCGCGCATCCCTCCGCGGACGAGAACCGACGAGTCGGGAGAAAAGCCGACCCGGAAGCCGCCGCCAGGAAGCGCGTGCAGCGCCTCCCCGGTCCTCGAGTCCCAAATGATGAGTTGTCCGCCCGCGCTCGCGACGCGTCTGCCATCGGGCGAAAACGCGACGTCCTCGACCCAGTTCTCGTGGCCGAGGAGCACGAGGAGCTCCTTGCCGCCGGCCGCGTCCCAGATGCGGACCGTCTTGTCGGCGCTTCCGGTGACCACCCGTGCGCCATCGCGACTCCACGCCGCCGTTACGACATCGCGCGTGTGGCCGCGGAGAGGGATCCGCGTCGCGCCGAGCGGTCCGACCGCCTGCGTAACCAGCGCGCGCAGGGCGAGGCGCTCCGGCGCCTGCCGGTAGGCTTCGGAGAGATACGCCGCCGCGCGCGACGGCCGGCCCAGGTCCAGCTCGACGCGCCCATTCTGCTCGAGAAGTGCAATCGACTGCGCGTCCGCGCGTGCGCGCAACGTTGCCTCGCGCGCGAACAACACGACGAGCACGACGAGCGAGAGCGCCGTGACGGCGGCGAGCGCGCGGTTGCGGCGCACCCAGCGGGCGAGGAGTTGCGACCGCGAATACGCGTGCGCGCCGACGAGCTGCCCCGTCTGGAAGCGCCGGAGATCCGCGGAGAGCTCGGACGCGTCGCGGTAGCGATCCTCGCGCCGGTGCGCCATCGCCTTGTCCACGATCGCGGCGAGATCGGACGGCACGCGCGGCTCACGCTCGCGAACGGGCCTCGCGACGCCGAGGAGCACAGCCCGGAGCACGTCCTTCGCCGACTCGCCCTCGTGCGGAAGCACACCCGAAAGCACGAAATACAGCATCGTGCCGAGGGCATACACGTCCGCGCGCTCGTCGACGTCGTCGCCCCGCGCCTGCTCGGGCGCCATGAATGCCGGCGTGCCCATCACGGAGCCCGCCATCGTGAGCGCCGCACCGTCGGGCGTGTCGCGCGTGAGCATCGCGGCGCCGTCCGGGGACGGCGTGCGGCGATCTCCGAGCTCCTTCGCGAGGCCCCAGTCGATGACGATCGTCTCGCCATAGGGGCCGACGATGACGTTCGCCGGTTTGAGATCGCGATGCACGATCCGCTGGCTGTGTGCGTAGGCGATGGCCTCCGCGACGGCGAGCACGTTCGGCACGAGCGCGATGCGCGCCTCGAACGTGGACGCGTCGTGCGCGATCGCCTGCAGCGATCGGCCTGACACGAGCTTCATCGAGTAGAACGCCTTTCCCGTCTCGCGCCATCGACCGGCGTCGTGAACCGGAACGATCGACGGATGCTCGAGCCGCGCCGTTAGCCGCGCTTCGCGGAAGAACCGCGACTCGTCCTCGACGCTCGCCTGCTGCAAGAGCTCCTTCAACGCGACGCGCCGGCCGAGCTCCTCGTCACGCGCTTCGAGGACTCGTCCGATCCCGCCGCGCCCGTGCTCGCGCACGATCTGGTAGCGCGAGGGATCGCGGTCCGACATCCTCGACGGCACGTCGCCCGGCAAGCCCGGCGGCGGCGTGCTCAGCGTCGGAGCAGGTCTGTCGGGCGGATCGGACGGCTTCGCCACGTCAGATCACGTCGCGGATGATCTTCGCCATGCCCCAGCCGACGAGGATCAGCGCCGAAAGCACGATCCACGGGTAGTCCGCCGCGAACCCGATCGTCGGGAAGTGGTTCGCGACCATGATGAGGATCAGCGGCACGCTCATGTACGTGTTGTGCTTGCTGCGCATCTTGCCGATCGCGCCGAGCGACATGTCGGGCTTCTCGCCCTTCTTGAGCGACTCGATCATCCGCGACTGGTTCGGAAGGATCCGCATCCAGACGTTCGACAGCATGATCGTTCCGAACATCGCGCCAACGTGCATCCACGCCGCGCGAGCGGAGAGCGTCACCGAGAGTCCGTAGGCGACGGCGACGATCAGCGGAAAGCCGATCGCCGCGACGACGCGTTCGTCCTTGCCGATCGGCGAGCGCACGAGGGTGTCGTAGACGAGCCAGGAGACGATCAGCAGCCCGACGACGAGGCCGACGGCAGCCATCGTCGAGAGATCGCGCACGGACGGATTCGTGAGCAGACCGCCGATCCAGTAGACCTGGATCAGCAGCAGCATTCCCGTGATCCAGGTGAAGAGCGCTTCGTACTTGAACCAGTGGAGCGTGCCCGGCATTTGCACCGGCACCTTCTGCTTTTCCACGTGGTAGAAGCCGCCGCCGTGAACCATCCAGATGCGGCCCGCGATGTTCGGGTCGGGTGAGGGCGTGAGCGGGAACGTGCGCTCCATCCAGTTGAAGAACCACGTCTGCCCGAGCCACATGATGCCGGCGATGATGTGGAGCCACCGCATGAAGAGGTGGATCCACTCGGGGAGAGATTCGCGCGCCCAGTCTGCCATCAGCGCTTTTTCCGGTTCTCGAGGACCTTCACGAACGAACGGCTGCGCACTTCCTCGACGGTGAGACCGGTCGCAAGCGTCTCCGCTTCCGTGAGCGCACCGCAGTTCACGCCGCGAAGGAAGAAGTTCAGCAGGCCCTGGCCGGTCGCTGCGTCATCGAACACGTCGCCGACGAGCGTCGCCTGCGTCGCCTTCTCCACGAAGTTTTTGAGGCGCTCCGTCGCGGGCGCGAGCCCCTCGAGGAAGAAGCCGTAGACCGTCGCGTAGCGCGTGACGAGCTGCGCCGGGTGCAGGTCCCATCCCTGGTAGAAGCCGCCGATGAGCGAGTGGCGGATGTCGTCCGCATGCAGGCGCCACGCGGCGTGCACGACGCGGCGGTTGTCGGCTTCCTGATCGGCGGTGAGCTTGGCGTCCTTCGCGGCGCGGTGCGGGCCGACCGGCATCACGTTCGTCGCGCCATCCGAAAGCCACACGCCGGTGCCGGCGAGCGTCACCTGCATGACGGACTTCGCGTGGTCGCACGCGGGATGCCGCATCTTCTGGTGCGCCGCGGTCACGTTGCAGCTGGCCGTGTAGTCGTACGTTCCGAAGTGAGCGGCCGAGCAACGCCCGCGCGCCGCGTCGAGCATCTTCGGCAGTGCGTAGCGGCCTTCCGAATCGACGATCGAAAGGGTGGTCTCGACCATCATCTCCATCTTCAGCGTGCCGGGCGCGAGGCCGAGCGACTTCTCCAGGCCTTCGAAGAGATCGATGAGCGCGCCGACCTGCGCGGGCGCCGTGATCTTCGGAAGCGTGACCACGAAGTTCGCGGGGAGCTTGCCGCCCGAGCCCCGCACGAGCGTGGTGAGAAAGAGGTCGAGCGTGCGCGCCGCGCGCGCCGACTGCTCTCCCGAGAACGTCTTGATGCGGATGCCGATGAACGGCGGGAGGGTGTTCGCCTTCATCCCTTCGACGACCTGCTGCGCGGCCGCGATCGCCGCGGCGTCTTCCTCCGCGTCGGGGCGGATGCCGTAGCCGTCCTCGAAGTCGATGCGGAAGTCCTCGACCGCTTCGCGCTTCAGCTTCGCGAGCACGCGGGCGCGAACTTCGCCGGCGGTCGCCTTCGGGATGCCGATCGCTTCCGCGAGCGTGGCGCCGTCCGGCGCGAAGTGGTCGAGCGCCTTCACGGCCATCTCGCCGAGCTTCTTCGCGGTGTCGGCCTTGAAGAGGTGTGCTCCGCCGTAGACGGTGTGCACCGGCTGGCGCCCGCCGGATTCCCCGGGGAAGCGTACGGCGAGGGCCTTCTGGTCACCCGCAAGCCGGGCCAGGACGCTCTTCAGTGTTTCCGCGGGGAGGGACGTCTCGTTCGCCATCCGCGCGTTGTACGAAACCGCGACCCCTTCGTGCAAGCGGCGAGGATACGATTCGCCCGTGGCGGCCAAATCCTCCCGTTTGCTGATCGAGTCATCGCCGCGTTCGCTCCTGATCGATCGCGGGCGAATCGCGGCGAAAGGCATGGCCGCTGTCGGGACGCGGCGCCTCGGATGCACGTGGGACGAGGTAATTGCGCGGCCGGGCGATGTCAACGCGCACACGCATCTCTACGCCGGCCTCGCGCCGCTCGGAATGCCGGAGCCGCGGAAGCGGCCGTCGACGTTCGTGCAAGGACTCGAGCGCACGTGGTGGAAACTCGACCGCGCGCTCGACGAGAAGAGCCTGCGCGCGTCGGCGCGTCTCTACATCGCGGAAGCGCTCTCTCTCGGCACGACGTTCCTCGTCGACCACCACGAATCGCCGGGCTTCATCGACGGATCGCTCGACGTGCTCGCGGATGCGGCCGAGGAGCTCGGCATCCGGCTCGCGGTCTGTTACGCGGCGACCGAGCGCAACGGCGGCCGCGCCGAGGCGAAAGCGGGGCTCGCGGAGTCGCGGCGCTTCATCAAGAAGAACAAACGCACGCTCGTGCGCGGGATGGTTGGGCTGCACGCGGGGTTCACCGTCACCGACGAGACCATCGAGGAAGCGGGCGCGCTCGCACGCGAGCTCGCGGTGCCGCTGCAGGTGCAGGTCGCGGAGGACGGCGTCGATGTCGAGGACGCGCGCGAGCGGGGATACCGCGATCCGGTGGACCGGCTGATCGCTCTCGATGCGCTGCCGCCGGGGTCAATCCTCGTGCACGGCGTCCACCTCGACGAGAAGGCGGTGCGGCGAGCCGCCGACGAGGGCGCGTGGATCGTGCAAAACCCGCGATCGAACCGGAACGCGAAGGTTGGCTGGCCCTACGCGTTGTGGAAGAGCGACAAGGTCGCGCTCGGCACGGACGGCTTGCCGCCGGACATGGACGCGGAGCGCCAGGCGCTGCTCGACATCGGCGGCGACGCGCAGGATCGCAAGCTGCTCCCCGGCGGCAAGAGCGGCTCGCGCTACGACCGCCGCGTGAACGCGGGGTGGGAGCTGGCGCGCGAGGTCTTCGGCGCGAAGTTCGCGCCGATCGAAGCGGGGAGCGTGGCCGACCTCACGGTGTATTCGCGGCACGACATGCCGGGACTGCCGACGGAGCTGCCGCTGCACGTGGTGGTGGGGGGGCAGGTTTCCCTGCGTGACTGGAAGCTCACCAACGGCGACTTCCACGAGATCGCCGCGGAAGCGCGTCTCGAAGCACGCCGCCTGTGGAAGCGTATGGACCGCCTGTAGCCGCCACCGATCCGCCGCGGCCTCGCCACGACCTGAAAGCAATGAGTCGGACGGCACACACGCGCCGCTTCACCCTGAGCGAGGCGGCGCTGTTTGCCGCCGAGTCGAAGGGCTGTGTGAGCTCGCAAAGCCCTTCGACTCGCTTCGCTCGCTCAGGGTGAGGTGGCGGAACGGGGGTTGCAGAACGGGGGGCATGGATTTTCATGTGTGGCGGCGGTACTTCCTCGGGAACAAGCGGCGGCGGCCGGAGCCGCCGTGGGACGCGCCGGTCACGATGGAGATGGAGACGCGCGCGGTTCTCGCGACGTCGCTCGCGCACTTCCAGCTCGGCGAGAGCGGCGACGGCGGCACGTTGCTCCGCGGCGCGCGGTTCCATGCGCCGGGTCCCGGCTTCGAGGAAGCGGCCGCGCTCTTCGTCGCGGAAGAACAGGAACACGCGCGGCTTCTCGCGCGGCTCGTCCGCCGCTTCGACGGCGAGCTCGTCGCGAGCCACTGGACGCACACCACCTTCAAGGCGCTCCGCCACGCCGCCGGCCTCGACTTCGAGATGCAGGTGCTCCTCGTCGCGGAGACGCTCGGCACCGCGTATTACCGCCTTCTCTCGCGCCGCTGCGTCGACCCCGCGATCGCGGATGCGTGCGTGCTCATCCTTCGTGACGAGGAGGCGCACCTGCGCTTCCACGCGGACAACGTGAAGGCACGCGGGCGCGGTCCGCTTCGCGCGGTGCTCTTCCGTCTGCGCCTCGAAGTGATCCTGCGCGCTGCGTCGTTTGCCGCGTGGCTCGACCACGGACCCGCGCTCCGCGCGTTCGGCTGGACGTGGACCGACTTTCGCCGCCAGGCGGTCGTCGAGCTCGCGCGCTTCCACGCGCGCGTGGCGAGCGAACAGGTGGTGCCTCCCGAGGAGGACGCCGCCGCCGCCTGATGCGGTATCATTCGGCCGCATGTCGCGACCGAAGAGCAGGAAGCTGGGCGGCGTCGTCGGCACCAATGTCCGCCGCAAGGAAGCGCTCGACAAGCTCACGGGAAAGGCCGCGTACGTCGCCGACCTCGAGGTGCCCGGAGCGTTGTGGGGACTCACGGTCCGCTCGACGCAGGCGCACGCGAAGATCACCTCGATCCGTCGCGATCCGTCGTTCGACTGGAGCGGCGTCACCGTCATCACCGCCGCCGATCTTCCGGGTATGGGCTGCGGCAACGTCGTGCAGCTCATCGTCGACGACCAGCCGTTCCTCGCGGAGGACGTGGTCACGCATCCCGAAGAAGCGGTTGCGCTCATCGCCGCCGCGACCCGCGAGCACGCGGAGGAGGCCGCGCGTCACCTGAAGATCGACTACGAGCCGCTCCCGCCGCTCTTCGACGCGGAGAGCGAGGACGCCGTCTCCTTCAAGGACTACCTCATCGAGAAGGGCGACGTCGCGAAAGGCTTCGCCTCCGCCGACGTGATCATCGACGGCACGTATCGTTTCGGTGCGCAGGAGCAGGCGTACATCGAGAACAACGGCGTCATCGCGTGGCACGACGGTTCGAGCGTCACCGTGCGCGGCTCGATGCAGTGCCCGTACTACGTGCACAAGGCGCTCAAGCGCCTGTTCGATCTGGGCAGCACCCAGGTGCGCGTCGCGCAAACCGTCACCGGCGGCGGCTTCGGCGGCAAGGAGGAGTTCCCCTCGCTCATCGCAGGCCACGCGTCGCTCCTCGCGAAGGCGACCGGCAAGCCGGTGAAGATCCTCTACGACCGCGCGGAGGACATGGTCGCGACGACCAAGCGCCATCCCGGCCGCGTGAAACACCGCACCGGCCTCACGCGCGACGGGAAAATCGTCGCGATGGACATCGACGTGCTCCTGGACGGCGGCGCCTACGCGACGCTCTCCGCGGTCGTGCTTTCGCGCGCCGTCATCCACTCGGCGGGGCCGTATCGCTGCGATCACATCCGCATCAAGGGCAAGGTCGTCCGCACGAACACGCCGCCGAACGGCGCGTTCCGCGGTTTCGGCGTACCGCAGAGCTGTTTCGCGCTCGAGCGGCATCTCGACGTCGTCGCGTCGAAGCTCCGGATGGATCCCGTCGCGTTCCGCCGCAAGAACCTGCTGCGCGATGGCGAGACGACCGCGACGGGGCAAGTCGTCGCCGACGCCGGCGAATCGCACAAGGCGTTGGACCAGGCGCTGAAGCAGTCGGACTACGCGGGCAAGAAGAAGGCGTTCGCGGCGTTCAACTCGACGAGTCGCTACACGCGCCGCGGGATCGGGGTTGCGAGCTTTTTGCACGGGACCGGCTTCACTGGCGGCGGCGAGCTCTACCTGATGTCGGAGGCCGGCGTCGCGCTCACGCCCGAAGGCACAGTCGTCGTGCTCGCGGCGTCGACGGAGATCGGACAGGGCACGCGCACCGTCTTCTCGCAGATCGTGGCCGACACCCTCGGACTTCCGTACGCGCTGGTCGACGTCGCGGATCCCGACACGGCGAACGTGCCGGACTCGGGGCCGACGGTCGCGTCGCGCACCGTCGCCGTCGTCGGCCGCATCGTGGCGGACGCCGCGAAGAACATGGGCGACGCGCTCGCCGCGCACGCCGGCTTCGACCGCGCGACGCCGTGGAGCGAGGCGCGATTTCGCGCCGCCGCGAAGAAGTGGCTCGCCGACGGCAAGGATTCGCGCTTCATCGCGAAGTTCGCGAACCCGTCGAAGCAGGTGTGGGACGAGAAGGCGTATCGAGGCGACGCCTACGGCGCGTACGCATGGGCGTGTCTCGTCGCCGAGGTGGAAGTCGATCTGCTTACGTTCGAAGTGACGACGCTGGCGCTCACGTCCGCGCAGGAGATCGGCAAGGCCATCCACCCGCGCCTCGCCGAGGGACAGATCGAAGGCGGAACCACGCAGGCGATGGGCTGGGCGCTGATGGAAGACGTGGTGATGAAAAACGGGCGCATGGCGAACGGCTCGCTCACCAACTACGTCATTCCCACCAGCATGGAGACGCCGCCGATCCGCGTGATCACGCTCGAGCGTCCCTACGCACACGGGCCCTTCGGCGCGAAGGGCATTGGCGAGCTGCCGATGGACGGCGGCGCACCGGCGATCCTCAACGCGATCGCGGACGCGATCGGGCTTTCAATGGAGCGGATCCCCGCAACGCCGGAGCGCCTCGCGGCCGAGTGGCTCGCGAGTGGACGCAAGCCGCTCATCGACGAGCGGCGAGACGCCGGCTTCGCGCCGCCGCCGCGCGCCGCGAAGTCGAAGGCGAGGCGCGCGTGAACGTGAAGATCTCGATGCAGGCGAACGGCGCCAAGCGCCACGCGACCGTGCCGCCGATGAAGCGGCTGCTCGATGTGTTGCGCGACGACCTCGGCCTGACGGGCACGAAGGAAGGGTGCGGCGAAGGGGAGTGCGGCGCGTGCTCGGTGTTGATGGACGGCGAGGTCGTGAACTCGTGCCTCGTCGCGGCATGTCAGGCCGACGGCGCCGAGATCACCACCGTCGAGGGTCTCGCGCCCGACGACGGACCGCTGTCGGCGATCCAGGAAGCCTTCTGGGAATACGGCGGCGCTCAGTGTGGCATCTGCACGCCGGGGATGCTCATCGCGTCGGCGGATCTGCTCTCGAAGGATCCGCGTCCAACCGAAGCGACGGTGCGCGAGACGCTCTCCGGCAATCTCTGCCGCTGCACGGGCTACGTGAAGATCATCGAGTCGGTGCTCGCCGCCTCGCGCATGCAAAAGAGGCCCGCGAAGAAGGCCGCGAAGAAGGGCGCCCGCCGATGAGAGGCGACCTCTCGCAGCTCAAGGTCTCGCGCCCCGCCTCGCTCGACGAGGCGCTTGCGCTGCTCGCGTCGGACAAGCCGCCGATGCCGCTCGCGGGCGGCACCGACGTCTTCGTCGGCGTCAACGACGGCCACCCGCGCGCGCCGTGGTTTCTCGACCTCTCCGCGCTCTCGAAGACGCTGCGCTTCATCCGGCTCGACAAGGCGGGCCTTTCGCTCGGCGCGATGACCACCTACACGGACCTGCGCCGCTCGAAGGCGATCGCGACGTTCGCACCCGTTCTCGCCGCCGTCGCGCGCGACGTCGGCGCGCTCGCGATCCAGAATCGTGGCACGCTCGGCGGGAGCCTTGGCAATGCATCGCCCGCGTCCGATCCCGCGCCGGTTCTCCTGGCGCTCGACGCGCACGTGGTCCTCGCCTCCGAGAAGGGCGAACGGTCCGTGCCCCTGCACGAGTTCTTCACCGGCTATCGCAAGACCGCCGCTCGCCCCGGAGAGCTGATCACGTCGATCGTCTGTCCGCGCACCGCGGGCCCGTGGATGCACTGGTATCGAAAAGTCGGAACGCGCCGTGCGCAGGCCATCTCCAAGGTGGTGATTGCCGGCGCGCTCTCCGTCGGCAAGAAGAGGCGAGTCGAAGGGGCTCGCATCGCCTTTGGCAGCGTCTCGGCCACGACCGTTCGCGCACGCCACGTGGAAGCGGTTCTTCTGGGTGAAACCCTCTCGCCCGCGCTGATCGCGAAGGCGCAGGAAACCCTCTCCCGCGATTTCACGCCGATCGATGACATTCGTTCGACGGCGGAGTACCGGATGCACGTCGCGCGAAATCTCCTTGGCGCGATGCTTCTCGCCTCCGGTCGCTGAGTCGCTCCCCGCGACACGCCGCGCCCTTCGCTCGCAAAGGAACGGCTGTAGAATCTCCGGGTGCCCGGGCTGGGAGGCTTCAGCCGATACGAGCTCCAGGAGCGCATCGGAATCGGCGGGATGGCGGAAGTGTTTCGCGCACGCGCCTTCGACGCGTCGGGGACTCTGCACGACGTCGTGGTGAAGAAGATTCTCCCTCACCACAGCGAAGAGGCCGATTTCAAGACGATGTTCATGGACGAGGCGCGCATCGCCTCGAAGCTGGACCATCCGAACGTCGTGCGCGTCCTCGACCTCGGCCGGCTCGACGGCGATCTCTTCCTCACCATGGAGTTCGTGGAAGGGACCGACCTCCTCCACCTCGCGGAGTGGATGGAGGGCGCGGGACGCAAGATGCCGATCGCGACCGCGATCCATCTCACGATGGAGATCCTCAAGGGGCTTCATCACGCGCACACGCGTGTCGATCCCGCGGGCCAATCCCTCGGCATCGTGCATCGCGACGTGACGCCGCAGAACGTCCTCGTCGGCATCAACGGCGCGGTGAAGCTCACCGACTTCGGCATTGCGCGCGCCGCGAACCGGATCAGCCACACGATGGTCGGCACCATCAAAGGCAACCTGCTCTACAGCGCGCCCGAGCAGGTCGCCGGCACGGCGATCGACCTCCGCGCCGACGTGTATTCCGCCGGCATCCTGCTTCATCGGCTGCTCGCAGGACGGCATGCGTTCGACGGCGACGACCTGCCGAAGATCTACCAGCGGGCGCTCTCCGGCGACATCCCGCCGGTCTCGGGGCTGAACCCGTCGGTGCCGACGAACCTCGATCGCATTGTTTCGCGCGCGACGGCGCTCCACCCCGACCAGCGTTTCGCGACGGCGGACGAGTTTCGTCGTGCGCTCGAGGACTTTCTCCTCGGGAAACAGCTCGCAGTCGACATGCAGGCGATCTGCTCCGACGTCCGTGCGATGCGGTCCGGATTGCGCGCGGCCGTGAAGCCGAAGAACGACGGGCGCGTGCTCGTGTCGCAGGGTGGCTCCGACCAGAGCGTGCTCAGCAGCGTGGCGGCGGCTGCCGCCGCAACGCCGAGAGACGGACCCACGACGGTCCAGCGGATGACGCCCGTCGCGCCACCCGTCGACGTGGACGAGCCGACGACGGTGCAGTCGATCCTGCCGCTCCGTCGCGCGCCGGATGCCGAGACGGTGGAGCCATCGATCGCGAACCTCGCCCTCGAAGACACGCCCGCCCCCGAGCTCGTTCTTGGCGGCGACGACGACAACCGTGCACGCCTCGCGAACGTTCCGCCGACTCGGACCCCCGTTCGGACGCCCGCGCAGCGCGAGCTCGACGAATGGGTCGCGAACGTCGGCGAGCCGGAGGAGAAGACGCTCTCGATGCCGATCGAGAGCCTGTCGGCGCCAGCGGCGCCGATGGTCGAGGACGAGACGACGCGAAACGTGATCCCGCCTCCGCGGACGCCGGCGAAGTCCGACGCCCCGGTCGACGGGGGAGGCGCGCGCGTCGCGTCGACGATCCTGATGCCGGCGAAGCCCACGCCGTCCGCGGGAACGCTGGCGGCGCGCCCGGCGCCGTCGAAACCCGGCACGCCGATACTCTCGAGCCGGCCGCCGGCCCTGGTCGCGCCCGATTCTTTGGACGCCGCGCCGACAGCCATCATGTCGCCCGATCTCGTGAGCGGTCCGGCGCCAGGCACACCGGTCCTCTCGTCGCGCCCGCCTCTCGTCAGCGTGCTGCCGGACGACGTCGCGCCGACGAACGTCATCGTCGACAGCGAGCTCCAGGCATCTCCCGCGAGCACACCGGCGCGTCCGCCGACGCTCACGGACCTTCCGCCGCCGCCTTCGCTGAGCAACACGCAGTCTCCGTCGCGACGTGCGCCGGCGCCGCTGCCTCCGTGGGAGACCCTTCGCGCGCGGGGTGCGACGCCGCCGCACGACCGCACGCCGATGATCGGTGCGACGGTCGAGCTCGACGACTCGCCGGATCTTCCGCCAGTCATGGGAACGATCGCTGCGACGGCGCCTGTCGTGCGGCCCGATCTCGACGCCGACGGCCCGCTTCCGTCCTGGGCGGCGGCACCCGCTCGCTCGCCCGCGGGCACACCCGCGAAGGCGAACGACTGGCTCCCGGCGAAGCCGAGCCCCACGCCGGTCGACGTATCCGCGCCCGCGATCGTCCCCCCTCTCGTCGCGAAGCTCGCGCCCGCCGAATCCGTCGAATCGACCGCGAGCCCGTTCGACGACCTCGTCGAACCCGAGGCGTCTACGAGGACCGCGATGCCCATGTCGACGAGCCCGGCGCCGGCGCCGGCGGTCCTCGGCGTGGCGCCCGCGGCGGCCCTCGACGGACACACGGGTGTCGTCGCGGCCGTCGCGGCGGTCCGCGTCGGCCGCTTCATCGTGTCCGCGAGCCACGACCACACGTTGCGCGTTTGGGACATCACAAGGCAGACCACGCAGGTGGTGCTGAAAGGTCACACGGGTCCGGTCACGTGCGTCGCGCTCGGAGACGACGGCTCGCGGGTGATCTCCGGTGGCGCGGATCAAACCGTTCGCCTGTGGAATACGGAGAACGGACAAGTCCTCGCCTCGATGAGGGGACACGTCGAACCGGTGCTCGCCTGCGCGGTCGCGCCGGACGGACGCACCGCACTTTCCGGCGGCCAGGATCGCAGCGTGCGCCTCTGGGATCTGAGCACCGGTCACGAGCAGCTCGTGATGCAGGGACACGAGCAGGCGGTTGCGGTGCTCGCGTATGCGGGCGACGGCACGCTCGCCGTCTCCGCGTCGCTCGACGGCATGATCCAGATGTGGAATCTCCTCGACGGCTCGATGCTCGCGATGTTCCCGACGGGTGTGCTCGGCCTGCGCGCGCTCGCGCTCGCGAAGGACGGGCGGCGGCTCGTCTTCGGCGGTGCCGACGGACAGATCCGGATGTGGGATGTGGAGCAGGGGGCACCGCTGCTCACCTTCGACGGAACGCAGGGCGGACTGCTCGCCGCGACGCTCTCGCCTGACGGAAACTCCGTCGTGACGGCGGGCGAGGACGGAACCGCGCGCGTCTGGGACCTCGCGACCGGGAAACCGGGAGCCATTTTCGGCACGCAGGCGGGGGCACTCCACTCGGTCGCGTTCGCGATCGACGGCCACTCGCTGATCGGCGCGACCGGGCGCCGCGTCTGCGTGTGGGATCTGCCCTAAGCCCGGAGCCAGCCGGTCGAGGTGCGGCGGAAGCTCGCTCCCGTCGCGCTCCGGAATTTCCCCGCGACGAACTCGCGCACGTCGAACGATACGCGGTGGCCCTGCACCGTGATGCGCGTCCAGCCGTTCGCGTGTCCGCGCACGCGCGGCGAGAGCGCCGTCGCCGCGTGCGAGACGAGCACCGTCGATGCGAGCCCGACGTGCCACTCGGCGAGATCGCCCGCGAACGGCACGTGATGGTGTCCGCCGAGCACGAGGTCGAGCCCGGCGTCGGCGAAGTCGGCGATCGCGCTCGGTCCGCCCGCGACGATGGAGTGCCTCGCGGTGGGTGCGAACGGGTGGTGCGCGACGAGCACGCGAAGCCGGCCGGTGCCCTTCGTCTCGAGCTGCGCGCGAACGCACGCGACCTGGCTCGGCGAGATGCGCCCGCCGGAGATGGTCCCGGAGCGCGCGGTGTTTACGCCGAGCACGAGGAGTCCGTCGTCGGACCACACCGGGTCCGGCTCGCTTTCGAGAATCTGGCGAAAGCGCGAGAGCGGCGCGAACGCGCGGCGGAGCACATTCCACAGCGGGACGTCGTGATTGCCGGGAACGACCACCTTCGCGCCGGGGAGCGTGTCGAGCCACGCTTTGGCGGCGGTGAACTCGTGGGTCCGCGCGCGCTGGGTCAGATCGCCGCTGATCGCGACGACCGTGGGCTCCGCCGCCGCGACGTCCGCCGCGAGGTGCTTCGCGAGCGTGGCGTCCTCCGCACCGAAGTGCAGATCGGATAGGTGCGCGATCGTTTTCACGCGGGTTCCGGAACGGGCGCGAAGACGCGCAGCGCGCCCGGCCGCACGCGGTAGTGAAGGGGAGCGCGCATGCGCACCACCTCACCGTCGGTCGCGACGCGCACGCGCGGTTTTCCCATGTCGAGCCAGAGCTCGGGCAGGAGCGCGTGCTCCAGATCCGGCGCCTTCTGCAGCCGGCCGACGAGCGCACGCAGGAGGTACTGGAGCAGGATCCGCCGCGACGCGCCGCGTTTCGGCACCCAGAGCGAAAGCTCTCCGCCGTCGAGCTTCGCGCGCGAGCGCCCCGTGATGAAACGCGGGTCGTAGTCGTTGTTGCCGATGAACACGAACGGGACGTCGCGCACGAGGCCCTTCTCCCGCGTCGCCAGCAGCACGTGCCGCCGCCGCGCGGAGCGGACGACGCGCCACGTCGCGCGGAACGTCGCGAAGAGTTTTCCCGCGCGGCGCCGCCACCGGTGGCGGCTTCGTTCCTCGATCACGTCGGGATACAAGCCGACCGACGAGTTGTTCACGAAGACGCGGCCGTTCACCTCGCCCACGTCGACGCGGCGCGAGATCGCGGCATCGAGTG
>Ga0163152_10003463_pt1 | contig 20495 bp, 16 predicted proteins | sample OliLakLV19MP8IB2_FD_148635 | JGI IMG/M metagenome (GOLD analysis project Ga0163152, IMG submission 148635) | Freshwater microbial mat bacterial communities from Lake Vanda, McMurdo Dry Valleys, Antarctica - Oligotrophic Lake LV.19.MP8.IB-2 | ecosystem: Environmental > Aquatic > Freshwater >...
GCCCAAACCGTGCTGTTGGCGCCGCGCGGCGCCAACAGCACGGTTTGGGCTTTCCTTCCCCAGTTCGCCTCCTCAGTGCAGTCCAAGCATCAGACACTGCAATCCGCTGCCGATCCCGAGCAGCGCAACGCGCTGTCCCGGACGGACGACGCCGGCCTCCTGCGCCAGCGAGAGCGTCAGCGGCAGCGACACGGAGCCGACGTTCCCGAACGTCGCGAAGGTCGGGAAGTCGCGCGTCGCCTCGAGTCCGAGCTGCTCCAGCAGGAGCTTCCGGTGCGCCGCGCCGACCTGGTGCGTGATCACGCGATCGACGTCGCCGCGCGTCCAGCCGACCTCGCGCTCGAACTCGTCCCACGTGCGGCGCGCCAGCTCGCACCCGGCGTGGAGGAGCGCCTCGGAGTCGGTCTCCATGAGCGGGCCGTCGAAGCCGCCGGTGAAGTCGCCGCTGCACAGCTCGACGTGCTCGGTGCCGGCCAGCGACGCGCCGCCGACCAGTCGCCACGCGCCCGGCGCCTGCGACGCGCGCGTCACGACGCAGGCCGCGGCGCCGGCGCCGATCGTCAGCGACGCGAACGCGCGCTTCAGGTCGGCGCGCGCGCTCGGGCCGGCGGCGAGCAGACGCGCGAGCGTGGCCTCGACGAGCGGACCGCCGTCCTCGCCCGACACGACGAGACCGGCCTCGACGTCGCCGCGCTCGACCATCGCGCCGACGACGACCAATGCGTTCATGAAGCCGAGGCATGCGTTCGAGAGGTCGAAGGCCTGGCAGTGCGGACTGAGTCGGAGCGCACAGTGCACGACGCTGGCCGTCGCCGGCTCGAGGAAGTCGCGGCACACGGACGCATTCACGAGCACGCCGATCCGTGCGCGTTCGATCCCGGCGCGCTCGAGCGCGAGCGCACCGGCGCGCGCGGCGACGGTGCTCGGCCGCGTGCCCGCCGGCCACGCGCGGCGCTCGCGGATGCCCGTCAACATCTCGAGCCGCCCGGGCGACAGGGACAGTCGTTCGTAGAGCGGCGCCAGGCGCTCCTCGATCCGGGCCGAGGTCACGACCTGCTCCGGGAGCACGTGGGCCAGCGAGGCGAGCGCGGTGTCCTGGAATCGCATGGGATCGTCGAGCTCGCCCGAAGCGGCGCGGGGCGCAGAGGATAGGACTGTCGAGCCGTTCCTCAACCGCGGGCTCCGGCGCGCGCGCAATCGTCGGGTCCAGCAAGCCGGTTGACGGACGCCCATCGCCTCGCGGATCCTCTGGCTCCCCATCCCATGACGCTCGTCCTTCCCACGATCCTCCACGTGGACATGGACGCGTTCTACGCGTCCGTCGAAACGCGCGACGATCCGTCGCTCGCGGGGCTGCCGGTCTGCGTGGGCGGAGAGGCCGGACAGCGCGGCGTGATCGCGGCCGCGTCCTACGAGGCGCGGCGCTTCGGCGTGCGCTCGGCGATGCCGACGGCCGAAGCGCGGCGCCTGTGCCCGGACCTCGTGCTTCTGCCGCCCGACTTCGAGCGCTACACCGCGGTCTCGCGCGAGATCATGGCGATCTTCCGCTCGTACACGCCGCTCGTCGAGCCGCTCTCGCTCGACGAGGCGTTCCTGGACGTCAGCGGCTGCGAGCGCCTCTTCGGCGAGCCGGCCGACGTGGGGCGCGCGATCCAGCGCGACATCCTGCGCCGCGTGGGGCTCTCATGCTCCGTCGGCGTCGCGCCGACGAAGTTCTTGGCGAAGCTGGCCAGCGACCTGTGCAAGCCCGAAGGCTTCCGCGTCATCCAGGCGCACGAGACGCGCGAGGTGCTCGACCCGCTGCCGGTCGGGCGCATCTGGGGCGTCGGTCCGCGCACCGCCAAGCGTCTCGAGGCGTTGGGCGTCGAGACGATCGGCGACCTGGCGCGCCGCCCGCACGACGAGGTCGTGCGCGAGTTCGGCGCGAGCGGCGCGTGGATCCACGACCTGGCGCACGGGATCGACGCGCGCCGCGTCACGCCGCGGCGCGAGGAGAAGTCGCACGGCATGGAGCGCACGTTCGCGGCCGACGTGTCGGAACGCGAGGAGCTGCGCCTCATGCTGCTGTCCTTCTGCGAGGAGGTCGCGTTCGGCCTGCGCGACAAGGGCCTGCGCGGCCGGACGATCACGCTGAAGGCGCGCTACTCCGACTTCACGACGCTGACGCGCACGAAGACGCTCGATCACCCCACGAACCTGGGGCCGCGCATCTACGCCACGGCGCGCGAGCTGCTCGACCGCCTGCCGGTGGGGGCGCTGCGGCTGATCGGCGTCCAGATCTCGGGGCTCTCCGACGTGCGCGCGCCGATCCAGGAGACGCTGTTCGGCGACGCGGACGGAGGCCCGCGGCCCTTGCGCGGCTCGCAGGCGCCGCCGCGGGCCAAGCTCGAGCGCGCGACCGCCGGCCTGGACAAGCTGCGCCGCCGGTTCGGCGCGCGCGCGGTCGTCCCGGCCAGCTTGCTGGGGCGCGACCGTCTGGCGGGACGCGACGGCTCGAACGGGCAGCCGGGGGTCGCGGGGCGCGCGCCGCAACGCGAGCACTGAAGAGCCCGTGAAGAAATCGAGCGTACGGGCTCTCTGATGCAGTTGGCGCCGATCCGCGACGCAAGAGCCTGTGAGTTCATCACGAGCTCTGAACTGCGCCCGCGCGCGGCGCGCCGAGCACTTCACCGCGCGCGAGAGCGCGTCACTGGATGGGATGCGGCTTGCGCGGATCGCGCCTCGTCTCGACGGCCAGGTCGATGCCCGCCACGTCGGACCACGCGTAGAGCTTGAAGTCCTGGTTGCGCGGCGCGTTCTTGCCGTCGTGCGCCACGAACAGGCCGCGCTCGAAGGGCGGCGCGAGCGCGAAGCTCTCGACCGCGATCCCGTCCGTCTCCTCGACGTCGCCGATCGGCGCGCCGGCGCGCGGGTCGATGACCTTGAGCAGCTTGTGCGGCGGCTCGCGGTCGAACACGAAGAAGCGGTTCGCGCCCTGGATCGACGCGATCACGTAGCCCTTGCCGGCCTTGCCGTAGTAGATCGCGAGGCCCTCGAGGTCGGGCAGCACGCCCGGCTGTCCGACTTCGCAGATCGCGCGGCGATCTTTCTCCGTCGCCGGCGCGTCGGGCTCGGCGTCGTAGCGCCAGATCGCGCGCGTTTCCTCGCTCAGGTAGAGCCAACCGCGCTCCTCGTCGACGACGCAGCCCTCGGTGATGCTGCCGACGGCGAAGGAACGCACGAGGCTCGGCACGAACGTGCCGCTCGAGCCGTCGAGCGCGTACTGCTCCACGCGGCCTTGCCGGTTGGTCACGAACGCGAACAACGCGCCGTCGCGCGCGCGGCGCCAGAGCGTCGAGCCGTACGGCTCTCCGCCCCCGAAGACCGGGAACGGCGCGTCGATCGCGGGCCGCGCGATGCGCGCTTCGGCGTCGATCGTCCAGAGCATGAACCCGTCGCTCGTCCCGCAGACCGAGCCGCCGACGACGTCGATGCGCGTCTCGCCCAGCGCGATCGAGTACGCGACGTCGACGTTGTCGGGTCCCAGGCCGTCCGAGACGACCCCGAGACGCTGGCCGTCGAGGCCGTACCACTCGAGGCCGCCGCGCTTGTTCGTGCCGAAAACGAGGCTCTGCGACACGTGCTGCGGGTGCACCCAGATCGCCGGATCGTCGGCCGAATCGCCCGGAGTGCCGACCGGCTCCGTCTCGACGCGCGCGACGAGCTCGGCCAGCGTCGCAGCGACGGGACCATCCGGATCCACGCCCGAGGGCGAGCAGGCGGCGACCAGGAACCCGACTGCGGCGGTGCGCAGCATCCTAGAGATCGAGCTCGTCGCCGCTCGCGCCGCGCCGCGCGAGGATCACGCCGCGCTTCGCGGACAGCACGAACTCGGCCACCTCGCGCACGGTCGCCTGCGGGTGGTCCAGGTAGCGGCGCGCCGCCTCCAGCGCGGGGTGGCGCCGGCTCAGGATGTCGACGATCGCGAGGCGCAGGGTCAGCCGCTCCTCCTGCGAAAAGCCTGCGCGGCGCAGGCCGATCGTGTTGGGCGCGCGCCATGCGGCCGGCAACGCTCCCGAGAAGATCGAAAAAGGGACCGCGTCCTTCCCGATGCCGCAGTTGCCCGCGAGCATCGTCAACCGGCCGACGCGGCAGAACTGGTGCACCATGACGCCGCCCGAGAGGATCGCGCGCTCGCCGATCTGCGCGTGGCCTCCGACCATGGCGTCGTTCGTGAGGATGGCGCCGTCGCCGACGGTGCAGTCGTGCGCGACGTGGCTGCCCGTCATCATCATCACGCGGTCGCCGATGCGCGTCGTGCCGCCTTCGGTCGTCGCGCGGTGCACGGTGACGTGCTCGTGGATGCGCACGTCGGCGCCGATCTCGACGCGGCTCGGCGTGCCCTTGTACTTGACGTCCTGCGGCTCTCCGCCCAGCGCGGAGCCCGTGCCGACGCGCGTGTTCGCGCCGATCCGCACGCAGCCGTGGATGCGCACGTAGGGTGCGATCACCACGCCCGGGCCGAGCTCGGCGCCGTCCTCGACGAGCGCGTAGGGTCCGACCGTGACGTCGGGGGCGCAGCGCGCGCCGGGGGAGACGATCGCCGTGGCGTGGATCACGAGGGCAGCGTAGGGGCGGATCCCACGGCAGGGAAGGCTCGGACACGGGCCGCGAAGCTCGGTTCCGCGCCGTGCCTTGGCCGGCCGCTCGTCCTGCTGTGCGGATCCGCCGGAACTTGCCTGCAGGGCGGTGCCTCGTCCGCGCCCGAACCTTCGATCCGATCATCCGCCGAGGCACGAAGCAGAGCGCGGGCGGCGCATCGCCGTACCCTGACACCGGGGACTCGCCGATCTCGGTCCGCGGCTCGACCACGGGTCCGGGCGTCTCGCGCACGCACCAGGTCCGGTCCAGCGAGGCGGCCGCGTTCCGCACCGCGGCGCCTTTCGACACGGCGCGGCGGCGTCAGTGCGCCTCGAGCCAGTTGGCCCCGTGCCCGAAGTCGACCTTCAGGGGCACGCGCAGCGGCCAGGCGTTCTCCATGCGGTCGCGCACGAGCTCGCGCGTCTCGTCGAGCTCGCGCTCGGGGACCTCGAACACGAGCTCGTCGTGCACCTGCAGCAGCATGCGTCCGGCCAGGCGCGACGCGCCGAGCTGCTCCTCGAGCTCGATCATCGCCTTCTTGATCACGTCGGCGGCCGAGCCTTGCACCGGCGTGTTCACGGCCGCGTTCTCGGCGAAAGCGCGCAGGCGCGAGTCGCCCGAGGTGATGTCGGGGAATCGCCGGCGCCGGCCCGAGATCGTCTCGACGAAGCCCTTCTCGCGCGCCATGGCCAGCGTCGCGTCGATCCAGCCGCGCACGCTGGGGAAGGCCTCGAAGTAGCGCTCGATGAACTGGCGCGCCTCGGGGATCGTCAGCTCGGTCTCGCGCGCCAGCCGCGCCGGCCCCATGCCGTACAGGAGACCAAAGTTGATCGCCTTGGCGCGAGAGCGCATCTCGCGCGTCACCGCGTCGGGCGCGACGCCGAAGATCGTGGCGGCGGTCGCGGCGTGCACGTCGCGGCCCTCCGCGAAGGCGCGCACGAGCCCCAGGTCGCCGCACAGGTGCGCCAGGATGCGCAGCTCGACCTGGCTGTAGTCTGCCGACAAGAGCACCCACGCGCCGTGCTCGTCCGGTTCGCGCGGCACGAAGGCCTTGCGCAGCTCGCGGCCGCGCGCGCTGCGCACCGGGATGTTCTGCAGGTTGGGATCGCTCGACGCCAGGCGGCCCGTGGCGGCGCTGACCTGGCTCAGCGAGCTGTGCACGCGCCCGTCCTTCGGATCGACGTAGGTCGGCAGCGTGTCGACGTACGTGCTGGCCAGCTTCTGCATCTCGCGGTACCCGAGCAACGCGCGCACGATCGGCACGTCGGGGTAGCTCTGCTCGAGCGTCGCGGCGTCGGTCGCGTAGCCGGTCTGCGTCTTGCGCGGCCGCTTGACGCCGGCCGCCTCCTGGATGCGCAGTTTCTCGAACAGGAGCTCGCCCAGCGCCTTCGTGCTGTTCACGTTGAAGGGCGCACCGGCGATCGCGTGGATCTTGGCTACGGCCGCTTCGATCTCGATCGCGAGCCCGCGGCCGATCTCCTGCAGCACGGGCACGTCGAGGCGGATCCCGCGCTCCTCGAGCGCGGCCAGCACGGGCACGAGCGGCATCTCCAGGTCGTGGAACAGGCGCTCGGCCTCGTTCTCGCGCAGCTCGACCTCGAGCGGCGCGACCAGGCGCCACGTCACGTCCGCGTCCTCGCAGGCGTACTCGGCCACCTTCTCGACCGGCACCTGGTCCATCGTGATCTGCGCCTTGCCCGTGCCGATCAGCGCCGTGGTCGGGATCTTCTGCAAGTCGAAGAAGCGCAGCGCCAGGTCGTCCAGGTTGTGACGGCGCGTCGCTCCAGCGGCGGTGAAGCTCGCCACCATCGTGTCGAACTCGGGCGGCGGCATGCGCACGCCGTGCGCGCCCAGCACGAGCCAGTCGTACTTCGTATTCTGCCCCGCACGCCACAGTTCCGGATCCGTGAGCAGCGGCCGCAGCGCCTCGAGCAGCGCCTGCGGTCCGTCGGGCAGCACCGGCGGCTCGGCGTTGAACGGCACGTAGAACGCGCGCATCGGGCTGGCGCTGAACGAGCAGCCGACGAGCTTCGCCTGCAGCGGCGAAAGGCTCGTCGTCTCCGTGTCGAACGCGAAGCGCCCGGCCGCGCGCATCTCGGCGACCATCGCCGCGAGCCCGTCGGCGTCGCGCACCAGAATGTAGTCGCGCGCCTCCTGGACGCGGCCCGTGACCGCGACCTTTTGCAGCAGCGACTTGAAGTCCAGGCGCCGGTACAGCGCCGTCAAGAGCTTCGAATCCGGCACCGCCGGCGCCAGACCCTCGAAGCCCGGGTCGAGGGGCACGTCGCACGCGATCGTCACGAGCTCGCGCGACATCTCGAGCTGCGCCCGGTCGCGCCGGATCAACTCGCCGGCCTTGCCCTTCACCTTGTCGATGTTCGCCAGCAGGTTGTCGAGCGAGCCCCACTCCTGCAGCAGCTTGATCGCGCCCTTCTCGCCGATGCCGTGGACGCCGGGCACGTTGTCGGACGCATCGCCCATGATCGCCAGCACGTCGACGATGCGCTCGGGCGCGACTCCCAGCCGCTCGACCGCTTCCGCCGGGCCCTCGATCAAGAGCGGGACGCCGGTCTTGAAGACGTTGTAGAGGCGCACCTTGTCGCTGGCGAGCTGCAGGAAGTCCTTGTCGCCGGTGACGATCAGCACCTCCCAGCCGGCGCGCGCGCCCTGCGACGTCAGCGTGCCGATCACGTCGTCGGCCTCGAAGCCCTTCACCTCGAACAACGGGATGCCCAGCGCGCGCGTCACGTCGCGCAGGAGCTCGAGCTGGGCCACGATCTCGTCCGGCATCTTCTGCCGCGTCGCCTTGTACTCGGCGTACATCTTGTGCCGGAATGTCGCGCCGACCGGGTCGAACGCGACCGCGATGCGGTCGGGCTTCTCCTTCTCGATCAGGTCGGTCAGCGTGCGCGCGAAGCCGTACGTCGCGCCGGTCGGCAGCCCCTCGGGCGAGCTGAAGCCCTGGCGCTGCAGCGCGAAGTGGGACCGGTAGGCGAGGGCCGTTCCGTCGACGAGGAAGAGGCGGGGCATCGTGCGCAGGATAAGAGGCGGGCCCCTTGAACGGGCCGACCCATTGCATTGGCTTCGCTCGCAGGCTCGCTTCGTCGGGTCGGCCCCTTGAACGGGCCGACCCATGGCATTGGCTTCGCTCGCAGGCTCGCTTCGTCGGGTCGGCCCCTTGAACGGGCCGACCCATGGCATTGGCTTCGCTCGCAGGCTCGCTTCGCGTGGCCCCTTGAACGGGCCCGCCCATCCTAGTGGCTTTGCTCGCAAGCTCGCTTCGCGTGTCGTGCCGACGACCCTCTTGGACCTTCCCGCGCGGCCAAAGAACCCCCAGAATGCCGCGCCCTTGTTCCGGACCCTCTGCACGCTGAACCTGAACGGCATCCGCTCCGCGGGTCGTCGCGGCTTCGCGCGATGGCTGCGCAGGACGCGGCCCGACATCCTGTGCCTGCAGGAGCTGCGCGCGCACGAGGAGGACATCGAGGATGAGCTGCGTTCCCCGGCCGGCTGGAACACGCGCTGGCAGTGCGCTGCGAAGAAGGGCTACGCGGGCGTGGCGATCTACTCGCGCGAGGCCGCCGACCGCTACGTCTCGGGGCTGCCGTTCGACCACTGCAGCGACGAGGGTCGGGCCCTGCGCGCGGATTTCGAGGATCTGACCGTCGTCAGCCTCTACGTGCCCAGCGGGTCGGCCGGTCCGGTGCGCCAGGCGCGTAAGAACCAGTTCATGGCCGAGATCCTGCCCTGGTTCGAGTCGTTGCGGCGCGAGGGCCGCCCGATCGTCGTGTGCAGCGACGTCAACATCGCCCCGCAGGCGATCGACCTGGCCCGGCCGAAGCAGAACGAGAAGAACTCGGGCTTCCTGCCCGAGGAGCGCGCCTGGTTCGCGCAGATCCTGGGCATGGGCTGGATCGACGTCGTGCGCGAGAGGAACCCGGACGTCCCCGCGCTCTACTCGTTCTGGTCGAACCGCGGCCAGGCGCGCACGAAGGACATCGGCTGGCGCATCGACCACGTGCTGGCCACCCCCGAGGTGCTGCCGCGCGTGAAGCGCGCGTGGATCGAGAAGAAGGCCGGGCTGTCCGACCACGCTCCGGTCTGGATCGAGATCGACGACGCGTGATCGCGCTGGCGCTGGCGTGGACGGCGCCGATCGGGGCGGCGCAGGAACCCGAGAGGCCGCGGGCGGTCGTGACGCGCGTTGAGAAGGGGCCCGAGGTCGACGGCCGTCTCGACGAGGAGTTCTGGCGCACGGCTGCCCCGATCGGGCCGTTGCGGCAGATGACGCCGGGCATCGACGCCGATCCGAGCGAGGAGACCGAGATCCGGCTCGTGCACGACGGACGATCGCTCTACTTCGGCATCCGCTGCTTCGACCGCGATCCCGGCGCGATCGTGGCGACGCTGCGGCAGCGCGATGCGGACCTCGATCCCGACGACCGCATCGAGATCCTGCTCGACACGTTCCGCGACCGGCGCAACGCCTACTTCTTCCAGATCGGCGCGGCAGGCTCGATCGGCGACGCGCTGATCGCGCGCAACGGTGGCGCGTTCAAGAAGGCCTGGGACGGCATCTTCGACGGTGCAGCGCGCATCGACGCGCTGGGCTGGTCGGCCGAGATCGAGATCCCGTTCGCGACCGTCGCGTTCGATCCGGACGATCCGACGTGGGGCTTCAACATCAACCGCTGCATCAAGCGCCGCGAGGAGTTCGCGCGCTGGGCCGGGCTGACGCAGGACGCGAGCTTCTTCCAGATCGCGCGCGCCGGAGACCTGTCCGGGCTGGGCGGCGCGCGACAGGGGATCGGCGTCGACCTCGTGCCGTTCTTCGTCGCGCGGCTCGACGACGCGCGCGGCGAGGACGCTTCGCTGACCGGACAGCCGGGCTTCGACGCGACGTGGCGCATCACGCCCAGCCTGCAGGCGGCGCTCACGGTGAACACGGACTTCGCCGAGACCGAGGTCGACGACCGGCAGATCAACCTGACGCGGTTCCCGCTGTTCTTCCCCGAGAAACGCGACTTCTTCCTGCAGGACGCCGGGATCTTCGACTTCGCGGACATTGGCTCCGACACGCTGCTGCCGTTCTTCAGCCGGCGCATCGGGCTTCAGGGCGGCGAGGAAGTGCCGATCCTCGTGGGCGGCAAGCTCACCGGCCGCGCCGGCGATTGGAACGTCGGGCTGCTCGACGTGCAGACCGACGACGCGTCGACGCTCGACGGACAGAACCTGGGCGTCGCGCGCATCTCGCGCAATCTGGGCGAGCAATCGACGTTCGGCGTGATCGGCGCGGCCGGCGATCCGAGCGGCGAGACCGACGCGAGCACGTACGGCGCGGACCTGAACCTCGGGACCGACGCCTTCCTGGACGACAAGAACCTGACCTCGAGCCTGTGGATCCTGCGCACGGAGGACGGCAGCGAGGATCCCGGTGACGAGGGCGACGATCTGGCGTACGGCGCGTCGCTGCGCTACCCGAACGACTTCTTCTCGTTCGAGCTGGCCTACGCCGAGATCCAGTCGGACTTCGAGCCGGCGCTGGGCTTCGTGCCGCGCACGGACATCCGCCGCTACACCGGCGGCGTCGAGATCGAGCCGCGCTACGAGGGCCTGGTGCGGCGCACGAGGCACAACGTGAACGTCGAGGTGACGACGGACCTCGACGACAAACTCGAGACTGGCATCGTCGAGGTGCAGCCGGTCGGCGTGATGTTCGACTCGGGCGACGAGGTGGAGCTGCGCGTCGAAGGCACGCGCGACCGCCTCGACGAGCCGTTCGAGATCGACGACGGGATCGTGATCGTGCCCGGCGAGTACGACTTTGCGCGCGTGGTCCTCGAAGCCGAGACCTCGAACAAGCGCGAGCTCTCGGGCGCCCTCGTCCTGGCCGGCGGCAGCTTCTACGACGGGACGCGCAACGACTTCGCTCTGTCGACGTCCTGGCGCCCGAACGCGCTGCTGAACGCCTCGATCGCCTACGAGCGCAGCGACGTCGACCTGGACGAGGGCACCTTCACGGTGCACGTCGGCCGCGCGCGCATCGATCTGTCGTTCAGCCCGAAGCTGCAGTGGTCCAACTTCGTGCAGTTCGACAATGAGTCCGACACGGCCGGCCTGAACAGCCGCCTGCGCTGGATCTTCGGGCCCGGGCAGGAGCTCTACGTCGTGGTGAACCCGACCGTGGCGCGCACGATGGGCTCGCTCGTCGTCGAGGAGACGGCGGTGGCATTCAAGATCGCCTACACGATGCGCTTCTGAGTGGACATGGGTGTCAGACACCTTCTCCCGACGTCAGAAGGCGGTGCGCTCGCCCAGGCGGAAATCCAGCACGTCGATCTCGAGCCGCGTCTCGCCGCGGAACGTGTTCCACTTCGGCGTGTACACGACGTGGATCGGCACGCCCATGCGCAGCTCGGCCTCGCGCCGCGCCATGCCGAACGCCATCCCGCGCAGCACGTGCGCGCCCGCGCGGAACTGCAGCATCACGTGCGTGCGATCCGAGCCGCACACGCGCGCCGGCTCGGCCAGCCGCAGGTCGGCCGTGTGGAAGACGGGCTTGCCGTTCTCCTGCCCGAACGGCTGCAAGCGATCGATCTCCTTCTGCAGCGCGGGCGTCACGACGTCGAACGGCAGGTCGCAGTCGATCCACACCTCGGGCTCGGCCAGCGGCTGCGTCGCGAGCATTTCGCGCGCGCGCCGGCACACGGCTTCCCGGAACGCGTCGACGTTCGCGCCCTCGATCTCGAGGCCGGCCGCCTGCTCATGGCCACCGTGGCGCACGACGTGGTCGGAACCGCCGTCCATGGCGCCCAGCACGCTGAAGCCCGACACGGACCGCGCACTTCCGCGTCCGCGTCCGCCGTCGAGCCCGATCACGATCGCGGGACGATCGAAGCGCTGCGCGAGTCGGCCGGCGACGATGCCGACGACGCCCTGGTGCCAGCCCTCGCCGGCCAGGACGAGCACGGGCCAGCGCTCGACGTCGGCGAATGCCTGCGCTTCGGTCACCGCGCTCGCCAGGAGCTCGGCATCGATCGCGCGCCGCCGCACGTTCATCGAGTCGAGCTCGGCTGCCAGTCGCTGCGCCTCGCGCGCATCGTCCGCCAGCAAGAGTTCGACCGCATGGCGCGCATGGTCCAGCCGCCCCGCTGCATTGATCCTTGGCGCGATCTGATACGCCAGGTCCTCGGACAGGAGCTCGCGCCCCGTCACGCCGCACACCGACAGCAGCGCGCGAATCCCCGGCCGCGTCGATCGCTCGAGCGACTTGAGCCCGTGGTGCGCCAGAATCCGGTTCTCGCCCACGAGCGGCACGACGTCGGCCACCGTCGCGATCGCGACGTAGCCCATCGCTTCGACCAGGAACTCGCGCAGGTCGTCGCGCACGCGCGCCGCGCCGGTGATCTCCTGGCAGACGCCCCAGGCCAGCTTGAACGCGACGGCGCCGCCGCACAGCTCGCGGAACGGGTACGTCGACGTCGCGAGCTTCGGGTTCACGATCGCGACCGCCGGCGGCAACGGCCCGTGCGGCGGCTCGTGGTGGTCGGTCACGATCGTGTCGACCCCGTTCTCCAGGAGCTGCGTGATCGTCTCGACCGCCGACGTGCCGTTGTCGACGCTGATCACGAGCCGCGCGCCCATCTCCTTCGCGCGCGCCAGCGTGTGCGCGCCGAACGAGTACCCGTCCGTGAATCGGTTCGGGATGTGCCAGTGCACGTCGGCGTTCAAGAGCCGCAGCAAGCGCACGAGCAGCGTCGTCCCGGTCACGCCGTCGACGTCGTAGTCGCCGTGCACGAGGATCGGCTCGCGCTTCACGATCGCCTGCACGACGCGGCGCGTCGCGCTGACCATGTCGGGCAGCAGCGACGGATCGTGCAGTCGCTTCATGTCGGGCTTCAGGTGCTCGAGCGCGCTCTGCGGATCGGCGTGCCCGCGCGCGACGAGCAGCGTGGCGGTCACGCGCGAGAGCCCGTGCGCCCGCGCCAGCCGCGCGACCGCCTCGGGGTCCGTGGCGCGCAGGCGCCAGCGGCGGGTCGTCGCGGTGAGGGTGAGCATCGCACGAGACTAGGAAAGCGCGCGGTCGAGGAGGAGGCCTCGCGCGCAACCTCGGCGCCGAGCGGAGGATCCGTTCAGCGCGGCGTGGGCTCGGCGGCGTCGGACTCGGGGCCCCAAAGCATGCTGTCGTCGAAGTCCGCGTCGTCGCCTCGTCCACCGGGCTTGCCATCGCGACCCAACGTCAGGATGCGCGGCGGTCCTCCAGGCGTGAGTGAGGGTTCGAGGCGATAGGGTCGACCCCACGTATCGAGGGGAATCCAGCCCTTCAACCGACGCTTGGTCGCCTCGGAACCCAGGAGCTCGTCCATCGACGAGGGCCAGCGGCCTCCCTGGGCAAGAGCGAATTCCTCGGCGATGCAGCCGATCATGATCACATCCGTATGGACCCTCGAGCAGACGGTGGTCCCCGCTCTCTGCATCCACCACGTCAGGTTCAGAAGCGCGACGCCGAGGAGCAACAGGACCGCAGCCAAGACGCGCAAGATCGTGGCCCCGTCTCTCATTGCACCCAACTGACGATGCGGGGATCGTCGTCTTCCTCGGTTTCCTCGTGCTCCGCGCGCAGGGAGATGACGCGGGCACAGTCACCTGCATCAGCGTGCCGTGACTTCGGCATCCTCGGACGACGACACGACGAACATGCCGTCGTCGAAGTCCGCGTCATCGCCATCGCCGCCGGGCCGCGCATCCTTCCCGAGCGTGAGGATGCGCGGGCGCCCGTTGGGCGTGAGCGAGGGCTCGAGGACGTACGGGTTGTGCCACGGGTCGCGCGGCAGCAGCTGCGCCATGTAGGGGCGACTTCCGAGCTCCTTCTTCAGGAGCTCGTCCATCGAAGCGGGCCAGCGGCCGTCGTGGTCGCTCGCGAAGGCCTCGACCATCTCGTGGAGGTACCTCAGATCCGCGGGCACCTTGCCGCTGATCGACTGCGGTCGCCGGCAACGGATCGATCGCGGAATCAGAACCGCGATCGCGGTGACGAAGCAGGGGCGGTCGCGGCGACCCGCCGATCGATCGCGTGAGACGCGGCTCAGCGCTTCTCGGCCGGCGCCTGAACCACGACTGTCGCTTCGGTCGTCTCGGTCGCCGGAGCTTGCGCCTGGGCCGGCTGCTCCGCCGGCTTTGCTTCCGGCGTGGTGACTGCAGGCGCGGGCGCCGGGGCGCAGTGCGACACCGGCTTGGGCTGGAAGCATCCACCGCCGCAAGCCAGGACGACGCAGGAGACGAGCACGAGCATGTGTGCGGGCTTCATGACCCGCATCCTACGCCGACCTCCGACGCACGGGGAGAGGGGGCCCGCGCAGCGCGGACAGGGCTGCCAAGGCGGGAAAAGGTGTCTGACACCGTTGTCTACTTGTCCGGTGGGCTCCGGCAGAGGACAAAGGCGGGTCCATGTCCCGCGCGCCGGCCGATTCCCAGGCGTTCCGTCTCCTGCCGTCGATCGACGAGGTCTTGCGCGACGAGCGCGCGACGCGGCTTGTGGCGCGGTGCGGGCGCGAGCTGCTCCAGCGCTTCGCGGCCGAGACGCTCGATGCGTGGCGGGTCGAGATCAAGGCCGGGCGGCTCGATGCGACGCGGCTCGAGGCACTGGGGGCGGCCGGCGAGCCGTTCGTCGAGCTCGAGCGCCGCGTGCAGCGCGAGGAGGGCCGCGGTGTCGTGCGCTGCGTCAATGCGACCGGTGTCGTGCTCAACACGGGCCTCGGGCGCGCGCCGGTGCACGCCGAGGTCGCCGAGGCGATGGCGGTCGCGGCGAAGAGCTACGACGTGCTCGAGGTCGATCGCTGGACGAACGAGCGCAACCAGCGCGACGACTACCTGGGTGACCTGCTCGCGCGCGCGACGGGCGCGGAGGCCGCGATCGGCGTCAATAATTGCGCCGGAGCGGTGCTGCTCCTGTTCCACACGTTCGCGGGCGGGCGCGAGGCGATCGTCAGCCGCGGCGAGCTGGTCGAGATCGGCGGCAGCTTCCGCGTGCCCGACGTCATGGCCTGCGCGAACGCGAAGCTGGTCGAGGTCGGCACGACGAACCGCACGCGGCTCGCTGACTTCGAGCGCGCGATCACGGATCGCACGGGGCTCGTGGTCAAGGTCCACTCGAGCAACTTCCGTCAGATCGGGTTCACGGAGGAGGTCGGCGCGGCGGAGCTGGCCGAGCTCGGTGCGCGCCGCGGCGTCGCGACCGCGTTCGATCTGGGCTCGGGGCTGCTCGATCCGGAGGGCGCGTCGCCCCTGTCGTACCTGCTGGGCGACGAGCCCAAAGTGCTCGAGGCCGTGCGCACGGGCATCGATGTCGTGATGTTCTCGGGCGACAAGCTCTTCGGCGGACCGCAGGCGGGCCTGATCGTCGGGAAGCGAGACGCGATCGCGGCGCTGCGCAAGAGCCCGGTCTACCGCGCCTTGCGGCTCGACAAGGTCACGCTGGCGGGGCTCGAAGTGACGCTCAAGCTGATCCTGGGCGGACGCGCGGACGAGCTGCCCACCCGGCGCATGCTGAGCGCGCCGGCCAGCGAGCTGAAGCCCATCGCCGTGGCGCTCGCGGCCCGGATCGAGCGCATCCCGGGCTTCAGCGCGCGCGTCGTCGCCGACGAGAGCCAGCCCGGCAGCGGCAGCGCGCCCGGCATCCTGCTGCAGACCTACGTGGTGCGCGTCGGGCACGCGCGGCTCTCGGAATCCCAGCTCGCGCTGCGCCTGCGCGAGGCACCCGTGCCGGTCTTCACGCGCGTGCACGAGGGCGACGTCGTCGTCGACCCGCGCACGCTGCTCCCGGGCGACGAGCAGGACCTCGTGCGCGGCTTCGAGTTCGCCGCGGGAAGAGACGGCGCGCCCGAGCGTCGCTGATCCGGCCAGCGCTGCCCTCACGACCGCCCGTGACCCACGACGAGCTCCTCGAACGGATCCAGGCCCGCACGCTCACGGTGGGCGTCGTCGGTCTCGGCGCGGTCGGGATGCCGCTGGCGCGCACGTTCGCGCGCGCCGGATTCCGCGTGCTGGGCTTCGACGTCGACCGCGAGAAGCTCGCGCGTCTGGCGAGCGGCAGCGGCGCGCCTTCGCACCTGGGTGCCACGTTCGCCAGCGAACTCCTGGCGACCGGCCGTTTCGAGATCGCGGCGGATCCGGAGCGTCTGCGCGAAGTCGGCGCCGCGCTCGTGTGCGTGCCCACGCCGCTGACGGCGCAGCAAGAGCCCGATCTGGCGGCGATCCTCGACGCGGCCGCGTCGCTCGCGCGCTGGTTGCCCGCCGGCGCCCTGGCCGTGCTCGAATCGACCACGTGGCCGGGCACGACGCGCGGTCCGTTCGCCGAAGTCTTCCGCCGCGCCGGACGCGACGTCGGGCGCGACGTGCTCGTGGCGTTCTCGCCCGAGCGCGAGGACCCCGGCCGCGCGATCGAGTCGCGCTCCGTGCCCAAGCTCGTCGGCGGCACGTGCGCCGCCAGCGCGCGCGCCGCCGAAGCGCTCTACGCCGCCGCGTTCGAGCGCGTCGTGCCCGTGTCGAGCGCCGAGGTGGCCGAAGCGGCCAAGCTGCTCGAGAACGTGTACCGCGCCGTGAACATCGCGCTCGTGAACGAGCTCAAGGTCGCTTTCCAGGCGATGGGCGTCGACGTGGGGGAGGTGATCGAGGCGGCGGCCACGAAGCCGTTCGGCTTCCAGCGCTTCGCGCCCGGACCGGGCACGGGCGGGCATTGCATCCCGATCGACCCGCACTACCTGGCCTGGGCCGCGCGCGCGGCCGGATCGCACACGCCTCTGGTCGAGGCTGCCGCGCGCGTCAACGCGTCGATGCCGCCCTTCGTCGTCGAGCGCGCGCGCGCCGCGCTGGCGAGCCGCGGCCGCGAGCTGCTGGGCGCGCGCGTCCTGGTCCTCGGTCTGGCGTACAAGCCGGGCGTCGACATCACGGCCGAATCGCCCGCGCTACCGATCCTCGCGCTGCTGAAAGAGCAGGGCGCGCTCTGCTCGTTCAGCGATCCACACGTGCCCGTCGCGCCCGAGGGCGCGCGCCTCGCGAGCGAGCACCGGCATTCCGTCGCGCTCGACGCGGGGAACGTCGAGGCCGCCGACCTCGTGCTGGTCGTGACGGACCATGCGGCGTTCGACTGGGACCTCGTGGCCCGCCACGCCCGCCTCGTCGTCGACGCGCGCCAGGTGCTGGCGGCGCGGATGCGGGGCGATCCGCGCTATTTCCCGGCCTGAGCCTCGTCGTCCGCGTCGAGGTGAACCAGATCGGCGATCGAATCCGCCGGCACGTGCGCCCGCATCCTCTGCAGCGCCATCCGACGGTCGTCCAGGCGAACGCTGGGATCGCGCGCGATGTCTCCCAGGAAGCGCAGGGCATCTTCGCGCGCCGGACCGGCTGTGTGGATCAGGACGTTGCCTACGGCGATCAGGGCGCCACGCGCTCCCAGGCCGTTGCGCGGGTCCGAGCGCCGCGCGTAGGCGTCGCGCAGCGCCTGCACGCCCTCGGTGCCCACGTCGCGCGTCAGCGTCACGGTGAGGAACGCCTGCTGGCGCACCTCCGGGCTGGGATCGGTCGCGCCGATGCCCAGCAGGAGCGGCGTCTCCTCGTTGCGCATCGTCGCGACGAGCACGCGTCGCCCGCGACCGTCGAGATTCGCGGCCACGAGCGCGTTGTAGCGGTCGCGCACGACCTCGCGCGTCTCGGGCCGATCGCTGAGCGCCGCGAACGCGCCGAACTGCCCGGTGTCCTTCAGCTTCAGCAGCGCGTCGACGGCGCGCTCGGGCGAGGCCGCGCTGGCCAAGGCCTCGGCCACGACGGTCCGCAGCATTGCATCGTCCGGCCGTGAGCGCAGGAGCTCCTCGGCCGCGTCGGCCGCGACGAGCGGATCGAGCGCGAGCAAGGCGCGCAGCAGCACGCCGGTCAGTGCGGGCGGCCCGTCGCCGGCGAGCGCTGCGAGCAGCGTCGCGCGGTGCGGTTCCAACTCGGCCGGATCGCCGGGCAGACCGGCCAGGAGCTGCGCGTAGAGCGCGGCGTCCTCGGGAAAATCGCGGCACAGACCGAGCACGACCTCGAGCTGGTTCGCCCCGATGACCGCGTTGCTCCCCAGCTCGGTTCCCGACAGGAAGGCCACGAGCAGCGCGCGATCCTCGGCCGACTGGCGCGGCAGGCGCTGCAGCATCTCGACGACGAAGGCCGGCCCGTCCAGGCCGGGCGGGCCGCCGCCCCGGCTCCAGCGCGCGGCCGCGCTGACCAGCGTGGCGACCGCGCCGCGCCTTGCCAGATGGTTCTCGGCGATCCCCCCCGATTCGAGCAGGTCGAGGATGCCGCGCAAGCGATCGATGCGACCGATGAGCGCGGTCAGAAGCACTTCCATTTCCCGGTCGTGGCCGCGCGCCTCCGCTCGCGCGACCGCTTCCAGCATCGCGATCAAACCGGGCTCCACCGCGACGGCACGCCCGGCGTCGACGTCCACCCGGGCCATCGATCCAGACGTGCGAGACGAAGGCTCCCGGGCCGCGGCGAGCTCCGCGTAGGGAATGGAGCCCGCCGTCGCGTTCCCGTCAGGAGTGGCGGCCGGGCGCTGATCCTGGCGCACAAGCCCCACGAGCGCGCACGCACCCAGGACACAGACGAGACCCGCGACGACGAGCTTTCTCATGGCCAACTCCCTCGTTCCTCCGACGTCACTCGTCGATGCAGTCGATGGTCTGGTGGTCGTCGATCGTTCCCGCCGCGCCGGCATCCACGCAGTTGCACTCCGCCTCGACGATGCCGAAGTCGGCTTCGGGCAGCGGACCGCACCGGCAGCGCAACTCGCGGATGATCAGGGTCTGCGTCACCTCGCAGTCCGTTCCGGAGTTGGGTACCGAGATGCAATCACGATGCGCCGGGTAGACGGTGATGAGCGCCGGACAAAACGCTCCGCCCCCCAGGTTGATCGTGAGACCGAACAGCCGCAGGACCCGCCGGCAGCGCGTGCCGGCCGCGCTCTCCTGCGCCTGACCGTGGTGGTTGACCGCGCGCATGTCCGGGCAGAGTTCTCCTGCCGCTGCCAGTTCGGACGCGCACACGAACGCGAGCGCCGTGGCGATGTGAGCCTTCATGACGTTTCCCCCTGCACTTCGTCCCCTCGGAGCTGGAGACCGCCTCCCTCTCCATCCCGAGGACCGCTCGACCCCCGCCACGGTTGCAGGTGAAATCGAGAAAATGTGCAGCCCGCGTGCTAGCGTGCCGCGATGAGCGACACGCAAGCCAAACGGCTCACCGACTACGCGCACTGCGCGGGTTGAGCCGCCAAGATGCCCATCGGGCAGCTCGCGCACGTGTTGCGCGGGCTCCAGGGACAAGGTGACGGGCGCATGCTCGTCGGACCTGAGACCTTCGACGACGCTGGCGTCGTCGAGCTCGGGGGCGTGGAGGGTCTGCCTGCCGACACGCAGCTGGCGCTGGTCCAGACGGTCGACTACTTCCCGCCGGTCGTCGACGATCCCTACTACTACGGCGCGATCGCGGCGGCGAACTCGCTGTCGGACGTGTACGCGATGGGGGGGCGGCCGTTCACGGCGCTCAACATCGCCGGGATCCCCAAGGATTTCTCGCCCGAGTGGACCGCGGAGATCTTCCGCGGCGGTTTCGAAACCTGCCACAAGGCCGGAGCGATGGTCGTCGGCGGGCACACGATCCAGAGCGACGAGGCGCTGTTCGGCTTCGCGATCACGGGCTTCGTCGACCGACGCGCGGTCACGGCCAACTCGGCTGCGCGCGCGGGCGACGTCCTCTACCTGACCAAGCGACTGGGCACCGGCGCGCTGACGACGGCGGCCAAGCAGTCGCGCATCGCGTGGGAGGATTTGCTGCCGGCTGCGCGGCAGATGGCCGAGCTGAACGATCGCGCCGCGGCGGCGATGAACGCGGCGCGCGCGAACGCCGCGACCGACATCACGGGTTTCGGCCTGGCCGGCCACGCGCGCAACATCGCGCGCGGCTCGAACGTCACGCTGGCGATCGAGCTCGCCCGCGTGCCGCTGCTGGATCGCGCGCTCGATCTGGCGCGGGCCGGCGTCAGCTCGGGCGGCTCCAAGAAGAACCGCGAGGCGCTGGCTGGCGACGTGTCGATCCGAGCCCAGCTCGACCCGGCGCTCGTGACGCTGGGTTTCGAGGCCGAGACGTCCGGCGGCCTCTTGATCTGCGTGCCGCGCGAGCGCGCCGCCCTGCTCGCGACCGAGCTGCGCGCGCGCGACGTCCTGGTGGCCGAGGTCGGCGAGGTGCGTCCGCGCGGCGCCGCTCTCGTCGAGTACTCGTAGGTGAGCGGTGTCCGAGCGCCGCGACGGACCGCCGTGGATCCTCGGCAGCCGCGGCGCGCCGGTGGAAGCGCCCGAGAACACGCGCGCCGGTTTCGCAGTCGCGGCCGCGCTGCGCCTGGACGGCGTCGCGATCGACCTGCGCGCCTGCCAGAGCGGCGAGATCGTCGCGCACGCCGACGCGGAGCTCGAGCGCACGACGGACCACCACGGGCTCCTCGCCGAGCGCTCGTGGCGCGAGCTGGCCGACCTCGACGTGGGCTCGACGTTCCACCCGCGATTCCGCGGCGAGCGGCTCCTGCTGGCCGAGGAGGTCCTGACGCTCGCGGCCGCGTGGGGGCCCGGCTCGAGCCTGCTGCTCCACGTGCACGGTCCCGGCGTGATGCCGCGACTCGGACCGCTCGTGCGCGAACTCGCGCCGCGCGCGTCCGTGCGCGTGGCCGCGCGTGAGCGCGAGCTCGTGCTGGCGGCGCGCGACAGCGGCCTTGCGCCGATGATCGTCGTCGACGAGCTCGACGAGCGTCTGCTCGCGACAGTGCGCGAGGATCGCCCGGCGGCGCTGGCCGC
>Ga0163152_10003466_pt1 | contig 20486 bp, 14 predicted proteins | sample OliLakLV19MP8IB2_FD_148635 | JGI IMG/M metagenome (GOLD analysis project Ga0163152, IMG submission 148635) | Freshwater microbial mat bacterial communities from Lake Vanda, McMurdo Dry Valleys, Antarctica - Oligotrophic Lake LV.19.MP8.IB-2 | ecosystem: Environmental > Aquatic > Freshwater >...
GGACGGGCTACGCGTGGAAGTCGCGATTGGGAGGCCTTGGACAGCGTTGGCGGAGCCAGACTCCTGCTTGGAATTATTCACTTCCCGCTGCCCTGTCGGCAGTCGCGAAGCTACCGGTTGCCGAAATCGCCCGGCTCTCACCCGCCGAGAAATTCGATTTCTGGACTGGTGCGGCAGGCTTTCCGCTCGCAACGGATGAGCGCCGGCGCAATGATCCCAATGCTGTTTCCTGGGGAGGCCTGTGCCACGGTTGGGCATCGGCCGCGAGCGTGTTTGATGAACCTGCGCCTGTGACCTTGCAGGCACCGGGCGGGACCGAAGTGGCTTTTGGAAGTGCGGACGTGAAAGCACTTCTTTCCTTTGCCACAGGCGAGCTGCTGGAATCGCCTCGACGCTTTGTGGGAGAGCGCTGCATGGGCGGCGCAAGCGCAGACTCCTCGGCGTGTCAGGACGCTCACGCCGGCGCGTTCCACCTGCTCCTCGCGAACCGAGTGGGTTTGATGAAGGAGAGTTTCGTGGTGGAACTTTCCGAGGGAGCTGAGATCTGGAACAAGCCCGTCGTCTCGTACTCATCAAGCGTGCGTGGCACGCAGAAGCCGCAGGCCGCTGCTGCGGCCGGAACCGTGACCGAAAAAATCGTGCACACCGAGGTGACCTTCGTGCACGGTGACGACGCGCGCTGGGACGCTCAGGGTGCCGTCATTCCCACGCGTGTTACTTCTTACGACTACATTCTTGAAATCGATGGCACCGGAGCCGTGGTCGGTGGCCGTTGGATTTCTGATCATCCGGATTTCCTATGGCGGCTCGACGGCAATGAGGAGTCTATTTTCGCGCCGCTCGCAGGAGGGCGATTCGCGCGACTCGAAGAGCTTTATCTGAAATCCGTGAAGCGGTGGCCTCGCGTTAAAACCGACGTTTCAGGTGGTGCGGTTTCATGCCCAAAGGGTTTTTCCGCGGAATCGCAGGACACCGACATAGGCGATGGAACTCGATTCTCGATTTGCGTGAAGGGCACCCAGGCGTTTGCTGTGCGCACACCGTTGATGCTGGACGCATGCCGCATCGGAGGTCGTTCCGACTGTGAGATGAATGTGTGGGAGAAAAATATTTATCTGTCAATCCGAGGCTTTGGCCAGTGCCCACGCGGTTCCGACCGTGACCTACTCCTGGGAGCCTGCGTGAATGAGGACACTGCTTTCGGACCTTTTGTGAGTGCCACAGCCGAGAAGTGCGCGGCCACTCTGGGTTCGCTGTGTGACAAGCTCGCGGTTCCGATTTCCGATTTGGGACGTGCATTGCGATAAACTCTTTCGCATCCGAAAAGAGCGCATTTTTCACTTCAATCGTTGATGCTTTTTTCTCGAGCACGATTCGGTCGTGTTCGAGTTGTCGTTGTGTCACAAGATCTATACAGATGTAGTGATTCATTTTTCGTCATTCGAAAATAGTGACAGCTGGATGTTGCGTTCTTTATACGATTGGGGGTACGGAAGCGACGTGGATATCAAGTCAATCTGGAAGTCGTCGCTATCACACCCGAAAGTGTGTGCTTGTCGAACAGGATTTATTTGGTCTCACGTTCAACGGTCCGTTCTATTTGTAGGAGCTCCCATGAAACGTTCTCTGATGTCGCTCGCGGCAGGACTCAGCGCTCTCGCGCTGTCGTTCTCGGCGCAGGCGAAGGAACTCACGTTCTTCTTCGACGTGCATTCCTCCGGTCCCGAAATTTATCCGTGTGATGCCGGTCACCACCAGGCCGACCAGGGGCAGTACTGCCACTACAAAGGCACCAGTGAGACATGTGATCCTACAAACTTCGGCAAGACCATTGGCCAGATCAACCCTGGCCAGGGCATCAAGGATTACCTTGGCAATCCCGTTGACCCTGTGAGCAAGGTGCACGCGTGCATCTGCACCGGCAAAAACGGCGGCGGTTACCTGATGAACTTCATGCGTTACAAGGCAGCCAAGTGGGAAGGCGGCACCATTGGTGGCGACAACCACATGGGCTGGAAGGACGCAACCTCGGGCGTCGCCACTCAGCCCACCGCCGGCGCTGGCGTCACCGTAGCTTCCAAGCTCTGGGGCACTCCTGCGAACCATGTTCCTTCTGAGTTCAAAACTCAGCTGGAAGCCGTCACGTTCAACTTCGGCTCCGAGCTTTACGGCGCAAACTTCTTCGTCGACTTCTGCTACCGCGGTCCTCAGCTGCCGTACTACACGGATGGCAACGGCCTCGACGCCAAAGCGAACTTCTCTTCGCTTGCGCACATCACGAAAACGAACCCTTTCAGCACGGGCACAGCTGGCCAGTCGACACTCGACTACACCACTCTCGCCAGGGTCGGCATGCAGTGGGAACTCGTGTGCGACATGCAGGGCGCAGGCAAGTACAAGTACGACCACAGCGGTACGTCGCTCGACAGCGGCGACGGCAAGTTCAATGACCTCGACCTGCTCGACATCACTGACGCAGGCACTGTCGCGAACCACCTCGGAACGCAGTACATCTTCCCTGGCGCCAACGTGGCCAACTGGATCGGCAACCTTGGCGGCGACAATGGAGAAGTGCTGAAGTCTGGCACCATCCCTTGGACCCATCTTGCAAGCGCCGACGCCCGCGAGCTCTACGGCAAGAACAGCACCTACTGGATGGTGCAAAATTCGGCGAAGATTCCGCGCTTCTGCAAGCTGCGCACATACTTCGCTGAAGACGCCAAGAAAGACCGCGAGCGCGCATGGCAGCGTGCCGACGCACGCTACATCGTGAAGTGGTCCGTTGAAGAAGATTCTCCTGAATAAGTAAATTTGCCCGAGGGGCGGGGCCATCACGGCCTCGCCTTTCCTCCGTTCTATGCAAAGCGAATGACATGAAATTTTGTCGTACTCCCTTACCGGGGCAAAACCCTCTCGCACGCATCTCGCACGCGCTTTCACGCGTGCGCATCGCTTCGTGGTTTGTCCTGCTTGCGTGCACTCTTGTTGCACATGGGCAGGCTTTCGGCGCACGTGCGAACATCCCCAAGGAACCCTTCGTTTTCGTGTTCGCACCCGAGCGCACCACGGGCATCGACAAGGTTCCGCAGGACTCCATCACCGTCGGCGATTTCGCACGCGCCGAGGTGCGAAAGTTCCTCATGATCGCTGGGGGCCCCGAGGTCATCGACCACAATTTCAAGTCATCCACTGCGTTCCTTGGAAAAATAGGCGACGACCAGTGCAGACTGCTCGATGCTCCATTCACCAGTGTGCAACCCTTCAGCGAGCGCGCGGCATTATTTGTCGAACGAAACACGCAGACAGAAGCGTGCCTGATGATGCGCGTGCGCGACAATGGCGGTGCCCTGCGCGTGCCCGACTCTCAGCCCAACTGCAGAATCACGCGCCTCGACGAAAACACCGTACTCGCCAAGGGTGGTCTGTGTTTCTTCCAGATCGGGCTCACGAGTGTTTTTTCCGTAGAGTACATCACCAATCCGGACTGCCGAAATCCTGCGTTCGTTCGTACGCAGGGCCTGCCTCCCTCAGACTTCACGAGCTATTCGGGCTACTACATCGCCGGTGATGCAAGCGGTTCGAGCTTCGATCTCACGCCCCTCGGTGCGGCTTCAGTGAGGCTCGTGCTCGAGCCTTCGCCCTCACTGCTTCCACTCACGCAGGACGTCGGCCCCACACAGGCGCGCTGGCCTTCGGAAATTCACACCAATGTGCACATGGGCGAGGTGAGTGCGCGCAACCTTGAAAACGGCAACGCCATCATCGATGCACGCCTTTTGGTGGACAACACCTGCAAGCGAACGTGCGCGGCGGGCCAGTGCTCCAGCCCCTGCGATTTTCAGGCCGCTATCGGTATGCAGATGACCTTGGCTGACATCACCAGTAGCCGCGATGTTTTCCTCGCCTACTGGGTCGCGGGCGCTGCCGTGCCTGCGCAGTGGCAAGGGTTTTTGCCTGCACAGGGCACAGCGAAGTCCATGCGGTTCGTCAAAGGCAATCGCTACAAAATTGATGGCGATGTGAGTTTCCCCGATCAGTACTATCGCCTCTTCAAACAGGGATTCGAGCAGTTGCTGGTGGACCTGGAAGACTTCGATAACCTCGTGAAGACGGGAGCGTTCGGTGGCACGTTGCCGACGCTGTCGTTGCTCAACCCGCTGGGAACAAAGAAACAGCTTCCTCCGTTCCCGGCGCTGCCCGCGCTGCTGCCCAGTGGCGGCAGCGGCACCGTGAGCGATCCGCTGTCCACGCTGGCGCGCCTCATCGCTTTCGAGGACTGGCCTCCTTACTACGAACGCTTTTGTGCAGGCAAAGGCGCCTGCAAGTCGTTGCGAGATGCGTCGAGTTCCACGCGTGTTGGGGTCACCTTCACCGTGAAGGACATCAAGGCCTCGGGCGACGTGGTGATTGGAGACGTGGCCATCACACGCACGTCGAACCTGTTCCCATCGTACTCGCGTGGAGTGGCCAGTCCTCCGCGCATCCAGTGCGGAACAAGCCCCTGATGTTCCATCGAATCTTGCAACTCCCGGCCAGACGGAAATCTTTATGACCTCGCTCCCGGTGGCTTCGACCGCCAGCCTTCGCAGGCTGATGCTACGTTTTTGTTTCTCATCGCTCTCAGTCTCCGTGCTCCATTTCAGCGGAAGTGGAGGGAGCATCGGCGCACCCTCGCGCGCGCTCGCGAAGTCAACGGCTGGTGGAGCCGCCATTGTTTCCGAAGCTCAGACGGCCCCTACAGTGACACCCACACCTGCAGGCACTGCGCGTTCGACCACGCCCGCATCCGATCTTTCGCGCGACGACGCAGCATTTGCTCTCATTGACGATGGAACATTGCTCTCAGCCCTCGGTGCGTCATGGGATGCGCTGGAAAAAGACTATGACGCACGCAGCGCCGGCGAGAAAAAAGCCCTGTGCGCGAACATGCGTTCCCCCCGTTACTCGGCTTTCCTGAAAGCCCAGGGCGATCGCAACCCGCGCGCGCTAGGTTACGCTCAAAAGGCTGGAGCGCTGCGTCTCGCTGCGTGCGACTTTGCCGAGGGCGCCGAACCGCTCGCCGAATTCCATGCCCTCTCAAAAGAGTTTCCTTCTCAGGCTCTCGCACCGAGTCTGGTGCAACCGACCACCATCCTGGTCATGCTCTCCCTTACGGCGGAGGCGCGTCCTTGGAACATCCGCAAGACAAAGCTGCTCGGCTTCTCGGCGTGGCTCGAGTACACGCTCGCGCGAAATCGTTTTGCAGGAGTGTTTTCTCCGGAAGGGTGCAACTCGGCGGCGTACGAATCCGCACGTTTGCCGGTGCGCGCGTCGTGCATGGCGGACTGGCTCACGTCGCGAGTGTTCACCGTGCAAATCCTGAAGCTTCCCGCGGACGCGGCGGAAACGGCCAGCGCGCGAGCGCGCGTGGAAAAAGAAATCACTGGCTTTGCGCCTGAACGTCTGCGGGGATTGCGCGAATTTCCACTGTTGTTCTCTCTGCCATTTCGCAACGGCGAAGACGAAGTCGTGCGTGGCGAGCACAGCGGCAGCGCCGTAATCGCCCGCACGTTTTTCTCGGGAGTTTCACCCGAGGCGCGGGCAAGGCTCGTGACTTCGAGTGGTGGAACACTCGCTCCGATGTTGCGTCTTTCTCGCGACGAATGGAAAGGCATCGTCCGTTGTGAGGATGCCCGCGACCTCGCGGCTCGAGTCGTTCCGGCGGTCACTGTCGGCAAAGGCGCGAAAAAGCCATCACGCCCGCTCTCGAATGAATCCTGGGGGCTTTTGGGCCACGTTCTGTTTGCGGCGTGCGATGCAAAAGCCGTGGCCGCCGAAATCGCACGACTGGAAAAAGATGGTGCCGGCGTGGGCGCGGCAAGCGCAGTGCTGGGTGTGGAGCTCTCAAACGTGCGAGCGATTGTGGAAAACGACTCCCGCGACGATCTCGGACTGCGCCGCGATCTCGGGCTTCGTTTCGTCTACGGGGCCGCTTTTGATGTGGAAGACGCCGGCCAGCTGCAAAACCCAGGGCAAGCGACCGAAGCCCTCGCGGACGGCTGGCTTGCCTCGGGCCTGCGCGCCATACACCCCGATCTTCCGTGGGTGTTTGTTTCCGAGAATCTCGAGGACTTCGACATCATCAAAGGCCGCACGCCTTTGTTTGTGGGAAAGGCAGGCTTCGCAGGGCTCTCGGCGCAGGATGCCGCCTCGCTCGTGCGAGGTTACGTTGACGTGTTCGATCCGCTGCCGCTTGAGCCTGCAGGAAGTCTTGCGGTTAAGGAATTCACCCGCGGCATCCAGCAAGTGACGAACGTATCGCGCGCGCGTTTTGCGGAAACGGAACCTGTGGTGTTTCAGATCCACAATGGGCTTGAGTCCGCGCTTGTGGAAGCCTGGGCCGGCATAAAGCCCAACGTGAAGCCCGCTGATCGTAAGGAGTGGGAACAGATCCACTTTCGTATTTTGCGAGATCTCTCGCGATACTTCGCGCGCACCCGACTTGGCGCGGCCGATCGAATTGTCCTTCTCGATGCCGCCGTCGCGGCTCTGGACGACAGGACACTTCCGGCGAGCGACGCGAAGGCACTGGCAACGGTTCGCACGGCCATCGATCTGCTCTCGCAAGAAGGTAAACGCGCACAGGTGCAGGGCAAACCGAACGACACGGCCGCAGAAAAAGCCTGGGCCGCATCCACTCTCTCTCCTGCGGACGAAGGACTTCGCCTGCTTGTTCCACGTGCCGAAGAAAAGGCGGGATCGGTGTCGCCCGCAGCACAACTGGCGCGAGGGCGTGCACTCGTGGCTCTTGCACGCATCGCCAATAGCGCGAGCCAAGAGGTGGGTGTTTCCGGCGTCTCATCGCACGCAACCGACGCGCCACCTTTTTCCGGAGCGGGCAACGCTTTTCTCGAAGACAGACGCCTCAGGCTGCAGTACCTCGTAGTTGTTCAATCGCTGCGTGCCAATGCACCCGCGCCACTTGCTCAGGCTCGAAAGGCGCGCCTCGCCCGTGTGAAGTCTTTGACGGCGCCATTCCCACCCATCGCGGGCGCGGCGTACATCGAGCGGTCCGCGAAGCGCTGATATTTTCTTGGCCGAATATTTGTTCGAGGTTTTTGCCATGGATGCTCCTCACACGTTCGACTGGTCGGCCCTTGCCGCCGATTTCGCCCCAAAGCTCTCGCTTGCTTCGCTCGTCGCTCCCATGGTTGCGGGTGCGCTGCTGGCCCTTGCACTGCGCGCGCATTTCATTGCGCTTGCCACCCAGACCACAGGTGACAGGCGTGCGTTCGGCAACAACCTTGTGCTGGTCTCCCTCGCCACCACGCTCATCATATTGACTATCAAAAGCTCGCTCGCGCTCTCGCTCGGGCTCGTGGGTGCACTGTCCATCGTGCGCTTCCGTACGCCCATCAAGGAGCCCGAGGAACTTTCGTACCTGTTCCTTGCCGTGGGACTCGGTGTGGGCATGGGCGCAGAGGTCATCGTGGAGACGGCTGCTGCCTTCGCTTTTATCCTGGCCGTCACCGGTGTGCTGTTCGCACTTCAGCGCCGTCGTCGTGTCCGCGTGGGACTCTCGCTCCTGGAGATTTCCGGAGTGTCGGTGGAGGGCGGAGCGTTACTTGCGCACCTTCGTGAATCGTCGCTTCGTGTGGAACTCGTGCGCGTGAGCACCGCCGAGGACACGCACTGGATCTTTGGACTCCGGGAGGCGACGCAGGAGCAGATGCTCGCCGCCATCACGCGACTGCGCACGGCCTTTCCGGGTGCGCGCGTTTCGTTGCACCGCGGCTCTCCTTCCTGAGGATCTTTTCGCGTGGAAGAACGTTTCGAACACAAACACCTGATGTCAAGTGCGCCGACTCCCGCGCAGCTCGCGGTGCATGGGTTCGATCGTGCCTTCCCGTCGCGCACGGTGCGTTCCCTCTATTTCGATTCGCTCGAAAACGATCTGCTGCATGCGAGCGAGGAGGGCATGAGCGAGCGTCTCAAAGTGCGCCTGCGCTGGTACGGACTGGCCCATGACTTTGATGGTGCCTCTCTGGAACTGAAGGGACGCAAAGGGAACTCTGTCCTTAAAGTGAGGCGGAATGTGACTCAGCTCGAAGCACAACGATTGCGCGACGGGCTCGTGGGGCTCGATTCTCTTTTGGGACTGCTCGGCAGAGACGACGTGCCGGCCGTTTGGGATGAGTTGCTTGCGAACGTCGGACCGCTCCAATCGAAGGTTTCCATTGCCTACGAACGTACCTATTTTTTCGCGCCCAAAGACGGGTTGCGTCTCACCGTCGACACTGAGCTGCTTTGCGGCCTCGCGAGAGAAAAACCGCGCACACCGCTTCGGCCTGCGGGCCACGCCGTCGTTGAAGTTAAGGGCGCTCCTGCGGATGCGGCGCGTGCGGCGTTCGTTTCGCAGGGACTCAATGCGCGGCGCACCCGTTTTTCGAAGTACGCCGAGGCCATGCGCCGCGTGCTGTGCGGCCTCGCGTTCATTTTCGCGGTGTTGGTTGGCAACCCAGTCGTCCGTGCGGGCGACAGTGTGCCCTCGGACGTGCGTGGAGGCGATGCACGTGCGCAGATGATTGCGCTACGGGAAACTCGAGAAGCGCTTGTCCGTGTCGCCGCATTGGAAGAGGACGAAGGCGCGCAGAATTTTGTGACGGCCCTGCGATCCGCCCTCGTGCGTTTTCCGCAAGTGGACCGGTTTGGCAAGGGGCTGTGGACAAAGCCCTTCCTGACGAAACTGGGAAGCACGCTTGGCGAAGGAAAAAGAACGGCGCTTGTGCCGGCGTTTGTAGAGGAACTTTTTTCCTGTGAAAAAGACTGCGCCGTTGCTCTGTTGTTTTCTGCGCAGGAGGCGCTCCCCGCTGGCGCCGTGGAAGCCTTCGAGAAGGCGCTGATGCAGAGGCGGCATCTGCCACGGTCGTTTCCGGCGCAACTCGCGGAGGCTGTGTCCGCTGCGACAGTCCGTGGAAATTCAAAAAAATGTGCGGCATGGAGGCGTGCGCTTGCGCGTCCGGCCGGAAACTCAGCGAACTCGGACTTCGCGGTGCGTGCGAGCTCGTCCGAGACAGCTTTGAAGTCCTGTGCCGGAGTGTTGGATGCTCACAAGGAAACGGCATTCGGGCTTTCCATCCTGGCGAACCTCGTAGACGTCAAAGCTCAGGAAGAGGATGTGGCCGAAGACGGCGCGATGCGTTTGGAAGAAGCATTCGTACGGCTCGGTCGAAACATCTCCGCACACGATGCGATGGTGCTTGATGCACTCCGCCGCGCGCTGCCCGCCGACGCGCTTTTGGCGCCTCGTGCTATCGCGGAGGATCTCGCTGCGGCGTCGGTTGCACGAGGCATTTTGGTGACCCGAGACGTGTGTGCGTCAGTTGCCGCGTTGCCACCCGAACTGTTGGCATTCGCCGCCCTGAGTCAGGGAACATTTCCTTCCGCGCTGCTCCAAGAAGGTGGCACACCTCCCGGTGATCGCCTGGCACAGGAGGGCGGTCCCCGGCGCACTGAGCGAGCCATGAGCCCTGAGCGTGTGCGTCGCCTGCGTGACGAATCCGCTTTGCTCGCATCGATGTCCACAGCGCACATGAGCCTCAAGGAGTCGGTCCACAATGGGCTTGGCCCGCAGTCACTCGCGCTCCTGTATTCACTGCCGCAGCCGCAGGAAACTGAGGCACGCAAGCTTTTCGAGCGGGTGAAAAAGGATCTGCAGGCTCTCTTCGGTGATCGCGGAATGAGCGGTGCAACGGGATCGCCTGGGTCAAGCGTTCCTGCGAATCTGAATCCCGCCCAGCTCGTGCAGCAGACCGATGCCGCTACCGCTGCACTGGAAGCCGCGCTCGGACAGGCTCGTTCGCGGCGCGGCCCTGCCTGTGCTGCCGTCCGTGCACTTGGTGATTCCACCTCGGCTCCTGTGGCTCCTGTGTCGGCAACGGGACTGCCACGTGCGGTGCGCGCCTATTGGCGGGCCGAGAACGCCGCCTTCGAGGCGTTCCTCGCTGCGCAGGCGCTGCTCGCGCAGTGGCCCACCGGTGCAAGGCCGGCGGTGGCCCTTCGTGAGCGGGTGCTGCAGACCTCCGCTCCATTTGTCGAGGGACAGACAGCGCTCGCGGGAGCCCTGCGCGCCGCGCGCGCACGTGTTGCCTCTGCTGTCGCACTCACGCGCGCGAGACGTGGCTCGCCAGCGACGCGGCGCAGCGCCTTCGCTGAGACAGCTGCGCTCACGGCGCTCTCCTTTTTTCACGAGCAGGTCTTGCGAGGTTTGAACGTCCAGGTTTCGGTTGCATTTCTTGAGCGCACCATAGCCGAAGGAAACAGGATCGCGGCGAGCACGGAAACCGAACGTGTCATGAATCCCGGCCACGCAGTGGGTCGCGTCGTTTTCGTTTCGCGAGCGAATCTCAACTCGCACGCGTACGCTCGTGACGAGATTCTTATCACGGACGGACTTCCCCTGAACCTCGGGCTCACTGCAGCCATCATCACCGAGGTGTATCAACCGCGTCTTTCACATGTCGATCTGCGCACGCGCGAGCGCGGAACACCCAATGCGTATGTGAAGGATGCGCGCGCGCGTTGGCACTCGCTCATCGGCAAGCGCGCGGAGGTTCGCATCCAGGAAGGTAACGTAACACTCACCGCTTTGGAAGCCGTGGACGGCGAGCCGAAAGTGGCGGACAGGACACAGAGCATTGAATCGAAGATTGTGCCGAGCCTCGCACGCACGGCGCCTCCGCTTGACACTCTGCCGCTTGCTCCTGTTGCGCTCGATGCACCGCCTGGAAATACCACCATCGCACGCGTGGGAGCCAAGGCTTTCGGATACGCGAACCTGCGCCGGGCCTTTGAGCCGAATACGCACGTGCCGCCTGCATTCGCACTTCCCTTTTCCTATTACTTCGCGTTCACGCGGGCCACAGGCCTCGACGAACTGATCCGAATGTTTCTGCACGAGAGGCCGCGACTCTCCTCATCCGAAGTCGCGTTGCGCCTCACCCTGATCCAAAAGACTTTCGAAAAAGCCGCACGGCTTGGCCTCGTGGAAAGGCAGCCGTGGTACCCGGATCTCGTGCGTGCTCTTGATGGACTCACGCACGCCACGCTGCGCGAAAATCATCTGGCCGTCGGTTTTGATCCCACGTCGGCATGTTTCCGTTTCCGCAGCTCAAGCAACGCAGAGGATCTCCTTGGATTCACAGGCGCGGGGCTCTACGACAGTTTCACAGGTTGCGTGCGGCCCCCACTGCAAGGTCGCCTGCACGACTCAACCGTTGCACGCGCGATGGCACGGACCTGGGCTGGCCTTTGGAATCTGCGCGCGTTTCAGGAGCGCGAGGCACGCGGAATTCCACATGCGGCGGTTGCGATGGCGCTTCTCATTCACCGGCACTGGCCCGACGAGGAAACCAACGGCGTGCTCATCACGCCGTCGCGTGCTGACCCCACGGCGCTCGTTTCGTTGTCGCCGGGCAATGTGCTTGTGACGAATCCTGACGGTTCGCGCGTAGGCGAAGAGATGCGTGTGGCGTTCGTGGCGGGCTGTCCCGACGGTGTTCGTGAAAGCGAATTGTCCTCATGCCCTACGGTGATCCTCGAGCACACACGCGTGGGCACGGGACCTATGACAACCGAGCGCGAGAGCGCGCAGCTGTTGCTCGCCGGAAGGCGCATCACCGAATACTTCCGCCATTCCTTTCCGACTGCGCCGCAGGACACGCTGCGTTTCGATGTGGAATTCAAATGGATGCGTTTCCATGGCGAAAAGTGGCGACGGCTCGTGGTGAAGCAGGCGAGACCCTTTCTTTCGGCTGATGTGAGCGCGCCTTTGGAGCCTCCCAAACCCTTGGCGGATGCTGCGCGAGCGTCTCAAAAATAAGCTTGGTATTTTGCCAATTAATGTCTTGTGTGGCCAACGCGTGGGGTGTATGAGCGGCTTACTACAGGAAAACCAAATTTCCGCATTTCCACAAAGTGCTTTTCTTACCAATCCAGCAAGGAGTTTCCATGAAATCTTCCACCGCTTTTAAATCCGCTGCTCTCCTGTGTTCAACTCTCCTCTCGTCCGTCGCACTGGGTGAGCCGCGTCTCGTTCAACAGGGCTTCGATCGTTCGCAGTGCAGCAATGGCATGTGCACCGTCGTGCGCGTGATGATTGAACTCGACTCCACCGCCGACAAGCCCGTCGTGCGCGTGGCGCGCAATGACTTCACCGACGGCACAGTGTCGTACATTTACGACACTGTCGTGCAGCGCGCAGACGACGTCTGCGTGAAAGATGTCATTGTTCCCGAAACCGTGTTCGGCGCCATCGCCAACGTGTTCCGTTCCATTTCGGCAGGCGGCACACCTCCTCCCGTCCTCACGCCCACGCAGCAGACACTTCTTCTGTTTTACACCACGCTTCTTCAGCAGACGCAGGGCTTTGATTGCACGCCGCGCGACCTCGGCGAAGTCGCGCTGCCCACTCCTCCGTCCGCTCCTCCTGCGCCTGTCATCCCCCCTGTTGCAAACCCATTTCCCACGACGCCGGTTGCGCCCGTCGCTCCCGTTGCCGTTCCACCCGCGGCTCTGCCTCCGATCGCCATCCCGCCCATCGTCGGCAACCCTGCGAGCCCGCTCCCACCTGCACCCGTGTTCAACACAGGCGGCGTGGTCTTTCAGTGATTTTTTTGGGTTCGACGATATCTTTTCCAGAAAGAAAAATATTTATGAAGATCGCCTCGTTCATTCCTAAATCCGCTGTGCGCACCTCAGCGTTTGCTGTTGCTGTTACGTTCCTGTCCGCGTGCGGCACAAAGTCCGACACCACATCGCCGCAGCAGGCGAAGGTTCAGGGCCTTCCCAGCCAGGATGCGAACATCGCCAACCTGCGCTCGGCGTTCGCCAAATCCTTTCAGGTTGGCAGCCTTGCCGCTGTCTCGGCAAAAAGCTGGTCCTGCCACCAGTTCTCCGCAATGAAAGACATCGCGTTCAACAGCACATTCAAACGCACGTTCACCCAGTTTGGTGGCTTGTACGTCACTGAGGCCGCGTTCAACGGTGTGAGTTCCTCGGGTTCGGTCACCGCTCAAGGCGGCGTCATCCGTGGCGGCGTCACGGGCACCACTGACGGTTTCGTGTTTCCTTATGACACGGCGAATATCGAAATCCGCAAGCAGGCCGACGGAACGCTCATCGAAGAGTGGACCGCCAATCCCAAGGCCATGGTGCTCAGCATGAGACAGGGCCTCGCGCTTTCAGCGCTGTACGCCGACATGTGGATGGCGCCTGCGGTGTCTGACGCGTCGCGCGTGGCGTTCATTTACGCTGTTTGCAAGCCGCTCTGAAGGCTTCCGCCTGACGGACAAAAAAGGGTTCTTTCTCAAAGCCATGCATTCGTCGTTACGTAAAAGTCAGCACGACAATTCTTTCCAGATGAGCCCCGCGGAGCTGTTTTACAGCCTGGCTGGCTAACCTGCGAGGACAAAAGGCAATCCTGCACCTTGCTGCATCTTGCCAGAAATCCGCGACAGAACCCTCAGCGTCCAGGAGGCGAAATCGAGAACAGCCATGCCGGGCATCTTATTTACTGCATATCCGCATCACTCTCCCAAGCGTGCCGCCGTGAGAGTGCCGCTAGGAATGTCGCGAGACTATGAGCATCGATTTCGTCGCCCCGTACTTCGACGCACTCAATTGCCTTGGCTACGCTGCACCCGGATGCGAGGTCGTTCGTGAACGAAACGAGCGCTGGGGGCACGAAGACCATCTCGAGGTCGGTCGGTGTACTCTTGAAAAGGAGCACTGACTGCAGACCGCTTTCTGGGCCGTCGTCCGCATCAGTTCTTTCTTCTTCGCTGACGGCGTCGCATCGTTCGATTTCGCGCTCGCATTCCTCCTCCGCACGCAGCCACAGAGTGAACACCGGGTGCACCGAGACAACGAGCCGCGCGTCGGCTCGAAGGCGCGCAGCTTGGGGTTCGGGTGCCGATCCTGCAGGTGAAGCCGGATCGGGTCGCGTAAGCACATCCCAGCGTGCAATGCAGAGCCGGAGAAAATCAGGAAGCCAGGGTACGTGCTCGGCGACGTCCTCGAGGCCTTCAGCAAATGCAGGCAATCCCCAGCAGCTGTCAGTGATCTCCGGATCCGTCGCGGGGTTGTTTTCGAAGTAACGGCCGAGTACGCCTCGCATGTAATCCATCCCAACGAGTACAGAGGATTTCTCGAAGAGTGTACCGGCGAGCGTGGCAGTGACGCGCGAAAAGTAGCCAAGACGGTAGACGTGGATTCGCGCGCGGGTCGCGGCAGCAAGTCTCGATGCGAGGCCGGGAGAGCGCGAGAGAAGCTCCTCGGTGACGACTGGCGATTGGACGACAGCTAGAAATTCGTCCTGCCAGGCAAATTCATCCACCACGCCATCTGTTGGCGTTTCGCAAGTAAGAGCAGACTCGACGGCACGCATACGAAGTTCGAATGGGGCGCGAATGGCGATATCCATCATGGGAGAGATTGCCCCAAGGACACGCGCGAGCCCCATGTCAAGTTCGCGTTCGAGGTCATCAGCGCTCGCGCCCTCCCCGTCATACTCCAATACAAAAGGACGCGGGCCCACGCACGCGAGGGCGTGCGCACAAAGATCCCATACCGCGTCCGACACCGGTTGGTCGTGGGTGTCGTGAAGGAATCCGTCGCGTTCAGTATGCCCGGCAACATGGTACTGCATTACGTGGGCAGGATCGATCCGCGCAATTTCGGCACGGGCGTCGTGACCATGGTTGATTGCGGACACGTGGACATTGTTGACGTCGAGCAGGATTCCGCAGCCGGTGCGGTCGCATAGGGCACGCAGAAACTCCATTTCCGTGCATTCGCTCTCGGAGAATGAGACGTAGCTCGAAACATTTTCAAGCGCGAGTCTCCTCCCGAGGAAGTCCTGCACGCGCGCTATGCGATCGGCCACGTGCCGGAACATCTGTTCCGTATAGGGAATGGGAAGAAGATCGTAACTCTGCCGGCCCGAGGCGCGTGTGAAGCAAAGATGGTCTGACACAACCCGGGCGTCCACGCGCTCGCAGAGTGCACGAAGGGAGTCGAGATAACGCTTGTCGAGTGGATCGCGTCCGGCGATCGACAGCCCGACGCCGTGGACAAGGCAACGCGCATGGGAGGCGATGCGATCGAGGTGAGCAAGGCCGGGGCCACCCTCTTGGAAAAGATAGTTGTCGGCCATGATTTCAAGCCAGGGGGCGCAGTCGCGTTTTGCATGCCAGTGAGGGTAATGCGCCGGACGGAGACCGACCCCGCGGATCGATCGCGGATCGAAGGCTAGATTTTCGATAGGCATTGCGATCCTCCGGAGATCGGTCGTGCGTGGCGCGCGCCAAGCAGATTACTTCGTGACGACGACTTTTTTGCCGGCCTTCTCCGTAATGAGAAAACCACCCTTTGAAACGCAGGCCCCTTTAGGGACTTTCACCCAGTTGAGTTCACCGGTCTTCGCAGCGGCGCAGCTGCTATGGCCGCTGCAATCATGAGTGGAGCTTTTTGCGTACTTGTCACCGAAGGCTTCCTTGGTGGCTTCAATATCGGACTTTGAGACTCCGCACCCCGTTGTCCCTTTGCATGAATTGATTCCCCAGCATTTTTCTTCACCGGTTTTGGGTGCAGCCAGAGCGGTGGAAGCATACGGGAGAGCGCCGGCAGCAAGGCCGAGGGAGGCAGCGGCGAGGAGAGACGATTTTTTCGACATGAGAGTGCCTTTTCAAAACGTGGCGAGCGGCCAGGGCCCCACCATGGGGCTCGGCATGCGAAGCCTGCTAGGAGATTGAGTTGGCGATCACAGATCCGCTTTGCGGATTCCTTGCGCAACGATGCGGAGAGTCACCTTGTCACCCACAACGGGCCCAGACTCGACGACATCGTTGAAGCTGATCTTGAAGTCGTGACGATTGATAACGGCAGTGGCCTCAAAGGCCGCGCGTTCCTTTTCATAGGCTTTCACATTTCCCAAATGGACAACCTCGAAAGTAACGGGACGGGTCACGCCTCGCAGTGTGAGATCGCCCGCAAGCTTGAAGCCCTTCTTTGTGACGCCGCTTACGCGCGTTCCTTTGAAAGTGAACTGGGGGTGGTTTTTTGCGTCAAAAAAATCCGCGCTTCTGAGGTGGTCGTCGCGCTTGGTGTTGCCGGTGTCGACGCTCGCAACGTTTGCTTTCGCATCGAGCCGGGTCGCCTTATAATCCTTGGGATCGAAGGTGAAGTCCCCCTCGAAGGCTTTGAAGCGTCCAACGACCTTGCTGACGATGAGATGCGACACCTCGAACCCGACTTCGGTGTGTTCAGCGTCGATGACGTACGCGGTCGGAGACGCGGTTGCGAGAGACGACACTGTCGACGCGATGGCAGTGAAAGCGGCCAGATGGACGGCGACTGCGGAAAAGCCTCGGTGCATGGGATCCTCCAGTGTGCCGGGCGAATCAATCGTCGCCCGAACGTTCCACTTGATCCTCCGTTGGCCGCGAACGAAAAGTTACATGCCAAAAAAATCACCAACGCAGAAGACGCCATCCAGCGAACGCCGAAATCCCGCCCACGGCCACGAGCGGTGCAGCGTGCCAAACAAAACGATGAAGCGCTCCCTCAACGGCGCAATGGAAGTGCAAGCCGAGAGCACCGACAGCGAACGCCGCCACGCCGATGCACAGAGCGTTCAGCATGAGATGCGTCGGTGCGGCTCTGCGCGCCAAGGCAAACAATGTGACAGCCGGTAACACGGATACCATCACGATCGACATCAGGCAGTCAGCGCCCCAGCCCGCGGAGATGATGGGTCCACGTTTCAGATCAAGGAGCAGGAAACCGCAAAGAGCACCCATCCAGGCACCAATGAAGGTTCCAAGAAGAGGCAAGACCAACCTTGAAAGGAACCGACCGGGATAGGCGAGCAGGACAGAAACAGATCCGGCCACTACCAAGAGAGAAACGAGCAGAAAACCTTCGGCAACGTACCGACGAGAGCCACCGAGCGATACGAAGTCGGTCCGCAACCCGAGGCACCACGCACCGACCACTGCACTTCCGAGCGAAACGAAAAGCCAGCACCCCAGAGCCGCAGCAGGCGGAAGAACACGACGAGGCGAAATTTCGCGGGAAATGTTTGCGATGAGATCTTCTGTTTTCACTAAGGCGTCACCTGTTCCTGAGGATGGATTTGAGCGCCTTGTAACCTCGATGGGCCAAAACCTTGAGCGAGGATTCAGTCACTCCCATCTGTGCTGCGGCTTCGCGGACGGATAGGTCGTCCTGTTTTAAGAGAAGGACCGCACGCCGTTGCCGTTCCGGAAGATCGGCAAGAGCGAGGCCGAGAGCGTCTCCGAACGAGGCCTCTTCTTGGTCGACAGAATCGACAATTGGGCTGAAGTTGGCGGCAAAATCACCGCGGAGCTCCTCGCGAGCGAGCGTTCGCCCACGGCGTCTGTAGAAATCGACAAGACGGTACCGGGCAATGCTATACAACCATGGCGCGAATGGGCTGCTGGCACGGTATGTGGGGAGTGCCTTGTGAACGCTCAAGAGAATTTCCTGCACAACGTCCTCCCTCCAATCCGGTTGCCGCACGCGGTGGGCGACGAAACTCCGTAGCGCGGGCAACAGGCTTGACAGGAGCGCACCGTAAGCCTCCGAGTCCCCGGATTGGGCCTTGGCGGCCAGCGCATCCCATGCGGTCTCCATAGGACTCCTTCGCTCGATTGAACCGTATGGTTACAGCCACAGATGGGGATCTCATAATTTCGAGTGAATTCAGGAGTCCACCTCAATCAGGACAAAGGGTAAAGCACTGGCTCTGTCGCAAACTTTACGAAGCCTCGCCAGCTGGCCGCGTGTCCCTTCCTTCCTTCCTTCCGGTAGGATGTCTGTTCGGAGGTGGTGCATGACAATCGACTTCAAAGGGAGCTGGTTTGCAAAGGAGGTCATCCTCCAATGCAATCGTTGGTATCTTGCCTACAAGTTGAGCTACCAGGACTTCGAGGAGATGATGGCCGAACGCGGCCCGCGTGGGACCACTCCACAATCCAAAGATGGGTGACTAGGTAGTCGCCGGCACTTGAGGCTGAGTTTCGCCGAGGGAAACGCCACCGTCGGTGGCAGCTGGCGGATGGACGAGACCTAAATCAGAGTCAAAGGGACCTGGAAGTACCTCTGGGCGATTGGGGTCGTCGAAGGATCATGGGTTTATCACTCGTATGCACGCCATCCGCACGAAATGATGCCCGTGCGCGCATCGGGTTCAGCATAAACGTTCAGGATAGAAATTTTTTGCAGGCCGCTCAGGTTGCCGCCGTTGAACTTGGTGAGTCGCGCGCTCTCGAGCGTGAAGCTGAGATTGCGGTTGCCAGTCATGCTGAGGCTCACGTCGGAAAGCGAACCTGACGTCTGACGGCCGCGCGCCACGGGAACGGGGCCTGCGCCGTAGACTGCCATACTGAGCGCAAACCCTTCCGATCCATCGGTGCCCACGCTGTCAGCATCGAGCGTCATCGTGCCCAGAGAATCCTTTCTGGCAAAAGAACACTCGAGCGTTTCGAGCGACAGACGTGCCCGGTCAGCGGGGGTGAGTTCGAGCCGGGAGGACTGAAGGACGCCATCGGCGGCAGACCATGAAAGAAGAAATGCGTAGTTGTCTGAGTTCAGTCGGGAGGAGTTTTCGTTCACCTCGCTTTTGAGCGGACGCGTGCTGGTTGAGCCCGCATAGGAGGGCATGCAAGGAAGCGCAGCGAGTGCAAGAATTGTGATGAACCGACGGGCGACTGTGGAGGCGAAAGCAGGCTGCATGTGAAGCTCCTACGATTGATGATGACACACGTGCTCGACGTTCGATTGTTGCATCGAGTGACGTAAAGTCTCGTACAAGAGCGCCCCCACGCGTTGCAACCGATTGGGCTCCATCGCCCAGTCGAGACTGTGCGACTCATTCAAATCAATTTTTTGAAGCAACGAAAAAGCCCAGGCATGAAGCCTGGGCTTTTAGATGGTCGGGGATGTGGGATTCGAACTCACGACCCTCTGCTCCCAAAACAGATGCGCTACCACTGCGCTAATCCCCGAAGAATTGAAACTCTCATAATGAGTCCGGAAATGTCAAGCCGGCGCCGCAAAGTTTCAACGCGCAGTCGCTCGAGGACATCGCGCGTATTCTCAAAATGGCCGGAAATTTTTTCGGTCGAAGTGTCAGTGCAGTTCCTGCGGCCCGCTCAACCAGCGTTGGAATTGTCTGCACCCTGTTCAGTTTTCGGTCATCGGTCGCGCACCGATTTGCGCTCGACCCTTCCTCTGGGGCACACTTCGACCCGACACGCGTACGGCATCCGCCGCCATCGACGCGCACTCGGGTGAGCAGAGGAACGGAATGAGTCTGGAGGTCACGGCCCTACTGCAGAAGGTCATCTTCACAAGCCCCGACGGCCAGTTCCTGGTGGCCGAATTCATCGACGGAAAAACCGCGCGGCGCTTCAAGGGATCGGGACGCGCGTTCACCCTTGGCAAGCAGGATGCGCAGCAGCGGTACAAGTTGTTCGGTGAGTGGGTGCAGTCGCCAAAGTACGGCGATACCTTCCAGATTCTCTATGCAGAGCCCGTCCGGCCCGACACCATCCGCGGATTGCTGCCGTTCCTGGTGAACAACGTCAAAGGCGTGGGCGAGGTCACTGCAGCCAAGCTACTGGAGAGTCTTGGCCTGAAGTCGCTCGATGATTTTGTGCGCATCTGCAAGGAGCAGCCCGAGCGTGTGCACGCGTTCTTCCCGGCCACCAAGAAAAAGATGGCCGACCACATCGTCACGCTGATCACGGGCGATGAGGTGTACCGCAGCATCATGGTGTTCCTCCACGAGCACAACATTCCGCCCGGGTTCGCACAGCGCATCTACGAGCGGTATGGCGCGGAGTCGGTGGCAAATCTCACGCAGAACCCCTACCGGCTCATCTCGGACTTTCGCAACGTCGGGTTCCTGCGTGCGGACGCCATCGCACAAAAGCTTGGCCTCGCTCCGAACTCGCCGTTTCGCATCGAGGCAGGTTTCCTTTACGCGCTCGAAAAGGCGGAAGGCGAGGGACACTGCTGCCTGCCGCGCGACGTCCTGGTGGAGAATGCGGCGAACATCCTCGGCGGAAAAACCGATCCGGGTTTTACCTTCGATTATGTCCTCGGTGAGTTGCGCGCCATCTACAAAAGAAACAAGGACGCCGGAACCGAGACTTTCGTGTTGCGGCTGCTCGAGGGGCTTCCTGAAGGCGACGTGCGCCGCATGCTCTTCTACCTGCCCGAAGTTTTTCGCCTCGAGAACAGCGTGGCCGGTCACTGCAAAGTTCTGCTGCAAAAAGAAGGTATCGGAAGCGAGGAAGTCGAGCGAAAATTGGATGCCGGCGAGCTCACGCTGCGCGATCTCGTGAGCGACATCCCGTGGGAGAGGCTCTCCGACGAACAGGCAGCGGCGGTGGACAACAGCATCCGCCACCGCATGATGA